>Ga0326728_10000118_pt1 | contig 320581 bp, 283 predicted proteins | sample MB3enrmetagenome_FD_207602 | JGI IMG/M metagenome (GOLD analysis project Ga0326728, IMG submission 207602) | Lab enriched peat soil microbial communities from McLean, Ithaca, NY, United States - MB31MN | ecosystem: Environmental > Terrestrial > Soil > Wetlands > Peat | place: USA: New York...
AGGGTTCCCCCCACGCCGCAAAAGGCGCGGCTCCCCCCACAAGAGGGCTTCGCCCCCTTGTGAATCCCCCGCGGAATTTTGGGCGGGGGTGCTTGACAGAGGCAGGCCTTCTCATGGAAGCCGCGTCTTCCCTCGACACCGAAGGGACGCGGCTGACGCCGCATGTCCGTCGCACGCAAAGTGAACTGTACCGGGGTTAGGCAACGCAACGCGGTCGGCGTTACGATGGCGCTGATGCCCTTCCGTGCTTACTTTCTTCTGGCGCTCGCCCTGATCCTCGGCGTCGCCCTCGCCGCACAAACCCGCAAAGTCACCGGTGCCGAGGTGGCTCGCGTGCAGCGCTCGGTGATTCTCATCGACACTCACAACGACGTCACCAGCTTCACCGTGGACGGACTCGATATCGGCCCTCGCCGCGCCACCGGCCACACCGACCTGGAGCGCCTGCGCGAGGGTGGCGTGGGCGCTACATTTTTCGCCGCATTCGTGGACAAGAAATACGTGAAGACGAACGATTCGGCGCGGCGCACGCTGGAGATGATCGACACGATCCGCCACGACATCGTCGATCGCTACCCGGGCCAGGTTCGCCTCGCCCTCACCGCCCGCGATATCGAAACCGCCCACCGCCAGCACAAGTTCGCGGCGCTCATCGGCATCGAAGGCGGTCATGCCATCGAGGACAGCCTCCGGCTGTTGCGCGAGTACTACGCCCTCGGCGTTCGCTACATGACGCTCACTCACGTCAACACCAACAACTGGGCCGATTCCTCCGGCGACGTCGACGACCCCACGGTCACTCACCACAACGGCCTTACCCCATTCGGCCGCGATGTCGTGCGCGAAATGAATCGCCTCGGGATGATGGTGGACATTTCGCACGTCGCCGACAAAACCTTCTGGGACGCCCTGGAGGCGAGCACCGCGCCTCCTTTTGCCTCGCACTCTTCCTGCCGCGCCGTTTCCAATATTCCGCGCAATATGACCGACGAGATGATCGTCGCGCTGGCGAAAAAGGGTGGGGTGGTCGACGTCAACTTTGGCTGCGAGTTCGTCTCGCAGAAATCGGCGGACGCGGGCATGCCGTGGATGCACCGGATCATGGCCGCGCCAAACGACGAGGAGCGGAACGCGCTGATGGAGCAATACCGGAAAGAGATCGTCCGGGCGCATCTCGACGACGCGGTGGCGCACATCGATCACGTAGTGAAGATCGCCGGAATCGGCGCGGTGGGAATCGGCAGCGATTTCGACGGCGTGGAATGCACGCCCATCGGCCTGGACGATGTTTCGAAATACCCCAATCTGACGCGGGCTTTGCTGGAGCGCGGCTATTCCGCCCGCGACATTCGCCTGATTTACGGCGGCAATGTCCTGCGCGTCATGCGCGCCGTGGAAGCGGAGTCGGCCCGGCTGCGCGCGACGAAGTAGTAGAAGACGCGGCAGCAGTCGCGGCGAGCGCCGGCCACCGGGCGCTCTCATATCCCTTCACGACGTGGTAGATCACCAGATCGAAGAAGCGGCTGATGCGGTACTGCAGTTCACACTCGGAGCGCAGCAGGACCGAATTCTCGCCGACTTCATGCTCGCGCGCGTAGTCGACCGCGCACTGGCGAATGATCTGGAACGCGCGCACCACCTCGCTCAGGTGGTATTGCCGGGCGCGCTCGCTTCCGACGCTTTCGTAGCTGGCGGCGATTGAGTCGGCGTCCGACGCCGCCAGCCAGTCGCCCAGATGGCCGAACAATTCACTGACTCGCTGTAGTATCACTGCATCGGGAAGCTGCTGTGCATACGGCACTTCCTGTCGAATCCGGGACAGGGCGCGTTTCGCGATGGCCTCCCAGTGCAGCTCGATGAAATGAACCTGAATCATGCTGACCATGGAACACCTCGGTCCGCACTTATTGTAGATCTGAACGGCGTCCGTGGGAATCGCGTCGCTCCGTGAGAAGGTACGGCTGTGGTACCCTCTACGGTCGGACCCATGCGCTCCTTGCTGGTCACGGTACTAGCCGCCTCCTCCCTTCCGGCCGCGGATTCGTTCTACCTGGGCACGTGGACAATCGCGTCCGCGGTAGTCGCACCGTGGGCGGATCCTGCCGTGCGTCCGCCCGATCCCGGCGAAATGAAGTCGCTGATCGGCAAAACGATTGTCATTAAGCCGGGCGAGATGATTGGCCCGGGGATATTCGCCTGCAAAGGCCCGAAGTACAAGGTTCGGAATTATCCCGCGGATTGGCTGTTTCAGGGAGAATTCGGGGAGATGCGCGACCGCGATCACACCGTCGATCCCGCGAAACTCGCCGCCAAACTGGGCTTCAGGGGCACTTCATGGAAGACCCTGGAGACCGGATGCGCCAACGAGATCGACTACCATTTCGTCGATGCCGACACTGTGGAGATCGGTCTCAACGACTACGTGTACACGCTGAAGAAGAAGCCGGCCAAATAGACGGGAAGACTGCCGGCTTCAGCCCACGTTGGTTAGCGAGCCATCCGCTTCCATGTCCTGAACTAACGCGAGGCCGGGATTGGCTGACGAGCTGGAGGAGGAACTGGTATACGCCGCGAGCAACTGGTTCACCAGATTCGAAATGCCGGTTTGCCCCGTTGCCGGTTCGGGCCCGGGATCGAGGATCTGCAGCACCCCAACCGCGACCGAGGCGGAGAGCAGGCTGTCCAGCGAGCCGTTCTGTTCCATTGCGCTGAGTTCCTGCTGGGCAGTGACCCCATCGGTTCCGGACGTCGTGGCCGTGGAAGGGGTGGCCGCAGCCGCGGGATCGCTCAGGCTCAGCGGGTTGACCGAACTCAGGCTGTTAACGGCAGAGCTCATACTGGACTCCTCTGCTTTTCGTTATCGGCGAAAGCCAGGGAACCACATATGGGAAAAAGGTACCTTTTCGACCTGAGCCGGCGCTTACTTCCCCGCCTCCAGGCGCATCGCCAGAATGTCCGGCAGACCGGCCTCGAGAATCTTCCGCTGGGTGGCGCGGAAATCGTAGGGTGTTCGGCACCAGGTGACCAGACGTTCGGCTGGATCCCAGATCACCCACGCCGCGCGCGGATCGCCGTCGCGGGGCTGTCCCACCGAACCCGGATTGATCAGGTAAGTCTGATCTGCCTCCAGGGACAACGATTCCGGCGGAGCCAAAGGGCGCCGGATCCGCCGCACGCCATCGCGATGACAGAGGAACCCACCCTGCAGATGCGTATGGCCGAACACCCAGACGCGTCCCTCCAGATAGGGCCGGATGGGGTCCACATCCAGCTCGGAGATGAGATACTCGTCCTCGTCGAGCGGCGACCCGTGCACCAGCACCAGACCGGCCTCCTCCACCGGCCCCTGCGGGAGCCCGCGCAGCCACTCGAGATTGTCCGGCTTCATGTGCTCGATGGTCCACGCCGCCGAAACCTGGGCCACCGGGCTGAACCACTCCGGATCCTCCAGGCCCGCGCAGACCTTGTCGTGGTTGCCGCGAATGACCACATCGACGTGCTCGCGCATCCATTCCGTGACGGCGTCCGGATCCGCGCCGTAGCCGACAATATCGCCGCAGCACAAAAGGCGGTCGTAGCGGCCTTCCGCGTCGGCCATCACCGCCTGAAGCGCTTCGAGATTGGAGTGAATATCGCTGAGGATCAGATGGCGCACAGGCGTATCAGGGAAACCTCCGGCGGAGCTCCCAGCCGCACGGGCAACCCGACCGTGCCGAGGCCGGTGGAAACGTACCCCGCCGATCTTCCGATCCTGTACAAGCCTCGCACATAGGGAGTGTAATAGCGCGCGGGCGATATGTCGTGGTGCAGGATCTCCACGCCGATCTGCCCTCCATGCGTGTGTCCCGCGATCATCAGATCCCAGCCCTGATGGGCGGCCACCGGGAGCACATCGGGATTGTGGGAGAGCAGAACATTCACGCTTCCGGGAGACAGCAGACGCTCCGCGCCCTCCAGGTACGGTGTGTGGAACGGCTCGTAGTCGACGCCCGCCAGATGAAGCGTGGCGTTGCCGAATCGCAGGTCGGCTGTCTGGAAGCGCAGAAAGCGGACGCCACGGCGGGCCGCCTCGGCCGTGGTGTAGTCTTCCGCATGAGCGTACGCCTCGTGATTGCCCAGGCATCCGAACACTCCGGCCTCCGCGCGAAGCCTGCCAATCTGGCGAATGCCGGCATCGAGAGGATCGCCCCGCCGGGTGATCAGATCTCCCGTCACCAGCGCGATCTGCGCTCGCGTCTCGTTGGCCATGTCGATGGCGCGGGCGAATTCCCGCTCGCTGAGGAACGCACTGAGATGGACGTCGGTGACCTGCACCAGGCGCAGCCCATTCAGGTCGCGCGGCAGCCCCGGCATGGGGATATCCGTCTCGGTGACGCGGAAATCGTTGTGATGGAGAATTCCGAACGCCGTCACCGCGGCCGGCGACGCCATTACTACCGCCCCCGCTGTGCGAAAGAGCTCGCGCCGGTCCTTGCGGTAGGGCACTCGCCGCACCACCGCGCCGAGCACCGCCGTGGAAACAACCAGCAAGCCGGCGGTCAGCGCGCTTCCCTGAGTCCACGTGACCACATCGACGGGAAAGTGATGGTTCACCCGCGCGAAGAGGGACAGATAGGCGGCCCCGTATCCCACGAGGCACAGTCCGCTGACCGCGTATATTGCCGCGTGCAGCCACTTCTGCCTGAAGAAGCGCCCCGCCCATATTGCGAGGAAGCATTGCGCGGCGACGCAGGCGAAAAGAAAGACCAGATCGGGGAAAACGTGGAAACTATGCGGCATGCGGGGCTAAATTTCGATTCTACCGTGAGCGGACTTCCGCATCGCGGTTCCGGGCCTTCAGCGGCGGGAAACGGAAGCGGCCTCTGCGAATCCGCGTAGCTATTTTGAAGCCTGCGCTTCGTAGAACGCAACCCGCGCGGTCAGTTCGTCCACCAGCTCGCGGTCGTTACGGCGTTGCGCCTGCGCGAGCGCCTGGCGCGCCGTTCCTGCCGCTTCCTTGTAGCGGCCCACTTCGCCCTGCATCGCGGCCAGCAGATCCAGAATCACCGGCTCCTCGTAGTGCGTGAGCGTGGCCGCGCGCTCGAGGTGCGGAATGGCGTCGGAGAAGCGATGGGCCGCCGCCAGCACGCGGCCAAGATTGAACCGGTAATCGGGCGAATCGGGATTGCCTGCCACCGCCTGTTCCAGTTGCGTGATCGCTTCGTCCAGCGAGCCCTGCCGCGCAAGCACGATGGCCAGCGCGTTGTGCGCGTCGCCGTCTTTGGGGTCGATCTCCAGGGCCCTGCGGCAGTGCTCCACGCCTTCCTCCACACGTCCCGCCTGAAGCAGCGCCACCGCCAGGTTCGTGTGCGCCCTGGCGTTGCGGGCGTCGATTTCCAGCGATCGCCGGTAATCCTCGATCGCTTCGTCCAACAACCCCTTTGCCTGAACGGCGATGGCCAGATTGCTCCACGTGGCGGCGTTCCTGGGCTCCAGCCGGGCCGATTCGCGGTACTCGGCGATGCCCTCGTCGCGCTGTCCCAACTGGCTCAGAGCGAAGCCCAGCTGGAAGTGCGCGCGCGCATCGTCCGGATCCAGCTTTACCGCCTCGCGCCATTTCGCCACCGCGTCCTGGTACTGCTGCTTGTGCGCCATGTCCATGGCTTCGTCGAAGACGCGATAGAAATCGGCGACGGGCGCATAAAGACTCACCAGACCGCCCGGAGCGATATCGACGAACTCGGGGATGTTGACGGCGCGGTTGGCGGCCGTCGCGTTCTCGATCAGAAGCGGAGGAGTGTCATTGCCGTCCGCGTCGATGTGCGTCAGATACATCTGCGTGTACGGCGAACGGCCCTTCGAGGCGAACACCATCCAGCGGCCGTTCGGCGAGAAGCTGTGCCACGAGTTCATCAGCGGCGTGTTGCATTTCATCAGCCGCGCCTGGCCGCCCTGGAAGGGCACGATGAACAGCCGGCTGTCCGGGCGCATGAGCTGGCCGTTGCGGCACTCGACGAACACGATCCACTTGCCGTCGGGCGACACTTTAGCGAAGTTGTTGCTCATGCCATTGTTCGAAGCGCCCTCGATGGGCTCGGCCACGCCGCCCGCGCCGTTGTTGAACGGGATGCGATAGAGGTCGTACTGGATCTGCGTTTCGTTGGGATCGTTGGCAAACTGCGGCGGAACGTAGCCCTCGGGGAACGGCTCTTTCGCGCGAGCGCGCGAGAACACCAGATACTTGCCGTCCGGGCTCCAGAATGCTCCGGTCTGCACGTAATTCGGATCGCTGGCGCCAGGCAGCGGGCGAAGCGTGCGCGCTTCGCGGTCGTACACCGCCAGAATGCCTTTGGTCGGGAAGAAGACCTGACCGAAATGGTAGTCCTTGAAATTGGCGACGTAGACGCGCTCCTGCGGGCGCAGGCCCGGGCCGGTCTGGTTCGGGCCGGGGTCGTTAATCATGGTGACCACATGGCGGCCGTCCGGCGAGACCTGCGACATGAAGCCCACGCGGATGTTGACGCTGTTCTCCAGCGGGCGGAACGCGCTCCACTGGATCACGTTCTCGCGGCGGATGATCGTCTCCGGCTGGACCGGCGTCAGCGAATACAGTCCCTTGTCGTTCTGCGGACCGTCCACGTCCATGCCCATCGTCTCGCCGCTGCCTGAGAACGAATGGCAGTTGGCGCACGTGTGCAGACCCGTCATCAGCGTCCGGCTCTGGCTCTCGCCCACCCACCGCAGCCGCCACTTGATGAGCTGAAGCGCGGATTGCGGAAGAGGACGGATGACGCCATGCTCGCCGACGCCGGGAATGAGCGGCACATCGCGGAAGAAGATGGGCGCGCCAACAGGATCTTTCGAGGTTGCGATCTTCGATTCCCCACGCGACACGGCCTCTCCGCCGCCCTCGTCGGCGAATCCGGTGATGGTGAGCGTAGCCGGCTGCCCGGCCGAGTGCTTCGTGATCAACGCCCAGACCGTGGCGTCCGGTTTCCAGGTGTGCGCGGCAGCTTCTGCAGGCGTCAGCTTCGGCGGCTCGTTGAGATCCGAGACGCACGTCGGGTCGATCTCGCCGACGCGCAGCGGCTCGCCAGCGGAGCGCACGTGAATCGGCACGGCGCCATCGGCGAATTTCACCTCAATACGCCACACGCGGGCGCGGCCGCTGGAATCGCGCCAGAGGAAGGTAGGCGACGCAAAGTCCGGCGGAAAGAGCGCATCAGGCGCCGGGTAATCGATGGCGATGCCGGCCAGCGGAATGGACTCGGCCGGAACGCGCGGACACACGAGCAGCGCCGCGGCCGAAAGCGCCATGCGTATCGCTCTGATTCTCGGGAAGAAGGCGAAAAGAGAACCGCGTCTTTGCATGGACACACTTCAAGCGGACTGAACGCAGACAACTACGGTGATGGCCGGAGTCAGCGCACTACGCGACGGAGGTCATCGCGGACTTCGTGAATAGGTATGTGTAAAGACGATGGACACTCGTGCGGCAGTGTAAGAATCTGTAAATTCGCCGCGATTACACCAGCGCCGCCGTGTTCGACAACACGCCGATACCGGGTACGCGGATGGTCACGAGGTCGCCGGGGGCGAGCGCCGCTTCGGGCGGCACAATGATCCCCGTCCCGGTGAGCAGAACTGAGCCGGCGGGCACGGGATTGCCGCGCAGCAGAAACTCCACCAGCGTGTCGAAGCGGCGATGCACGGCGGAAGTGGATGCTTCGCCGGAGAACACCGCTTTGCCGGCGCGTTCCACGCGGCAACTGATCTCCAGCGCGTACGGGTCGGGAATCTCGTCCGCAGTCACAATCACCGGTCCCAGCGCGCAGCACCCGCTGAACGTCTTCGACTGCGTCAGGTAGAGCGGGTTCTCGCTCTCGATATCCCACGCCGAAACATCGTTGCCGATGGTGTAGCCGATCATCCGGCCTTTTCCGCCCAGCACCACCGCCAGTTCGGGCTCGGGCGCCGTGAAGCGCGAATCCGAGCGAATGCCGATGCTCTGTCCCGGCCCCACGCACACGCGCGCCGTGCCCTTGAAGAAAATCTCCGGCCGTTCGGCGCGGTCCACGCTGGCCTGAAAGCCGCCGATGGCGCTGCCCACTTCGTAATTGCGGTCACAGGCCCACACTTCGCGCGGCGTGATCGGAATGATCGGCGGCGCAGCCTGGGAATGCGGAGCCGCCAGACCGCCGGCCAGCACGGCCAGATCCACGTGCTCTTTCTCCGACCGCATGATCAGGTCATAGAGGTTGTATTCCGGCACCGGCCGTGCATGGCCATTCTCGAAAATGGCCGCGGTGACTGTGTTGTTCCATTTGAGCTGGCCGAGGCGCATTGACGAGTCTCCCGTTAGAACTCCACTTTGGGCGCCGTCCGCGCTCCAGCCTCCGTCTGGAAGTAGGGCTCAGCCTGGAATCCGAACATTCCCGCGATCATGTTGCGGGGGAATAGCTGGAGGTCTTTGTTGTACTGCTGCACCGCCTCGTTGTACTTGCGCCGTTCGATGGCAATGCGGTTCTCCGTGCCCGCCAGCTCAAACTGCAGCTCCTGAAAGTTCCGGTCCGACTTCAGTTGCGGATAGTTCTCCACAATCACCAGCAACCGGCTGAGCGCGCCATCGAGCTGAGCATTTGCCTGCATCTTCTGCTGAGGCGTCTGTGCCCCGCCCAGGGCCGCGCGGGCGTTGGCGATGTTCGTAAACACGGTCACTTCCTGTTTCGCGTAACCTTTCACGGTTTGTACAAGATTGGGAATCAGGTCCGCCCGGCGCTGCAGGGCCACATCCACCTGCGCCCATTGCGCCTTCACCGCCTGCTGCTCGGTGACGAGCGCGTTGCGTTCTCCCATGGCCCAGCCGAACACGCCGAGCACAATCACCACCAGCACGGCAATGACGATCAGAGCAATCTTCATGAGTCCGCCTCCCTCGTGTGCCGGCTATTTTTCCAGCCGATCCACAAATTTTACCGCCGAATCGATCGCCGCCAGATACTGCTCGAAGAGCGCGCGCGGCGCCACGTCCTTCTCGCTTGCTCGCCGCTCGCGCACGTCCAGCAGTTTCCCAAAAGGCGCGGCGTCAACGCCGATCTCCGCCAGATGCGCAACGATCTCGCGCTTCTTCACCCCCGGCGCATGGCCCGCCAGCAGCATGGCATGGCGCAGCAGCACGCAGAACGTCGAAACGGAATCGAGCATCAGCGCGAGCAGAGCCTTGTTGTCGCCCAGCGTCGCCGCGGCCTTCTGGCGCAGCCGCAGCAATTTGGAAAGAAGGTCATGCTCCACCTGCGCGCGGTAAAAGGTGCGGTCGATGTTCACCCCGGCGATCGCGTCCTCGCCCCACAGCACACGCCGCTGTTCCAGCATGTCGTGGAACTCAATCGCGAACACGTCGGTGGACGAGTGCACTTCCTCGCGCGACAGCAACAACGGCGACGGGTTCCCTTCCCCGCGCCACCACTTCACCACCGGTTCGGCGTCGGCCAGCTCCTGCACCGTGATCCGGCTGAGCACGCAAAGCACGTTCAGATCGGAAAAATTCGCGTGATGTTCGCCGCTCGCGCCGGAGCCGTACAGGATCACCGAAACCAGCCGGTCCCCCAGCGCGGCGCGCGTCTTCTCCACAAGCAGTGTGAGTTTCTTTTCCATTCGTCACCCGTCGCCCGTTACCAACCGCCCATCACCAGCCACTTGACGCGCCACCTCCGCCGGAACCGCCGCCGCCAAATCCGCCGAAGCCTCCGCCGCCTCCGCCAAAGCCCCCGAATCCGCCACCGCCGCCCCAGCCACCGCCGCGGCCGCCGCCACCCAACAGGTTACCCAGCAGGAGCCCTGTGAGGCAGCCGCTGCCACTGCCGCCGCCTCGCCGGAACAGCAGAATAAGAATCACGATCCCGATGACGATCAGCGGCCAGGGGATGCCCTCGCCGTGGCTCTCCGGGGGCGGCTGCGGGCGCTGCATCTGGAAGTCCAGCGTAACGTGCTTCGCCGCGGCTACGCGCGAACCCATCGATTCGGCGCCCTGCAGAATCGCCGCGCCATACTGACCCTGCTGCAGCAGCGGACGCATGTCAACTATCACGTCGCCGACAAAGCCGTCGGGAAGAATCGGCTCCAGACCGTAGCCCACTTCCACGCGGCTCTTGCGGTCCTTTATCGCCAACAGCAGCATCAGGCCGTCGTTCTGGCCCTTGTGCCCGACGCCCCACTTTTGGAACAGATCGTTGGCGAAGTCCTCAATCGGCTGGCCATCGAGCGAGTCGATGGTCACCAGCGCCATCTGCACGCCGGTGGCCTGTTCCAGCTTGTAGCAATATTGTTCCGCCGCCTGGCGCGACTGCGGGTCCACCACGTGCGCGAAGTCGCTGACATAACCCTGCGGCTTCAGAGACGCCGGATCGAGAGCGAAAACAGGGAGGGCCAGAGCAAACAGGAGAACTGCAAGTGGGGCAGCCCCCCGGGCTGCGGCGGGCCCTCGGCCCGCCTTGTCGATCTGGCGGCAAATCATATTCAGGGGCGGCCTGCGAGGCCGCCGCAGGCTGGGAGCCTGCCCCACTAGCAGTCCAGTTCCTCGCGGCGAATCCGAAACTCGCCGAGATTCCCCAGCATGGCCAGCGTGATCTTCCTGGCGTCGAAGAACTCCTGGGCAATGGCCTGCACTTCGGCGGCAGTCACCCGTTCGATGCTTTCCACCATCTCGTCCAGGCTGAAGAATCGCTTGTAGTATAGCTCCTGCCGCGCCAGATTGCCCATGCGGCTGGAAGTGGATTCGAGACCCAGCACGAACGAGCCCTTGAGATGATCCTTGGCGCGCCGCAGCTCGTCCTCGCCCACCGGCGTGTTCTTCAGGTTGCGGAACTCCTCGACGATCAGATCCACCACCTGCCGCGCCGCCTCCATGGAAGTGCCCGCGTAAATCGCCAGACAGCCCGTGTCCGAGTACATGCTCAGCTCGGAAAACACCGCGTACGCCAGGCCTTTCTTTTCGCGAATGTTCTGGAACAGCCGCGAGCTCATGCCTCCGCCCAGCACGGTATTCAGCACATAACAGGCGAATCTCTTTTCGTGCGACATGGGCAGGCTGGGAACACCCAGATACAGGTGCGTCTGCTCGAGCGAGACCTTGTTGCGGAACACCAGGCGCGCGTGCGCGGTGGGCGCGGCGTCGCCGTCGATGGGCGGCAGAGGCTTCAGGTGCGCGAACTTCTCGCGAACCAGTTCGACCACGCCCTCGTGCCGCAGATTCCCCGCCGCGGTGATCAGGATGTTGGCTGGTCCGTAAATACGCTCATAATAGTCGCGCAACATGGGATGCCGGAATTTCTGCACCGTGTCCCTGGTTCCCAGAATGGGCCGGCCAATGGGGTGGTCCTTCCAGAAATTGCTGGAAAAGATTTCATGGAGGAGATATTCGGGATTGTCCACCTCCATCTTGAGCTCTTCCAGAATCACGCCCTTTTCTTTCTCGATGTCCTCGTCGCGGAACAGCGGGTTAAGCACCAGATCGGAGAGCACGTCGAAGGCGACGGGCATGTGTTCGTCGAGGACCTTGGTGTTATAGCTCACCATCTCCTTGGCGGTAAACGCGTCAAGCCCGCCGCCGATGGAATCCACCGACCGGGCGATCTCCTCGGCGGAGCGGTGCGCGGTCCCCTTGAACACCATGTGCTCAATGAAGTGCGAGATTCCGTTTTCCTCCGGGGTCTCCCGCCGCGAGCCGGTGCCGATCCAGATTCCCAGCGACACCGAGCGCACGTGGTCCATCTGCTCGGTGATGACACGAATGCCGTTGGGGAGCGTGGTTCGCTGGATCTCGCGTGACTTGAGAACACCCGTGGAAAACGGCATCGCCGAGCTGATCTCATCTTAGCGCGACCCCAATGCTACAATCGCAATGTGCCGCAACCCATTGCAGGAATGGAACTTTCCGAGATTTCCGAGGTTCTCGGCAAGGACCAGCCGGGGTTCCGCGCCCGCCAGATCTACGACGCCGTCTACCGCCGGCAGGTGACATCCTTTGACGAGATCACCACGCTTCCGCGCGAGCTTCGGCGCGAGATGGCCGCCACCCAGCGCCTCGGCCTGCTCGAAACAGCCTCCACCTGGACCTCGGTGGACGGCACGTGCCGCTACCTCCTTCGCCTGGACGATGGCCGGACGGTGGAAACCGTTTTCATGCCCGAGGAGACCCGCGACACATTGTGCATCTCCAGCCAGGTGGGGTGCCCGGTCAACTGCGGTTTCTGTCTCACCGCGCTGATGGGCCTGGAGCGCAATCTCACGGCGGGCGAAATCGTGGGTCAGGTGCTGTTCATGCTGCGCCGGCACGCCCTAAGAGCGGCGCCCGATGAGCGCACAGGAGGAGGCGGCGGCCTCCCTGAAGACGCGAGACCGGATGCCAGCCGTGACCGTTGTGCGCGGTTTCATGAAAAGACCGGCAGCCGGATCAACATCGTCATGATGGGCATGGGCGAGCCGCTCCTGAACCTGCCCAATGTCCTGAAAGCCACGCGCCTGCTCACGGACCCGGCCGGCGTCGGCATTTCTCCCCGCCGAATCACCGTGTCCACCGCCGGCATCACCCCGAAAATCGCGGAGCTGGGCCGCGAGCGCGTGCGCCCGAAGCTGGCAATCTCACTGAATGCCTCCACCGAAGAGCAGCGCCGCGAGCTGATGCCCATCACGCGCAAATACCATCTGCGCGACCTGCTGGACGCCTGCCGCGCCTACCCGCTGCGCCCATGGGAACGGCTGACCTTCGAGTATGTTCTTCTGGACGGCGTCAACGACACCGCTGCCGACGCCGCGCGCGTGGTGCGCCTGCTGGCACGCCTCAAGGCCAAGGTCAACCTCATCGCTCTGAATCCCGGCCCCGGCATTCCCTACAAGACGCCGGCGCCGGAACGCGTCCACGCCTTTCAGCAGATTGTCCGCCGCGCCATGCCGTGCTTCATCCGCAGGCCGCGCGGCCGCGACATCTTCGCCGCCTGCGGCCAGTTGAAACGGATGGAAGAGGTCGCTATCTCCTTTCCCAGCGCCCCGGCATCCGCGGAATGTAGTACCACGCGGATGTCGTCCGATCGGCCTCCTGCAGGGTAAGCAGCGCCCAGCCGCCCTCGACCCTCTCCACCCGGGTCGACCACGTTAGTGCGTTGGGACAGCGTGGTGAATTGCCAGGTCGAGCCGGGAACGAAATCGTCGGGCACGGAAGGCTCATTCATCACATAGACCGGCAGAGGCGTCGCCACCCCGGCCGCGGCCATTTGTTGCGAGCCGCCACGTTGCGTGCCGAACACCAGTACGGCGAGCAGCCCGAGGCCGCCCCCGAGGAGAGGAATCCTGATTTCTGGTATCTTCGGACGCCGCCGCGCTGGAAACCATTCAGAGCAACCTGAAGGGGGCGGCGACAGTCTAAAATGCAGAGGGCAGGTTTCTTATGAGCAAAACAATCAGGATGCCGGTCAGGTTGCTGATGATGGGCCTTCTGGCGGCTACGCTGGCCCTCGCCCAGCGCGGCGGCGGAGGTCATGGCGGCGGGGGTGGATTCCACGGCGGTGGCGGCGGCTACCATGGAAGCGCGGTGGGCCATGGTTTCACCGGTGGCGCAAGCCACTATAGCGGTGGAGGCTACTATCGTGGAGGTGGAGGCTATTATCGCGGGGGTGGGGGTTACTACCGCGGCGGCGGCTTCTACCGCGGCGGATATGGTCGAGGATACTATGGCCGCGGTTGGGGCGGCTGGGGCCCCGGCTGGGGAGTCGGGTTGGGCTGGTACGGATATCCCGGGTACGATCCCTACGCTTATTGCGACCCGTATTATGGCTGCCCGTATGGCTACTATCCGCCGTATGCTTACGGACCGTCGTTGGTCATTCGCGCGCCCATTTATCGCGGCTATTACCGGTAGAGGAGCTTGTTGAAAAGCGCCCGGAACCGCTTGCTGGCGCGCGCGGCTCAGTTTGGTCAGCTCGTCATTGCAGGCAGTTACCGAGCCACGACCGCAAGCGAACGGAAATGACGCTTTTCAACAAACTCCTGGAGGAGCGTGAGGCGGGCTGGCGGCCCCCGCGCGCCGTCAATACTGCCAGTTGACCGTGACGCTTCTCACAGCTGGTGGGCACGGTGTACTGGTGGTTGCTTCCGTTCTCCACTTTTGAGGTTCACTGCATGATGGTGGTGGATGGCCGTGAGCCTGGCACCAACGACTGTCGGGGATGGATCTTGCAGTCGTTGTTCCGCAAGCTCCAGAAGAAGCACCAAGCCGAGTTCTCCCGCATTCGATGTTTAGCTGCGATACAGGCGGTTCTCGGGACAATGATCCCGAATCTATTTCAGCGTGCTCAGCGGTTCCTCCGGAATCATGCCGGGCATGGATCTCAAGTACTCCAACGCCTCGCCGACGGTATTGATGCTCGCCGGGTCGCGTAGAGCCATCCCGCGCTTTCTCGCCTCCACCGCCTGCGGCAGCTTCGACGCGCCTTCCACAATCGAGCGTTGGAACGGGCTGAGCTGGGCCTGCGAAAAATCCGTCGTCCAAAACTCCTCCGGGATTGAAGGTTTGGGGAGTTCTGGCCACGACCTGGCCGCCACCGAGGTGAATACCTCGGAGAACTCGGGCGCATCCGTGACCCGCGCCGTGAGCGGGTTGCAACTGCCTGGCACCACCTTATTCCACTTCGCGCCAACGGTCTTCATAAAAGAAGCGTGGTGCATGGGCGTGTTGACCACCGTGTTCGGCGCGATGTGAGACGAGACCATGATCGTCGGCACGCGAATCCCCAGCCGCTTGAAGTCGAAGTCGTCCTCCAGCGTGTAGCCGCTGAGGTCGGGCGCCGTCACCGAGCCCGGCGGCGGCACATGGTCGTAGCATCCGCCGTGTTCGTCGAACGTGATGATCAGCAGCGTCTTGTCCCGCTTCGGCGATTTCCTGATCGCCTCGTACACCTGCCAGACCATCAGCTCTCCGAGCAGCACGGGGCCAACATTGCCCTTGCCGGAGCCGTCAATGTACGAGCCTGGCGTTGACGGATGCATGTCGCTCTGCGGCGTAAAGAAGCGCGGCTCCACGAACGAGTAGCTCGGAAGGTTGCCCGCCGCGCAATCGGACAGGAATGTTCCGAACCCGTAAAAGTGATTAAAGGGATTGGGTATCCATGTACCGGGAATCAGGGGATGATACGGCAGCAGCGCCGTAAAGTGGACGATGCCGGTGAGCGCAACCAGAGGGTTCGCTGAGTATATCTTCCAGTTAAGAGGCGAAGTCAGGCCGGAGTCCTGAATCTGGTTGAAGATCGTTCGCCCGGCGCTGTCCACGATCCAACGCGGCGAGGCGGTCCACCAATCCGATGACTCGGTAGCGTTGACGACGAACCCCCACGACGTTCCCGCATTCCAGAATGCCCGATTGCACCAGGTTTGGCTGGGGACGGCACAGAACCAATGATCGAACACGCCAAACTGCTCGGCTAACGTCGTGCACACGGGCACAGCCGATGTTGGATAGCATTCCATAATCTGCTTGTACCCTGTGAAGGGGAACTGGGCAGGAGTCGCGTCGTAAGTGGGGTCCTGGCCTTTGTACTCCTCAGCCTTGTAGTTTTCGATGTAATCCATGATGAAACCGCTCATGGGGGGCACGGGCAGCGGTCGCTGGGCAGGCAGGTTATAGGGTGGGTTGTCGCCGCCGGCGATCAGGTTATATAGCTGAGTATTTACGTGAACGTAACTCTCGCCCGGATCGGGATAAGGTTGGAAGTAATTTTGTTGTCCCGTGTTGGGGTCCGGGCCCACCGGAGAAACCGGGATCGATGTAACACCGGGGGGCGGCGGATTCTTCACTCCAGGCGGTACCGGATTGGAGAGGTTCTTTCCCGTCACACCCTCGAAGGTCCTGCCGCGAGGAGCGTTCGGGGGAACTCCCTGCGGATACATATACCCCAGGACGCTGTCTAAGGACCGGTTCTCCAGCATCAGGACCACGACGTGATCGAACGTGTCGATGCCCTCTACCCCGTCCCACGGAACCAGCACTCCACTGTACCGTTTCAGCGTCCCGTCCGCGGAGGACGACACCCCCACCCGAATATCGATCTTCGACGGCGCATTCCCGGGACCGGTCATGATCCCGGCAGCCGCAATCCAATTGGGCACATCTGGCAGGCCCGGCGTGCGACCCGACACGGAGAACGCAGAATAGTTTCTTCCCGGCACCGAACCCGCGGCATCCCAACCCCCGGCAACGTTGTAGCTTGTGCCTTGAAAGGTGAGCGTGCCGTTTAAGGCGCCGTTGTCGGCGGCATTGAGGTTCAGCGTTACGGAGTAGTCGGGGGTTGCAAGCTTCCATGTGGACATTTCGAGTCCTCCTCTCGATCAGGCCGGAACTAACACTCCCTCATAGTGCTTGAGGCTCCCATCCGACGACGACGACACATCCGCCTGAATGTCGATCTGCGCCGGCGCCGTCCCGGAACCCGTCATAATCCCACTCGCCGAAATCCAATTGGGCACGTCCGGCAGACCCGGCGTCCGCCCCGAAAGCGAGAACGCGGAATAGTTTCTTCCCGGCACCGAGCCCGCGGCGTCCCAACCCCCGGCAACGTTGTAGCCTGCTCCGGCGTAAGTAAGCGTGCCGTTTAAGGAGCCGTTGTCCGCGGCGTTGAGGTCCAACGCCATAGTGCGGTCCGAGCTTGCAAGCTTCCAATGAGCCATCCGGGGGCCTCCTATCGTTTCAGTAAGCGAAAATACACGACAAATGCGGCATCGGTCAGATCCAGCCGTGCCTCCTTGTTCAATTAATTTTGAACAAACAGGTAGAGTATGCCAGACGGCAAAATGGAGATCAAGAGAAAACATGCTTTCGGGCAAGCCCGAGATCTCCGGGCTCTACGCAAGGAGGGGGGAAAAGCCGCGGCAACTTCGCCTGAATGGTGATTGGCTCCCATGATTCCCGATGTGAAATCAGGGTTACTATCCGCCTTATGCTTACGGACGTTCCTGTGGTCGCGGCTCAGTCCCGGTTGCCGGAGAACCGAGCCGCGGCCGAAGGAAGAGGTTCTCAGTATTGCCAGTTGACCGTAACGCTTCCCACACCGCTGGTGGGCACTGTGTACTGGTGGTTGCTTCCGTTCTCCCAGGTCACGGCGCCGTTCGCCGCGATCTTGATGAACTTGAACTGAATCGTCTGCCCCGCCGGCGCCGACACGTTCAGGAACCAGTTCGGGTAGTTCGGACATAGCATCGGCCCCACGGTGTTGTCGAAGGTCGGAGAGGGCTGTCCCCAGTTCCCCAGCTCCACCGTACTCCCGGTCAGGAAGATGTAGTCGCCGACGTTGGTGGGTGTGGCGTTGTTCACCGTGAACGTGACCGGAATCAGCGGGGCGGTCAGCACCGTGAACTGAATCGTATTCGCCGCCGTTCCCGATGAGTTTTTCAACTGCACGCTGTAGACGCCGTTCGACACGCTGGGCACCGTGAACGTCACGCTCGTGTTCGACCACGAGTTAATCGTCGCCGCCGTGCTCCCGAACAGCACTGAGCCCGTCGAACTTCCAAACCCCAGCCCGGCGATGGTGGCCTGGACGCCCGGCTGCGCTACGGTAGGGCCGATCGACCCGACCTCCGGGGCGGGAACGCTGCCCACCACCTGCCAGACCGCTGCCGTGTGCGGGCCCAGCGTGAAGTTCGTCACCGGGTTGTTGCCGCCCGAACCCGAACTCACCGTGATTGCCGAGCCGCCCATCAGCCCGCCCAGGTAGTCCGAGTAGTTGCCCGCGGGCAGCGCCGTATACAGGCCGCTGATGGGATAGCTTGTCGTGTCGTTCTTGTTGATGGCCACCAGCACGACGCTGTTGAAAAACTGGCGCTCGTAGATATAAACGTCGTTGTTGATCCAGCGCTGCGTGTGCGTCCCGTAGGCGACGGCGTCGTTGTTCTGCCGCAGCGCCGAAAGCGAGTGGATGAGCTGATACTGCGTCGTCGACGTGCTGAACGACGACATCATCTGCCGGTTGTAGGGAGTGCTCCCGCCGTTGGTGGTGTTGAACAGATACTGCTCGTCGCCGTAATAAATGATCGGAATGCCGCGCTCGGTCAGGATGTACGCGGTGGCTTCGTTCAGCCGGTTGATGTTGTCGTTCAGGTTGAGAAAGCGCGGATTGTCGTGGTTGTCGAAGAAGGTCACCAGATCGTTCTGCCACGTGAAGTTGCTGTCCTCGGTGGAGATCAGGCTGTCGATTTCGGAGAAGTTGTTGTTCGACGCAAACACGTCGCGCACCGCCTGATACAGCGCGTAATCCAGCACCGACATGCCGCTCTTGTTCGCGTACTTGTAGAAGTCGTGATAGAAGGTGTCGCTCGTGCTGGTGAGAAACCACTCCCCGAAGAAGAAGCTGGGCGCGTTGGTGAAGGCCGTATTGGCCATGCTGTACTCCCAGCCCCACGTGGCGTGTTTTACAGCGTCGATACGAAACGCATCCGTACCGTGCTGCTGGAACAAAGTCATGGCGCTCTTCAGATAGCTGTCGGTGGTGTTGTCCTCCTGATTGAAGTCCGCCAGGCCTTCCAGCGTGTCGTACTGGATCTGAAACCGGTCGCAGAAACAGCTCGGAATCGCCGGCGTGTGATGATACACGCAGCCGCCCACCGTGCCGCCCGTGCAGCCGTTCGGGTCGGTGTTGTAGTTGGTCACCAGCGTCCCGTTGTTGTACAGCGCGCCGTCCTCGCCGGCGGTGTTCGGATTGCTGTCGTTCACCGGGAAATCGACGATGATCTTCATCCCCAGGTTGTGCGCCGCCGTCGCCAGGTTGTTAAAAGCCGTCCAGGTATTGTTCACGTCGCCGAAGTGTTCTTCAATGCGATAGAAATCGTGGGCCGAATAGCCGTGATAGGGGGCCGTCGGGTTGCCGTTGCTGTCGGGAATATTGACGTTGATGTTGTCCATCGGCGGAGAAATCCACAGGGCGGTAATGCCCATGCCCTGAAGATAGGAGAGCTGCTGCTGGATTCCGGCCAGATCGCCGCCCCAGTATAGATTCCAGTTGGTATGTGTGGAATCGAACAGTCCGGGACTCTGCGGCGGGTTATCGTTGCTGGTGTCGCCGTCCACGAAGCGGTCGGTGGCGATCTGATAAATCACCTGCTTCTTGAAATCCTGTGCCAGTGTGGGCGCGGAAATAGCCAGGATAAATCCGGCGGTTATTGTTGCGAAAAGACGAGATCGCGTCATGGTGTTCCTTACGTCGGCGAATTGACTTCCTGCTGCGAGAGCCGGAGATCAGAGTATAGGCGCAATTATGCGCCGCGACAGTATGACGCTGTTACGGGTGGAAAACTCCGCGAATTTATGGGGTTGCCCGCGGCCGTTTCCTGAGTGTTACCCTGGCTACGGCTGCCGCTCCCATGTCTGGGACCGGCCGAGCAGGGAGAATCCGATGTATCCGCGCACGATCAGGGTGCGCCCTCCGGCCTCGAGGTGAAATTTGCAGCGGTAGACCTTGCCCTCGTCGGGATCGAGAATGTCGCCCCCGGTGTAGTCGTTAACGCCCACTTTGCGCATGTGGCGCAGGATCACCAGTCCAACCACCGGCTTGTTACGGCGTTCGTCCTTGCACAGCTCACAGACTTTGTTCGCCTCTTCGGGATTCAGAGCCTTTTCCACCTTCCCGAAGAACTCGCCGTGATCCTCCCAGACCTGGACCAACCCCTTCGGCTTACCCGTCTTGTCGTCGGTTGTTTTCCACAGACCCACGGGGCTGAGATCGGCAGCGAACACGGTTCCGGCCATGCAAAGAGCGCCTGCCACCACGACGAGGTGCTGAATCCGCATACTGTCCTTTCGTTTCAAAACCTTCAATGATCCGTTACAAAGGTGCAGCCCTTCCACTATACTGGTTACTTCGCAGAAAGAATACTCTGATCCGCCCCTGCGGGCGGCTTGTTATGCCCAGTCATCCTGACGGACTGAAACAGCTTCGTACCTTCCGGGCCGGCGCAGGCGATTTGTTCGACGGCTTCTTCGCCCCAGGCAAGGAATGGACCTTCCGCAAAGAGAACCTGATCGATGCGCGCGCGCGTCGCATCTTCGAGCTGATGGGCCGCGCCTGCGACGCGGGGGTCTATCCCTATCAGCTTCCTCTGGAAAGCCGTTCCGGCCCTTGGGTCCAGGCAGAAGGACGGCAGATGATGATGCTGTCCTCGTACGATTACCTCGGGCTGATTGGCGACCCGCGCATCGACGAAAGCGCCGTGGAAGCGGTTCGCAAGTACGGCACCGGCACCGGTGGGGTGCGCATGCTCACCGGCACCATCGACCTGCACCACCAGATGGAGCGCGAGCTGGCGGATTTCAAAGGCACCGCCGAATGCATCAGCTTCAGCTCGGGCTATCTGGCCAATCTCGCGGTGGTCGCCGCGCTGCTCTCGCCGCAGGATCGGGTGATTCTCGATTCGCTCTCGCACCGCAGTCTGGTGGATGCGTGCCGGCTCGCCGGTGTGCCGCTGCAGCGCTTCCAGCACAACGACATGGCGTCGCTGCGCAGCGAGCTGGGGTCCGGGCCGAAGGCGAATCGCACGCTGATCATCGCCGACGGCGTCTTCTCCATGGACGGCGATATCTGCCGCCTGCCGGAGCTGGTGGAACTGAAGAAGGAGTTCCACTGCTATCTGATGGTGGACGAATCGCACGCTACCGGCGTGCTGGGCCGCACCGGCCGCGGCACCGACGAGCACTTCGGCATCGATACGGCGGAAGTGGACATCTGGACGGGTTCGCTGGCCAAGGCGATTCCTTCCAACGGCGGTTTTGCCTGCGCATCCCAGGAGCTGGCCATCTATCTGCAGCATGCGGCGGCGCCGTTCATTTTCTCCGCGGCACTGTGCCCGGCAGCGGTGGCGGCGGTACGCGAAACGCTGGCGATCCTGCGGCGCGAACCCGAACGCGTGGACCGCATCCGTGAGAACGCCACCTTCCTGCGCGATGGCCTTGGCGAACTGGGCTACGACACGGGAACTTCGGAGACGGCGATTGTTCCGGTGATTTTCCGCGACGAAGCTGTGACCGCGCTGTTCTCCGGCCGCTTGCGCGAACTGGGAATCCTGGCGACGCCAGTGATGTTTCCGGCTGTTCCGCAAGGGTCCGCCCGCCTGCGCCTCTGCGTCACCGCGGCGCACACGCGCCAGGATCTGGAGTTCGCCCTCGAGGCCTTCAAAGGGATGCGGGCGTAGCGTGTGGGGCAGCCTCTCAGGCTGCGGCGGGCTCCCGGCCCGCCTGCCACGCGGTCGTGCAATGATTCACAGGCGGCCTGAGAGGCCGCCGCAGGCTGGGAGCCTGCCCCACCGTCAGGCTTCCCTCACCCGCCATTGCACCAGCAGCGTTCCCGCCAGCGGCAAGGCCGCGAGGATCAGGCACACCGGCGCGAAGCCGTATCGCTCAATCGCCTGCCCCAGCGGCCTCGACACCAGCGCCTGCATCAGCCCAAACGAAAACACCAGCGCTGAAACGCCGAACGCCGCCCGGCCGGCGCCGTAGAGATCGATGGGAAGCGTGTAGAGATTCGTGCTCCACGAGGCCACCAGAAAGAGACTGAGCGCCATTCCGGCAGTGGCCAGCAGCGGCGTCGGCATCAGCGGAACCGCGGCGGTGATCGCGGCCAGCGCGGAACCCACCAGACAAGCCCGTTTGCGCGCGGCAACCGCGCTCGCGCCGTTCCGAATCCACCGCCACGAAAGCGCCCCCCCGGCGAATGCGCCGAAGTACGCCGCCACCGGCACCGCCCACGTATAGCGAGCCGCCTGCGGAGGCGTGAGATGGTGCACGCGCACCAGATACGTTGGCGCCCAGTTGGTCCAAAGACTGTAGAGCGTCATGCCCAGGGCATTCGCCGCCATGAGCGCCCACAAGCGCGAATCGCGAATCAGTTCGAAGGCGTGTTTGTTCCGCGCGGCGCGATCAACCGCGGGCGGGATTACGCGCGCCGTCCCCAGCCACAGCGGAATCCACAGCACACTCGCGCACGCCGCCGCGAAGAACGTCCATCGCCACGAATAGTTGTACGCGAAGAATACGGTGAACGCCGGCGCAAGCCCCGCCCCAATGCTGATTCCGAGCTGCTGCGTCGCCGCGCCGAGCGCGCGCTCTTCGGGCAGCAAATACATTCCGCTGACTTTGGCCTGCGCCGAGACGCCCGCCGCTTCGGCCACGCCCAGCAACGCCCGCCAGAACAGCAGCTGGTGGAGCGAATGCACCGTGCCGGTGCCGAAGCTGGCCACCGCCCAGACGACGACGGATACAGCCATGCCGGTATTCAGCCCCACGCGATCGAGGAACCAGCCCATGAACGGCGCGCTCAGCGCGTAGGCGATGGAGAACACCGCCAGCACCATGCCGTAATCGGCGTAGTCGAACGCAAATCCCGGAGACAGCCGGCCCGAAGTCCGCCAGATATCCACCATGGTGGCCAGAACCTGCCGGTCCAGATAATTCAGTACCGCGGAGAAAACGAAGACGGTGACGGCAACCCAGCGCAGCCGCATTTATCCCGCGCCGGCCTGGCGATTGCGATCGGCAAAGCGGATGCCCGCGTAGAGCAGCACGAACAACGCGGCGGCGATGGCGAAAAGCCAGCCGAGATTCGCTTTCAGAAACGGCAGGGTCTGCGGGCCAAGCCGCGTCCCCAGCCACGCCAGCATGAAGTAACGCGGAATGCGCGCGGTCAGCAGCACCACTACGAACCACGACGTCCGCACGCCCATGGCTCCCGCCGACAACACGAACACCTTCATGGGCATCGGAATGGGCACTGCCGCAGGTACAAATACGGTGGTCAGGCCGTAGCGCTCAAACCAGCGCCGGAATCTCGCCCCGCGCCCCCGAGATGTGTATCGCGAGAGATATGCTTCTCCGCCCTTCCGCGCCAGATAGAACAGGGCGAGACTCCCGACCAGCGATCCCAGGGTGGCCATGGCCGCCGCCGGCCAGGCAGCCGAGTGATTCGCGGCTGCCACCACGACCACCAGCGCGTCCACCCCGCCCACCAGCGGAACGCCGGTGGAATCGAGAACGGCCAGAACAAGGACGCCCAGCGGGCCCCAGGCAACCAGAGTAGCGACGAATTGTTTCACCCGATCATGTCCAGCAGCTCGCGTTCGCCGATTACCACGATGCCCAGGGCCCGGGCTTTGTCGAGCTTCGAACCGGCTTCTTCGCCGGCCACCACATAGTCCGTTTTCTTACTTACCGAACCGGTCACCTTCCCGCCGGCGCCTTCGATCCGCGCCTTTGCGTCCTCTCTGGTCAGGTTGGGCAAAGTCCCCGTCAGCACGAAAGTCTTTCCCGCCAGTGGGCCGCCGGACCTGCGCCGAACGGCATGCTGGAACTGCAACCCCGCGTCGCGCAACTGCTCCATCAGACCGCGGTTCCGCGGCTCGGCGAAAAACTCACGAATGCTGCGCGCGACCTTCGGCCCCACCTCCTCGGCTTCCTGGAGTTTTTCTTCATCCGCCTCGGCAATGGCATCGAGACTGCCGAAGGTGTCGGTCAGAATCTGCGCGGTGCGTTCCCCCACAAACGGAATCCCCAGCGCGTTCAGCACCCGCGGGAGCGGCTGCCGTTTCGAGCGCTCGATGTTGTCCAGAATTCTCTGCGCGGACTTCCGGCCCATGCGCTCGAGCCCGACGAGTTGATCGAGCGTCAGCTTATACACGTCCGCGACGCTGCGCACCAGGCCGCCGTCCACCAGCTGATCCACCAGCGCGTCGCCCATGCCGTCGATATCCATCACCCCGCGCGCCGCGAAATGAAGGACCGACTGTTTCAGCTTCGCCGGGCAATTCGTGTTGATGCAGCGGCTGGCCACTTCGCCCGCCTCGCGCACTACGTCGCCGCCGCATACCGGGCAGTGCCTGGGCACGCGGAATGGGCGGCGACCCGCGCCGGGCTCGATGACGCGCACCACTTTCGGGATCACGTCGCCGCTGCGTTCCACCAGCACCGTATCACCGATCTCCACTCCCAGCCGCTCGATCTCGTCCTCGTTGTGCAGCGTCGCGCGAGTCACCGTGACGCCGCTCACGTTCACCGGCCGCAGGTGCGCCACGGGCGTGAGAATTCCCGTACGGCCCACCTGCACTTCGATGTTCTCCACCACCGTGCGCTCCTGGCGCGCCGGGAACTTGAAGGCGATGGCCCAGCGCGGCGCTTTCGCGGTCCAGCCAAGGGCCCGTTGTTGCGCGACGGAATCCACCTTGATCACCAGACCGTCGATTTCGTAAGGCAGGTTATCGCGCTCGCCGCTCCATTCGCGGAAATACGCCAGCACTTCGTCGAGGTCCCTGCAGAGCCGGCGGTGTCTGTTCACGTTGAAGCCCATCGCCGCCAGCGCATCGAGCGATTCCCAGTGGCTGTCCATGGGTGGTTCGCCGTCGACCAGCAGAAAGTAAGCGAAATAGTCGAGCTGCCGCTTGGCGGTCAGTTGCGGCTCCAGCGCGCGTAGAGCGCCTGCCGCGGCATTGCGGGGATTGGCAAACAGCGCCAGACCGGCCGCCGTCCGCTCCGCGTTCATGCGTTCGAACGACCGCCGCGTGATCAGCGCCTCGCCCCGCGCCTCGAAAACCGGCAGGCGCGACTTCACCCGCAACGGCAGCGACCGGATGGTCTTCGCGTTTTCGGTGACGTCTTCGCCGGTCCGGCCGTCGCCGCGCGTGATGGCCTGCCGGAACAAACCGTCGCGGTAGCGCACGGCCATGGAGAGGCCGTCCAGCTTGAGTTCGACAACGTAGCGGAACGCCGCGCCGCCCAGCAGCTCGCGCACCCGGCGGTCGAAATCGCGCATATCGTCTTCGTTCAGCGCATTATCGAGACTCAGCATGGGCGAGCTGTGCGCTACCTTGACGAAACCCTCGCGCGGCTTGCCGCCCACGCGCTGCGTCGGCGAATCGGGGGCGATCAGTTCCGGATGATCGGCTTCCAGCCGCTCGAGCTCGCGCATCAGCGCGTCGTATTCGGCGTCCGTGATCTCGGGCTCGTCGAGGACGTAATACAGGTGCTCGTGCCGGCGGAGCTCCTCGCGAAGCTGTTCGATGCGTGCGCTCGCCTCTGTCCGGTGCGGAGCCATGAACGTCTACTATAGTAAGAGTACGCGAGAGGAACGCGAAACATCGCCAGATATCGACAGCCATACCTGATCTACAACCCTTTCGCCGGCAAGCTCATCCGCACTCACGAACGTCTGATTCCCCACGTGCGGGACCTTCTGCGCCGCGATGGCGTGGATGTGTCTCCCGTGTCCACCGACGGCCGCGGCAGCGCCAGGGACATCGCCCGCCAATGCGTGCAGGAGGGCGCCGACCTGATTCTGGTGGCCGGCGGCGATGGCACGGTCAACGAAGTGATCAACGGAATGGTGCACTCCACCGTTCCCCTCGGCGTCCTGCCCTGCGGAACAGCGAACGTTCTGGCCAACGAAGTGGGGCTTGGACGGCCCGATCAGGTGGCCGCCAATCTCTCCGGTCTGGTCCCGGCGCGCATCTCCCTCGGCCTGCTGATGAGCGAAGCAGACCGGGAGGCGCGTCACTTTCTGCTCATGGCCGGCGCGGGGTTCGATGCGCTCATCGTGCACAAGATCGACGAGAAGATGAAAACGGTAGTGGGCAAACTGGCCTATTGGGTGGCCGGTTTCTCGCAGCTCGGCGCCCGCCTGCCGGAATTCAACGTCGACGTGGACGACCGCCGTTATCGTTGCAGCTTCGCTCTGGCCAGCCGCGTCTGCAACTACGGCGGCGACCTGGAGATCGCCCGGAATGTCTCGCTGCTCGATCACAACTTCGAGCTGGTGGTGTTCGAAGGCACCTCCACCCTGCCGTATGTCCGCTATTTTCTCGGCGTCGTCACCAACCGTCTCCGGCACGTGAAGGGCGTGACGATTCTGCACCCGCGCGCGGTTCGCTTCAGCGCGCCGGATACCGAAGAGCCCATCTATGTGCAGGCCGACGGAGAGCTGGTGGCGTCGCTGCCGGTGACCGTGTCCATCGTCCCGCGCGCGCTCACGCTGCTGGTTCCGCCGAAGTACCAGCGTCTCCAGAAGGTCTTTGCCGCCGAGCAGGTCTGGACTCCGTCGGCCACCGCCTGACGCCATGGACAACCTGACGCACACGCTCATCGGGTTGTCGCTGAGCCGCGCCGGCCTGAACCGCTATTACGCGCGCGCCACGCCGTTGCTGCTGGTGGCGGCCAACGCTCCGGATTTCGACGTCGTCACCGCCGTGCGCGGCGGGTTCTTCTACTTCACCTGCCACCGCGGCTACACCCATTCGCTCGTCGGCGCGCCGGTGCTGGCTTTGGCTCTGGCGCTGGTCTTCTGCGCCCTCGATCGGTCGCTGCGGAAGCTGCCCGCTGCGTTCGCGCTCGCGCTGGCCGGTGTGGGGAGCCACCTGCTTCTGGACTGGACGAACGCTTACGGCGTCCGCTTTCTGTTGCCGTTTTCCGCGCGCTGGTTCAGTCTCGATCTGGCGACCCTCATCGACGTCTGGATCTGGGCCGCGCTGATCCTCGCGACGGTGGCGCCATTCGTGGGCCGCCTGGTCAGCCTGGAACTGGGGGCGCGCTCGGGAACCGGCCGCGGCTGGGCGGTCTTTGCGCTGCTGTTCGTGCCGCTGTTCGACGCGGGCCGGGCCGTGCTGCACCAGCGGGCGGTAACCACGCTGGAGTCGCGGGATTACGATGGCGCCGCGCCATTGAAGGCGGGGGCTTTCCCGACCCCGGCGAACCCATTCGAGTGGATCGGCGTGGTGGAATCCAGCCAGAGGGTGCGCCGCTATCGTTTCAATCTGCTCGGCGCCTTCGACCCCGATGCCGGCGCCATCTTTCAGAAGCCGGAAGCCTCCCCGGCGCTGGATGCGGCGGCCCGCACGCCGCAGTTTCGCGCGTTTCTGGGCTTTTCGAAGTACCCGTTGTGGAGCGCGATTCCGCTGACCGTGCCCGAGAGCGCCACGAAAGTCACGGTCAGGGATGTGCGGTTCGGCTTCTCGATCGAGACCGTCGTCGATGCGGCCAATCGCCCCGGCGAGGTGAAATTCAGCTTCAGCCGAGGAAACTGAACAGGTTGGTCTTCGGCAGCTGCGCCTCGGAGGTGAGCGCGGCCTGCTCCTCCGTTTGCGCCTCGGTGAGGGTGGTGATGGACTGCGTCTCGTTGGCGTCTTCCAGCGTGCTCAACTGCGTGCGAAGCTGGGTATCGTCGTTCGCCTGCGCGTTGGTGGCGTTGGTTACCTGATCCTGCACGTTGCCGTAGAAGGTGAGCTGATCGTTCAGATACGTGTCCGCGCTGCCCACCTGGGCCAGTGCCGCCTGGATTCCGCTGGAGTCGTTATTGAGCAGCGCGTTGCGCAGGTTGCTGATGGATTGGAAGACGCTGTTTCCGTCGCCCGAGCCGTCGAAGATCTGCTGCGCCGTCAGGGCGATGGCGAAAGTGGAACCGTCCGGCGCTTCCACTTGCCGCGTGGAAGCGGAACCGGCATATGCGCTGATGGGATCGGTCTGCGTGAGATCGATGGTGTACGGCTGCGTCTGGTCGCTGTCGCCGGCGAAGATGAAGCGGCCGTTCACACTGGTGTTGGCGGTGTTGACCAGTTCCGTCAGAATGTTCCCCAGTTGGGTGGCGAGCTGTTGCCGCGTGTCGGCCGAGTCCATATCGTCGGCGCCCTCGGTGCCCAGCGATTGCGCCTGCTCCACGAGACTCACCGCGCTGCTTACCGCCGATTCGCCGGTGTCGGTTTCCGCCTTGACGCTGGCCAGATTCTGTCCGATCTGCGTGTTAAACGAGATGGCCGTTTGCAGCGAAAGCACATCGGAAATCTGGTCCGGCGCGTCGGAGACCGTGTTGATGCGCAGCCCGGTGGTGAGCTGCTGCTGCGCGGTCGCCAGGCGCTGCTGAATCTGGTTCATTCCGTTGAGGAACGACTGCGTCTGCGCGTCGTAGAAAGTGATCATCGCGTGCCCCCGATGCTTACGACGTGGCCGCTGGAATCATGTCCAGCGCGGCGTCGTCGAGATTGTTCAGGATGTCGAACATTTTGGCGGTTGCCTGGTAGGCCTCCTGCTCGTTCATCAGATTGGCGGCCTCCTGGTCCAGATCGACGCCCGAGACCTGCTGGCGCAGATTCTGCGCCTGAGTGAGCAGGCTCTGGTCGGTCGTCACCTCGCTCTGAGCGTTGGAGATATCGGTTCCCACCTGGCCGCCGAGGGTGCCGAAAGCCTGGCTGAAGGTCTGGCCGTTCACCACGTTCGCATTGACCAGTTGCGAGAGGGCCAGCGCATTGCCGTTCCCTCCCGGCGCGCCCGCCGAGGCCGCTGCAAGCTGATCCGGCGTGAGCGGATTCACCGATAGCGAAAACGCCGCGTCGGACGAGTTATCGTACTGGAACAGATCCTCCGTGGGCGCCTGGCCGTTCTGGTCCAGCCCGCCCGCCAGCGTGGTGTTCACCTGATCGGCCAGCGTCTGCGCCAGCGTGTTCAGCCCGGTCAGATACGAAGGCAGCAGGTTGTTGGTGGTGTTCAGCTCGGAGCCGAGCTGGCCCCCGGTGAGCTGGCTGGTGATGTCGTTACCGTTTTCGTCGGTAATCTGCGTTTCAGGCAGCGAGAAGTTGCCCTGAATAGTGCACGCCGTGTCGCCGAGCACCAGTGGGGTCTGCCCGCCCAGGTACACCGAGATCTTTCCGTCCGACCCGCTGATGGTGGTGAAGTTGACGTCCTGCGAGAGTTCCTCCAGCGTGCTGTACATCTGCGCGTCCACGCCGGCATCCACCGAGCCGTCGGCGTTCACCTGAGTCTGCGAGTTGAGCTGGGCGATGACCCCGCCCAGCCGGTTGATGTCGTCGACCGTGCCCTGCGTTTCGGTATCGACGGTAGTCGCCTGGCTGGTGATCCCGGTGGCCGCCTGCTGGAACGCCTGCGCCGTGGTCTGCGCCGCCGTGAGCACGTTCTGGCGGGAAACCGTATCGTTGGGGTTGATGCTTAGTTGCGAGAAGCTGTCGAACAGGTTGTTGATGGCGGCGGAAACGCCGGTAGCCCCGGTGAGATCGAACAACGGCTGCAGATTCTGCAGATCCGAAACTGTTTGCTGCGAGGAGTTGAGCGCCGATTGTTGCTGCTGCACGGAGGTTTCGGCGTAGGTGTCGCGGGTGGAGACCAGCGGGCCGGCATAGGTGCCGCCGGGCAGGCCCTCGGGGATATCGAGCGGCCTTGCCTCCACGGTCTGCACCTGCCTCGCCCAGCCGGGAGTTTGTGCGTTGGTGACGTTATTCTGGGTCACCGCCAGGCTTTGCCCGATGACCTGCAGCGCCTGAGCCGAATTGAAGAGAGCAGTGGTGAGTGTGGCCATGAAATCACCCTTCCAGCGTCAGCGAACCCGCCGCCGGCGCGCTCAGCGCCCGGCCATTCGCCCCGTAACCGCAGGGACCCGTCTGTTCGGGAAACAGGACGGCATGCCGGTGCCGCTGCCATTTGCCGATCGCTCCCAGAAGCTGCCCGGCCCGCTCGACGGCGCGGTGGAAATCGCACCAGGGCACCATCGGCGCCTGCCGCGCAGCGCCGCCTGATTGGTCGACGGCGGCAACGGCGGCCTCGAATGCCCGTCCGGCCTCGACCAGGGCGGCCGCGTCCCCGCGCATCAGCGACGCGCAGGCGGCATTCACCCGCGCAAGAGCGTCCTCGGGAACCTGCCTGTTCACGCCGTGCCCCACGTTTGCGCGCTGGTCCGGCATTGGTTACGCGGCCGATTCGCCCCGCATGTTCTGCTCGATGATCTTCGCGCTTACCGCGCTGGAATCCGGCCGGTAGTGGCCGGAGCCCACCGCCGTTTCGATGCCCTGGAGATGCTGTGCGCGGGCCTCCGAGTTCGCGCTCAGGGCCCGCAAATGGCCACTCAGACTGGAGAGTTGCACGCGATCCGAACTGCTGCCGGCGGCCTCCGTGCGCGATCGCGACGCCGCCGAACCGGCCGAAGTCAGGTGGGCCTGCGTCGCACCCGTTAAAGCGGTTGTATCGGAATTCGTTACCTTCATAGGATCAGCCGCTGGGCCTCCTGCATTGCACATCGGACGATCCGCGCAGAAGAACAGGGAATAGAAAACCGGGTTCGGAGGAATACAACCAATAACCGATGCGGCCTACGGTCTCTGCACCGGCGCGGCAAGGCCCAGCCAGCGCCCCAGCAGGCCCCTTGCCACTTCACCGGTCTTCGCTGTTTCGAGCGGCGGAGGCGGAAACATCACCTCGTTGTAGTGGCTGAGCAGCTCGGACTCGTCAAAACCGATCTCCGAAGCATACTGCCGCAGATAACTGGTGGAGAAGATGCCACCCGGCAGCTTCTCGAACTCCTCATCCTCGATCGCGCGCAGAAAGCGCATGCTGATCTTGGTGCTCTCGGCGATTTGCTCCAGCGTCACGCCGCGCTTCTGCCGGCAGCCGCACAGATTCAGTCTCCCCATCGAGCACACTCGCCCGCGGCGTACTACAGGCGACTCTACACTGGCCATGCCCACCTCTGTCGGATAGGATACGCGTTTACAACTCTTCGGATTAAGCATCCATAATACACGATTCCCGAACCCTATGCGCAACTATTAGTTAGTCAGGGGGCCCAGGGTAAACCCGGCCCCAGTACCGCACGGCTCCGATCCGCCGCCAGCCCGACCGATACAATGGGAGCGGGACGCTCTTCCGCCCGGCTGCCCGTGAAAATCCTCATCCGCGCTACGAACTGGATCGGCGATGCCGTGATGAGCCTCCCCGCTCTCCGCCAGGTTCGCAGGCGTTTTCCCGACGCCCACATCACCGTTCTGGGGCGCCCCTGGGTGCTCGATCTGTATTCCCGCGAATCCTTCCCCAATGAAACAGTGCCGTTCACGGGTTCTTCTTTCTCGCAGAAATATACCCTGGCGGTATCGCTCAGGCGAATGCGCTTCGATTGCGCCATCCTGTTTCAGAACGCCTTCGAAGCCGCCGCCCTGACCTTCGCCGCGGGCATTCCGCAACGCATTGGTTATGCCCGCGACGGGCGTTCGCCGCTGCTCACCTGTGCCGTCCGCGTGCCCCGCCCCGGCGAAATTCCCCGCCACGAGAGCTATTACTATCTCGAGCTCCTCCGCCGCGCGGGACTGATGGACGCCCCCCTCCCCGCGGAGCCGGAAATCCGCCTGGAGGGCGCCGAGCAGGCGTCCGCGAACGGAACCCGCCTGCTGGCCGCCGCCGGGCTGGAACCGCCGGCCATCGGAATCAGTCCCGGTGCGGCTTACGGTGGGGCCAAACGCTGGCTGCCCGACCGCTTTGCCGAAGCCGCCGTCTCCATTGCCCGGGCAAGTGGCCACCCGGTGGCTCTGTTCGGATCCGCCGCCGAACGCGATCTGTGCGGGTTTGTCGCCAGCCAGGTTGCCGCGCACAACGTTCCCGCCGTCAACTTCGCCGGCGAAACCACGCTCGCCCGGTTCATCGACATGGCCGCCGCCTGCGCAGTTTTTCTCACCAACGATTCCGGCGCCATGCACGTCGCCTCGGCCCTGGGCGTGCCTACTGTCGCCGTTTTCGGGGCGACCGACCACGCCGCCACGGGACCGACCGGTGCGCACAGCCGCGTGGTCCGGCATCCGGTGGAATGCAGTCCCTGCCTTTTGCGCGAATGCCCCATCGATCATCGCTGCATGACCCGAGTCGGCGCCGCCGAGGTGGCGCAAACCGCCCTTCACCTGTTGAAATGAAGTTTCTGGACACCAGGAGCAAAATCGCCGAGCCACCCGCCGGCCACGAAATGGTCTGCGTGTGCGGCTTCTTCGATCCGTTGCTGGCGGCGCACGTGCGCATGCTGGCCCAACAGCGCGTTCCGGGCAAGCCACTGGCCGTGCGCATCGTCGATCCTCCCGATCCCCTCCTGCCTCTCGCCGACCGCGCGCGCCTCGTGGCGGCGCTCTCCATGGTGGACCGCGTCCTCCCCGGCGTTGGCGCCGACGGCCCCATCGCCGACGCGCACCTGCGCGAGGAGTTCCTGCGACGCGTGCGGAGGCGGGCCAGTGAGTGAACCGATGCGCATTCTGGCGATTCGCCTGGGGGCCATGGGCGACGTGATCCAGTGCCTGCCGGCGGTGGCCAGCCTGAAGCACGGAATCTCGCGCTCCCATGTGACCTGGGCGATTGAGACGCGCTGGGCGCCGCTTCTGGAACAGAATCCATATGTCGATCGCGTTGTCTTGCTGGACCGCACATCCGTCTCCGGCCTGCTCCGCTCGTGGCGCGATCTCCGCGCGCAGCGCTATGACATCGCCGTGGATTTCCAGGGCCTGATGAAGTCCGCCCTGGTGGCCGCGGCTTCGCGGGCCGAGCGCCTGTTCGGTTACACGCGATCCGTGGTGCGCGAGAAGATCGCCGCCTGGTTCTACTCCGTAACCGTGGACTCGTCCGCAGTGCACCGCGTGGATCGCTATCTGGACCTCGCGGCCGCCGCTGGCGCTTCCCGCCTGCTGCGATGTTTTCCGATTCCCGCCGGAAAACCCGAAGGATCGCTGCCGCCGGGACCGTTCGTTCTGGCCAGCCCCGGCGCCGGCTGGGCCGCGAAACAGTGGCCGCTGGAATACTACTCCGAACTGGGGCGGCGTCTCGCCGTCGAATGCGGCTGCACGCTGGTGCTCAACGGACGCGCGCCGAGCGACGTTCCGCACACCCACGCGCACCTCTGCGGACTGCCCGGGCTGATCGATGCCACCCGGCGCGCGGCGGCCATTGTCGGTCTGGACAGCGGCCCGATGCATCTCGCGGCGGCGCTGGGCAAATCCGGCGTGGCCATCTTCGGTCCCACCGATCCGGCGCAGAACGGCCCGTACGGCGGCAACATTACGGTGCTGCGCAGTCCGCACGCGGTCACCACCTACAAGCGAAATGCTACCGACACGCCGATGCGCGAGGTGCATCCCGACGCCGTGTTCCAGGCGCTGCAGCCGGCGCTGGCGGAGGCTGGTCTGCCGGCGAGCCCGTCAAGATGAGTCTCCGCTTTCCGGCAGGCTACGCTCATCTCGCCGCACGGCTGCGCGTCCCCCTGGGATTCCTGCTGGCCATTGCGTTTGGCTGGCTCTCGCGGCCGTCGATGCTCTCTCTGACCATCGGTTTCCCGGTGGCCATCATGGGACTGCTGCTGCGCGGCTGGGCCGCCGGCCACCTCGAGAAGAACATCCGGCTGGCCACCGCCGGCCCGTATGCGTGGGTTCGTAATCCGCTGTATCTGGGCACTGTTCTGGCGGCCGCCGGACTGGCGATCGCGTCGCGCCGGCCCGCGCTCATCCTGCTTTTCGCTCTCGCATTCGTGCTTGTATATCTTCCCGCGGTGCAGCGGGAAGAGGAATATCTGCGCGAATTGTTCCCCGCTTTCGCCGAATATTCAAGGACAGTTCCGGGCTTTCTTCCCCGCAGACCTGTCAAAACCGCGGCCGGCGATTTTCGCATGGATCTTTACTGGCGGAACGAGGAATATCGGGCCCTGCTCGGTTTTCTGGCCGGCGCCGCCTGGCTGATCGCAAAGCTGTTCTGGATGTAACGGGGTGGCCGGGGACCGCTCCCTGGCTGGCGGTCGTGGCTCGGTACGGAGCCGCGCGCGCCGGCATGCGGTTTTGCTGGTCTTTCCAGCCGCAACTATCCCGCGTGGCGCTTCAGAATCTGCAGCAGGTTCTGCGAAAACGCCGAACGGGCCATCACCATGTCGGCTCCCGCATCGTGCGCCTGCTGCTTCAGTTCGCCCTGAATGTGCGAGAGATAGGCGATCAGGCTGATGCCCTTCGTTTCCGCATTGTTCTTCAGCGCCGCGATCACGCTGAGCGGTTTTACCGAGCTGGCATTCAGGTCGAGGATGATAAGTCGCGGCCGCTCCTTCGCTTTGTCGAGAATATCCTGCTCGGATTTCACGAATTCCGGCGCGAGGCCGGCGCGTTTGGCCGCATCGTTGATCTTGACGGTGAACAGAAGATCATCCACCACCGCCAGAACTTTCTTGTCCTGCTTTTGCATATTTGAAAAAGCGATTCCCGCCGAAGTGGAGGCGCTGCCAACAGCGTAGCACGCGCGCGCAAGCGGCCGATGCGAAAAGGCGCTACGGCGCCTGGACCGGAATGGTCACCGTGTTGCTGTGATAGACGTCCTGATAAATCGTCAACGGCGTCAGCGGATTCGTCGTCAGACTGCTGTCGAGTTGCAGCAACAGCTCGTAAACTCCGGGCACGCCGGGCACCAGACCGATATTGAAGACATTCGCGGTGCTCCCACCGGCGATGGACGAAACGAAACTGGTAAGACCGTTGGCGATGGGCCCGCTGTAGGGCACGCCGTCGCCCGGCGCCGGAGTCGGGGTGCAGATCACGCCGAGGAGGTTGAAGTTCTGCTGCGACTCCGAAGGGGTGGCAATAGGACAATACTGGCCATTGCTTTCGAGGCCCGTCGTGGGTGTTCCCAGACCCGCGGCGTAGATGGTCAGAAAGCCGCCCGGAACCGCCGGATTGGCGGTGCTGATCACCGATCCGCCGTCGCTGGCGCAGCAGGTCGCGGTGTTGCTGTTGTAAGTGGTAAGCACCGTCAGGGTGAGACTGCTGCTGTTGGCTGCCGTAGCCGACGTCGTTACCGAAATGCCGTTTCCGGCCGCGCCCGGAGTCTTCGCCGTCAGAATCAGGTAATGGAACTGGCTGCCTTCCGTTGCGGTCACCTGCGCATTTGGATCGTTGTTGATCTGGTTCATCAACTGGTAGCGGACGACTTCGAGGGGATCGGGCGTGATTGGGGAGGAGGTGGAGGCGGCGGTGGTGGTGACTGACTGGCCGTTGACCATGTTTGTCAGCGTCAGGCTTGTTATCGCCGCAACGTCGGAGGTTTGTATCGTGTACGAGTACGTGCTGCTGCCAATGGTGACGCTTGCCACCGAGGCCGCGTCCGGCAATCCCTCGATATCGATTACCGCGAGCGCGCTGCTGCTGGACTGCGTGGCCACGCCCATCCGCGGATCCGACCCGGGGTACGCGAAGATCCCCGGGTTCTGTGGCGCCAGCGGGAAGGCAATGGAATTCGTCGCGGTCACCGTACCGTTGGCGTGCGCGACGCGCACCCACGCGGTGCTTCCGTTCCGGTCGCTGTACTCGTAGGGAATCTGCAGATTGATCTGCGTCGGCGAAACATACAGCAGCGGGGCGCGTTCTCCATCCACATAAACTTCCGTTCCCAGGGCCTCCCGGGGAAGAGTCGTCGAAGTGTCCTCTGCTATCGTTCCCTGATCCGTGAATCCGGTACCGAACAGCGTCACCAGCATGCCCGGGGCAAGGCGCGCCGCGTCAACTCCGCCATCCGTGGTGCCGCTGGAGGGGGAGACGGTCAGTGTCGCCGCGTTATTGTTGACGCCCGCGATGACAATCGAGAATTCAATACCGTCTCCCGCCGCACCGGACGTCTCCGCGCTCAGCAGAATGGTAGCCACGCCTATCTCGGCGCGGGCGGTGACCTCCGGGTCGGGCGTTGTGTTCGTGGCCTGGTTGTTCGGCGCGGCGTTGATGACGTTGGCCAGACCGGCGGCAATGGTGTCAAACGTGTCGTTCTTTTGAACCGTGTAGGTGTAGGTCGGCGCCGTGTAGGTAGAGGATGTGGGGTTCGGGTTGGTGATGGTGACGGTGACCTTCTCGCCGGTGGTGATTGTCCCGGCAAACGTAAATACGGCGCTGGCGAAGGTCTCCAGACTGGCGGAATTCAGACTCGCCGTGTACGGCAGCGGCTGATCGCCGCCCGTGAACACCGACACGCGCCGGGAGTACGGGTCGCTTACATACAGATTCGTTCCATCCCACGCGAGGCCGGAGGGCGTGCGGATGCTGTCCGCGCTGGCGATCTCCACGTTATCGGTGGCCTCGCCCGAATCGCTCACCTGATCGGTGAACTCGTCCGGCTCGCCCAGGATGATGTTTGCCGCCACGGCGTTCTGAGTGGGAATCGTGTTGTAGATCAAAACCCGGTCGTTGCCGCCGTCGGCCACGAAGAGACGCGTCCCGTCCGTGATCACCATTCGTGGCCAGTCCAGGGTGTAGGCGCAGCGCTGCGGATACGTCGGATTCCCGGCCGGGTCGTTCCCGCCGGGCACCGGTACCGTGCACAGCACTGGCGTTTCCTTGTCCGTGGTGTCCGTGGAGGAAGTCGCCTCTGTTCCGGTGAACGAGTTGTTCACCGTGTTGCTGGTCATGTTCGGCTGCCCGATTTCCACGTCGGCCGGCTGATTGTTCTGCGTCGGGATGCTGTTCCAGATGAGGATGCGGTTCTGCCCCAAATCCGCCACAAACAGATGCACGCCATCGGAAGAAACGCCGACCGGCGTGATCATGTTGCTCGCGGTGGTCTGCGGCGTAACGGTGATCGACTCCGATTGCGTTGTTGTGAAATTCGGCTGGCCCAGCACCAGGTCGGCCTGCTGGCCGTTCTGCGTGGGAAAGTTGTTCCAGATCAGGATGCGGTTGTTGTCGGTATCGGCCACAAACAGGCGATTGCCCTGAATCCACACGCCTTCGGGCGCCTTCATTGTGCTCTGCGTCGTTGAAGGCGTGCCGATGGAGGTGAACGAGGTCTGCCCCAGCACGAGGTCGGCATTCTGCCCCGTCGTGGTGGGAATCGTGTTCCAGATCAAAACCCGGTTGTTGTTGGTATCGGCGACAACAAGTCTGGTCCCGTCGGTGGCTACCGCCGTGGGCTCGTTGAATCCGTTCTGGGTGATCCCGGAAGCCATCCATAGGGGGTGGAAGGGCCCAGTGGTGCCGGCGGGGGCGTTGGGGTTGTTGACGGGATCGTCGGTGTCATCGTGCAGGCCCAGCGCGAAGCTGGGTTGGACGGCGCAGACCGCGCAGGGCGAAAGATATGTGTCCTGGGTCAGTTTCGCGGTGCGCAGTGGAATCGCCGCCGTGGGATATACCATTACACGGTCATCGTCCGGCGTGGAGCCGAGCCGATTCGAATCCACCACAAAAAGCAGACTGTTCGCGTACGCCAGGCCGGACACGCCACCCAGATGCGATTCTTCGTTGACCGTTACGTCGGTCTCAACCTGCTGGTCGTCCGCCTGAGCGGTAAAGTTGTCCTGGCCGAACTCGGCGCGGGCGGACTGGCCGGTGAGGAACACCTGCGCCGACAACACTCCGGCGCTCAGGATCATGGCTGCAAGATACTTCATAACAGGAATTTGCGAACTTACCAGTATACCGTCAGGCGCCTCGCCGTATCGTGCGGTGGTACAGCCTGCTTCCGCGAGGAAAACACCCACACGTCTTCCCGGCAGAGCCAAAGCAATCCCGAGTCCCCGAGAGAAGCCCTTTCAGGCCATCAGATAGCGAGAGACGCAGCGTGAATGCCGTGTGCCAGGCGGGACTTGCATTCACGGTTGGTCCAGGACCTTCGGCCGAGTCCCTGAAAGCGCGCCGTGGTCCTCCTTCAGCGCCACTCCGGTCAACCGACGCCGCCGTGCCTCGCTGGCCAGCGCGAAGATGCGATCCGCGGCCTCGCGATAGCCCAACCCCTCGGGCCGGATGTTGGAAATGCAGTTCCGTTCCGCGTCCGTCCGCCCCGGCGCCGGATTCCAGGTGAGGTAGGCGCCGAGGCTGTCCGGAGAGCTGAGCCCCGGCCGCTCGCCGATCAGCACCAGTACCAGTGTGGCGCGCAGAAGGTTCCCAATCTCGTCGCCGATGGCCACTCGCCCCTGCTCCACCAGCACCAGCTCCGCGCGAGACCAGCCGGCGCTCTCGAACCGCGGCAGCAGCAGATCAAGGACGGCCAGCGCGTGACGATGAACGGCCAGAGCGGAAAGCCCATCCACTACCGCCAGCGCGAGGTCGCAGCCCGCCGGGTTGCCGTGCGCACGAAGCGCCTCTCGCGACCGCTCATCCAGCTTGCGCCCGAGATCCGGCCGGCGCAAGTAGGTCAACCGATCCGCGGCCATGCTGTGCAGTGCGAACGAGGGCCACCCCCGCGCGGCACACTCCACCTGCAGGCTGGCCGCGTCCATGGGATAGTGAACCGCATCCCGCGCCATGGCATGCGCCATCCGGAAGGCCAGCACTTCGCGCGTCGCCAGCGCCGGGCCGGAGCGCTCAAGGCCAACCCGCGCCATTGTGAAATAGCGCAGATTCGTCATGTTAACAGCGCCATCATTCCGGGCAGTTCACGCTCCGCCCCGGCCAGCCATTCCTCGAATTCGGGCGCGGGCCGCAGCCCCAGCAGCGCACGCAGGTAGAGTGCATCGTGAAAGGAGGTGCTCTGGTAATTCAGCATCACGTCGTCGGCGCCCGGAACACCCATCACGTAGTTGACCCCGGCGTTGCCGAGAAGCGTGAGCAGGACATCCATGTCGTCCTGGTCGGCCTCGGCGTGGTTCGTGTAGCAGACGTCGCAGCCCATGGGCAGGCCAAGAAGCTTGCCGCAGAAGTGGTCTTCCAGCCCGGCGCGAACGATCTGCTTTCCGTCGTAGAGATACTCCGGCCCGATAAAACCCACCACGGTGTTCACCAGCATCGGGCGGAAATGCCGCGCCACCGCATACGCCCGCGCCTCGCAGGTTTGCTGATCCACCTCGTGATGCGCGTCCGCGGAGAGCGCGCTTCCCTGCCCGGTTTCGAAGTACATCACGTTGTCGCCCACGGTTCCGCGGTGAAGCTCGCTCGCCGCCTGGCACGCCTCGCCGAGCAACGCGAGACTCACTCCAAACGACGCATTCGCCGCTTCCGTGCCGGCGATGGACTGGAACAGCAGATCCACCGGGGCGCCGCGGCGCAGCGCCTCCATCTGCGTGGTCACGTGGGCCAGCACGCAACTCTGAAACGGAATCCGGAAGCGAATGCGCAACTGGTCGAGCATGCGCAGCAGCAGTTCGACGCCGGCGACGTTGTCCGCGGCGGGATTAATCCCCACTACTGCGTCGCCGCTGCCCAGCGAGAGCCCGTCGATGACCGCGGCCAGGATCCCCCGCGGATCGTCCGTTGGATGGTTGGGCTGCAGGCGCGCGGAAAGCCGGCCGGCGAGCCCCACCGTGGTGCGGAAGCGCGTGACCACGCGAATGCGCGAAGCCACGGCGATCAGATCCTGAAGACCCATCAGCTTACTGACAGCGGCGGCCATCTCCGGCGTGAGACCGGGCGCCAGGGCGGCGAGAACGTCGCCGGTGGTCCGCGGATCGAGCAGCCAGTTGCGGAAATCGCCCAGCGTGAGAAGGCGAATGGGCGCGAACGCAGTGGCGTCGTGCGTGTCGTAGATGAGCCGCGTGACCTCGTCCGCTTCATACGGGATCAGCGGTTCCGCAAGGAAATCCGCCAGCGGCGCATCCGCCAGCGCCATGCACGCGGCCGCTCGTTCGGTGGCGCTGCTCGCGGCGATGCCCGCCAGTTGATCCCCGGACCGCGCCGGCGAAGCTTTCGCCAGCAGCGTTTTCAGATCGTCAAACGTGTACCGCGTGCCCAGAGCGACAGCGCTGTAACCCACAGGCGGGCATTCTAGCAGAGTGGGGTGGCAGTTTGTGGGCAAACAATTCGGTGAGGGCACCGAAATTCCGCAGCAGCCACAGCCTTGTTTGCAACGCTTTCCGACGCGGCAAATTCGGCACCCGTCACCGAATTGTCTCAGCGATCAGTGGCTCCGCGCATCGGCGCGCCGCTGAACACGAACGACGGCCGGTTCAGCTTCACCGGCGCGGCGGCGAATTCCCTGATCTCCAGGAACTGATTCGGCGCGAGATCCCGGAACATTTGGTGCGTTTTCGACGCCGGCCACCACACCTCGATACTCTCCACCCGCGCCGACCGCCCGATGCCGATATGCTGCTCCAGCGGCGACGCGCCAAACGATCCGCCGCTGCCCACGGTTCGAAAAATCCTGCGATGCCCCCGGTCCGCGTCGTCCACGATTACCGTAATGCGCGCGCCGATGGCCGACCGATTCGATTTCACTCCCACCAGCTTCAGCGTGATCCAGTTGTTCCCGTGCCCGCCGGGATTGCTGAACAAACGGCTTGCGTACCGATCGCCGGGCTCCGCGCCGCCCAGATTGGCGAAGATGTCCTCGTTGCCGTTGTTACCGAGATCGGCGAACGCGATGCCGTGTCCTTTGGCGAGGGCGCCGGTACCCGAAGACGTGGAGACGTCGATAAAACGCTTCCCGTCCTTGTTGAGCAACAGCACGTTGGGCAGCAGCGCCGCGAACGAAGGATTCCCCATTCCCATGTAGATGCTCAGGAACCCCGAATTGTCGATATCGCCGAAGTTGCATCCCATGGGCATGAAGATGCGGTCGAGCCCCACCTCGGCGGTGACGTCGCGAAACGTGCCATTGCCCATGTTCCGGTACAGCTTCCCGGTCTGCCCCTTGATGGGCATGCCCAGATAGCTGCGCGCCGATTCCTCAACCGAGGGGAAGTAGCTGGTGATGAAAAGGTCCGGCCAGCCGTCGTTGTCGTAATCGAAGAAGAGCACCGCGAAAGGCGATTTCGGCGCGCGAATGCCCGCGGCGCGCGTGACGTCCGTGAATGTGCGGTCTCCGTTGTTGTGGTAAAGGAACCCCTGGCCGCTGCGGTTGGTCACGTAGAGATCGGGATAGCCGTCGTTGTCGTAGTCGGCCGCAACCACGCCCTTGGCATAAGCGATGCGGTCGACGCCAGCCTCGCGCGAAATGTCGATAAAAGTCCCGTCGCCTTTGTTGAGGAAAAGCTGCGCCGGGCCATTCTCGTTGGCGATGAACAGATCCAGATTGCCGTCGTTGTCGATGTCCGTCCACACCGCGGCCTGCGAAGCGCGGATCGGTTCCAGCAGTCCGGCCCGCGCGGTCACATCCGTGAATGTTCCATCGCAGTTGTTGCGCAGCAGCGACCGCCGCCGCGCGAACTCCCATCCGCCGCGCATGATCAGGATGTCCATGCAGCCGTCGTTGTTGTAGTCGGCCTGGATGATGTTCAGGCCGCCGGTCTGGTTCAGCAGACCCGCCTGCGCGGTACGGTCGGAGAATGTTCCGTCGCCGTTGTTGTGGAAGAAATGAATGGAGTCGCAGTCTTCCATGGTCGATTCGACGATATCGAGGAGCCCATCGTTGTCGAAATCGTCCACGATGACGCCGCCCGCTTCGCCGTACACCGCCACCCCCGCCGCCGGCGCGACATCGCGAAAGCGCCCGAGGTCCTCCTTCGAGGCGAAAACCGGCGGGGGTATCAGGGATTCGGCCGGAACCGCGGAAGGCCACGTGCCCGCGGTCATCCAGGCGAGGTTGAGCAGCCATTTCAGCTCGATGTTTCCGGGCTCGCGCTTCAGCGCCGACGTGAGATACGAAATCGCGTTCTGCGCGTCACCCGCGCGCGGATGTGGCGCGCCAGGATGCGTGGGAACCAGCCAGGCTTCGTCCACCGGCCCAGGGATTGGGCCCTGCTCCATCTGCGCGCGACGCAGGTACGAAGTTCCCAGCGTCTCCTCCATCTGCTGCCCCACCTCGCCCGTCTGCGCTCCGGGCATCCGGTACAGGGCCTCCCACTGTTCGATTGCCTGGTCGATCTCGCCGATGGAAGCGTGCAGCAGCGCGAGCTTGTAGTGAGCCGTGCGGATGACGTGAGGTTCGGTCTGGGCGTTCACGCCGGCCAGGACCTTTTCGTACGAGGCAATGTCCGCGCGCGGCGCCTGCTGGCGGGCCATGCAAACCTCTTTTACGTCCAGTCCGAATCCCGGCGTCTTTTCGCGGACGCGGTTCAGAGTTCCCAGGAATTCGCCATAGCCGGATGTGTCGATGGTGGGCCGCCAGTCGGTCCCGCCGCTCCCGCCCAGCATCCCGCTCTTCTCCGGACCGCTCGCGACAATGTTGTCGGCGACGGTATTCTCCTGCACCCGGAGAACCTTGAGGATCGCGTACCCCGAGGCGATCTGAACTATGCCGGAAACCTCTCCCGGTTTGAGACCGCGGACCGCGCGCGCCAGTTCGGGCAGGAGCGTCTCCGGGTCCACCACTCCCAGATAGCCGCCGCTTGCCGCATTCACGTCAATCGAGTGTTCGCTGGCGAGCTGCGCGAAATCGGCCCCGGCGCGCAGTTGAGCCTCGATCTTCCGGGCCTCATCGAGCGATTTCACGACGAGAACTTCCAGGCGCATGCGCTGCGCCGTCTGACCGCTTCCGGCCAGCGGCGCCAGTGCGACGCCCGCGAGCAGAAGCGCAGGAATGGCGACAACGAATCGCCACGAGCTGTCCCTCACGAAGACTACCCTCGACTATGGCTGGGAATGAACCACCAGTCTATCAGGCATTCACGCTTGCGCCGGCATGCCCTCGCGCTTGCGCCGGCGCCATTGTTGCGGATGTATGATGAGCACAACGAAACAGTTCAGGAGGTCGAATGCGCATTCCGCCGTTGCTGTGTCTGCTGGCAACGGGAGCGGCGTGTGCCGCCGAACCGCCTCTGCAACTGGACCCTTTGGTGCAGGAAGCGCTCCGGCATAACGCCGGCAGCGCCGCCCCGCCATTCGAGCAGCGCAAACTCGCGTCCCGCGTGAAACAGGCTTATGTTCGCCTGCAGCACGCCTGGCGCATACAGGAAACCATCGAGCGGGAACGTGAACTCCTGCGCAGCCTGCTGCGCGTCGCCGAAGCCAACTATTCCAACGGAAAAGGACTGGAACAGGATGCCCTCAAGGCGCAGGTTCAGATCTCGCTGTTGGAGCCGCGCCTGATCGAAGCGCAGTCCGGGATGCGCGCGCACGGGGCCGAACTGAACGCATTCCTCGGCCGCCCTGGCGATTCGGCCCTGGGCCGCCCGGCCAGCGACCTGCCAAAAACGCTGGCCGTGACCCTGGAAGAGCTGCAGGCGAAAGCCGGTGCAGACGCTCCGACCGATCCCATCAGAGAGGACTACCGCACCGCGCAGGTTGCCGCCGCGCAGTGGAACGTCTATGAGCTCACCATCCTGCCCCAGGCTCGCTTCGCCGCGCACGCTTCGCTCGTCTCCTACGAAAGCGGCTCCAGCGATTTCCTCAACGTGCTGGCCGACTACACGGCGCTAATCGACGCCGAGAAGAAACGGGACGACCTGGAGCTCGACTTCTTCCTGGCGCTGGTCCACCTCGAAGAACTCACTGGTGTCGAGCTGATCCATTGAAACTGCCTTTATGAGGAATGTCTACATATTTTTCGCAATTGCGATCCTTTTCCTGGGGGGTTACGGCTGGCTGCACTGGTACAGCGGCAACGCGAACGCCCCCAGCCAGCCTCGGCCGCGCCGGATCCTCTACTGGGTCGACCCCATGCATCCCTCCTATAAGTCCGACAAACCCGGCATCGCCCCGGATTGCGGCATGAAGCTCGAGCCCGTCTACGAAGACGAACATAAGACGGCCGAACCCGCTCCCGGCAGGACGATTCACGTCAGCCCGGAAATGCAGCAGATGGTGGGCGTGCGATTTGGCGAGGTCTCGTACGGCACGGCCAGCGAAGCCCTTCGCGCACCGGGGCGGGTGGTCCCCGACGAAACGCGCATCACACGCGTCTACTCTCACATGGAAGGGTGGGTGTCGAGAATATTCGTTGATTTTAACGGCCAGATGGTAAAAAAAGGCGATCTTTTGCTGACCGTCTACAGCCCCGACGTGGTCGCCGCCGAGCAGGAACTGCTTCTGGCCCTGCGGGCGCGCGACCAGATGCAGGCCAGTCCAGTGAAGGAAGCGTGGGGCAACAGTGAACTGCTGGTGCAGGCGGCTCGGCGCCGTCTGGAGGTATTCGACCTGACGCCGGCGCAGATCGGCGAGATTGAGGAAACGCGCTCCCCGCTCGAGGGCGGCACGGTGCAGGAGCTTTTCTCGACCCGCGGCGGCAGTTCGGACAGCCACGCCTCCGGGACTGTGCAAACCATCGCGATCTACTCGCCAGCGACTGGCTTCGTGACCGCACGCAACGCGTATCCGAGCCAGCACCTGACCACGGAAACGGAACTCTACGCGCTAACCGATCTCAGCCACGTGTGGATCATGGCCGACGTTTTCGAAAACGACATCGCCAGTATTCGCGTGGGTCAAAGCGCCGCGATCAACCCACCCGACGGCCCTGCCTTCAGCGCCCGCGTCGGCTACGTTCAGCCTCAGGTAGACCCGCAAACCCGCACCGCGAAGGTCCGTCTCGAAGCCGCCAACCAAGACCTGCGGCTGAAGCCGGACATGTTCGTGAGCGTTCAGTTTGCCATGGGTTCGAAGCGTGCCCTGATGGTTCCAGCCGACGCGGTAATGGACACCGGAACCGCGCAGACCGTGTACGTAGATCGCGGCGAGGGCAATCTGGAGCCGCGCGCCGTGCACATCGGCCGGCGGGTGGGCGATCAGGTAGAGATTCTCGCCGGTCTTCACGCCGGCGAGCGCATCGTCACGTCAGGGACGTTTCTGATCGATTCCGAGAGCCGTCTGCATTCCAGCGCGGCGCCTGCCGCGTTGCCCGCCGAATCGCACTAGTGTCAATACTGTTCACTTTGGACTTCGTCCGCCAATGGGACACGCGGCGTCAGCCGCGTCGTTGGCCTGTACCGAAGGGACGCGGCTGACGCCGCGTGTCCGTCGCACGCAAAGTGAACAGTATTGGCCCTGGCGTCAGTTTTCGTGCCCGGTCCGTGCGGCCTCCCGCGCCCGCGCGATGGCCATCAGAAAACGCTGCGGATCGAAGCTGGGCCGCGAACACCTTCCCTCGGCGCACAGGAAAGCAGCCGCCTTCGCCATCCGAGGATACTCCACATCCGGATTCGGCAGCGCGCCTTCCTTGCGGTCCCACCACTCCACTCGCTTGTACGGGGAGGGCACCGAAAGCGCGGTCACGAACAACGCGCGAGCGGCAGCGTCGTCTTTGCCCCCGACAATGGTGACGTGCACCGGAGCTCGCGAAGCTTCCAGATCGGCCAGCAGGACGCCCGCCGCCGGCAGTCTCCGCGCCACCTCGAACGTCACCAGGTATTGCATCGCCCGGTCCGCCATCGCGCGGTCCCGCGCCGCGCCGGCGTACTGATAAAGAAGGTTGGCAAATCGGGCCAGCGCCACGTTTTCGTCGCGCTCGGGTTTCGACCGGTACGCCGCATCGGTCCGTCCGGATGCAGTGTCATAACCGGCCGCCGGGTCGCGGAATGTCCGCGCGATGAAATCGGCCGCCGCTTGCGCGCGCCGAAGCCAATCGCGATCGGCCGTCACCGAATACAGCGCGAGAAACGCCCGCCCCATCGCCAGCGTGTCGCCCAGATACGGCCCCGATAAATCCTGCTCGCCGTGCCGGAATCCCCCGCCCGCAATCGCTCGATTCTCCACGATCCACTTCGCGGCCCGCAACGCCTGTCGCAGACAGGCCTCGTCCCCCGTCGCGCCATACAGCACGGTCAGCGATTCGATCATCCAGCCGTTCTCGCGCGCGTAAACGTGGCCATCGACCCGCGGAATCCCCCGCTGTCGCCGCGCTCGGTCGTCCAGCGCGAAGTATTCGGCGCTGTGTTCGCCGGGAACCAGATCCGCATCCTGGCTCGTATAGAACGCGCCATCGGGACTAGTCAGGAACTCCGCAATGTAGCGCTGGACGTCGCGCGCCGCTTTCTCGAATTCCGGCATCTTCCAGACCGCGCCCGCCAGCGCGTAGAGCCGCATGTTGTCGGCCTGAATCTGCATGATCTTCTCGTAGTGCGGTTCGTTCCAGTCCCCGCCCACCGAATATTGGTACGCGCCGCCCCACACCGGATCGATCAGCTTCAGCGCAGCGGTCAGCGTTTGCTTCACGCGGCGCTCGGCCGCGGCATCGCCCGTCAGCGCGCGCTCGAATTCGTATTCCAGCGACTGGCCGTCCACATATTTGTGCACGGTCCCCCAGCCGCCGAGCCTGTCGTCATAGCGCTGTTCACCGGCCTTCTCCAGCGCGGCCCGCAGCGTCGCATCCAGCGCCGACGATTGCGAAAACTCCACCGTCGGCTCCGGCTGCACCGAAGGCCCCGGCGTCGGATCGTCGATGATCGCCTGCAGCATGCGCGACATTTCCTTCGGCGGCATGTACCCCTGGCGTTTCACGATCTCGTGGCCGTTCTCGTCGAACACGATGGTCGCCGGCCATCCGTAGTCCTCGTAGCGGCTGGCCAGATCGGGCCGCGAGTCCTGGTCCACGCGCACGGCGATGTAGCGGGATTTCAGCAGACGGACCACCTCCGGATCGCGATAGGTAATCTCCGCCATCACATGGCACCAGTGACACCAGACGGCCTCCAGATCGAGCAGCACGAACTGATGTTGCTGCCGCGCCTGCGCAAACAAGTCCGGGGTCCACGGTTGCCAGGCGAGCGGCTCGGTTGCCGCCGGTCCGGCGAAACAGCGCACCACCATCACGTATAGGGGCACGCACAGTGGCAGGATTCTGAGGAGTTTCGATCCGAGCATCGCTGCTTAATTTACGATGCCGGTCGCCGATCGGATTTCCCGCAGGCGCGTGCCTTTGACGGATCGTTGCGCGACACTCTCTAAAAGGAGGTGCGCTACAGACATGCGCAGACTCTCGATTGCCTTGCTGTTGTGCTTACCGTTTGTCGCGGCCCGTTCCGGCCAGCCGTCACCGCCCTTCCAGGGTCTTCTGGGAATGCCGCTGGCGGAAGCGCTCAACACGGATTTCTTCACGTTCTTCCATCTCGAGGAAACGGGCCGCCAGCCAGCCGGCACGGGCACGATCATCACTTTCAAGCCCGGCGGAGCGCAATTTCGTGAACTCGTAACGCTGCGCGCGACGGTGACCGATCAGCGCCGGATCATCGCGCTCAGGCTGGACCTGGCGCACAGATTCATCGCGGGCAGCCAGGGAGTATTCGCGAACGATATCGCCAAAAGCTTTCTTGCGGATGGCCCGCCGGGCGCCGACCGCGGGGCGCTGCACACCATGGTGGATGAGATTCAGTCCAACAGGAATAGCGAAACGGCCGTCCTCAGCGGTCAGCCTATGCCGCAACCGCCGGCGCGGGCATCGGATGGATACCTGACGTATCTGGGCAAGCGACAGGCTTACTCGCAGACGCTGACGGTCTGTTCGCTGCACATGGAAAACACGAAGGAGAGCGGCGAAGACTGGCTGCAGATCCAGCTGACGGCAACGCACTGATCGCAAACACCGGCCTGAGACGGGCCAGTGTCCAGCCCGCCTTTGGAGAATTGTTGGGGCGTTGTGCCTTACGTCGCCGCGACGTTCACGAGGCGACTGCCGGGCTAAAATACGAGCGTGGCCGGAATCCGGGCTGAATCCACGCGATCTAATCATGCCGCCCTTTAGGACATGCCCAAAATGTGGGCGAGGCGAGTTCGGCGTGCTTGGCATTTACAGCAATCGGGTTCTACGGCGATGTCGAAATTGTTGGTATCAGCACTACGTGGATCTGCCCGAGGTTCGTAAGAAGATCATCTATCTCGACCAGTTCGTGATAAGCGAATTCGCCAAGCTCAAGAATCCGACCGCAAGCGGGCATGACAGAGTTGTGGCGAATCCATTCTGGCAGCAGGCGCATGAACTTTTGTTTCAGTTACGCCAACTGCAGATGGTCTGCTGTCCAGATTCGTGGTCGCACCAACAAGAATCACGCATTTCAGGGTTCAATGCCGAATTGAAGAAGATGTACGAGCAATTGTCGGGCGGTATCACGTTCGAGCATTTCGACGGCATCAAATTGAAACAAATCGGCGAGTTGGCGAGGACATGGTCTGAGGACAGAGATCCCGTCTTTGACTTCGATCCAGTAGAAGTTCTGTCAAGTGACCCAAATCAGTGGAGCGAGAGATATTACATAGCTTTTCGGGACAATCCCTTCCTAAGAGAAGCAGACATTCTAAGCTCGCGCCGGAAGCTTTATGACGAGATATGTCAATTGTTTAAGGATGTGTGGGCGAAGGAGGAGCGGGAGTTCGACTACTGGTACGACCTTGAGCGAACGGAATATCAGAAGGCACTGGTACGGTCTGCAATGAGGAGCCACCGAGAACGGTTTGAGGTGGTCCTTTCGTCTGTGGTCGGTCAAGACACTCCCCTGGAACGGCTGGAAAGGCTCATGTCATCGTTCGCGGAGAACGTACTAAAGACCGTCTGGGACGTCATGCAGTTCCCGCGAGGTGACGGGGTTCGGCCGAAAGAGGAAACGACCAAATTGATGAAAGAGTTCATGCAAGCTAATCGGATAGCCGAGGCCCCCTTTCTGAAACTGCAAGCGATGATGTATGCGGTCATGGCAATGCGGGCCTTTGGTGGAAAGAAGGAACCGCCAAACGAAGGTATGGCAACTGACATCGAGACGGTGGCGCACGTGCTCCCATACTGCGATGCCATGTTCGTAGATAACGAATGCCGGTCATTGCTGCTCAACATACCCAAACGGGTACAGCCTAAGCTTGTGAACAGGGTCTATTCGATGAGGGTGAAAGACGACTTTCTGGCCTTCCTGCGGGGAATCAGGAACAACATCTCTCCGGATCACGTTCAAGGGTTGATCGAGGCCTACGGGGATAGAAACCTGACGGGAGTGCCTGCGGCACGTTCTGGCAAGACTTGAGTCCCAGAGACGAAATCCTGTCCGGTAGGTGTCCATATCGCCAACTCGAGCACTGACCCGAAACGGCGCTCCGGGAAATCACTCCGGTGTCAGAGCGTGCTGGTTTTGGCTCAAAGAGGCGATAATGTTTCCAGTCGTCGGGAGCAACGCAGACTATCCCGGAGCGGCAACTCACCCGCAACGCACTGCTCACCTCGCCAGCTTCAGATTCACGTCGCCGTAGAAAACATACGCGAGAAAAGTGGGATCGCCGGTCTCGAAGAATCCGCCGCGTGAGCTGGTGACCAGCTTCGCCACAGATGCGGGCTGGCCCCCGGTTACCGCATCGCCAAGACCCCGATAGAAGTGGGTCGCGAACGCCGCCGCCCCTTTATCGGATAGCGGCCACAGACCTCCGATGAAGCCGCTCGCGCCGCCATCCAGCACCGCCGGCGCCCAGCCGTCCACGAAATTCAGCACGCGATTCGCTTGGCCAACGTCGCACGCGTTCAGAAAATAGAGGGGGTGGCGCCGCGCTTCGTCGTGCATCAGCCCCCGCCAGCTCATCAGATCCAGACTTGCGCCGCCCTCGAGCTGAATCGCGTATTCCACCATTCCTCCCGGCGTCCGGTCGGCCACGCCATGCCCGGCAAAATGCACAATGCCGTCGGGCGGATCGCGGAGCAACTGCTGAATGCTCGCCAGCTCGCCTTTCACCTGGCGGAATCCGCTCAGCCGATGGATCGCCTGGATCTCGTCGTCCTGATGCGCCAGCGCGGTTGAGCCAGCGTAGCTGGGCGCGATGGCCACCACCTGGCGGAGGTCCAGCCTTCGCGGGGGCTTGTCGTGCGAAGAGACTTCGTCGGCGATGTGCCAGCGCGCGATCTCGAACTCGGTCCCCAGAAAGCCATCTCTCGATCGTTGCCCGTGAACCGGCACCATGAGTTCCCACGGGAGCGACGGATTATTGGTGTAAATCTGAATGGTGCGGAACTGAAATCCGCCGCTTTTCTCACGGTCCACCAGTTTCCAGAAGGCGCTGTCGAACAGGGGCCCGGCCGCGCGCCGGTAGAGTTCGCGGCCGATTCCACGCAGCATGGCCTTCGCCTGTTCCGGAGTCACCGCGGGAGCAGCGCCGGGGAGCTTCACGCCGCGCATCGCCGCCGAAGCGCGCAGAATCGCGTTGTACTGTTCCGCGAGCCAGGGTTGCAACTCAGCGGCCGGCGTGCACGGAGCGGTGCCCGGCTGGAGGTAAGGCGATTCGATGGTCAACTGGCAGACCGTGCGATCGCCCGCGCGGAGCTCCTGCACGTATACAGTAAGGTCCGCCGGCGCCTCTCCTGCGCCGGCCTCTGAACCGATGGTTGCGATCACTGCGTTTTCCGCGACCACCGGCTTTGCAGCAGCAGGCTGAGCTGAAACCGATGGCGTCTGCTCCGCATCATCCGCATCAATGGCGAGGACGCGGCTCGCCCGCGCGAGGTACGTTCCCGCGTGCCAGAACGTCACCCAGACTTTCGCGGTGGCGCGCGGCGATCTGGGCGTCAGCTCGAAGAGGGCGGGAGTGGAATCGCCGTCCGCCGGCAGGTCGATCATGGCTCGGTTGTTGCCGTGCGCGATCTCGAAGTCCGGCGCGGTAACCACCACATCGATGGGCCAGGGCTTCCCATCCTCGCGCCTCGGCAGCGTCATGCTCAGGCGCCCTTCCGCGTCCACGCTGGAGCCATAGCCCGGCTGGATCTGCACGGCGTCCGACAGCGGTTCCATGGTCAGGCTGATCTGCAGCGAGAACGGCCTGCCCACCGGCACCCGATCAGGCGCCTCGATATTCGGATATCGCCGGACGGTGGCTCCAGCCACTCGCGGGTGCCCGCTCATGTCCCACTCATTTGCGCGCTCGGAGGGGGCTAGTGACGGTGACGGCGTGGCCGGCGATTCCCGGGCCGGAGCCGCTGCCGGAGCCTCGGCCGGCTGAGGAGGCTGCGCGTCGGAGGCATTCCTTTCCGGGGCCTCGGCGCTGGGCGTGGGCAGCTCGACCCCGACCCTCGCCGATCGAGCTGTGAAGAGAAAGGCCCCCGCTGCCAGCACAACAAGCAGCACCGCCACGCCTCCGGCGATGAACCAGCGCGCGCGGTTCTTCCTCCCCGCTTCCGCCATCGTCAGTAGTTGACGATAGCACCGATCGGCGATGCCGTCACGAACCTTTCAAAAACCGCGCAGAGAAAAAGTCTATAATCGATCCGCAGAGGACAACCATGACAGCGTCACGCAGAACGTTCTTCGAAGAGATCATGGCAGCCGGAGGCCTGGCCGCATTGCTGGCGGAGCGTGCCAACGCCGCGCCACCGCAGGATGCCGCCGATTCATCGCTGATTGACACCAGCCAGTTCTGGGGCAACTTCTATGAGGGCCTCGATCAGACCAAAGGCAAAGGCCATCATGAGCACAAGCGAATGCCCGCGGTGCAGGGCAAGGACGTTCGCTACCTCTACTACGACAGCGCCGGATTGCGCTACAGCGACCAGCTCAAACCACAGGACCTTCTGGATCATGAAGGCGACGTCGCCGTGAGCATCATGCTCGGCCAGTTCCGTCCAGGCAACGTGGACGCGGAGTGCATCAGGGCGCTGACTTCCTCGCAGCTTCGCGTGGATTGCGTGCAGACGAAACCGTTCATGAATCTGCTGGCCCCCGCGGCGTGGGTGGCTCTGGCGTCGCTCTATACCAACAAGGCCGGCAAGCTGCCGTCGCTGCAGACGCTCGGCTTTCAGCAGCCGAATCTGCTGAGCGGCGATAACAAGGTGATTCTCCCGGGCGGGTCGGGCAAGTTCTCGGTGAACGTCTCGTCGATGGCGAAGGAATCCGCGCTGCACAAGATCCTGCGCGACGGCGTCAAAATCGCTGGAATCGTCTCGCCGCTGATCGGGTTCCCCGCGGTCAGCGTTCCGGCCATGCAGGCTTTCACCACCATCTACAGCATGCTGGAAGAGCGGGCCTCGTTCATCATGAGCAGCCCGCTGATGGACGCCGCGGCAACCCAGGCCGCTCTGAAGGACCCCAGTTTCCCGCCGACTTTTGTGCCCATCAAAGAGGGGCAATATGTCATGGTGCCGCTGGAGCAGACCGGCGCGCTGGCTTCGAAAATGCAGGACCTCGAGATTAATCAGGGCTGGCTGGTGGATCGCTCCGACAAATCCAGCCTGCCCGTGGACCAGAAGGCGCTGCACACTATTCCGGAACTAACGTATCTGACCCTGCAAATGAAGATCGTGCCGGTGACGTTGACGGCTGCGACCACTCCGGAAGGCGCGGGCCAGGACAAAGCCCGCAAGAAAGGAAAGTAGTCGAGTTTCGTGCCCGGTCGATTTTTTTCCGCGCTGGCCGCGCTCTGCGCTGTCGCGCTTTCCGCACAACGGGCCGCGGCGGACTGTCAGCCGGCAAGGCGCGCGCTGGTGGTGGGCATCAACACGTACTCGGGTCCGCGTCCGCCCGGCGTGCGCGTGGAGAAACCTCTGGTGGCGCGCTCACCAATTCAGGGAACCGGGGTCGCGCGTCCGTTCGACAATCTCGACGGCGCAGTGAACGACGCCAACGATTTCGCCGATCTGCTGGAATCGAGCGGCTTCGATTTTCCGCGGCGGAACGTCGTTCGCCTGCTCGAGGAGAAAGCCACCGCGCAGAACATCCTCGACACGTTTCAGCGCCATCTGGTGGACGCAGCCACGTGCCCGGGCGATATCGAGGTGTTCTACTATTCCGGGCACGGTTCGCAGATCCGCAACCGGTACGTGAAGGACGAAACCGCGCCCGACCGGTTCGATGAGACGCTGGTTCCCTATGACGCGGCCGACGGCGTCGCCGACATTCGCAGTAAGGAGCTGGACCGCCTCTATCTGAAGGCGGCGCAGAAGGGTGTTTTCCTCACCGTCATCGCGGACAGTTGCCAGAGTGGCGGGCTGAGCCGCGGCGCGAAGCAATTCGGAAGAGGCAAGGCCGCCGAGCCCGACCGCCGTTACGTTGTGGACCCCGGGCCGCGCGACCAATCCAACAAGCCTCTGCTGCCCACACGGCGTACGTCAGGCGTTCCTCACCCGGTGTTGTTGCTCGCCGCGGCCTACGAAACCGAAGAAGCAAGGGAGGACGGCGACGACAATCACCCGCACGGCGCATTCACCGCCGCACTGCTCAAAAAGCTTCAGGATCACGGACTCCATGAGCCCATCGGCGCCATCTTCGACGATGTCCGGTTCGACGTAGGGCTCACTCAGCCGGCTCAGCATCCGCAGGATTACGGCGACGGGCGCCTCGAACTCGACATCTTCGGCGGACGCCCCAATTCCACCACCGGCATGGTGACCCGCGTGAACCAGATGCAGGCCGATGGCAGCGTGGCGCTGGACAAGGGAACGCTGGCAGGCCTCTATCCGGGGAGCGAACTGGTGAGCGTTTCGCTTTCGCCGGCGGTCCGGCTGGCGATTCGACAGGAGGGCACGGGAGCGACACGATCGGTAGCGGAAGTGAAAGAGGGTGGCTTCGCCGCCAACCCGCAGGGAGCCGCGTTTCGCCTGGACAAGTGGGTTGTCCCGGATAAGAACGCGCTCACAGTCTGGTACGCCAAAGACGGACCGGATGTCGAGAGCCTGGCTCGCGACGCGGCTATTCTGGCTCAACTCGAATCCGCGGGAGTGCATATCGTCGCCGACCCAACCGTTCCGCTGCCCGCCGGAGTTGGCGACATGCTGCAGATCTGGTGGCTGAATGGCGCGTGGCGGCTGCTGCCCACGCGCTCCACTCCGGCGCGCGACCTGGGCAAATCGCTGGATGCCGGGCAACTGCGGCAGTTGATCGCGTCTGGACGGCAGGCACTGTACGTCAACTTCCCCCTGCCGGCGAACGCCGCCGCCGATCTGAAGCTCGGCGAGGGCACCGCCAACGACGCCGTCAGAGTGCAGAGCCAGCCGGATCAGCCGAAGAAGGACCAGTACATTCTCTCCGGCAAATGGAATGGCCGGGGCTTCGAATACGCGTGGCTGAGGCCCGGCGTTACCGACGACGATCAGGGCGCCAGCAATCTTCCCGTGCGCACCGACTGGGTTCCTCTCGCCGATCCCGGCTGCACGGAGAATCTTCGCGGCAAGGCTCTCGCGCTGAACCGGATTTATGGGTGGATGACGCTGGACGCCCCCGGCGGCGGCACTGCGGCAGGCGCATTCCCTTACCATCTGGAACTTCGCAAAGCGGAAGCGAGCGCCGGCCTCATTCCCGGCAAGGACATCACCACCGAAGGCGAGCAATACAAGATATGGCTCACTGCGAACCCGGCGGAAATCGCGGCCATCGCAAAGACCGGGCGCATTCCGCCGCGCTGGGTGTACGTGATCGCAATCGACCGCGACGGAACCACCAGCGTACTGATCCCTCCGGGTGGCCAGTCCAACGTGGGAAATCGCGTGCCGGATAGCGAGACCGCGCTCGCCGAGATCCAGATGACCTCCGATCCGTACGATTTCTGGATTGCGCCGCCGTTCGGGCTCGACACCTACCTTCTGCTGACCGCGGACGACGAACTGGACCCGCGCATCTTCGCGGCCCAGAGCGTGCGCACCCGGTCGGCAAGCCGCGGCTCGGGAAATCCGCTGGCCGATCTGCTGCAGAACATCGGCGTGAACAGCCGCAGTCGTGGCGTCGCCCGTCCGGTTCCCGCGAACTGGTCGGTTCAGAGGATTACGTTCCGGTCGGTTCCCGCGTCGAAATAGCTTCGGACTGCTATTTCCAGTTCCCGATCAGAATGAACGGCGCCCAGTAGAACGGGTGCGTCCAGTCATGCGCCGCAACGCGCTTCGCGGGAGCGACTCCACGCCCGGTCTCGCCCGTCGCATCGGAGGGCCGCAGGGTTCCGCCGAGCATCTGCCGCTGAGCGCGCCGCAGCGCCTCGGATTTTCCCAGCTCCGGATTGGCCTCGCGCAGGCGGTACATCGTCTCCATGAGCCGCGCCGTTGCTTCGTCGTTGACGCTCCACAGGCTGGCGATGACGCCGCGCGCGCCCAGCCTTTGCGCAATCGTCCCGAAGCTGTCCACCTCGCGCCCGTCCTCGCTGCGGTTGGTGAACGCGGTGCTGCACGCCGAGAGCGTCAGCAGATCGACGCCGCTGAACAGGCGCGGTACAGCCTGAATGTCCTGCAGGCTCCAGCGGCCGCCGTCGCCCAGCAGCAGGTACGAGTTGGCGGCCAGTGGGCGCGAATCGAAGTGCGTGGCGATGTGCACCACGCGATGGTTTGGCTGGCGCAGATCGTTCAGGAAGTTGCTGCGCGTGAACTCGGCATCCAGCCGAACCGACCCCGCAAGCGGCGCCGCGCTCTCGCCCGTCTGGCGAAAGATGCTGTGCAGCTCGGCGGGAACCGACGGCAGAGCGGGGAACCCGGCCTTCGCTTCGGAAACTCCGAACCCCACGCCCTGCCATCCGCTGTGCGGAGTGTCCTTCAGATGGTCCATGCTGGCCGAGGTGATCAGTGAATTGCGAAACCGCGTCACCAGGTACTGGTGGCCATCGTGCAGCGCGGAGATCGGGATGTAGCGCAGTGCGCCATCCATCGACCACATGATGGTGCCCGCGTGCATGGATTCCAGATCCTCGCGCAGCCCTTCGGGAAATACGATGCGATAGAGCTCGCGGGCCAACGGCAGCGGATCGGAGGCGGGGTCCTCCAGCTTCTGGCGAAACGCGAAGATCTTCGCGTTCAGGTCGGATTCGCTAATCGGCGAAGTGTAGGCCTTGCGAGCCGCGGGCGTCACCAGCATGGCCACGTATTTCTTCGGCGCGACCAGCGTGTAGATGGCCACCACGCCGGGCCCAAGCTCGGCCAGGCTGCCCTGAATGCCTTCGGCCTCGCGCATCTCGGCGATACGGCGCTCCGCGCCTGAATCGACGGAAAACGACTTTTCTTCCTCGTCGAAGAAGCGCTCCAGAACCACGCCGGCCGCGCCGAGATCGCCGTCGAGCTGATCGGACCGGGCGCGTTCGGCGGCGCTGAGCGGCTCGGATTCCGATTTGGCCACCAGCGCCGCTTTCTCCTCGCCGAGCGCGACCACCTGCCCCACAAGTTGCTCATAGTGCGCGAGCGCGGCTTTCTCGGAATCGAGCAGCGTCGCGGAACGCAGCTCGGCGGCTACCGCATCGCGCTGCAGGAAAACGCCGGCCTCCCGGTCCTTCAGCAGCGACAGCACCTCCTCCGCCTCGGCGAAGCGCCGGCGTTCCACCAGCAGGGCGGCGAGATTCCGGTACCACGAGTCGATGGATCTTTCGTAGCTCCGCCGGAGCGAGTCCTCCAGACCCCGATTGGCGCGGCGCACGCTCTGCAGCACATTGACCGCTTGTTTGCCGAAAAGGATAGCGACGTCCGGCTGGGACGCCGCGAATAATGTCCGGAGATTGGCGAGCACCCGCGCTTCGCCCTCCCGATCCCCCGCCGCGCGCAGAATGGGCAGCGCCTGCTCGTACAATTCCAGCGCTTTCGCTTTTTGTCCCATCGAATCGTACACCGCGCCCATATTGTTGAGCGTGCCCGCCTCACTGGCCCGCTCGCCGATGGCCCGCCGGATGGACAGCGCCCGATTGTAATAGTCCAGGGCCTTCGGTTTGTCGCCGCGGTCGTCCCACACGCTGCCCAGAGAATTGAGTGCGCCAGCCTCGCCGGCCAGGTCCCCGCCAGCATTGAAAATCTCTCGCGCCAGGCCGTAAAGCTCCAGCGCTTTAGCGGAATCGCCGAGGTCCCGATAAAGATTGCCCAGGTTGGCGAGCATCCTGGCCTCGTCCCAGCGGTCGTGCGCGGCGCGGTACAGCGCCAGGCTGCGGTTGTACAGATCCAACGCTCGCGGCGTGTCCCCCAGCACGAAATACGCGCGGCCGATGTTGTGCAGCGACGCCGCTTCCTCCCCCGCATCGCCCGCAGCGCGCGCAATGGGCAGCGCCTGATTGCACAGCTCCAGCGCCTTCTGCTGTTCCCCTTCGTCGGAATAGATTCGGCCAATGACGTTGAGCGCGTGCGCCTCCTGGCCGGGCGCGTGAATCTCGCGATCGATGGCCAGCGCCTGCGTCGAGAGGTCAAGCGCGCGCTGCGGCTCGCCCATCAGCGAGTAAACGCTGCCCATGTTGCAGAGCGTGGAAGCCTCCGCGCCCTTGTCGTTCCCGGAACGCTCGATGGCCAGCGCCTGGTTCAGAGCGTCCAGCGCCTTCCGCTGCTCCCGGAGATCGCCCCATGCGGCGGCCATGTTGCCCAGGACGTTGGCTTCGCCCGCCCGATTACCGCCCGCCCGCTGGATGGCCAGCGCCTGGCCGTAAGACTCCAGCGCCTTCCGCTTGTCGCCGAGCAGCGAGTAAAGCGTGCCGATGTTCTCCAGCGTTTGCGCTTCGCCGCGGTTGTCGTGCAGGTCATTCCGGATGGACAAGGCCTGATGGAAAAACTCCAGCGCTTCCTCCCTCTGTCCGAGACTGCTGTAGACGGTGCCGATGTTGTTCAGCGTGTCCGATTCGCCCTCACGGTCGTGGTCCGCTCGCCGCAGCGCTACCGCCTGATTGTAGTAATCGAGGGCTTTCTGCTTATCGATAAGGTGCAGGTTATAGATAGTGCCGATGCTGTCCAGCGCGGTGGCCTCGGAGCCGCGATCACCGAGAGCATGGAAGATCGGCGCCGACTGCGCGTGGTAGTCCAGTGCCTGCTGCCACTGGTTCAGCTCGGCACAGGTGGTGGCCATGTAGTTCAGCATGGTGGCCTCGCCGGCAGCGTCTCCGAGAGCGCGATACACCGCCAGCGCCGTGCCGTATGAATCGACGGCCTTCGGTTTGTCGCCCAGATCGTATGCCGCGTTGCCGATGAACTTCAGCGTGCGGGCTTCGCTGCGGCGATCACCCACCGAACGGAAGATATCCAGAGCCTGGCTGTAGTAGTCGAGCGCCTCGCAGCCGCTGCTCGCGATGCCCAGGTTGAAAAGGCTGGCGGCCTCGCCGACGCGGTCGTGCATGTCGCGGCGGAGTGTCAACGCGCCGTTCAGAACTTCCAGACCCTTCGACGTGTCGCCCTGCCTCAGCGAGATCAGGGCAAGGTTGCTCATGGTGGAAGCCTCACCGGCATGGTCGCCGATCCTGCGCCGGATCGCGAGGGACTGGTTGTAGAACTCGAGCGCCTTGGCAGGCTCGTGCAACCCGTCCCACGCGATGCCAAGGCGATTGAGAGCCAATGCCTGAAGATACGGCTGGGTGAGCTGTTCGAAAAGCGCGGCGGCCCGGGTATAGCCTCCGACCGCCTCGCGCAGACTCTTCTCGTCACCGGCACGATCATGGACAAGGGCGTCGCGCAGGGTTGACTCCGCCTGTAGTTCGAGCCGGTCCTCGCTGGTGGGCGCGTGGAGCGGTTGCAACGTGATGGCATACGAGCCGCTTAGCTTCAGCTCACCCCGTGCCTTCACCTCGATCGTGTACGATCCGGGCCGGTCCGCAATCGCGGAAGCGTACTCCCTCCCATACGCCCCGCTCTGATTGTCGGAGGATGCGACCTCGCGGCCGTCGGGGTCAATGACGGCCAGCGCCAGGTCGATTGCGTTCTTCTCCACCACCACGCTCAGAAAACGGACGGAAGTCACCGCGACCTGATACCGATGGACTTGCCCCGAAGACAGAGTGGCTCTTTGGGTGTTGGCCGGGCGAAGACGACCCGGATCGGTGCGCGTCTGCGCGATCGCCAGCGAGGTAATCGCCAGCACCAGCGCCACATGACCGGCCGCGCGACGGGCTCCCATGACTCAACTATTCCATCAGAACGTCGCCCGCGTTGCGACCCGCCGGTGGGAAGAGTCAGCGCCGCCGGCCATTCGGCCTCGGCGAAGCGCGACAGGAAAATCCGGTTCAATTCAATGCTGTTCCAGCCTGTCACCCGCGTGGTCTGGATCGCGTGCCTGAGCGATGCCGCCTGCGGCTGCCGACATGGGGAAGACATTTCGAGCGGCACGCCTGATGGATCAGGGACGGTTCAGCTCCGCTGAAAGCCACGCCCGCGCCGTTTTCCAGTCGCGCATAACGGTTTCGGGAGAGACTCCCACAACCTCCGCCGTTTCTTTCACATCGAGGCCGGCGAAGAAGCGGAGTTCGACGATGCGGGCCTTTCGGGGGTCCACGGCAGCGAGGCTGTTCAGCGCGTCGTCGAGCCGGATCAGTTCGCGCGAACGTTCGGGGGAGAGGTCGAAGGCCTCCGTCAGATCGACGCGCTCCGGGCTGGCGCCGCGTTTCGCCGCAGAACGCCGCCGGGCGCGATCGACAAGGATGCGGCGCATCAGCGTCGCGGAGACAGCGAAGAAATGCGCGCGATGCTGCCATTCCATGCGATCCACATCCACCAGGCGCAGGTAGACCTCGTGCACCAGGTCGGAGGCCTGCAGTGTTTGCCCGGCGCGCTCATTCTTCAGATAGCTGCCGGCCAGCCGCAGCAGCTCACGGTAAACGCGCGGGGTCAGTTCCGCCAGCGCCTGTTCGTCGCCCGCAGACCAGGCGCGGAGAAGCTGTGTCGTTTTTGAAATGGACGTATTCGCCACGGCCGTCTTTGTCGAAGTATAAGAGTTTCGCTCGGCTCGTGCCAGTTTTCACGATTGGATTGCGCCTGACGTGAGAGAAGCCCGGAATCGGGCGAGGCATGGGTGCGCCATAATGCGAAGAACGTCCTTAACCGCGATGGCTCTAACTCCGGAAAGCTGGAAGCAAATTGACGAGCTGTACAACGCGGTGGCCGATCTTGATCCCGACGAGCGCATGACGCTTCTGGCACAAGCGACTCCCGGAGTGCGTGAAGCCGTGGGCAGAATGCTGCGGGAAAGCCCGCGGAACCAGTGGCTCGACAGGACGGCGTGGGAAGGCACCGCGAGCGCCGGAACGGGCGAAGCGGCGCTCGGGGAAGGATCGACGCTGGGCCCCTACCGGATCGAGGCCAGAATCGGACGCGGCGGCATGGGCGAGGTCTATCGCGCCTGCGACACGCGGCTGGGCCGCAAGGTGGCTCTCAAGTCCATCCGCGCTGGCGGTTTTTCGGATGCGCAGGGGATGGGGCTGGTGGAGGAGGCGCGCGCCGCCTCGGCGCTGAATCACCCCAATATCATCACGATTCACGACATCGGGATGGCGGGCGGACAACCCTACATCGTCATGGAGTGGATTGAAGGCCAGACGCTTCGCCAGCGCCTGGCCCACGGCCCAATGTGCGTCTCCGAAGCGCTGGCCATCGCCTCGCAGATTGTGGATGCGCTGCTGGCGGCGCACAGCGGGGGAATCCTCCACCGCGACCTGAAGCCGGAGAACGTGATGATCACCGCCGAGGGGCGGGTCAAGGTGCTGGACTTCGGCATCGCCAGGCGAATGGCCGCAGCCGACGGCGCCCCGGTTATGTCGCCTTTCATCGTGGGGACGCCGGGATACATGTCGCCGGAGCAGACGCGCGGCGAGAAACTGGACGCGCGTTCCGATCAGTTCTCATTCGGAGCGGTGCTTTACGAAATGCTGACCGGGCGCGCGGCGTTCGGCGGCGCTTCGCCCCGGGAAGTGCAGGCAGCGACGCTGCAGGACGAGCCGGAGCCGCTGACACGACTGAATCCGCAGGCGCCCGCGCCGCTTCAATGGCTGGTGGATCGGTGTCTCGCGAAGCAACTCCAGAACCGTTTCGAATCGACGGGCGCGCTGCGGCGCGAACTTTCCGCCATTTTGACGCGTCTGGGGCGGAACAGCACGGATGTGATCGCGGTGAACAGCCTGCCTGCACCGCGCACTTCACTGCTGGGCCGGGAACAGGAACTGATCCGCCTCCGTCACCTGGCCCTCAAACCCGACGTTCGGTTGCTCACTCTCACAGGTCCGGGAGGTATGGGCAAGACCCGCCTGGCCATCGAACTCGTGCGGCAACTGGCAGCGCAGTTCGCCGGGGGCGTCTGCTTCGTGCCTCTCGACAAAGTGAGCAAGGCCGATCTGGTGCCATCGGAGGTTGCCTTCGCGCTGGGCGTCGTGCAGTCTCCCGGTGAAACAACAGAGGCGGCTATCGGGCGCCACCTGGCGAGGAACATCGCTGAGCCGCTGCTGCTGATCCTGGACAACTTTGAGCATGTTCTGGACGCCGCGGCATTCGTGGCCGATCTCGCCGATCTGCCCCGTGTCAAAATCGTCGTCACCAGCCGCGCGCCCCTCCACATTTATGGCGAGTACGAGTTCCCGGTGTCCCCACTCCGTATCGCAGGCGGCATTGCCCGATCTCCGGCGGCACGCTTGTTTATCGAACGCGCTCCCGGCCTGCGTGGCGCACCGCTCGACGAATCGCAGATGCAGAGCGTGCTGGAAATCTGCCTGAGACTCGACGGCCTGCCGCTGGCCATCGAACTGGCCGCCGCGCGCACGCGGATGATGCCGCTCGCGACCCTGCAGGAACGCCTCAGCGATCCGCTCGGCGTGCTCGTCGGCGGGCCTCGGGATCTGCCCCAGCGTCAGCACACTCTTCGCGCCACCCTCGACTGGAGCTACAACCTCCTCGACCCGGAACAGCAAAAGCTGTTTCGACGCCTCGCGGTGTTCGTGGGCGGCGCCACCATCGAAGCCATTGAAGCGGTGTGCGACACGCGCCAGGATCTGCGGCTCGACCTGTGGCAGGCGCTCGAAACTCTGGTGGACAACAGCCTGATCCGGCGCATGAGCGCGGAAGACGCGGAGCCTCGCTTCGCCCTGCTCGATACCATGCGCGAATACGGACTCCATCGCCTGGAAGAGGCGGGCGAGCAAGCCTACACGCGTAAAGCGCACGCCGCCTACTTTCTGGTTCTGGCGGAAGAAGAAGCGCCCCGATTACGCCGCGAGCGCACCGGCAAACATCCCTTCGACGCCGAACTCGGCAATTTCCGCGCGGCGTTCGACTGGCTCATCGCCTCATCGGAGGTGCAGTGGGGCATGCGTCTGTTGATGGCTCTCGGCGTGTATTTCGTCGCCCTCCGCCTGCACGTCGAGGGGAGGAACTATGCCTCCCGGTTATTGGCGATTCCCGAACTGAAGAATTTCTCACGCCTGCACGTCTGGGGCAAATACTGGGAAGCCGATTTCGGATACGAAGTCGGCGAGTCCGCCCTCGAAACTTACCTGGCATGCGGGCAATCGTTTCGAGAGTTGGATGACCAGGCAGGTATGTTGCTGGTTTCCACGCGACTTGGCCACGTTTACCGTTTCATGAACCGGGAGCAGTCCCGCTACTGGTTCGAACAGACCGTGGAAATCGCGCGGGAGTCGTTTCCGCCCGTGGTGCTGGCGGGCGCGCTCAGCAATCTGGCGGATGTGGTGCGGGCAGAGGGGGAATTCACCTACGCCGAAGGTCTTTACCTGGAAGCGAAACGGCTTTTTGAATCTGTCGGCGACCGCGAAAATGCCGTGTGGACCATAAGCCACCGGGCCGATCTGCGCCGCGATCAGGGCGACCGGCCTGGAGCGAGATCGCTCTATTGCGAAGCACTCGCGGGATTCCGTGCTCTTGGGTTTTCACCGGGAATCGCCTCATGCCTGCACGACCTCGCGGATCTGGACGCCGACGAAGGAAAGGTCTCCGAGGCCCTGGCGCAGTACCAGGAGTGCCTGCGGCACTATGGCGCCGAGAACAAAGTGGACCTGCCGCGCGTGCTCGAGTCGCTGGCGGAGCTGGCGCGCAGGAACGGGCGGCCCGGTCCTGCTTTGACCATGTTTGGCGCGGCCGCCAGATTGCGCGAGCGTTTCCACGTGAGCACCGGCAATCTGCTTTTGCGCGCTCGCCAGCAGCAAACTCTGGAAGGCGTCCGCAGCGCCGCCGGGGCCGAAGCGTCCTCGTACTGGATGAAGGGATGGAACATGACCCTTGAAGAAGTTCTCGAATGGGTCACGCCGGAGAGAGGGAACTGATGGACATTTTTGCCTCGGGAATCCGCGGCCGGATCGTTCGGCCCGAAGATGCAGAGTACGAACAGGCGCGCCGCGTCTACAACGCGGATATCGACCGCAGGCCCGCCATGGTGGTTCAGTGCGCGGATGCGAACGACGTGATGCACTGCGTCAACTATGCGCGTCAGCGGAACCTGCCGCTGGCGGTTCGCGGCGGTGGGCACAGCGCGCCCGGCTTCGGGTCGTGCGATGGCGGGCTCGTGGCGGACCTGTCTTCAATGCGCGGCGTTCGCGTCGATGCGGAGAATCGAACCGCGCGCGTTGAGGGCGGCTGTACCTGGGGCGACGTGGACCGCGCAACGCATGCCTTTGGTCTGGCCACGCCCGGAGGCGTGATCTCAACCACCGGCGTGGGCGGACTGGCTACTGGCGGCGGCTTCGGATATCTTTCCCGCCGCTACGGACTGGTTTGCGATAACCTGCTCTCGGCCGAAGTGGCGACCGCCGATGGAGAGCTTCGCCCGGTGGATGGACGGCGGGAGCCCGATTTGTTCTGGGCCATTCGCGGCGGAGGAGGAAACTTCGGCATTGTCACGTCGTTCGAATTCCGCCTGCATCCGGTGAGTGAAGTGTACGCGGGGCCCGTTCTGTACTCTCTGGACAAAGCGGCGAACGTGCTGCGATTCTTTCGCGATTTCATGCGCGATGCGCCGCGCGAGCTGAGCGCCTTCTTCGCGTTCCTGATGGTCCCTCCCGGGCCGCCGTTTCCGCAGCCGCTTTGGGGGACCACCGTCTGCGGCATCATGTGCTGTTGTCTCGCCGAGCCTGCGGCCGCTGAGGAAATGACGCGTCCGCTGCGCGAGTTCGGGCCGCCGCTGGTCAGCCTGCTGCACCCCATGCCCTATCCGTTTGTGCAATCAATATTCGACGGGCTCCTGCCCGCCGGCCTGCACCACTACTGGAAGGCGGATTTCGTGCGCGATCTCACCGATGCGGCAATTGCCGAACACGTGCATTTCGGTCCCGCGATTCCCACCGTCCACTCCGCTCTGCACATCTATCCGATGGACGGTGCGATTCACGACGTTGCCGCTGACGCGACGGCCTTTGCGTATCGCGACGTGAAATTCGTCCACATCATCGCGGCGGTGACGCCCGATCCCACCTCGCTCGCGGCCGGTCGCGACTGGGTGCGCGAATACTGGGCCGCCCTGCATCCCCACTCCGCCGGCGGCGCATACGTGAATTTCCTGATGGATGAGGGCGAAGAGCGAACCGCTTCGAGCTACGCCGGAAACGGGGCGCGCCTGGCGGCGATCAAACGCCGGTATGACCCCGGCAACCTGTTCCGGTTGAATCAGAACATCCGGCCGGCCGATTGAGCCGGATCAGTCCAGAGCGTCGGCGGTGGCGGGGTCCATCAGACGCCGCACCGCGGAAATCCGGTTGGCGGGAACGCCGGCGCGCTTCGCGTGTTCCTGGATGATCTCGGCGTTGGGCGCCCAGTAAATGCAGTACACCTTGTTGTCGGTCACGTAGCTGTGCAGCCACTGGATCTGGGGACCCAGATCGGCGAGCACGCGCAGGGATTCGCGAGCGGCTGCCTGGAACTGCTCGTCAGTCATCTGCCCGGCGCCCGGAATCTCCCGTTCGATTACGTACTTCGGCATGCTTCTCATGATCCTACCATCCGGCCGCGGGGCGCTGTGAGCCCACAGCCGCCCTTCGAATTTCCTTGCCGATGCCAGTTTTCGCCATACGATTGCGCCTTTGAGAATGACGTGAGTTCCGCAGGTTGAAAAAGGCAGGTACAAGTTCATGCCGCTGGAAAAACGGCCGCACCACCCCCTCCCCAAAGGCGAACGTCCCGCGAGCCGGCTGCCGCCACATCGAGTGACCGATGAGGAGACTCTCGAGTCTGTCGCGAGGAAGTTTGGAGTAAGTTATCGCCATCTCGTCATGCACAACTTCGGCACCGTGGACGAGCGGGAGATTAACTGGTATCTGCGGGAGCACGTGGGCTGCACCCTGCCCACTCGAGATGGCAGGAACTGGCGCTTCTCCAGCGCGGCAAAGCCCGGTTTGATCTACATTCCGATGACCGTCATCCACGGGGAGCCGATCATGGTTCTCGGAAAAGTGCCGCCTGTGAACCTCGGTGACGTGTCTCACCCCATGCTGCTGGCGTCTGACGAGTTTGTCTTAGAGTTCACGTTCCCCGCGTCCGATAAAGAGCCGGCCGATTTGGGTTATTTTCTGGCCCGGGCCAGGTTCAACTTAATAGGACAAATCAAGCAGATCGGCGGCCCTCCGCTCAAAGTCGCGGTAAAGAAGGATCAGATCAAGCTGGTCCTCGAACACAAACTGATCGATGAGACGAAGATGGCTTTTGGATTCAAGGTCGATGACAAATCGCTCGAGCCCATCGCCGACGCGCTGAAAAGCGGGTCCTTGCCGGCTTTTAAAAAAGCAATTCTCGCGCCTTTTGAGATCTCAATCAAGACTGCCTATCACGTGGGGCCTTACCTCGTAGTGCCTGAAATCGGCCTCGAAGCTTCAAAGACCCCAGTGATCGCTCGAATCGCAGGCGAATGGGAAGGCCCGATGCTGATCGAAAGTTCGATGTTCCGCGGCAAGTTTGCCATTAAAGTGGGGTTCAATGTGGGCCTCTCCGCGAAAGGCTGGGCCTTGGTGGCGAAAAAGGTGGGCCCGGACGCAGTTCGCAAATTTCTGGCGCAAGGTGGGCGTGCGTTGATGTCCGTGGGCCAATGGCTCCTTTCAGAGGGAGTTCTCGTGACCGCCGGGGCGGCGGGCGTCGCTGGGGCCTTCCTGCTGGGGGCCCTCACCATGTGGGTCACAGACAATAAAAGGCAGAAGGGAGAGATGTATGGCATCGTCTACTCGTGGTACGTGCAGACTTACGTTGCCATGGTGTTCGGTAAGATGCTGCCCTCGTTCCCTACCCCTGGATACACGCCAGAGCAGTTGAAGAGCAAGGACGAGCTTTTCGCGATGGGTCAACGCGACGCGATAACGGATGCCCGTTCAGCTTTCCTGAATTCAAGCGATCCACGAGCACGAGGGTCGGACAGCGAAGTCCTCGCCAGCTATCGCGACGTATTAATCGCCCAGAGTGGCGGGAGTTCCGGTCGGGCAGAAGCGCAATTGCGTGAGGCAGTGCTCGCCCGGGCGCGCCGGATAATGGGGCTCTGAGCGGAGACCCCTCCATCATCTTCCTTCCCCCGGGGATCTTCGAGCCTGCGTGTCCCCACCGTGCCGTTCCAATGAACTTGCTGCCCTCGCCCTGGATTTTTGTTTTCGCCATGCCAGTTCCTGCCCGCGGATTGCGCCTGAGGGAATGAGCGGCGCGCAAGCGATGCACCCGCCCTCGGGGAAGGAAGGAAGACCATGGCAACCATGTTCGGAGCGAAATGCGATTCCGGCGCCTGCACCGGAGTTATTCTCCTGGGAGCGTTTTTCGGCCTCACAGCGTTCGGCGCGGACGGACAGGGCCAGACACCGCTGATCCAGGTCCTCGTTCCCACCACAACCACGATCTCCTGTTTGGAGTCCTCGTCGCCTTACGGGGAACAAGTCTTATTCACGGCCCAGGTTTCGAGCCTGTCCGATCTCACGCCCACTGGCACGGTCACATTCTACGACCGCGACGGCGCCCCGGTGCCACAACCGGCGCCGGAAATAGGATCGGCAACGTTGGTCAACGGTTCTGCAGGTCTGCTTATAAACTCCCTTCCCGCCGGAAACCATCTCATCTACGCCACGTATGGCGGGAGTAGTTCTTTTGATGGCAGTTCCTCAGGGCTACTTGGTTTCACGGTCAACCAGGTGCCGGTTACCCCCACCGTGACCGCCTCGCCCAACCCGTCGAGCTTCGGCCAGGCGGTTACTCTTACGGCCACCGTCATTCCTCCCTTCTCCGGAACTCCGTCCGGAAGCGTTTCTTTCTATGACGGGGCAACCCTGCCAACCCTGACCCTGCTCGGTAATGGAACCCTGAGCGGGGGGCAGGCGACCTTCAACACCTCGACGCTTTCGACGGGTACGCATTCCATCACCGTGGTCTACGGCGGCGATTCCAACTTCATTGGAAGCACGTCGGCCATTTTCATGCAGACGGTCAACGCCGCCTCGCTGAAGTCCACGCAGACGGCGCTCACCAGCTCGTTGAATCCGTCGCTCGTCGGGCAGCCCGTGAACCTGACAGCAACAGTGACCGGATCCGGCGGCACGCCGACGGGGACGGTCACGATCATGGACGGATCGACCGTCATCGTCAGCGGTGGTGCCCTCACTGGCGGGATGGCCACATTCCAGGACCCGTCGCTGACCGCCGGCACGCACTCGCTCACTGCCGTCTACTCGGGCGATTCCAACTACTCGTCGAGCACCTCGGCGAAGCTCAGCCAGACCGTCTACAACTCCAGTCCCGCGACGACAACGAAACTGTCCAGTTCCGCGAATCCCTCGGCGCCCGGCCAAGCCGTGACCTTCACCGCCACGGTGACGACCTCAGGCCCGGGGACCCCGACAGGTGTCGTGACGTGGTGGGATGGAACCACCGAGCTGGGCAATTTCGCATTGAATGGAAACAGCGCGAGCCTGACCACCTCCACGCTCTCGCTGGGCACGCATTCGATCACCGCCAACTACGGCGGCGATGCGGTGTTCGCCGCCAGCACCTCGGCCGCGCTCACGCAGACGGTGGGCAACACAACGACGACCAACACGTCGCTGACCAGTTCAGCGAATCCCTCGACAGCGGGGCAGTTCGTCACGTTCACCGCGACGGTGACGCCGAACGGCTCGGGCACGCCGACCGGATCGGTGAAGTTCAAGGATGGGGGCGCCACGCTGGGCAGTGCGAGCCTGAGCGGCAGCCAGGCGAGCTACAGCACCTCGTCGCTTTCGACGGGCACGCATTCGATCGCTGCCGTTTACGGCGGCGACACGAACTTCAGCGGCAGCACTTCGGCCGCGCTTTCGCAGACGGTGAACAGCGCTTCCACCTCGGGGGGCACGACCTCCACGAGCCTTTCGAGCTCGCTCAATCCGGCCACCACCGGACAGGCCGTCACCTTCACCGCGACGGTGACCCCGGACGGTTCGGGCACGCCGACCGGATCGGTGACCTTCGAGGACGGAAGCACATCGCTGGGCAGCGCGGCTCTGAGCGGCGGCACAGCCAGCTTCACGACCTCGTCGCTTTCGGTTGGCGGGCATTCCATCACCGCTTCCTATGGCGGCGACGCCAACTTCAGCAGCAGCACCTCGGAAACCCTCACTGAAACCATCACCGGCGGCTCAGGTGGATCCGCGACCTATTACTTCCCGCACTTGGCCTTCGGTGGCGGCTGGCAGATCACTCTGACCTACGTCAACTACGGCCCGCAGAGCGCCACCTGCCAGACCACCTTCTACTCCGATTCCGGCAAGGCCCTCAATGTCCCCTTCACCGACGGCACCGTTTCCACGCGAACCGACACCCTCGCCGCAGGCGCGGATATCCATGTGCAGACGCAGTCCGACGGCAACACGTCGCTGCTCACCGGCTGGGCCGAGGCGCAGTGCACCGCTCCGGTGAAAGCCAGCCTGCTCTATCGCCTGATCACCAACGGCGTGGCTCAGGGTGAAGCAGGCGTGAACGCCATGACCGCGCTGGCCACCGAGTTCGTTTCCTTCGCGCAAACGGCCACGGGCGTCGCCTACGCCAACCCCTCGCCGGAAGCCGCCAACGTCACCCTGACCGTGCTTGACGTTAACGGCAACGAGCTGGGCAGCAAGACCATCACGCTTCAGCCGAATCAACACTCCGCCGCCAACGTCGGGCCGCTGCTCGGGCTGGGCAGTTTCACCGGCTCGGTGCAGATCGTCTCCACGCAGCCCATCGCCGTCGTGCTGCTGAACGCCGAGGCGTACCCGGTGTTCTCCTCGCTTCCCCCGGCCGATCTGCCGGCGGGCACGCCTCTGGCCGGAACCGGCGCGGTGGTTTCGAGTTCCACACCGACGACTTACTATTTCGCGCATCTGGCCTTCGGCGGCGGCTGGCAGACCACGCTCACCTACGTCAACTACGGTCCGCAGAGCGCCACCTGCCAGACCACCTTCTACTCCGACGCGGGCGACCCGCTGAACGTGCCCTTCGCCGACGAGACCAATTCCGCACGTACCGATAGCCTCGCCGGCGGCGCGGAGGTTCATCTGCAGACCCAGTCGGCCGAGGGCGGGGCTTTGCTCACCGGCTGGGCTAAAGCGCAGTGCACAGGGCCGGTGAAGGCGAGCCTGCTGTACCGGCTCATCACCAACGGCGTCGCCCAGGGCGAAGCGGGCGTCAACGCCATGACCGCGCCGGCCACCGAGTTCGTCTCGTTCGCGCAGACCGCGACGGGCGTGGCTTATGCCAATCCCTTGGGCGAAGCGGCCAACGTTACCATCACCGTGCTCGATGTTAACGGCAACACACTGGGCACAAAGACGCTCACGCTGCAGCCCAATGAACACGGCGCCGCCAACATCGGCCCGATGCTCGGGCTGGGCAGCTTCACCGGCTCCGTGCAGATCGTCTCGACCCAGCCGATCATCGCCCTGCTGCTGAACGCCGAAGCGTATCCGGTGTTCTCCTCGCTGCCCCCGGCCGATCTGCCGGCCGGCACGCTGCTGGCCGGTCAGAGCGATTAGCCTCCGCGTTTGCGCATCGGCGACGTGTCGCTGCCGGCAAGGGACCGCATAGGCCGCGACGGTCCTGGGCCCGAGATCGCCCGCAAACATTACGGCAAGTGGTCGATCACGCGGCAGAGCCGCATCGACGACCTGATGACCCGTGTGTACATCGCCGCCGAACCCGCAATGCCGGAGACGGCGCGGGTTTAGCAAGAGGCACAATTTGGGCACAAACGAGGCTGTTCGGCTGTAAGATATTGAAATAACAAGAAATAGATGGCGGAGGAAGAGGGATTCGAACCCCCGAACGAGTCACCCCGTTAACGGTTTTCAAGACCGCCGCCTTCAACCACTCGGCCATTCCTCCGCTATTATCTTACCTGATTCCCGCAACTTACAGCCCCCTCACTATGACGTTCCCGCCACTTTTTGCTTTCTGGGAACACTTGTCACTACTTTGTCGCTACTCCCCAGCAGAGCCACCGCAGCAGAGCCACCGCCTTCAGAGAAAACGACCCTCGCGCATCGAACTCACCGTCTCCGGTACCTCAAGAGTGATTCGACCCGGCCAGGAAACCTGAACCAAGTGGGGACGGCAGCCGGGGCCGCCAGAGAAATGGCCGACTCCGGGCCGCGGAGGCGTGGCAATCGCGTTATGGGGCTACATTCTGGCAGGGGGTACGCCGATGTATCGGATATGACGCTGTTCTCCTGGGACGAGAGGTATAAGCTGGCCCACCCCCAGATCGACCGGGAGCACGAGGCGCTGTTCGCCCTGGCAGAGCAGGTGCTCCACGCCCTGGACAATGGCCACAAGAAAGAAGCAGTTCGGGAGATCTTTGATCGCCTCATCCAGTACATCCAGGTCCACTTTGCGCACGAAGAGGCATTGATGAACCAGCACTTGTACCCAGGAATAGGCGTTCACATGGCCGAGCACCGCAAACTGACCGCGCAGGTCACGGAGTTTTACAAGCAGTTTGAGGCGGATCGGCTTACCATCACCACGGAGACCCTGCAGTTCCTGCGCAACTGGCTGGACCACCACATCCGCCAGTCGGATCAACTCGTGGTTGTGCACATCCGCCGACGGCAGCGGGCGCTGACGCACGCCTGACGTCCGATCCAGGCCGCCGTATCCTTGCCCCTCGTACACGCAGGAGCAGGACCGTCCGTCCGGCAGGCCCATGAAGAAAAACGGGCAAACCGTCGATGACGAGGCATAGGCGGGACCGGCCGCCCGGTTAGCGGGCGCCGTCGCCGCTGCGAGGAGCGAGAGATGCCCCCACAGTTCCAGCGTGTCGTGACCCTTTCGGTCATGATCGTCCTGGTCGCGCTGTTCACCTGGATCTATGCCCGCGAGCATCAGCAGCGGCTGCGCCTGTGGCTGACTGGCTGGTGCTTCATCGTCGTTCATTTCCTCGGAGCGCTGCTGCTCAGCTTCTCACTGATTCCGGAAGTTGTGGGCGGTTGGCTGGCGTACGCGACCCTGCTCTTCACCGCCTGCGCCTTCTTCCTCTCGGTATGCCACACGGGCACGACACTCGCGCGGCGTCTGGTGTACTGGGCCGCCATTGTGGCTCCCGCCGTGGGTTATTGGACCGCGATGGTGGCCAACGTCGCGAATCCGTGGCTGTATCGCGCGATGCTGGCAACCCTGCTGGCCGCCGGCCTGTGGCTCGCGGCAACGCACTGCCGGCACTCCGCCCCGACCATGGCTCTATGGCTCATTGCCGCGGTTGTGCCAGCATGCTGGCTGCTCTGGTACGCCGGCGTTCGCGTCGACTACGGCATTGATTTCATTCTGTTTGCGGCGTTCGCCATTACCGGATGGTGCTACTGGCGGCATCACGGCCGCACCACGCCGGGGGTCCTGCTCACGGCGCTTTCTCTGCTGGCGTGGGGATTGGTTTTCCCGGTGGGTGAGGTTTGCGCACTCCTGCGCCTCAACATACCCGGTGACCACGTCGTCTGGGATCTCCCGAAGTATTTCGTCGCGTTCGGGATGATCCTGACCCTGTTCGAGAATCAGACGGAGAGCCTGCGAGTGGAAATCGCCGAACGCAGGCGCGCGGAGGAGGCCGCGCACGCCGCCAACGAGGCCAAGAGCGTCTTCCTCGCTTCGATGAGCCACGAGATCCGAACCCCCATGAACGGGGTGATCGGCATCACCGAGCTGCTTCTGGACTCGGAATTGACGCCGGAGCAGCGGCAGGACCTGGGCCTCGTGCAGAGCTCGGCCGAGTCGCTGCTCACGGTGATCAACGACATCCTCGACTTCTCGAAAATCGAGGCCGGCAAGGTGGTCATCGAGAAGACGGCGTTCCACCTGCCGGAGCTGCTCAGCGAAACCGTCCGAACACTCAGCTTCCGTGCGCATCAGAAGAGCATCGAGCTGATCTGCGAGGTGCATGAGGACGTACCGGAGACGGTACTGGGAGATCCCGGCAGGCTGCGCCAGGTCCTGGTCAACCTGATTGGCAATGCCATTAAGTTCACCGACCGGGGCGAGGTGGCGGTCAACGTGACCGCCGAGACCGGCGCTGGCGGTGGGAATCGGTTGCACTTCGCCATTCGGGACACCGGCATTGGCGTTTCCGAAGAGAACCGCGTCGCCATTTTCGAGCCGTTCACACAGGCCGACGGTTCCACGACGCGAAGGTACGGCGGCACCGGCCTCGGCCTGGCAATCTCCTCGAGGCTGGCGGCCCTGATGGGCGGGCGGATCTGGGTGGAGGCCGGCCCGGACGGCTGCGGAAGCGTCTTTCACTTCACCGCCGAAGTGGGATTCAGCGCCGCGGCGGTTCAACGGCCGGCACTGGCCCCGGTGGAATCTCTGCGAGGCCTGCCTGTTCTCATCGTGGACGACAACTCAACCAACCGGCACGTCCTTCTGAAAATGCTGAGCGGCTGGGGAATGCGCCCATTCGCCGTCTCCAGCGGCGCGGAAGCCCTGGATCTGCTGGGCGGCGTCGGCGGCGAGGAGATTCGGATGATTCTGCTGGACGCGTTCATGCCCGGCATGGACGGGTTCGAAACGGCCCGGCAGATCCGTAACCTCGGCGGAGCGGCCCCGCCGATTATCATGCTGCGATCCATCGGCGCGGCCGACGACGCATCTCAGTGCCGGGAGGCGGGCATCGCAGCCTGGCTTCTGAAACCGGTTCGGGCATCGGAACTGCTGGACCGCATCCGCGAGTTGATGGGAACGGCGCCGCCATCCGGGATCCCGGCCGGGCGCCGGGAGCTGGAGATGGACGCCAAAGCGCCGCGTTTGCGGGTGCTGGTGGCCGAGGACAACCCGGTGAACCGGACCGTCGTGATTCGCCTGCTGGAGAAGCGCGGTCACACAGTAGGGGTGGCCGATACCGGCCGCGCCGCGCTGGCCGCTCTGGACGAGGAATGCTTCGATCTCGTCCTGATGGACATCCAGATGCCGGAGATGGATGGACTGGAAGCGACCGAGCTGATCCGCGCGCGCGAATACGCCGCGGGCGCGCACACTCCGATCATCGCCATGACCGCTCACGCGATGAAAGGGGACGAGGAAAAATGCCTCGCCGCCGGCATGGACGCGTATGTCTCCAAGCCGATTCATGCGGCGGCGCTGTTCGACGCAATCGCCAGGGTGACCAAAGACGCGGCGGGTTTTTCGCCCGCCCCGGCCAGTCCCCGGTTATCTCCCGTGGCCTGATGTGGAGCGCGGCTCGAACCGCCGCGTCACCCGGCCAGCAGTCCCGAGCGGCATGGATCGATCACCTGGTCCGGCGGGACCGCCGACACGAAACCCACGCAGATGGACGCCGGCCGCAACCTCCAGGCACGCCACCTCGCGCGACGTGCCAGGATAAAGAGCAAATGACGCGATTCTTCCTGATCGCGGCCGCTGTGGCCACTCTGGTGACTGCATTCACACACAGCTTCTTCGGTGAGCGCCGTCTCATCGGACCTTTGGTGACATCGAATGCCGGCATCATGTCGCGCGTGCTGGCCAAGCAGGTGGTCCGTTTCGCGTGGCACCTGACCACCCTGCTCTGGCTCGGTCAGGCTCTGCTGCTCCTGAGGGCGGCGAACGCCGCGTCGTCTCCCGACCGCGCCCTGGTCATCGGCATCGGCGTCGTGTACGTCGCCGCCGGATTGTTTGACGCCGTCTTCACCCGCGGTAAACACATCGGCTGGCCGATGCTCACGGCCATCGGGCTGTTCTCGCTGATGTCTCTGGTCTGAGCAACTGGCGGCGCGGTGAGATCCGCGCAGGCTCATTTCCGGGGAGCAACAGCTTCCCTCAAAACTTGCGGGCGGACGCCCTGAATGCTGGAAAGATCCGTGCTTCGAACTCTGCGACCTCCCACGTTCCGGAGGCCTCGCTGTCGATGTGCTCGATCTCAATTGCAGGCCCTTCGAGGTGCTTCCGTATGCGGTCCTTCAGGTCGGATTCGTGTGGCGCCAGGAACAGGGCGAATCCGCTCGATCCTGAGACTCCTTCGCAATACCAAGCCCGCGGCCCGAGAACACCGATGCCATCCGCGGATGCGTAGTAAGAAAGCTCCTCGGCGTCTTTCGATGCTATCGGGAGCTGTCTGGCCTGGCCCTTCGGCGCCTGCAGTTTCTGGGTTTGGCCGTACGATTCGCAGCCAACAAATGGGACTGTAGTGAACTCGCCCTGTGTGTCGGTGGCTCCCGACATCAGAAGCGCCGCCGTCGCGCCGAGCAGGAGCCGCGTAAACAGCCTCATTGTTTGAAGCGTACTACCTTTTTCCCCCAATCCCGCCCGCTAAAATAACCAGGGAGAACCAATGCCTGACTACACCATCAAACCCCTGGTCACCGCAACCGCCATCAACACCGGTGGACGAAATGGCCACTCCGAGACAACCGACCACTCGGTCAGCGTGAACCTGTCCGTCCGCAAGGAAATGGGTGGACCCGGATTGCCCGACACCACCACACCCGAGCACCTGTTCGCGGCCGGATACGCCGCATGTTTCGGCGGCGCAATCGAATTCGTCGCTCGCCAGCACAAGAAGGACGTCAAGGGCACCGTCGTGACCTGTCACACCTCCGTCGGCCCACGCGAAGGCGGCGGCTTCGGCATCGCCGTCAGGATGGAAGTCAAGGTCCCCACCCTGCCGAAAGAGGAAGCCGTGGCCCTTGTGGAAGAGACGCACGAGAAGATCTGTCCGTACAGCCATGCTACTCGTGGGAACATCGAATTTACGCTCGAAGTCGAAGGCGCCTGAGAGGCGCTGGCGGGGCGAAGCACCCGCCAGCGGGGCGATTCGCTGACGTTATCCCTCTCTCCGCCCGCCGTCGTCGAATGAGTGGTACAATCCTCCCGGACCACCCGCGACATGTTTGAGCGCTACACCGAGGTCGCCCGGCGTGTCATCTTCTTCGCGCGCTACGAGGCGTCGCAGTTCGGCTCGCCGTACATCGAGTGCGAGCACCTGCTGCTGGGTATGCTGCGCGAGCCGACGCCTCTGCGCGAGCAGCTCGGCGAAGAAGCCCGGTGGGCGATACGGAAGGTCCTTGAGGATCGCCTGCCCCGCCAGGCGGAGACGCCGACGTCGGTAGACCTGCCGTTGAGCCACGCGTCCAAACGCGCGCTGGCGTACGCGGCCGAAGAAGCCGAGGGGATGAAGCACGGTCACATCGGCCCGGAACATCTGCTGCTCGGTCTGCTGCGCGAAGAAAGCAATGGAATCGCCAATCTGCTGCAGCCCTACGGCATCCGCATCGAGGACCAGCGCGAAAGGGGCGGCTCTTTCCTGTCGCGCATGCGATCGGAAAGCGCGTTGTTTCTGCACGACGAGGATCTGCTTCGCATGACCACGGCCCGCGCTGGGTCCGACGTCCCGGCTGCGAACGCCTCCATCGCACGCCTGGCGGCGCTGATGGACCGTTTGCTGACTCACCTCGACCATTCGGCGAAGACCGGCCAGGTTTGCCTCCGCCGCAGGCCATGGACGCGAAAGGAAGCCATCGGTCACCTCATCGACTGGGCCACCGCTCACCAGCAGGTCTTCGCCCGAGCGCTCACGGAACCCAGCGTCGCGGTCCCGCCGCTGGCGCCGGATTCATGGGTGGAAGCGCAGGCCTACGGACAATTACCCTGGACCGGTCTGGTCCGACTCTGGGCTTCGCTGAACGGGCTCATCCTCCACGTGCTTTCGCAGCTTCCAGCCGAAAAGCTGAACATTCCCTGCCGCATTGGCATCGGCGAACCCGTGCCGCTCTCCGCGGTCATCGACTCCTACGTCACGCACTGCGAAGACCTGGCGGCCCAGATTCTGCTGCATCCGCGAGGATGAAGCGCCGGTCGGCCCCGGTCGTACTGGCCGTCGCATTTCCTTTCTTCAGTCTTTTCATTGTTTCAGCGGCGGCGCCCCGCCGGCGTCTGTTATAAAGCTGGGCGAATCCCGCCAGATTCACGTCGCATGCGGCGCTGCCGGAAAAAGGGAGCGCCTGCCAGCGATCAGAAAGGGCCTCATGGGCGCAACGTATCTTCCTCTCTCCGCGGTCACCGACCCGCGCGTAACCGTTTACGCCAGCCGCGCCGATTACGTCACCAGAAACGGCGGCGATCCCGTTAACAACCAGCCCCCGATGTTCGATCCCACACAGTCCGTCTGCATGTGGAGCGGCCCGGCCGGCAGCTACGTCGTGCCGCGGCAGGGCGCAACCAACAACGTCGTGCTGCTGAACGAAGCGACCCCCGTGGTGCCCAACATTCCGGGATCGTTCAACTGGCCGCCGGCGCCGCCGATCGCGCCGACGAACATGACGTACCAATATCCGAACTACCCTCCCATGCCAGTGGATCCTTCCACGCTTTGCCTGCAGGCGCAGGCGGTCGCGCTGGCGTCGCGCATTCTCAAGGACACTGGCCTTTCCCTGACGCCGGCGGAACAACCCGCTCCCACCAACTACGCCCCCACTCAGATCACCGCCGTTTACAACTACGCGGACGAAACGCGCCGGGTCTGGAATCTGGTGGGAAGCGTGGCCGCCAGTGGAGCCGCTCCATCGGCCCCTGCCGCCGCGGTCAGCTTCAATGCGGCGGCCCTGCTTGCGCAGGAGAGTCGTCTCGGCGTGGGTTATCCGGGCACGTGGAGCCTGACTGGCCAACTGCTCGAGTGGCTGCCGGGCAACAACAATCAGCTTCCCACCGCGCAGACGCCGCCGGACCTGGATACGCCGATCGTGCTGACGCCGACGCAGTCGGTGGTGCTGTTGCCGCCGATGATGGTGCTGATGGTGATGGACATCGCGGGTGCGGCTTCGTCAGGCGGAGGTTCCGACTCGGCGACGCTGCAGCAGCTTCTCGGTCTGCTTCAGACCGTTCACGCCGACGTGCAGAAGATCGGTGCGGACCTGGGCGACAAAACCCTGGCGTAGCATCCCGGGGCAGGAGTTGGTGGGCAGACAATTCGGTGACGGGCGCCGAAATTCCGCGGCAGCCAGAGCCTTGTTTGCAAAGTTTCCCGACGCGGCAAACTCGGCGCCCGTCACCGAATTGTCGCAGCGATCCGTTCGACTCCGGACTGCCAGCGTTCCGCGACGAATCACCGCCCCGGCCGCACGGGCTTCCAGTCCGCGTACTGCGCGCGGTCCTCCGCGAACAGCTTTCCGTTCACAAATCTCCGGTGCACCAGCGAGGCCGGCAGTATCACGCCGTGCGTCACCTCCTCGTAGTCCACCTGACTTTCGTCGCGGATCTCGGTTTTGTCCTTCCTTACCGCCGTGACGCTGATGCGCAATGGCGCCGAATCCGAATCCCGCAGGTAGATCGCTCCGGTGAGCGGAATCGTGGTGTTGCCGTCGAGGTGCAGGCCGGGCGAACCGGTCTGCTGCGAGTAGCGGTAGACGACAACCCGCTCGGCGCCGATCAGGTCCTGGCCGGCCGCCGTGAACGTGTAGCGCTCGATGCTGCGCCGGGTGAACAGCATCACCAACTGGCCGAAATCAAGAGGCGCATCCCCGATGGTGGTGGACTGGAATGTCTCCACCAGACTCTGCCTGGCAACGTCGTCGCGGCCCAGCAACACCTTCAGGAATCCGTCCGGCGCCGGATGCCGGCTGACCGCCTTGCCATCCACGGAGACGATCTCCCGCAGCTCGCGGATCGCTTCGGAATTCTGGCCGTATCCGGAGAAGCCGTACCACGAGACGATCTCCCGCGACGCCGGCTCGGTGGAGGGCGCGGCGGGCAGGCTGAAATGAATGCGCCGCGGTTTGCCCGGTATGACGGCGCTTCTCTGACGCAGCGTTTCCCGGCAATACCAGTTCGGCGCGGAACCCCAGAAGAGGCTGGCCTGATGAGTCAGCTCGTGAATCGGAGCGGGCAGACCGGCCGCGGCGGCAAGCTGGCCGGCAGCTCCGCTCGCGCCGGCGGGAGCCGCCAGTACGCACCAGAAAGCGAGCCACAACCCGAACATCACCTCATTCTATCGGCGGGCCGGCCGGAAACCGGTAGTTGCACCAGGGCAGCCAATGCTGACAACATAGCAACGGAGCCGATAGTATAGAAGCTGTAACCGGTAGCCATCTTCCGCAAACAGTTGAAATCGTATTGTCCGGCCGATAGAATCGTGTCTTTGCCAGCCGCCACGAGGCGGAGTTGCCCCGAGCGCGAACGAAGGAAGTCGGCGGTTCGCTCCGTCGCGCCGGGTTTTACACAGAGAGGGAGGATTCATGTCAGTTGAGCAGAAGGTGAAGCAGATCATCGTGGAGCAACTGGGCGTCGATGAAAGCCAGGTCGATGCCACCGCTTCCTTCGTGGACGATCTCGGCGCGGACTCGCTGGACATCGTCGAGCTGGTAATGGCCTTCGAGGAGGCGTTCGACATCGACATTCCCGATGAGGACGCCGAGAAGATCACCACGGTGAAGGACGCCATCGACTATATCGACGCGAAGAAGAAATCGTAGGCGCGGCGGGGTATTGCTTGAGTCGCAGAGTAGTCGTTACAGGCGTCGGTCTGGTCAGTGCGCTCGGTGTGGGCACGGAGCAAACGTGGCAGGGCATTCGCGAGGGCCGCAGCGGGATCAGCGCCATCGGGCAGTTCGATGCCGCCGCTTTTGCGTGCCGCATCGCCGGCGAGGTGAAGAACTTCGATCCCACGCGCTTTCTTGAGCGCAAGGAAGTCAAGAAGGTCGGCCGCTTCATTCAGTTCGCCATCGCCGCGGCCGATTTTGCGCTGGAGAGCGCGGGGCTGAAGATCGCGCCAGAGTGGGCGGAGCGCGCCGGCGTGTACATCGGCAGCGGCATCGGCGGGTTCGAGATTATCGAACGCGAATACCGCACGCTGCTGGAGAAGGGCCCGAGCCGCATCTCTCCGTTTTTCATTCCGGCGACCATTGTCAATCTGGCTTCCGGGCAGGTGTCCATCCGCGCCGGCGCGAAGGGGCCCAATTCGGCGACCGCCACGGCCTGCACCACCAGCGCGCACACCATCGGGGATTCGTTCAAGATCATCCAGCGCGACGCGGCCGATATCATGATCTGCGGGGGCGCCGAGGCGGCCATCACGCCCATGGGGATCGGCGGATTCGCGGCCATGCGCGCGCTCTCGTTGCGCAACGACGAGCCGCAACGCGCCTCGCGCCCGTGGGACGCGCAGCGCGACGGTTTCGTGGTGGGCGAGGGGGCGGGCATTCTCATTCTGGAAGAGCTCGAATTCGCCAGGCGCCGCGGCGCGCCCATCCTCGCCGAGATCGTCGGCTACGGAATGAGCGGCGACGCGTACCACATCACCAGTCCCTCCGAAGACGGCGACGGGGCCTTCCGCGTGATGCGCGCCGCGGTGAAGGACGCCGGCATCGAGCCGCGGCAGATCGACTACATCAACGCGCACGGCACGTCTACCGACGTGGGCGACCGCATCGAAACCGTCGCCATCAAGCGCTGCTTCTGCGAGCATGCTTACAAAGTGGCCGTAAGCTCGACGAAGTCGATGACCGGGCACCTGCTGGGCGGCGCCGGCGGACTGGAAGCCGGCCTGAGCGTGCTCGCGCTGCGGGATCAGATTGCGCCCCCGACCGTCAATTACGAGTTCCCCGATCCGGACTGCGACCTCGATTACGTGCCCAACCAGGCGCGGCCGATGAAGATCGAGTACGCGCTCTCCAACTCCTTTGGCTTCGGCGGCACCAACGGCAGCCTGGTGTTCCGGCGCTACACGGGTTAGGATGGTGGGGCAGGTTTGTAACCTGCGGCCGATTTTCAATCGGCCAGGCGGGTTGTGAGCCCGCGGCAGGCTGAAGCCTGCCCCACCATCGGTTATGAAGATCATTGTCTGCATCCGCCAGGTCCCGGTGCGCGATTCGCAGTTGCGCGTGGACGCGAGCGGCGCCTGGATCGACGAGAGCGACCTCTCTTTCGAGATCAACGAGCCCGACGCCTACGCGCTGGAAGAAGCTCTCCAGCTTCGCGAGAAGCACGGCGGCGAGGTGGTCGTTGTTTGCGCGGGACCGGCGCGCGCGACACAGACCATCCGCGAAGCGCTCGCCAAGGGCGCGGACCGGGCCATCCACGTGGAGATCGAAAATGTCCACCGCTGGGATACGCTGTCGCTGGCCGGCGCGCTGGCCGATGCGATTCGTCCTGAACAGCCCGATCTGATCGCCACCGGCCTGCAGTCCGACGACCTGGGATACGGGCAAACCGGCGTCGTGCTGGCCGAGCTGCTGGGCCTTCCGCACGCGACAATTGTGATGCGCGTGGAAAAGACCGACGGCGGGATCCGCGTGAAGCGCGAGCTGGAGAACGGCTGGTTCCAGCACCTGGAGATGCCTCTGCCCGCGTTGCTCACCATTCAATCCGGCATCAACAAGCTGCGCTATGCCACGCTGATGGGCATCAAGCGCGCGAAGACGAAAGAGATTCGCGCCGTGCAGCAGGCAGGATCACCGGATGCGCCGCGCACGGCGATCACGCGCGTTTACGCTCCGCTGAAATCCAAACAGACGGAAATGCTGGACGGCACCGCGCGCGAGGCGGCGGCGAAGCTGGTGGAGAAACTGCGGTTCGAGGCGCGCGTATTGTGAGGGATATGTTATGAGCGCACAGGACGCAATGCCGGCCGCCATGAAGAACCCGGAACCGGGCGGCGCCGCGTCCGTTGTGCGCGGTGTCGGAGACGGAGGCGGCGTTCTCGCCATTCTCGAACGGCAGGGCGGCGCGTGGCATCGCGTGTCGCTGGAAACTCTGGCGGCGGCGAAGCAGATGGCCGCGGCCATGAATGCGCCGACGAGCGCGGCAGTTATCGGCGACGCGTCAAGCGGTCCTGGGGGCGGCCTCGGCGGCGGGCTCCATCGCGTCTGGGCAGTGCGACACGATCTGCTGGCCCGCTACACCCCCGACGCCTTCACCTCGGCCGCGGAGCAGCTCATCCGGCACGCTTCGCCGGACATCGTCCTGCTGCCGCACACCTATCAGGTTCGCGACTTTGCGCCGAAGCTGGCCACGCGCTTCGGGCAGACGCTGATCAGCGATTCGACCGGCTTCCGCGTGGAGGCAGGCGGCCCGGTGTTCGTGCGCCAGCTCTTCCAGGGAAAGCTCAACGCCGACGTCCGGCCATCCGGCGCCGGCCCGTACTTCGCCTCGATCCAGGCGGGGGCTTTCCGTGCCGCGGAAGCCGCAGCCGGCGAATCTCAAGCGGAGATCTTCTCGCCCTCGCTCGATGCGGCGGCGATTCGCACGCAGCCCGGCGAACCCTTCCGGGAAGCGGAGCGCGCCGTGGATCTCACCGCGGCCGAGATCATCGTTTCCGTCGGCCGGGGCATCCGCGAGAAGGAAAACATCGCCATCGTCGAGGAACTCGCCAGGGCGCTCGGCGCGGAGCTGGCGGCCTCACGCCCCATCTGCGACAACGGCTGGCTGCCCATGGAGCGCCAGGTGGGCAGTTCCGGGCAGACCGTCGCGCCGAAGGTCTACATCGCCGTGGGCATCTCCGGCGCCATCCAGCACCTGGTGGGCATGAAAGGATCGAAAACCATCGTGGCCATCAACAAGGACCCGGATGCGCCCATCTTCGAGGTGGCCGACTACGGCATCGCGGGCGATCTGTTCGAGGTGGTGCCGGCGCTGGTGGAGGCAGTCAGGAAAGTCCGGTCGTAAACCCGCGCACCTATAATGGAGAAAGCCCGATGCTTCTCCGTATTACCCTGTGTTCCGCGCTGGCATTGTCGCTGGCCGCGCAAACGAACCCGGCCGCTGCTCCCGCGCAAGCGAAGGCCAGCCAGGCTCCCGCAGCCGAGCCGGCCGGGCCCTCGCACATCCATGTCAACGTCAACGAGGTGATCGTACCGGTGACCGTCACCGACGACCAGGGCCGTTTCGTTTCCGACCTCGAGAAGAAGGACTTCACCATCCTCGACGAAGGCAAAGAGCAGAGGATCGAGTACTTCAACCGCGAGCGCAACCAGCCCGTGGTGATCGGCTTCGTCATGGATCTGAGCAACGCGTCGGCCATTCACTGGAAGAATTATCAGGACGCGGCGATCGAGCTGGTCTACACGCTGATGCCCGGCGACAAGAAGTTCAGCGGCTATCTGCTTTCCTACTCCAACACCCCGGAACTGGTGGTAAATACCACCAGCGACCCCGAGCCGATCAACGAACGAATCCGCAAAATGAAACCGGGCGGCGGCGCTTCGCTGTTCGACGCCATCTGGATGGCCTGCACGCGGCACGAACTGGTGCAGGGCGAGCCCATCGAGCCGCGGCGCGTTCTGATCGTCATGGCCGACGGCCACGACAACGCCAGCAACAAGACGCTCGATCAGGCGCTGGAGATTGCGCAGCGGAACCTGGTGACCATCTACTGTGTCAGCACCGTCTCCTTCGGCGACGTGCTTCCGGAGGAGCAGAACCTGGTGAAGCTGGCCGAACAAACCGGCGGCCGCGTGGTTTCGCCGCTGCAGAAAGTGTACTCGGACATCTCCGGCTATCTTTCGACGCCCAAGGACGCGGGCAACTACGTTTTCGAAGGGGAGACGGGCGGTTATGCCGGGGAGCTGTCGAAGGGTCTGTATTCGGCCATCGAGGCGCTCGCCGGTGAGATCACGACGCAGTATATTCTGCGCTATGTCCCGCAGATCGACGGCACGGCCGCGGACCCCAAGCGCGCGGCCCGGCGGATCAAAGTGAATGTCGATTTGCCCAATGTGAAGGTGCGGGCGCGGCGCGAGTACTTTCCCACGACTCCCTGACGATTCCGGCTGGGGATTTCCCAGTGGATTTCCGCCGGGGCGCCGATAAGAGCGTAAAGGCATGATCATCGGAACCCAGGTAGCCGGGTGGTGGCTGGTGGAGGCGCATTTGCCGGGTAGCGGCGGCGAGCCGATCGGCGTGCTGCTCCATGAGCCGGATACGGACGCGCTGCACCTGCGACTGCGGCGGGACTGGGACGAGATCGCCGGCGAGGAAGACGCCGAGGTGCTGCGCGCGCTGGCCGACGATCTGGAGCGCAAGACGCGGGAGATGGGCGCTTCCGCGCTGCTGCGGCTGCTGGAGGACACGCTTTCGAACGCGATCCGGCTTTCCGGGCGCCGCGAGGTGCTGGCCGCGAATCCCGAGCGCGCGCTGACGCGGCTGTATCGCGAACATGTCCCCGCCACGGTGCTGCCGTTCCGCACCCATCTGCCCCGCTACACGCTGCGCGTGGCCGCGGGTAAGTTTCTCGACAACGACGAAGTGGGCGAAGAGGGCTGGGAGGAAGCGCCCTCCGATCTGCACCTCACCCAGGATCTGTTTGTCGCCGAGATCGTCGGCCACAGCATGGAGCCGCTGATCCCCGACGGCTCGCTGGCGATCTTTCGCGCGGGCGTCACCGGATCGCGCCAGGGCCGCCTGGTGCTGGTGGAAGACCTCGGCGCGGGCGGCACGAATCGCTACACGGTGAAGCGGTACCGCAGCGAAAAGGTGGCCGGCTCCGACGGCGAGTGGCGGCACGCGCGGATTCGTCTGGAGTCGCTGAATCCCGAATCTCCTTCCTGGGATCTCGATCCCGACGAGGAGAAATACCGCATTATCGCCGAATTCGAGCGCGTGCTGGAGTAGGCTCGCTCGTTTCGCCACACGATTCGGGGCCATATGCAGGTATCCGGAGCCTTCAATTGGTATAATTCGTCCACCAGTTTTGACTCGACAGTAGAGGTAGCAAACGATGTTCGCACGCGTCTCCCGGCACATCGCCGCGCTCGCGGTCTGCGCCGTGACACTGCCCGCCATCGCCCAATACAGAATTGAGACCGTGGCCGGCGGCGCGCTGTCGCCGACATCCATCCAGGCCACCCAGGCCTCCATGGGTGCCGCGACCGGCTGCGCGATCGATTCGACGGGCAATGTCTACTTCAGCTCTGCCAGCGAGGGCACCGTGTTCGAGATCGACAAGAGCGGTGTCTTAACACAGGTTGCCAGCGCCGCGCCGACCGGTTTGCGCCTTCCTCCCGGGAGCACCCCGGTCGGTCCGCCACTGCAGTTGAACTCCCCGCAGGGTCTGGCCTTTGACAAGACCGGAGACCTCTACATCGCGGAGAGCGGCGCAAACCGAGTGTTGAAGCTCTCTCCGGATGGAAAGCTCACGACGGTCGCGGGCAACGGAGTGGCAGGCTACGCCGGGGATGGGGGCCTGGCGAGCAGTGCGCAGTTGAACCATCCCACCGGCCTAGCCATCGACTCCGCCGGGAACCTGTACATTGCCGATCAGGACAACTATCGCGTTCGCATGGTCTCGACCGGCGGAGCCATCACCACGGTCGCCGGAAACGGCCAAACCGGACCGAACTATGGCGGACCGGGTGACGGCGGACAAGCGATCAACGGCGAGATCAGCTTCGCCGGTAGCGTGGCAGTGGATTCGCACGGGAACCTCTATATCGCCGACCGCATGAACAGCCGCGTGCGCGTCGTCACACCGAACGGGGTCATTAACACGTTCGCGGGCAGCGGATCGTTCGGTTACGGGGGTGACAACGGACAAGCCAAGGCAGCGCAGCTCAACCAGCCATCGGCGGTGGCGGTGGATGCCTCCGGCAACCTTTATATCGCGGACAGCGGGAACAACCGGATTCGCATGGTCACGCCGGGTGGAACAATCTCGACCGTCGCGGGCACGACACAACTGGCGGTCTGGGGCGTGACAACGGATTCGAACGGCGACCTTTACTTGTATGGAGGCGACAGCCGCATCCGGAAGATCTCGGCCGGAACGATCAACACGATTGAGGGCGGTGTCGCCCCGACGGGCAGCGCCGCCGCGTTGCAGACCCAGCTCCAGTACCCTGAGGGTCTGACGACGGATGCCAACGGGAACCTTTATTTCGCCGAAGCGGGCAACCACGTCGTAAGGAGGCTCGGAACCGACGGGACTTTGACCGTGGTCGCGGGGAATGGGACGCCAGGTTATTCGGGTGACGGTGGATCGGCCACCAGCGCGCAGTTGAACAGCCCGGCCGGGGTGGCCATCGATTCCAGCGGGAACCTCTACATTTCGGACTCCGGGAACAATGTAGTGCGACAAGTAACTCCCGATCACACGATCCACAGTTTTGCTGGTAGCGGCACTGATGTTTGTCCGGGCAGCGATTCTCCCACCGCGACGCAGCTACTCAATCCGGCGGGTCTGGCGGTCGACTCCCAGGGGAATCTCTACATCGCGGACTCCGGGCACGGGTGCGTGTTGGAAATCACGCCAGCCGGGCAGGTCTCCACGATTGCGGGCGGCAACGCACCCACCTCAGATGTCTTTCTGAGTGATCAGACCACCGCCAATGCAACAACGCTCTACCTTCCGCAGGGCGTGGCAGTGGATTCCACGGGCGATGTGTACATCGCCGACACCGGGAATGCGTGTATCCGCAAGGTGATGCCGGACGGCACGATTGCGGTAGTGGCAGGCAACGGGGTTTTCGGCTATGGCGGCGATGACGGAGCCGCGACAGGTGCACAATTGAGCGCCGCCTGGTCGGTGGCTGTGGACGCTTCCGACAACCTGTACATCGCAGACACGATGAATCAACGCGTACGCAGAGTGGCAACCGATGGCACGATCACTACGATTGCCGGCAATGGCACAGCGGGTTATTCAGGTGACGGCGGCGATGGCACGTGCGCAGAGCTGAACACGCCGTGGTCGGTCGCGGTCGGCTCCAACGGGGCCATCTACATCTCCGACTGGGGCAATGGGGCAATCCGCGAGCTGACGACTGGAACGGCCGAGGCTGCTGCGTCCGGCCGCTCGCCTCGCGCATGCGGAGCAGAGCGCGTGCCCCGCGATGGCGCACCGGCCTTGCTTGATGCGGCACTATCGCTCACCGACGCCGATTCGAGGATTTTCGGCCGTGGCCTGCCTCCGTTTCGTCCCGACAGCATGCGGTCGGCGGCAGGCGACACGTACAGTCCCGGCCCTGACCCCGATTTCAGCTATCTTCCCCTGCTGCAGCCCAACCTTCTTTTCGTGCAGGACATTCAGCGTTATGTGGATCTGGCCAACTCGCTCGGCGTCATGGCTGACTCGATGCAGGGCCCGAGCGGGGCTTCCCTGCTCGCGTTTCGTGCGCAGGTGCTGCAATACGCGGGCACGCACGCGTGGGTGTTGATGATGCAGGACGCATATTATGCGAAGCAGGAGGGCTGGCAGCCGGCAGTGACGTATCAGACTGCGCTCGGGTACACTTTCCCTTTCTATGATGCTTTTCTTCCTTCCGCCACAGGGGACTATTTCACTGCGTCCGATCTGGCCTCGCTGAAGCAATACCTGGATGAGCTGCCTCCGGCACTTCTTCAATATTGGGCGTTTATCGTGAATGGGCCCGTTACCCCGATGACAGGTTTTGCATCTGATACCTGGGAGTATCCGGGGGCCGCCCGGATCAGCATGGAGGGCATCGGCGACGTCTACAACGAAAGTCTCGCTCATGAAAACGGAGTAAGCGTTTTTATTGGCCTTCCCGATCCCAGCTTCCATACGGAGTGGGACACTTTGTGGAACGAGAGCACTGACCCAGCTTGGGATTGTGCCGATGCCAATTCCGGGTTTCCCACGAGGCCGGTCGATCCCAACTACGTGCCATGGGGAGATACGGATGAAGTTGAAGACTTTGCGACCGTCTACAGCGACTGGGCTGGAGACTCCGCCACACCTCGGCTGAATCCGAATCAGAGCAGCTCAATTCTGGAGCAGGCAGTTTACGCGGCTTCCCAGGGCCACATCGTTTTGCTTCCCAAAACACTGCTGGTCGCGGCCCTGTTTACCGATCCGTCCACCCTGCAATTGAGTCTTTACTACCATCAGAACTATCAATGGCCTTTACCAATAAGCCTGATGCTAAGCACGGTGCAGGTGTCGCCCACTTCGCTGACTGTCGGTGAGTTCACTTTCGCTATTCAAAACGGCGCGCTCACCTCAGTCACGTCACCCGCCTCCCAGGTGACGGTGTCCGGCAACGTGGTGAACATCCCGGCGCTGAGCTGGACCTTCCCCACGCCGGTGCCAATTCCTGCTTACGCCGCCACCACGTGGGGGATATCGCAGTGACAGGGACGAATTGCGGACAGATGCACGTGATTCTGCTACCCTGACTTTTCATGAAGCTTCGAATCGTAAGCCTGCTCGTGGCCTGTGCCGGTGTGCTGGCCGCACAGAGGGTGGTGGTGAGGGCCGCGCGCATGTTCGACCCGGCGAGTGGCAAGGTCGTCGAGCACGGGATGGTGGTTGTGACGGGCGACAGGATCGAGTTGGCCGGACTGGTCGCCGTGGGCGACGTGTCCAGGGTGATCGATCTCGGCGACGCCACGCTGCTGCCTGGCTTCATCGACGCGCACACCCACCTGACCTTCGACTACAACCCGGACTACAACGGCCAGGAGCTGCTCGATCTGCGGCGCAACATCCCCGAGCAGGCCATCCGCGCCACCGCCAACGCGCGCAAAACCCTGCTGGCCGGCTTTACCACGGTGCGCGACGTCGGTTCCTCGCACTTCATGGACGTCGGATTGCGGAATGCGATCAATGCGGGCATCGTGCCCGGACCGCGCATGCTGGTCTCGGTGCACGCCATCGGGTCCACCGGCGGCCATTGCGACGAAGGCGACGGCTTTCGCTACGGGTTGTTCAATCGCGAGAGCGGGCCCGAGGACGGCGTGATCAACTCGCCCGATCAGGCGCGCTACGCGGTGCGCTTCAACATCAAGTACGGCGCGGATGTGATCAAGACGTGCGCCAGCGGCGGCGTCCTCTCGCCCACCGACGACGTGGACGTTCCGCAGTTGTCGCAGGCCGAGCTGGACGCGCTGGTGGACGAGGCGCACAGCCAGCGCCGCAAGGTCGCCACTCACTGCCATGGCGCGGAAGCGGCCAAACGGGCCATTCGCGCCGGCGTCAATTCCATCGAACACGGCACCTTCCTCGACGACGAGGCGTTTCAGATGATGCACGACCGGGGCGTGTTTCTGGTGCCCACGCTGGCCACACGCATTGGTCTGGCGCAATCGACGTTCCCGCCGGCGGTACGGGCGAAGGCCGATCGCGCCGTGAAACAGCAGGACGCCATGCTGCGGCGCGCTCTGGCGCTGGGCGTGAAGGTGGCGCTGGGCACGGACGCGGCAGTGTATCCGCATGGCGAGAACGCCGCCGAGTTCGGGCTGATGGTGGCCGACGGCATGACCCCGGCACAGGCGCTGATGGCCGGCACAACGTCGGCCGCGGAGTTGCTCGGCCTCGCGGACAAGGTCGGCGCGCTCAAACCGGGCATGCTGGCGGACGTTGTAGCCGTTCCCGGCAATCCGCTCGACGACATCGGCGCCACGCGCAAGGTTATCTTTGTGATGAAGGAAGGCGTGGTGTACCGGAACGACCGGGCGAAATAGCGGAGTGGGACAGGTTTTCAACCTGTCCCGATGGGCCTGCGGCCCACGAAAAATGATGAAAACCCACGTGGGGCAGCCTTGACCAGGGGCGAAGCACCATGGGCGGCCTTATCGCCCGGATAAGGTGACCACTGCTCCTTGCTTGTCGTCGAGGCTGCGGCGGTCTCTCAGACCGCCCGGTCGAACGCGCGGGGAAAGGCGGGCTGGGAGCCCGCCGCAGGCAGAGTGCCTGCCCCACCAGACCCGGTTTTCGACTGTGCGGCCGATTTGCAATCGGCCCGGCCAAAGCGCGGTTGCAAACCGCGCGCAGGATGCAATCGTGCCCAACATCAGTGCCCGAATCGGCGGCTGCACTGCGCGAGTGCGGCCGGATCGTCGATACCCGAGAAACCGAAACCGTTCCAGCGATAGGCGGCAGTGCGCGTTCCACGCGCTCCGGGTTGCAGCACCAGAAACGAATCGCCGCGATGCAGCGCGCAGAGGATACCAGGGTCTTCGGGAAGGAACATCGCATCCAGGAGCGGCCAGGCGAGCGCGCTTCCGCGCCAGCGTGCGACCAGGCCGTGATCGGTCGCGTCGTAGACATAAGGACGCACGCCGTCCTCTCCGTCGAGAGTGGAGGGATGGCGCTCCAGCGTGAACAAATACCCAGGACCGGTTTCGGCGGAGAGCAACGGGAGGGCACGCGAATGCCACGCGCGCGCGCCGCTGCGGGAGCCTGCAATCACGTAGCCGTTGGACGCTCGCAGGGTGAAGCCGTTGAGCGTGGGCGGCGGCCTGAGGCGCACATCGCACGGCGGGGTGGAAACGGCGCCATCGAGCTGCGGGAACGAGCTGCCGGTGGGCGTTGCCGTCCCGATCGCGTCGCAGTGCAGCACGCCGCCCTGAATCCGGCAATCGGCGATCAGGCCGCGTTTGGTGGCCGGGTATTTCTGGTCGAACAGGTGATTGCCGAGCGAAAAGAATACGGGACGGCCCGCGATGCACTCGGGCTCCTGCACAACGTGCGGATGGTGGCCGATGACGAGGTCCGCGCCATTGTGCACCAGCCACTCGGCGGCGCGGCGTTGCTCGGCGTCCGGCCAGTCGAGCAGTTCGCTCCCCCAGTGGATGAAGACCACAACGGCGTCGGCGAGATTGCGCGCCAGGCGCAGCTTCTGGCGCAGCTCGGTGGAGGGGATCTCGGCGCGGCTGCCGTCGCGCGCGGGCACGGTGGAGATGGCGATGACGGCGATGTCGTATGGCCCGGCGCGGACGAAGTGCGGCGAGTCATCCCAGGCAAGCGGCTCGATGTCCGCGGCGGTGAGAGCCTGCCGCGTGGCTTCGTGACCGGCGGCGCCCAGGTCGATTGCGTGATTGTTGGCGATGCCGATGGCGCGGAATCCGGCGCGAGAGAGCATCGGAACAAGCGACAGAGGAATCGCGAAGCAGGGGCTGGCGGTCGAGGTGGGCAGACAGTCGCGTTCGTCGCCGACAGCGCCTTCAAGGTTGCCGGCCACCCACGTCGCGACGTGGAACAGCGTGGCAAACGGCTCCCACGGGAAGCGCCCGGTGCGGTCGATTTCGTGTTTCACTTCTCGGGAGAGCAGAATGTCCCCGGTGAACAGCAGCCGCACTTCATCCTCGCCCGCGCACGCGAGGGGCGCCAGAGCGGCGCACAGGCCCGCGGCGATCAGAAGGGATCGCGCGCCGGGCATGAGAGAACCTGGGGCGAGACGAACGGCGCGATCCACGCCGGGTGAGGTTCGGTGGCGACTCGCTTCAGCCAGTCGTCATCGTCGAGGAGCTTGTCGCCTGTGAATTCGTAGAACGAGTACGCCGCGCCTTTCACGATTTCGTGGCGCCCGAAATACGGCACGGTGTGATCCCATTCCAGCGGGCGCCCCACGGCGGCAAACAGGTATGGCGCGCTTCCGGCAACGTCGGAGACGTCGGCGATCTTGGGAATCGGGTTCGGCGTGGAGAGCGCGAGATCCTTGTTGGCCAGGCTCTTGAAGATCAGGAACTCATGCTCGGCCACACGACCGAAATAGAGGATCTCCTCGTAGTCGGTGGAGGTGAGCGGCTCGCGGCGTGTCTCCTTCGCGGCGATCGACTGGAACAGGCGCGCTTTCGCCGCGGTGTCGGTCAGGCGGCGCTGCAGGCCCTTCTGCAGGGCTTCGCGGTTTTCGCGGTCGGCATCCTCCCCAAGCGGGAGCAGACCGGTGAGCGGTCCATCGGGTGCGGAAGCGAATAGGCGCACGGCGTCGAACACGTCCGCGATTTTTCCGAAGGTCTCTGGATCCGGTTCCACATAGCCGCGCGGCGGACGCATGATGAGGAACTCGAAGCCGCCCTCGCCGCATTCGGCCGAGACGCGCTCGTTCACAAGAACGGTAGCGTGACGCAGCGTGGCCCAGGAGGCGAGTCCGGTTTGCAGGCGCTTCATGCGCCACAGCTTCTCGTCGATGGGTCCGTTCGGCGACGGCGTGGCGTCGGCCCATTGCTCGCCGAGCGTTTCGATCCACTGCTGGTATATGTTGTGCTCGGCAGCTGGGCGGTGCGCGGCGAGGCCGTCGAGCACCGGGCCGAGGCGTGGGTAGCGGGCGATTTCCGGAGCAAGCAGCTCGCGAGCGAAGCGGCTGCCCATCGCGGCGGCGATGTCGAGGCCGGAGGGCGTGACCCGGAATTCTTGTGCGTTTTTAATCTGCTGGTTTTCCGGAAAACCGGCGTGATAAATCGTGGCGTTGAGGATTTCGTTGTCGAATCCCCAGGAGAGCGGGAACAGCGTGGGCTTCGTGTCCGTCGCGGCGGTGCTCTCCCAGATCAGTGGCGAGCGCGGCGGCGCGATAAGGTCCGTATAGGCTCCGATCCAGCGCAGGGCCGCGTCGCGCACCTCCGGCGGCAGATCCTGCAGATCGGCGGGGTTCAGGTTCGGTGACGCTGAGATCCGCGTAAGGTAGTGGAACGCCCGGAAGTACCGCTCGGCTTCCGGAGTCGCGGTGTAGTGGCCCCGCGGTTTCAGCTCACCGTAGTCGAATTCGGCTTTCACCACCGGCGAGTACGCACGGCCTTCGGCTTTCTCGATGCGCGCGGCTTCGTCATTGTTGCTCGTCGCCACCAGCGCGGCGAACGCCGCGGCCCACGGCGATTGCGGATGCTTCTCGCGCAGGCTGGCCTCAGCGCTTTTCACAAACTGCCAGAACGCGGGGATGGCGATCTGCCGCTCGCGCACGATAAAGATGCCCTCGTACGCGGCGGCGAACAGCTCCCAGAAGTTGTCGGTGGTGACCAGGTACGGCCGCGTAGGCGACGATTCGTCGAGCCCGCCGCATTCGTACAGCTCGGAATCGTAGAGCTGGTAGAGCTGGTCCTGCTCCTTCAGGTCGCGGAAGAGGCCGCCGTTGACCTCGAAAAGGCTTATATCGCCGGGAGCTTCGTAGAACATCCACGCGTTGACATTGTCGGCGAGCGGCACGTCAATTGGAATGTAGTTGACCGCGAGGGCCGCGCCAGCCTGCGTAATGCCCACGATGCCGCGACCGTCCGGTGTCGAAGACGGCGGCGAGAGTAACTGATAGCCGGAAGCCACCGCCTTCTGCGTCGTGCCATTGTAGAGGAACAGCGTCGCGCCGTCGTGGCCCTTCACCCATTGCAGGATGCCCATCCCGTTCGGGGTCGCACTCACCGTGCCGCCGCAAACGTCGCGGTTGAATAGGCGCGCGGTTTTCGACCAGTGATCACGCGCATAGCGAGCCACATGGAAACAGCTCTTGCCGTCCTCCCACAGCATCAGATGCCCGGCGGGATGGAAGCCCACGGGCAGTGCGGACGGTGCGACGATCTCGCTTGGATCGCCGTCGGCATCCGGAATCTTGCTCATCGATTCCTTCGGGCCGATGGCCTGATATTCGCGCGCGCCGGTCTCGGTGATGGAGTGGATGGAGTAGCGGCCGTCGGCGGACTTCACGGCGAAGAAGAGACGATAACCCTGATCGTAGGGCCGCGGCGCGGGAACCAGGCGGCGAATCTCACGCGGCGTGGTGTAGATCTGCCGTGCCGTCCACGCGCCGGCTTTATCCTCCACTTTGAAGATTGCGTGCGGGCCGGAGACGAAAAACGCGTTGGCCAGCGGATGCCAGGCCAGCGATCGCGCGGTGAAACCGGCGGGCACGGTCCACACGCGACTGGTGACAGTGTCGCCGATTTTCCACGAGAGCACCTCGGCGGCCCCGGAGGCGTTCGACACCAGCAGGGCCACGCGCTGGCCCGCGGGTGAGACATCGAAATCGACGACCTTCGTTCCCGCGCCGAGAACGATCTGCTTCGGCCCGTCCGGCGACGGCGCAACCGGCAGCTCGGGAATATCGAAAACGGAAGCGAGGATGAGAGACGGGAACAGCAGCGCAGAGAGCCGCATCACGTCAACACATCACATCACATTTCGCGGCGGTTCTCCAGCGATTTCGACATGGTCACTTCGTCGGCGAAATCGAGGTCGCTGCCCACCGGGATGCCCATGGCGATCCGCGTCACCTTCACGCCCAGCGGCTTGAGCAGGCGCGAGAGATAAGTCGCCGTGGCTTCGCCCTCCACCGTGGGGTTGGTGGCGATGATGATTTCGCGCACTTCCCCGCCCTGCAGCCGCTCGAGCAGGCTGCGGATGCGAAGCTGTTCCGGACCGATGCCGCGCAATGGCGAGATGGCGCCGTGAAGCACGTGATAGAGGCCTTCGAACTGACGCGTGGTCTCTACCGGCACGATGTTGTGCGGCTCCTCGACCACGCAGATGACCGAATGGTCGCGATGCGGATCGCGGCAATAGGTGCAGGTTTCGGCGTCGGCGATGTTGTTGCAGACCGCGCAGACCACCAGCTTGTCCTTGACGTCGATGACCGCCTGAGCCAGGCGCTCGGCATCCTCGCGGGAGGCGCGCAGGAAATGGAAGGCGATGCGCTGCGCCGATTTCTGTCCGATGCCGGGCAGGCGCTTGAATTCCTGGATGAGTCGCTCGAGCGGTTCGGCGAAGTCGGGCATAAGCTAACCGGCCACATCGCTCCCTTTGGTCGCGGCTCGGTTCCTGCGCATCAGAACATCCCCGGAGGCAGGCCGAGACCGCCGAGCATGCCGCTCATCTTCGCCTGCGTCTCGTCGTCCACTTTCTTCGCGGCTTCGTTGAACGCCGCCATCACCATGTCCTGCAGCATCTCCACGTCGCCGGCCACTTCCGGGTCGATCTTCACCGCGAGGACGTGCTTTTGGCCGTCCATGTTCACGGCCACCATGCCCCCACCGGCGGACGCCTCCACGCGGATCAGCGCGATCTCCTCCTGCATGCGCTGCTGCATCTTCTGCGCCTGCTGCATCATGGCCTGCATGTTCCCGGGCATCTTCATGGCGTGTCTCCTGAGCTGACGGTCAGCTTTCCTTCAAATCTCGCACAGTTCGAACATGGGCGTCGGGGAACATTTCCTGGAAGCGGCGCACCTCGGGATGGGACATCGCGCGGTCGATCGCGTCGTCCGCCGCGGGGAGCGTCGGCGCGCTCGCGGGCGCGGCGGCCACGGCAGGTGTCCCCACCTCGACCGTGACCTTCAACGGCTTGCCGGCCACCTGCTGTACCGCTTTCGTGAGATCGCGCGGGTCCATGGCGAGCTGGAATTCCTCGCTGGTGACGAAACGAATCTCGTCAGCCGCCTCGATCACTTCCGAATGTTCCACCGCGTCGGCGGTGAAGTTCATGCCGAGATCGAGCAGCGTGCAGTGCAGACGCTGCCGGAAATCGCCCGGCGCCGCAGGCGAAGCCTGCTTCCTGGCAGAAGCCGGCGCGCGGAACGAAGCCTGCGCCGGAGACGCAGTGGCGCGAGCCGAGGCTGTGCGCGGCGAGGCCGGCAATCCCGCCAGTGCCTCTTCGATGGACTGCAGCCGTCCCACGTGCACCAGCTTCATCAGGCCGATCTCCAGGTGCAGGCGTGGCTGCAGCGAGAACTGCAGGTCTTTGAAAAGATCGAGCGTGAGCTGCAGATAGCGCGTCAGGTCCTCTTCGGAGAACTGCGCGGCGGTGGACGCGAGCCGTTCCTGCTCGGCTGGCGACGCCGCGATGAGCCGCGTGCCCGCTCCCGCCACCTTCGCAACCAGCAAATTCCGGACATATCTTGCCAATTCCCGGCAAAAATGCTGTAAATTACGGCCGTTTCGCTCGAGTTCGAGCACAATGTCCAGCATTCGCTTCGAATCGGACGCCGCCAGCGCCTCGGCCACCTGGCCGAGCGATTCGAGCGAGAACATGCCCAGCAGCCCGCGCACCTCGGCCGAATTCAGCTTCGTGCCGCAGCAGGCGATGGCCTGATCGAGCGCGGAGAGCGAATCGCGCACGCTGCCCTCGCCGGCCTGGGCCAACACGGCGAGCGTTTCCGCGTCGGCCTCGATGCCTTCCTGTTCCGAGATCCACTGCATGCGCGCGATGATTTCGGCGAAATCCACCGAGCGAAAACTGAACTGCTGGCAGCGCGACGCGATGGTGGTGGGGATCTTGTGCGCCTCGGTGGTGCACAGCATGAACGCCACCCACTCGGGCGGCTCCTCCAGCGTCTTCAGCAGCGCGTTGAAGGCCTCACTGGTGATCTGGTGCGCTTCGTCGATGATGAAGATCTTGTAGCGGTCGCGCGCGGGGCGGTAGCGGACGCTCTCGCGCAACTCGCGCATTTCGTTGATGCCGCGGTTGGAGGCGGCGTCGATCTCGATCACGTCCACCCCCGAGCCGGCGGCGATTTCCAGACAACTGGCGCACTTGCCGCAGGGCGTGGCCGTGGGGCCCTCGATGCAGTTGAGGCAACGCGCGAGGATGCGGGCGACGGTGGTTTTGCCGGTGCCGCGCTGGCCCGAAAAGATGTAGCCGTGAGCGATGCGCCGCTGCGCGATGGCGTTTTCCAGCGTGGTGCGGACGTGCTCCTGCCCGATCAGCTCCGCGAACGACTGCGGCCTGTATTTTCTGGCGATAACCTGATAGGACATGAAGGCGCGCGAAATGCCAGACCCCGGGTGATCCGCGGCACACGAGTTAAACCGTTACCGTTGCTCCCTTCCGGACCTGGCGGGGTTCACGGCCGCCCGTTGCACGAAGCCCGGGGCCTGACAAGTCTCATGCTAGCATGCGGGGTTTTTGGGACGGTGTTCTGAGCGGCCTCGCACCTCCGAAGCTCGAATCACCGTGAGCAGCGCGCCCGGGTTTCGCATGTCACTCAGTCCTCGTAGTCGCGGCAAGCAGGATTCGCTGGGCTCGACATTACGAGCCGGGGATTGCGGTCTCTCGAGAAGACCGTCCTGTCGCGATACGATTGTGCGATGGTTAGGACCATAGTTGTCGCAACTCTATTTGGATGGACGATGTCCCTTGCAGGCCCACCTCAGGGGGGAGCGATCACGCAGCAGCCTGAAGGAAGGGGCACCTACGCCTCGCCGGTTGTTGTCGAGGTCAAGGAGCACCAAAAGACCACGACGGAAGCAGCCGCGGACAAGCGACGAGAAGAAATGGAGGGATTCAGAGACCGATGGGCTCTCGATCTGGCGGTCATAGGTACTGCGATTAACGGGCTTTTGTTTGTCGTCGGCGCGGCTGGCGTGCTCGCCGCGATCCGAACCCTAGGAGCGATTCAGCGGCAGGTGCATTTGATGGAGAAAGAACTCGTCGTGTCAAAGCGCGCCTACTTGGCGCTTGGTCCCATTGCGCCGCCCATTGGAGGCGAAGTGACTTTCGAAATTCACAATGAAGGTCAGCTACCCGCACTCATAGTTTCAATCGACGTTGAAATCATCAACCTAATCTCAAAGGACAAAGTCGGGCAGTGGGACAGACAGGCGGCCCCGTTTGAGACTCTCAACCCGCGATCAGATCCGTTTAGGCTCGTCATATCGCTACCTCCTGAGACCAATAGACTTGAGGACGTGCTCATGAGCGTTACGATCGAGTATGGAATCGGGTTTGGGCGGGAGGAAGCGGCCGGCCTCCAACCCAAGGATTTCTTTCGTTTCGTTCGGGTGTATTCGGAGAAGAAAAGTGCGTGGCTGACGGCGGCGACGTACGCTGAGATCGACTTCTCGGGGCGTGCACCATCGTGACAGCGGGAACCGCGAGGGGGCGCATCGCAGTCAGGATCCTTTGCGGCGAAGTGCGGGTCCGGATATCGTGTGCGGTGCCTTGCGATCTCGCCAAGGGCAACGGACACGGATCTCCGGAACCACGCAGAAGTACACTGGAGTTAATGGCCAGCGCCGAGATTCAATACATTTCAGACGAGAAGGGCGAGACCACAGCCGTGATTGTGCCGATCGCCCTGTGGCGCGAGCTGGAGTCCGAACGGGAAACCGCGTATCTCCTTAAATCAGAGACAATGAAGCGCCGGCTGCTCGATGCCCGGGATCGACAGGAAGGACTCTCTATCGAGGCTGTCGTTGAGAAGCTTGGAATTTGACGCGGCGGCCTTCGAGGATCTCGCATGGTGGGTCGAGCGAGATCGTGCTTTGGCGCTCCGGATCGTTCGTCTGATTCGCGACGTGCAAAAGGAGCCGTTTGTTGGCGCGGGCAAACCGGAGCCTCTGAAGCACGAGTTACAGGGCTGCTGGTCGCGGCGAATCGACAGGGAGCATCGTCTCGTGTATCAGGTTCTTCAGGACAAGATCCGAGTTCTTGCATGCCGGTTTCACTACTGACCACAGACGAGCACGAACCCATGCTTGCCCGTGCCGAAACATTAATGGATAAGGGCGGGCGACGCACGGTGGAGGAAGACGCCGCGCTCGATCTGACGGTCCGCCTGATCACCGCTTACGAACAGGAGCATTATCCGCTCCCGCAGGCCACGCCACGTGAGACGCTGTTATATCTCATGGACGAGCGCGGGCTCAAACAGGCGGATCTAGTGCCTATCTTCAAATCGCGTGGCTACGTCTCGGACGTAGTCAACGGCAAGCGGGCTATCAGCAAAGCGCACGCCCGGCAGCTCGCCGAGTATTTCAAGGTCTCGGCTGACCTCTTCATCTGAACTGCCCGCTCCCTCACGCCCTGCGTATCATCCGCGCCAGCGCCACCAGAATCACCGCGCCGAGAATTGCCACCAGAATCCGCGGGATCAGCCCGCCGCCGAAGCGGATACCGATAACGCCCAGCAGCCAGCCGCCGACAACGCCGCCGCAGATTCCCAGCAGAATGTCCATCAAAGTGCCGTAGCCGGTGCCCTTCATGATCTTCCCCGTCGCCCAGCCGGCAATCAGACCAACGATGATCGTCCACAGCAACCACATAATCACCTGCTTTCCCGAACCGAGTTAGTATCTCACGATCCGCGGTGCGCGCGCGCCGGCCATCACCTGATACCATGCGTGAGTGCCAACACGCCAGCAACCCGTCCGGCATAAGCCTCCGCCGCAACCCGAGATGACCTGGAAGGCCGTGGGACTCGGCCTGTTCCTCGCTTTTGTTTTCGGCTCCGCCAACGCGTACATCGGCATGCGCGCGGGCCAGACCGTGGCCGCCACCATTCCCGCCGCGGTCATCGCCATGGCCCTGTTCAAGCTGCCCGCGTTTCGCGGCGGCATTCTCGAACAGAACATCGCGCGCACCGCCGCATCGGTGGGCGAAGCGCTGGTGGCCGGCGCCATCTTCACCATCCCCGCGTTCATCATGGTGGACATCAACGGCAAGAAGCTGTGGGTTGGGCTCGCCGATCATTACTGGGAGGCCACGCTGATCCTGCTGGTGGGCGGCCTCATCGGCATCCTGTTCATGATTCTGCTGCGGCGTCCGCTCTGCAATGACACGGAACTTCCCTTCCCCGAAAGCGTGGCCAGCTATGAAATCGTGAAGGCCGGCCAGGAGGCCACCGACGCGCCAAAATACATTTTCGGCGCAATGGGATTCGGCGCGTTGATGTTCTATCTCAAGGACAGCACCGGACTGCAGATCTTCCGCGAAACGGCCGACGGCTTCCTCGCCTTCCCGCGCTCGGTGGTGAAGCACTTCAACTACGAGAAGCAGCCGATCGGCGACGTGGTGCATTACGGCGGCATCCCGTGGTCAACGCCCAGCTTGTCGCCGGCGCTGATGGGCATCGGCTATATCATCGGCCCCGAGCTGTCCGCCATCACCATGGCAGGCGGGCTGCTGGCGTGGTGGATTCTCATTCCGCTGCTGATGTTCTTCGATCCGGATCTGCCGCGCCGCATCGGCACCACCGACCCGGGCATCGCGTCGTTCAGCCTCTGGTACAACGTCGTGCGGCCCATCGCCGTGGGCGCCATGCTGGTGGGCGCGGCGAACACCATGTGGGGCATGCGCGAGTCGCTGTTCAGCTCGCTGCGCGGCGTGTTCTCGCTGTCGGCGAAGGCGGCGCATGAAGAGCATTCCACCGACCGCCGCGAGCAGGACATTCCGGCGCGCTGGGTGGTGATCGGCATCGCGGTTTTGCTTGTGCCCATCACCGGCATCTACTACTACTTCACGCACGGTTTGCTGGCGGCCATCGTGGCAGCGGTCGTCATGGTCATCGCCGGATTTTTGCTGACCGCGGTCGGCGGGTATCTCATCGGACTTGTCGGCAGCTCCAATCAGCCGCTCTCCGGATTAATTCTCTCGGCGCTGATCATCTCCGCGCTGATGATGCTGGTGATCGGCGTCACCGGCGCGGCGGGCGTGGCGGCGGTTCTGGGCGTCGCCGCGGTGGTAGGCGTGGCCTGCTCCGTCTCCGGCTCGCTGATTCAGGATCTCAAGGCCGGTCACCTGCTTGGCGGCACGCCGTGGAAGATGCAGGTGGTGGAAATGATCGCGGTGGTGATGCTGGCGTTCTTTCTGATGTGGCCCATCATGATCCTGCATCAGGCGCATCTCGCCACCGGCGGCATCGGCGGGCGCGATCTGCCTGCCCCCCAGGCCGGCCTGATGGCGCAACTGGCCAAGGGCATCGTCGGCGGCCAGATGGCGTGGGGCCTGCTGGGCATCGGCATCGCGTTCGGCATCGCCCTCATCATGTGCGGCGCGCACTCGCCCATGCTGATCGCCGTGGGAATGTACCTGCCCTTCGAGACCTCATCCGCCATATTCCTTGGCGGCGTCTTCAAGTGGATTACTGACCGCTTCAGCGCCCGCCTCGACGCCTCGAAGAAAGCGGCTGTGGACGAGCGTGGAACGCTGCTCGCCTCCGGACTGATCGCCGGCGAAGCGATCCTGGGCATTCTCACCGCCGTCCTTGCCGTCCGCAACGTGCCCTCGCTGACGCACCTGCTCAGTGGACAGGATCAGTTCTCGTTCTACCCCGCATGGGGAAGCTGGCTGTCGCTGATCGGGTTCGCCGCCCTCGCCTGGGTGATGATCCGCATTCCGCTGCGCGCGACGCGAAAATGATTACGCACCGGGCCTCCGGCGCGGCGGAAGCAGGCACATTTCGACAGCTCGACTTATTATGAAGGAATGGGTCGAATGCTGTCCCGGCACTGGAGGCCAGCCGCGGCCGGGCTCAGTTCCGTCCCGGCGTCGGCCACCCCGCCAGCGCCTGCTCCCTCGGCTTCGATCGCCATTGCCGCACCGTCGGAGACTTTGTCCTCCAATCCCCTTCGTCGGGTAGCCTTCTATTTCGGGCTGGCTTTTCTGTTCACGGAACTCACGGGGCTGCACGAACTCGCTTCCTTCGCGCTGGGCTTCAACGCTTACCTGCTGTATCTCGTCGTGCCGCCCGCGCTGTTCTGCGGTCTGCTCACCGGCACTCTGCAACGCACGTTTCGGTACCGTGGCCCCTGGTATTGGCTGGCCTTTTACGCCTGGATGATTCTGGCGACGCCCTTCAGCAGCTGGCGGGGCGGTTCCCTTCAACGCGTCGTCGATGCCAGAGTCGATCTCATTGTGCTGGTAATCGTCGGGGGACTGGCAACAAACTGGAAGCAAGCGCGCGCGGTTTTTTACACCATCGCCGCCGCGGCAGTTGTCAATCTCCTCACCGCGCGCATTCTCATGAAGGCGGATGAGGGCCGAATCTCCGTCGGGCTGAGCGGGTTCGATATCTCCAATTCCAACGACCTGGCGGCTCAGCTATTGCTGGTCCTGCCGTTCCTCCTGTTCCTGGCGCTGGGCCCGCGAAAGAACATCCTGATTCGCATCGGCGTGGCCGCGGGCCTTGTATACGGAATCAAGATCATCCTGGGAACCGCTTCCCGAGGCGCACTGATCGGCCTTGCCGCGGTGTTCGTGGTCCTGTTGCTTTTCGGATCGATGCGCCAGCGAATCATACTGCTCGCCGCGGGCAGCCTGATCGCCACGGCCACGCTCACCTTCCTGCCTGGCCAGACTCTGACGCGGCTCGCGACTTTGTTCGGCCAGCACGATGTTGAGGCTGATGAGTCCAGGGCTTCTCGAATGTACCTGTTCCAGAAGAGCGTGCAGTTCACTTTGCAGCATCCGATCTTCGGCGTGGGCCCCGATCAGTTCTCGAATTACGAAGGGGGGACCAGCGTGGCCGCGGGAAAACCCGGCTCCTGGCACGCCACGCACTGCTCGTGGACCCAGGTCTCCAGCGAATGCGGCATTCCCGCTCTGATCTTCTATATAAGCGGCATAGGCTCCGCGATATTGCTGGTGGTGCGAGTCAGGCGCGCAGCGCTGCAGCGCGGCCGGATGGAAATCGCCAACGCCTGCTTTTGCTACCTGCTGGGAATGGCCGGCTTCCTGGTGGCCATCACTCTTCTGGCGGATGCCTATCGCTACTACGTTCCGGCGATGATCGGCCTTGCCGTCAGCATGAGCACCGCGGCCAGCGCGGAACCAGGCGGTACTCTCGCGGCCCGCGAGTTGCAGCCTGGCTAACGTCACCCGAATCTCTCGGCGCTCACTGAACTGCGACGGTCACCGGATCGCTCTGCGCCAGTGCCTGCCCGCCGGCCCCCACATACCGCCACTGGACCACCGGCGATCCCTGCCGGGCGTCCGCGTTCACCGCGCAAGGTGAAGACGGGCAATTGTACGTCGACTGGGCGCCGCTGGGGAGAGTCACAACCGCAACAAAGCCGGTGGCGTTGGGCACCGTACTCAGGCTGAAGCTCATCGTCAACCTGCGATTGATTGCCGGACTCACCCCGCCGAGCCTCGCCGCCGGCCACTGGTGCGCCATGCCCATCCCAAAGAAGAATCCCGTCCATTTTCCCCCGTGGATGTTGGAGTCGTTCAGGTTGCCATTGGCTGTATTGTCGGCGGTGTATCCGTCCGCGGGAGCGTACACCCCTCCCGTCGTGTACGCCGGGTTGCCCCAAACCGATCCATACGCCAGGTCGCCCCACGTGAGCGAATCGCCTCCGCCGCCGTTCGCGTCATAATACGACCGTAATGATGCGGAGTTCTCCGCGGTTAGTTCACGCATGGCCACGTTGTCGTACGCCGAGTAAGAGTTCGTATCGTCAAAGCAGGGACCGCCGCCGCCATATCCCATGCTCGCCGTCGTAATTGGCTCACAGAGATTCAGAACTCGCGAGTAATAAAACCCGTTCGTGACCAGGGAATCGAACCCGGTGGCGCGCTCCCATTTCCCGGCCGCCTGCAGCAGACCAGTAAGACCGGCCGCCAGCGTGGCGTTGCCATTCGCGCTCGCCGCGAGCGCCCCCCAGCGAAACGCGTTCTGCTTGATCCCCAGCATGTAGGGTTGGGTGGCCCTGCCGGCCACGTTTGCGACATAGCCGTAATAAGTGCCACTGGATCCATCCCACGGCCGGTTCAAGGTAATTTGGCTCGCATTATTCCAGATACAGGACCAGTTCTCGGCCGTCATGGGGTCGTTGTTACTCTGGGCGAAGGTGAGTGCGTTCGTCGTTCCGTCGATCATCCAGGTAATGAATCCGCTGTCGCCGGGCCACGAAGCCCCGTTGTTAAGAGCGATCTGGCTGCCGGAATTGAGCGTGTAGAACGCCCAAAGCGTAAACGCCGCGCCGTTCCGCGTGCCCGTAATTGCGATCCTGGTGCCTGACGTGAACCCCGACCCGGTGATGGTCCCGGAACCTTTCGTGGCGGAACCGGCTCCGGATGCGCTTCCCGCACACACGCCGGTCGCTGGGATATTCGTTCCCGTTCCAATCGGGCTCCCGTTGGTAAGTACGACCTGCGGTCCATAATTGTTGAAGTAGAATCCATTGGCCCACGAGTTATCCTGGCCCTTGCAGACGTTCTCACGGGAATACAGGTTAGCCAGCGGTCCCTGCCACTGGGCCGGCTGGGGATCGTAAAGAGCGGCCAGTGCAAGCCACGCGTCTCCGTATCCCGTGTCGCGATTGTCCCCGGCCGTGTTGCAGTTCGAGCCGCTGCCATCGGCCACGACGCTCGTCGATCCCCACGATGCGAACCCGCGCAGATCGCTCCATTGGGTCTGATGCCCGGTATTTGAAAGCAGAGCGTCCGCCACACCCCCAATAACAAGGCCGCCGACGAACAGTGGATCGCCGGGAACGCCTCCGTCGCTCGAAACCTGGGGCATTCGCACCCACATGTCGCCGATCATGTTCGCCGCCGTCTGCGCCATCCCCAGCCCCGAACGCAGATACAGGGCGCGGTGTGCCAGGTCCTCTCCGTAAAAGTCGAGCCCACCCGTGCTGGACTGGTTAAGCCACCAACTTTGGTCCATGTAACTGTATGACTTATTACTCTGGCTGACTCCGTCTACGCCCGAATCGTCCCATGCAGGGTTCAGGTATAGAGAAATATCCGATTCGCAACCGTAGCCGTTCAACCACCATTTCATTGCGTCGGATCCGTCCATGGCGCGCGTGTAATGCAGCACCGGGTACCGGGACGAAGTCGCATTGTCGGAAACGATCTGGTACGAATAAGAACCGGTATCCGCATTTGCTGGAAACGGCCTCGACAAAACCAGGTCCTGTGCGTCGGTCACACTCTGGATGGGAGCCAGGAACACGAATGGTTGCCCCTGATGCGTGGCCGACACTCGCAGCATATAGCCGGATGTTACGCTGGATCCCGACCAGGAAGTGCCGGCGCCAGTTACCGCGGTGGATCCCGCCGACAATGAGACCGTGCCGGTGTTGTAAGTCACCAACCCCACTGGTGAATGCGGTCCCGCTGCGCACAGCGTGCTCAGAAAATGAGTACCCGAGCCGGTTACCTTGAACTGGCCAATCAGGTAACCCGCCGGCCAGCTCTGTGCCGCCAGTCGGCTTCCGTTGGCCGGATCGCTCCATCCTCGGCCGTCATAGCACACTGTAAGTGTGTTCCCGCTAACCGAGCAGATCGATATCTCCTCATATCGATAAAGGGCGCCTGGCGAACTGACATAGACTCTGGTGGGTAATTCGCTTACATCGAGCTTACTAATATCCGCGACCGTGAACGACGTGGCCGTGGCGCCGGGAATTCCCGAGCCGGACAAAGTCGTCCCGGGCGCCGACACCGGTCCCATGCCCACCCCGTCCCAGGTGTATGACACAGTGCCGGTCTGCGCCTGCTCCCAGGGCGCATAGGGCCACGTCGGCGAGAGACCGTAGCTCAGATAATCCTGATAGCGAAGCGTCGTGGACCGCAAGGCCCAGTAGTCCGCTAAACCCCAGGGATTCTTGCCAAAGGCCATCATGGGGCCGAAAATCGCGTCGGCGGCGGGATTGGCTTGAACCACCACGCCATTGTTATCCGTCGCCACAGCGCCGACATGCTGGGTGGCGCTCGCCTGATTCCCCGCCGAATCGGTCACCGCCAGTTGAATGTTATAGTCGCCGAAGACGACTCCTGTTAGGCTGGGCGTGCACGACGATTGACCGCTCCAACCGATCGGCACGGGGCTGGCCAGCACCTGCCAGAAGCAGGCCACGGTGTTGCTCGCATCAGCTTGCGAAAACGATGATGTGCCGTCCAGTTGCGCCGGGAAGCCGGCTCGCATGCTCACCCAGTTGCTCCAGAACGGAGCGCCCGCGGTCCTGATGACCGCCACGACGTTCTGGTTGGGAGTGGGTACGTAAGTCGGCGACCCTTCCGTCAGCGTCGCAGTGTATCCGTTTCCAGAAGAATCACTTAAGTTGCCATCGAACTTCCACTCAAGCAGATACGTCCCCGCCGGACACCCTCCCGCCGTTGTCGGCATCCGGCTGCCCAGCGGAATTGTGGCGCCAGTGCAGAGACGGAAGAAGGCCATGCTGGAGCCAGACGTGCCGCCGACGGACACGCCCGGCTGGTTTGCGCCCGGGGACGTGTAAGTCGCTTGTCCCATGGCCAACCGGTTCCCGTTGATGTCCCACAATTCACACTCGTCGGTGGAGATCCCGGGCACGTGCTGATAGCGCACATACAAACCCTGTGCGGGAAGATTCGCCGGTGCGCCGATTTGCACGAAGCAGAAGAGCGACGCCTGAGACTCTGTCTGCGAGTAGATGATCAGGAATTGGGAGCCGTTTGCGTTGGCCTGAATGTAGCCAGTCAGCCCCAAAGCAGGCGGACCCAACAGGTAGACGTTAGAGGTCGCCGCATTGTTCCAGTCGTGGATATAAAACTCGATGTACCACGGAGTCGAGACAGACTGGGCGGGAACGGACGTGTTCTGCGCGCTCTGGCCCGGTGAAAACTGAATCGACTCCCCGCCCCACACCGCCGCAGACACGCACCAGATGAGAAAAAGCGCTCCTCGTTTCATTGCAGATCTCCTGAGTCACCATAACGCGGATCAGCCCGATGGACCGATGCCGCCGGGCCTCGACGCGCGCTCCTAATACAGCGCTCGCCACGCGTAGGTGTCTGTTGCATCCTTCGCGCAGACCGCCACCTGATCCTTGACGCCCGAAGCTCCGAAGATAGTCCAGATCCGCCCGCGCGTCGCCGAGCTGCAGCCAGGCTGCCCGCTGCTGCCGCCCGAAACCATGGGTGTTACAACCAACCGGAAGTTATTCCCGTCGAACCACACGGTGTAAAGTCTGCCGCCGATTACGTCTCCGCTCGCTGGATCGGTGACTCCGTCGGAAAGCTTGACCGAATGCGCTCCCAACGTATCGACATTCAGAGTCGTGGGACCGCCAGCGCCATTCACGTCCGGTGTCCAGTTCAGCGCCATGCCGCTCTGATACGCAGTCAGCGTGGGCGCCATGTGGCAGGTGTATGTTGTCGCCGAACCGCTGCTCGAGGCGCACAGCAAAGTCTGTCCGGACTGCAGTCCCGCCCGCGTCGTCACCACCGCGGAATCGATGGTTTGCTGAATGTCGATCATCGTTCCGGTGTCGGAGATGACATCCAGGATTCCATTGCCCGGAACGAAGTTGGCGATGCTTCGCGTTCCCACCGGCGTTCCATTGTTGTCGATCGTCGGCGCCCCGCTGCCGCCGCTGGACGAGCCGCCACCTTGCGCGGCCCACGTGTTCACTGCCACGCACCCGTAAACGTTTGCGCCCGCAGCCGCGGAAGTCAGGAAAAACAACTGGCCCGGACTGCACGTGGACGGCAGAGAGGAGCCCGACTGTAAAGGGCTGGTATACGGCGCCGCCTGAAAGTTCACGTTCTTCGTTTGCGTCCGCAGATCAATCTGAGTCTGGGCCACGGCCGAAGCGATCAAAGCGCCACTCAGCAGGACATACTTACTTGCGATTCCGCCCATGATTTCCTCTGGTTCGGAATTCTAGCAAAACCTGGCCGCAGTCACTCCTCTGCGGAGATAATTGGCGTCCTCAAACGTCTGAATGCATTGCCGATAGTCACTGCCGCGGGTTCCCGCGAAATCCTGTGACCGTCTTTCTTGTGCCTCGAAGCCGGCTTGACTCGCCTCCGGCGCCTACGTTAGCGTCAAGATACGTCACTTTCGGTTCAGTTGTCGGAAGGCAGAGAAGCGATCGAAGCGATAGCGGATGAATGGGACCTTCTGGTCGGGGATTCGTTTACAGCAGCCTTCTCGCGCCCGCAACTCTATCTCGCCTGGCTCGATGTCTTCCGCGCCTCGAAGATTGCCATCGTGACCGCGCGGGAGCATGGCCGGCTGGTGGGCGTCCTGCCGCTGGCCCGCTTTCGCACCGATGCCCGCGGCCTGTTCTTCACGCTGATCGCGCCCTTCGCGCGCGGGGATTATCAGCCGCCGGTCGTCGACCCAGCCGTCGCCGCCAAAGCGCTTCCCGCCATGCTCGACCTGGGCTTTCGACATCTCGGCCGCCGGGGCGTGTGCTGGTGGCCGAACATCCCGGTGACCGATCCGTCGCTGGACCTGCTTCGAAACTTCTATGCGTCGCGCGGCATGCCCTTCAGCGAAGAGCCGGAACGAGCGGCGCGGCTGCGAATTGATGGCGCTGGTTTCGAGGAAATCGAACAAAACTGGAGTTCCAGCCACCGCAAAGACCTGCGCCGCCAGCACAAACGCCTCTCCCAAAAGGGCCCGTTATCTTTGTGGCAGCCGGCGACTCTCGAGCAGGCGGAGCCCGTTCTGCAAGAGTTCTTCCGCGTCCATGACGAGCGATGGCTCACGCGCGGACTCCCGGGAATGTTCCAGAACACTCTGCAACGCCGTCACTTTCAGGCCATGCTTCGCCGCATGTGGGGGCACGGCGTCCATTTTTCCACGCTGCGCTGCGGCAGCGTCGATGTCGCCTACCATTTTGGTTTCTTTGCGGGAGGTTGGCTGCAATGGTATCGCCCTTCGTACCGCATCAGCTATGGTGAGTTCTCACCGGGTAAGATTCATATGGCCATGCTGATTGAAGAAGCCTGCCGCTCGCGATGGAACGGCATCGACCTGCTTCTTGGCGCGGAGCCCTACAAAGACGAGTGGAGTAATGACTTTCTGGACGTGCGGACCATCCACGCCGGCTTTCATTGGTGGGCTCCTTCGTGGTTGTGGTTCAGCCGGGGTAAGCCGTTCACGCGCAGACATCTCCAGATGACTTACCTGAGAGCCCTCGCCTGGACGCAGAAGCTGCGTCAACGCTCATGATTCGCCAATACCTTCGCCGGGCCTGGCGCACCCTTCTGCCGATCCTCTATGCGCGCACGCGGTTCCGGCTGTTTCTGAAGGCCGCATTCGGAGACATCGATCTGCGGGTGCAGCAACTCGCCTCCATGACGGACTATTTCTCCCCATTGGTCCGCCCCATCCCGATCCGCGCCCCGTTCGGGGACTCCATGTTAGTGGTGGCGCCGCATCAGGATGACGAGATTATCGGTTGCGGCGGCGCCCTTGCTCTGCAGGTCCGCGCTGGCCGCGCCGCGTTCGTCGCGATTCTCCAGGACGGCGCCGACGGTTATGAGGAACTGGGCATGACACGGGAGGCGCTTTCGACCCTTCGCAACGAGGAATCGCGCCGCGCCGTCGCGCAGCTCGGAATCGAACCTCCGCTGTTTACCGGTTACGCGGATCTCCGGGCGAACATGGCCGCGGCAACCGATGCCCTTCGCCGGATTCTCGTCGAACGCAAGGTGGACGCGCTGTTCGTTCCCTGGATGCTGGACGGGCACCCCGATCATCGCACCGCCAATTACATCGCGGCCGACGCGATCAGGGACCTTCCCCGGGATATTCGCGTCTTCGCCTACGAAGTGTGGGGGCTCACGGTTCCCAACGTGATCGTGGTCATCGATGAAGCGATCGAGCAGAAGTTGGCCATGCTCTCCAGCTTCACTTTCGCCAACAAAGCCATCGACTACATGCAGAGCACCAAGGGGCTCAACATGTATCGCACCAGGCTGCTGGGCAGCGGAATGTCCAGGTATGCGGAGTGTTTCTTCGAAGCGCCCCGAACGGAATATGTCGAGCTGGCGGACCGCGTGCGCCTGTCCGAGAACCCGGCGGTCGCGGACGGCGTTCGCCGTGGAGCGGTAGAGCCGCCGCGGAGCGGAGCATGATTCGCATCTTCAGAGTGCTGGTACCCACCAGCGTCCTCGCGTTGTTCCTTGCCGAGGTGATCGTGATCTTCGGCTGCTACGCGGCCGCCGCATATATCGATCCCGATCTCGACGGCGAGATGTTCCTGTTCGACGAATCCGGCGCGGCGCGCATCGGCATGATGGTCGCCCTTGCCGTGTTCCTGCTTTACCTGCAGGGGCTCTACGGCGACATACGGCCGCGTAATCCAATCCTCCTGCTGCAGCAACTCAGCCTGGTTTTCGGCGTGCTCTTCCTCGCTCAGGCCCTGCTCGTTTATTGGAACCGCGATCTGGCGCTGCCCCGCAAAATCATGTTGACCGGAAGCTGCATGGCCCTGGTAGTCATGTTTGCGCTGCGCATGCTGTTCACCTCGGCGGTCCGCCACGCCGTACGTGCGCGCCGGGTTTTGTTTCTGGGACTCACCCCAACCGTCGAAAGCCTGGCCGGCCATTTCAGCCAGCATCCTGAACTTGGCCTCGCGCCCATCGGTTACCTCGACCAGGAGGACCCCGGTGCCTGCGTCGGGGTGCCTCGGCTGGGCACGGTTGCGGACCTCATCCCGGTCATCGAGCAGCACAACCCGCACTGGCTGGTCATCGGCAAGAGCGAGCAGATCCCGCCGCGGTGCACGGACGAGTTTCTGGAACTCCGCTTTGGCGGCATTCGTTCCGAGCGGGCGGCCAGTCTGTACGAAAGCACGTTCGGCCGCGTGGCGGTGCGGGAAGTTCGCCCCGACCAATTGATCTTCGATGAGACCTTGCGGCCCGCACCCGCCCGAATCGCCCTTCAGTCGGCGTATTCGCTGTTGCTGACGTTGGTCGCCGCCCTGTTAACCGCGCCATTGTTCCTGCTGATTGCGGCCCTGGTGAAGCTGACTTCGCGCGGCCCCGTGCTCACGCGGGACCGGCGCACCGGTTTGGGTGAGAAGCCGTTTCGGGTTCTTCGATTCCGCTGCGAAAACCTGCGTGGCGAGACCACGGCCGTCGGCCGCCTGCTGCGAACGGCGCGGCTGGAGCGTCTCCCGCAATTGATCAACGTGCTCAGCGGGGATATGTCGCTCGTCGGACCCCGCCCGATTCGGCCCGAATTCGTGGAGCGCCTCCAGGAGCTGATCCCTTTTTACAGCCAGAGACACCTCATCAAACCGGGGCTGACCGGCTGGGAACAGGTCAGCACCGCCCCCCGCCGTCAACCGTTCGACGCACTGCAGATGCTCGAGTACGACCTTCATTACCTCACCAACCTCTCGCCGGCTCTGGATTTTCTCGTCCTGCTCACCGCAATCCGAACCCTGTTCTCTCGTCAACCAGCCTGAAGGCATTTCCTCTCCCGGTTCATACCGAGCGTCGATATGTCGATGACATTGAATCACCCAGATTCATAGCATGCTAAGATAGATGTCCGATATGAGTGATTCCTCGGAAATCATGCAGGGCACGCTGGACCTTCTCATCCTTCGCGCGCTGCAGGCTGGCGCGCGCCATGGTCTGGGCATCTCGGATCGCATTGCTCAGGTGACGCACGGCGTCTTTGTTGTACGCCCCGGATCGCTTTTCCCTGCCCTGCGGCGGCTGGAGCAACGTGGATGGATACAGGGTTCCTGGGGCGAATCTGAAAACCGGAGGCGCGCCCGCTACTATCGCCTCACCCCGCCGGGCCGTAAGCAACTGGAGTTGGAAAAACGAAGCTGGCACAAGACCGTCAGCGCGATCAACTGGATGCTGGAGTCGGAGGCGTAGCGCGTGAACTGGCGAACTCGCATTGCGAATCTCTTCGGCCGCATCTTCCGGCGTAAGCGGCTCGACAACGAGCTCGACGAGGAACTCCGCTGTCACTTCGATCTGCTGGTGGACCGGTATGTCGAGCGCGGGCTCGACCCGGAGGCCGCCCGCCGCGCCGCCCGCGCCGAGTTTCAGGGCGTGGAGCTGGTGCACGGCCCGCTGCGCCGGGATCCGTTCGGCGAAGTCTTCGGCGGGCTCTCTCACGACTTCCGCCAGGCGTGGCGGAGTCTGCTGCAAAGTCGCGGCTTCACCACGGTGGCCCTGGCGACCCTGGCTCTGGGGGTCGGCGTGAACACGGCCGTATTCAGCGTGTTCTACGCGGTGCTCCTGAAACCGCTCCCGTTCGAGCAGCCCGGCCGCCTCGTCATGGTCTGGTCGAACTTTCAGAAGACCGGTGGGCAACACGCCCCCACTTCCGGACCGATTCTGGGCGAACTCGAGCGGCGCAGCCGTACGCTGCAGGACGTCTCCGGTAACTGGGTGACCACCGGCACATTCACGGGCGACGAGAATCCCGAGCAGGTGTATGTCGCCATGGTGACTCCCAATTTCTTCCGCACGCTGGGCTGTCGCATGGCCATGGGTCGTGGATTTGCCCAAGAGGAATCGTCCGGCGGCCGGCCCGCGATCGTGCTCACCGACGGTCTCTGGCGGCGGCGCTTCGGCGCCGATCCGAACATTGTCGGCAAAACCGTCCGCTTTCGCGGCGACGATCCGATTGTCGTTGGGGTACTCCCGCCTTCCTTCCGGATTTTCTTCTCGCCTGATTCGATCGTCACATCGGATGTGCAGGCGTTCATCCCGTTCCCCGATAACATCTATCAAAACCCGCCGACTCTTTACTATCTGCGGGTCCTCGCAAGATTGAAACCCGCGACGCCGCTCGCGCGGGCGCAGGAGGATCTCAACCGGGTCGCTCGCGAGATCCGCGGAGTTTACGGCGATCTGGAAGAGGAAAAGCTGACCTTCACCGTCGCGAAAACGCAGGCGGACGCGGTCCGCGACATCGGTCCCGCCGTGTTGGCCGTGTTTGGCGGCGCGGCCTTCGTGCTCCTGATTTGCTGCGCCAATGTGACCAATCTCCTGCTGGCGCGTTCCAGCTATCGCCGCCGGGAGATCGCCGTGCGCCTGGCTTTGGGGGCTTCACGGATTCGCATTATTCGTCAGTTGCTCATCGAAGGATTCGTCTTATGCGCTCCCGCGAGTTGCGCCGGCGTGGCCGTCGGATGGGCCGCGCTGCGCATGCTGCTCGCGATTGCCCCGGATCGTCTGACGCGGACCGGCGACATCGGGCTCAACTGGCCGGTGTTGCTGTTCGCCACCCTGGTGTCCACCGCCGCGGTCCTGCTGTTCGGCCTCGTCCCCGGCGTCGAATGGTTGCGGCTCGACCTGATCGGCACCATCCGCCAGACTCCGGGCGCCGCTCACCGGTCGTCGGGCCGCCGTCTTGGTGCCGCTCTGATCGTCGCCGAAATCATGATCGGGTTCGTGCTGGTTGCCGGCGGCGGTCTGCTGGCGCGAAGCCTGCGCAACCTCGAGAGCGTGCGGCCCGGGTTCGAGGCGCGAAAGCTACTCACCTTCCAGGTTTCCCTGAGTCCCTGGCTGTACGCCGGCAATCAACTGACCCGCGAGAGAGACTGGGAGGCCAGGCTGGCGGCATTGCCCGAGGTGGAGGCGCTGGGCGCCACCTCGCACCTGCCGCTGGCCGACGGGGGCAACTGGTACGGTCCCTTTCGCGGGGAGGGCGTCACCAGAGTGGACGCAGCCGCCAACCTTGCCGACTATCGTTCGGTCACCTCCGGCTACCTGGAGGCCATGGGAGTTCACCTGCTGGAGGGCCGCTACTTCGATCGCCGTGATCGCGCGGACAGCAGCTCCGTCGTGATTGTCGATGAGCTGGTCGCCCACGCTGCCTGGCCTGGCCAATCCGCCCTCGGCAAAAGGATTGAGGTGGAGCACATGACCGGCGACGGCTTTGTGCCCATGTGGTCGGAGGTGGTGGGCGTCGCCGAGCACGTCCTGAATCACTCGCTGGCGAAGCGGGTGCGCGGCGAAATCTACATGCCGTACGAGCAAAGCCCACGCAGTCCTCTGAGCTATGTTCTGCGTACGAAGCAGGACCCGCTTTCTCTGGCTTCGGCCGTTCGCCGCGAACTGCGCGCGCTCGATCCGCATCTGGCGTTGTCGAACGTGCGCCCCATGGAGTCGTATGTCCGGCGCGATCTCGCGCCCGCGGCATTCACCACCACGCTGGCGGAGATCTTCGCGGGACTGGCTTTGCTGCTGGCCGCCGTGGGCATCTTCGGTCTGTTTCACTATCAGGTCTCGCGGCGCATCCGCGAAATGGGCATAAGAATCGCCCTCGGCGCGAATCGGCGCAACGTGATCGGACTCGTCATGCGCGAGGGAATGACCCTGACCACGATCGGCTTGCTGCTCGGATTCATTGGCGCCGCCGCCGGCTCGCGCTGGCTCGCATCCCTGATGTACGGCGTCTCCTCGGTCGATCCGCCGGCCTACTCAATCGCCTTGCTGCTGCTCATTGCCGCCGCGGCGCTGGGATGCCTGGGACCGGCGCTCCGGGCGGCCGGCGCGAATCCGGTGGACGCGATTCGCGCGGAATAATACCGTAACCGCTGCAATTAAAATCGAGTTAGTATCAATTTCACTTTGCGGAGCGGGGGACCCGCGGCGCAAGCCGCGTCTCTTCGGTGTCGGGGAAAAACGCGGCTTACGCCGCGTGTCCCACTGCGGAAGAAGTGCTAAGTGAACATTATTGGAGTTAGTATAATTCAGGTTCATGGCGGAACCGGAACGGCGAATAACGGTCCGTCGTTTGCCCGACGGCAAAACGTATGCCGGACTCGAGCGCGGTCTGCGGGGGGCGCTCCTCGATGTCGAACTCGCTCCGGAAACGCCGGCCTTTCTGGAGACCGGGGCGCTGGTGGAGGTGCAGTCCGCGACCCATATCTACCTGGGCGAAGTGCAGGGTGTGCGCGGCGCAGCGCTTCGCATCTGGGTCGAGCACATCGTCGATCGGGCGGCGCTCGCGGCCATCCAGCAGGTGTGGCAGGGCCCGAAGTGAGGCCCGGGAATCGTCGCCATGAGTGAACTGCTCTGGGCAGCCACGAAAGCGTTTCTCGTCGCCCTCGTTCTCACTCCCATCGTCCGCGACATTTTTCGCTCTTATGACGTGGTCGATCGGCCCGGCCGCCGCAAGGTGCACGCATTCCCGATCCCGCGCGTCGGCGGTATCGCCATCGCCGTCGCGTTCACGGCCGCTCTCGTCTCTTTCTCCGATTTGAGCGCCTCCCTGCCCGCTCGGGACTCGCCGGTCTGGAAGCTTTTCCCTGGGGCCGCCATCATTTTCGCGACCGGTCTCAGCGACGACTTCTTCAATCTTTCGCCGCGCTGGAAGCTGGCCGGCGAGATCGGCGCGGCCGTTGCCGTGTTCGTCGGCGGACTGAGCGTCGCCGGAATCGCCGGCCTCGAACTTCCGGTCTGGCTGAGTCTGCCGATTACCATCGTCTGGCTTCTGCTGTGCACCAACGCGTTCAACCTGATTGATGGCCTGGACGGACTCTGCGCCGGAATGGGCTTCGTCGCCACCCTCGCTCTGTTCTGCGCGGCCCAGTTGTCCAGCAATGCCGCGCTGGCTTACGCTACTCTCCCGCTCGCCGGCGCATTGCTCGGTTTCCTCTGTTACAACTTCAGCCCGGCCACCGTTTTTCTGGGCGATTCCGGCGCGCTGCTGATCGGTTTCCTGCTCGGCTGCTATGGAATGATCTGGACCGAAAAAACCGCCACTCTGGTCAGCGTGGCCGTGCCCCTGCTCGCCATCTCCATCCCCCTGCTCGACGCCTTGCTCTCCATCGTGCGCCGCTTCCTCGGCCGCCGCCCGATCTTCGGGGCCGATCGCGGGCACATTCACCACCGGCTTCTCGATCTCGGATTATCCCCCCGCCGCGCAGTGCTGTCGCTGTATTTGTTCGGGGCTCTGGTAGCCGCTTTCGCACTGCTGCTCAGTCATCCGGGATCGCGCGGCTACCAATGGGGGCTGATTGCGCTGGTCTGTCTTGTCGCCTGGGCGGGTGTCCGGCAACTGCGGTACGCTGAGTTTGAAGTGGCCGGCAAACTCCTCTTTGGCGGAGAGCTGCAGCGCGCGCTCGGTGTGCAGTTGCGCACGGCGCAACTCGCCGCCGCGCTCGATCGTTCCCGAGGCGAAGAACAATGGTGGAGCGCGGTGATCGCCGCCGCTCGCGACGCGGGCTGCATCCGCGTGCGCTGGATCGGCGAGGGGCGGACCCGTGAACAGATTCTGACCGACCGAACCGCGGCCTGGTCGTTCCACGTCATCCTTCGGGACGGAGAAACCATTCAACTGGACGGCGCCCTGCCCGCGGCGCAATCGTCCGTGGACCTGATTGGCTTTGGCGAGGCGATCAGCCGCAGTATCGCCGGCAAGCGCCGCGAATGGACCGAGCCGGCTCTCTCCTGACGCCGCCCATGCGATCCCGTTTCTCTCCAGGCCTGCGCGATCTGGCAATCATAACGGCATGTTTCGCCGCCGCGCTGCTGGTAGCCACCCTGGCGTACGGCTGGCCGTCCCTTTCACCCGGGAACCTGGCCGCGGGTCTCCTTGCCTCCATCCTTGCCGTCTGGCTCGCCACCCGCCTGGCGCACCACGGCGACGCCGATCTCTGGCGATTCTTCCTCGAGCAGCTCTGTCTGGGAGCCGGCCTCACCCTCATCGCGCAGGCTCTGCTCGCGTACCTTTTCCTGTTCAGCCTGCCCACCACTCTCAGCGTCGCCGGCAGCGCCCTGGCCGCCCTCCCGCTTACGCTCGTGCGCATCCGCGCGGCGCCCGGAACCGCATCGGGCGTGCTGATGGTCGGTTGCGATTCCGTCGTTCGCGAGATCCTTCCCGCACTGCGCCAACCGCCGATCGGCATGGTGAGCCCCAGCAGTTCCGATGCCCCCGCCGGCGTTCCCTGGCTGGGGGAGGAGAGCCGGCTCGAACAGATTGTGTCCCGCCTCCATCCAGCCCACATCGTGATCGCCGCGCAGCAGTGGGCCTCGTCCATTTCGCCGGCGTTGCTGCTCGGCTTCAGCCGAAGCGGCATCCTCGTGCACGATTCCCCGGCGCTCTATGAAAAGCGTCTGTACCGCGTGTGCACCGAGCGTTTGCAGCCCACCGATGTGTTGCTTTCTCCCGCTCTGCAGGCCGACAGCCGGACCATGGCTTTCCAGTCCATCTACACCAACCTCATCGGCCTGGTCTTCCTGCTGGCGCTCGCGCCGGTCATGATTCTGATCGGTATCGTCATTGCGCTGTTTTCCGGACGCGGACCCGTGCTGGAAACCATCCCCTGCCTCGGCTTTCACAAGATTCCCTTCTACCTTCTGCGCTTCCGCACGCGCCGCCGCGGCAGCAGCGGTTCGCTCAACCCCATCGGGCGCTTCATCTCCGCGCTTCATCTGGCCAACCTGCCGCAATTGATCAACGTCGTCCGCGGCGAGATGGCGCTGGTCGGTCCGCGTCCGGTTCGCGCCGATTTTGCCGATCGCCTGATCGCATTGATGCCCTTCTATTCGCACCGTTTTTCAGTCAAGCCCGGCATCATCGGATGGACGCAGATGCACCTTCAGGGCGAACATGCGCCTTCCGACGAATCGCTCAGGATCGAATACGACCTGTACTATGTCAAGCAGGGGTCGCCGCTGCTCGACCTCGAGATTTTCGTGCGCACATTGCTCGGCGGAGGGCCGCGGCCACGCCCCCGGGGCGCGGTCTGACCGGCCATGATCGCCGCCTGGGTCGTGCTGATTGCGGCTGGGCTCCTTGTCTTCTACATCGTCACCGGATATCCGCTCCTGCTCGCGCTGGACTGCCGGCGAAGCGCCCCGCCCGTCGACAGGGACCTCTCGTGGCGCGCCAGCGTCTCCATCGTTGTCGCCGTGCACAACGGCGCGGCGTTCATTCGCGCCAAGCTCGATACGCTGTTCGCGCTCGATTATCCCAGGGAGCTTGTGCAGATCATCGTTGTTTCCGACGGCTCCACCGACGAAACCGAAGCCATCGTGCGCCAGCGCGCCGGCGAGGCGGTTCTGCTGTTATCCGTTCCTCGCGGGGGCAAGGTGGCGGCGCTGAACCATGCACTCCCCCACGCAACCGGCGAAATCGTCTTCTTCACCGATGTTCGCCAGCCGCTCGACCCGCGGGCCCTGACCCACCTCGTCGCCAACTTCGCCGATCCCACCATCGGCGCGGTTTCGGGTGAACTCCGTTTGCTTCGTGGCGATACCGGCCGCCAGGCCGACATGGAACTCTACTGGCGTTACGAGCTCTGGGTCCGCAAGCGGCATTCGGCGATCGATTCGATGTACACCACAACGGGATGCATCTATGCCATGCGCCGCAACCTGATTCGTCCCCTGCCGCCGGACACTCTGACCGATGACGCAGTGTTGCCCCTGGGGGCTTTTTTCAGCGGCTTTCGCGTGATTCTGGATCCCGAGGCCATCGCGTTCGACTACCCCGCCAGCGCGGGCGCGGAGTTCCGCCGCCGCTTCCGCACGCTCGCCGGCATGTGGCAGGTCTTCACGCGCATGCCGCAACTATTCACCAGCGCCGACCGCATGCGCTTCCACTTCCTCTCGCACAAGTTCAGCCGGCTCGTCCTGCCGTGGGCGCTCCTGGTTTTCGTGGGCGCCAGCCTCGCGCTGCCGCCCTCCCTGTTTCGCACCTGGCTTTTGCTCGCCGAGGCCGCGCTCCCGGCTCTCGCTCTGCTCGATCCGCTGATGCCCGCCGGATCTCCGCCGAAGCGGCTGACTTCCCCCGCCCGAACTTTCATCGTGATGAATGCCGCTTCGCTCGCCGCCGTTGCCGTGTTTTTCGTTCCCGCCGCGCGCTTTTGGCGGCCCACGAAGTAACGGCCGGGCGCGTGGGGCGGCTTTGACCAGGGGCGAAGCCGCATGGGCGGCCTTATCGCCGGATCAGGCGACCACCGCTCCTTCGCTTGTCGTCGAGCCTGCGGCGGTCTCTCAGACCGCCTCGGCCATGGCCGCCTCGCGGCTTGAAATGGCTCTCACCACACGTACGTTGCGACAATCTCCGGTGGTCCCGAGCTTCCCCGAATCACCGGCGTGCTCAGCACGATCTGAATATTCCGGCGTTCCCAGCCGCGCGGCGCCACCCGATCCAGTTCCGCCATGCGCGATTCCTCCGCCAGAAACTCGCCGGCCGCGATCGTGCCGTACCGCGTGATGCCGGCCGCCACCACCACCGGCTGCTTCGTGGTCCGGTCGAGCACGCGCGATACGATCGCATAATCCCGGCCGAACTGCAGGTACGGCATGGACCAGTCCACCGTCCAGTCGGCGCGCAAAGGGTTTTGCCGGTCGCGGATCAGGGACACCTGGCGCACCGTGTCGAATTCGAATCGGTAGCGGAGCGGTCCGGTGAGCCGCAGCGTCCAGTCGTTGTCGAAGGCGCCAATCAGGATCGCCGGACCTTCCGTCAGATCCGCCAGCGTCGCCGACGCCTCCTGCCGGATGTGGAATTGCTTGTCTTTGGCGCGCAGCAGTCCGGCGAGCCGGGCCATGGTCAGCGCGTCCGAAAACGCCACTTTCTCCCGTTCGGACCGATGCAGATCGAACAGCGTCAGCGTTTCTTCCGACGACGCAGCCGTGGAGCCCATCGGTATGGCCCGTTGAGCGCTTCCGATGCACAGGACAGCGCTATTCGGCGACGCCAGCACCGGCGCCCAGAACCGGTCCGATGCCGTAGCCGCCGGCCGCCAGGAACGCGGCGCCAACAGAGCCACCGCGACACCGAGAGCCAGCACCACACAGGCCAACACAAGCCAGCGAACCCGGCTGGTCTTTCGCGCCGCCGGAGGACTCTCGAGCAATGCAGGCGCCGGTGCCACGCGGAATGTGGGGACGTAGGAGCCCGCCGGCAGCTCGATGATCACCCCGTCGTGCTGCCCTTCTTCGAGGTAGTACTGCTGCAGCCTCTTGCGAACCTCGCCGGCCGTGGTCCGCACCACGTGGTCGAGATTCGTATCGTAGTCAGGCTCGCGCCCGAATACCTGAACCCCCAGCGTTCGCTCCTTCAATGCCTCGGAGGGGTCGTCGAGTGTCTTCTCCACGACGTAACGAAGAAGCTTCGGGTATCGCCGGCTGTTGGCGAACAGAGGATGCGCCAGGATTCTCTCCAGCGCCTGGCGAACGGCGCTGCGCTCCCCCTCTGTTTCCGGGAACGATGCCCCGGCCGGCGGCGGGATGCTCTCGGAAACCCTGGGAAGCGCCATAACCCGCAGGTATTATATCTCGGGACGATTTGGGACCGCCTGCGTCAAGTCTATGAGAGAAAACCGGTTCCACTCGCGACGTGGGCCGCGACGGTCGCGCGTGCGTTCTGGTCTTGTATCTGCCCCCGCAATCGTGTTCACTGGGGAAACACCACTGCTATGTCCGCAGAACAACAGAACCGCCGCGCGTGGCTCCGCAACGCCGCGCTTGTCACCGCCGCCGCTGCTGCCGACCTGAACCTCGCAGCAGCCGACACGAAACCGCCCGCAAAACCTGCCGCTCCCACTGCCGGGGCGGACCGCGTGCTCGCCTCCGCTTCGCGCAACGTGGTGGAGACCACCGCCGGAAAGGTGCGCGGCTACTCCCGCAACGGCATTCACACCTTCAAGGGCATTCCCTACGGCGCATCCACCGCGGGCGCCCAGCGCTTCATGCCGCCGCAAAAGCCCGAGCCCTGGACCGGCGTGCGCAGTTCAATGCACTTCGGCAGCGTCAGCCCGCATCCGCCCCGCGAAGGCTGGAAGTTCGACGAGAACTCGTTCATGTTCGACTGGGACGACGGCCAGGCCGGCGAGGATTGCCTCCGCCTGAACATCTGGACCCCGGGCATCGACGACAATCGCCGGCGCCCCGTGATGGTCTGGCTCCACGGCGGTGGCTTCTCGGCGGGCTCCGGTCAGGAGCTGAAGTCCTATGACGGCGAGAACCTCGCCAGGCGCGGCGACGCGGTGCTCGTCTCGCTGAACCATCGGCTCAACACCTTCGGCTATCTCGATCTCTCTACGTTCAGCGAAAAATACGCCGGCTCCGGCAACGCCGGCATGCTGGACATCGAGTTCGCGCTGCGCTGGGTGCGCGATAACATCGCCAACTTCGGCGGCGACCCCGGCAAGGTGATGATCTTCGGCCAGTCCGGCGGAGGCGGCAAGGTAAGCGCGTTAATGGCCATGCCGTCGGCGCAGGGTCTGTTTCATCGCGCCTGCGTCCAGAGCGGTTCGATGCTGCGGGTGGCCGAGCCGGAAGACTCCGCGAAACTCGCTGCCGCGGTCCTCGAGGAGCTGAACATCTCGAAGCATGACGTGGACAAGCTCCAGTCGCTGCCCATCGACACCCTTCTCGACGCCGCGCTCGCTGCGCAACGGAAGATCGCGCCGCGCCCCAGCGGCCCTCCGAATTTCCGCCGGATGGCCCGTCTGCTCGGCTGGTCGCCGGTCGTCGATGGCCATGTCATTCCCACGCAGACCTTCGACCCGAACGCGCCCGCTGTCTCCGCCGGCGTTCCGTTGCTGGTCGGCACGGTACTGAACGAGTTCGTCAACGGCATCGACCACCCCGACGCGTTCTCCATGAACGAAGCGCAGCTCACCGAGCGCGTCAAGGCCGTGCACGCGGACAAAGCGGACGAGATCGTCAGGACCTTCCGCGCCGGCCATCCCGCCGCGCGCCCCTTTGACCTGTACTCCATCATCATGGCCTCGTCGGTTCGGAGCAGCGCGGTCAGCCAGGCGCAGCGCAAGGCCGCTCTGGGGAAAGCTCCCGCCTGGCTCTACTGGTTCCAGTGGCAGACGCCGATCCTCGACGGCCGCCCCATGGCTTTCCATTGCTCGGAGCTGAGCTTCTGCTTCTACAACACGGACCGCTGCGAAACCATGACCGGCGGCGGGCCGCGCGCTCGCGCCCTGGGATCGCTGGTGGCCGACGCCTGGCTCCACTTTGCACGCAACGGCGACCCGAATCATCCCGGTCTGCCGCATTGGCCGGCCTTCAACGACAAAGCGCCGACCATGATCTTCAACGACCATTGCCAGATGAAGAACGACCCCGATGGACCCGAGCGCCGGCTGATGGATGCGCTCGGCTAACCTGAGATTGGAATTCAAACAATGAACAGAATCTTCCTCGCAGTTTCGATCCTTGCAGCCTCGTCTCTTTTCGCGCAGTTCGGCGGTCCCCAAAAGCCGAAAGGCCCGTGGATGGACACCAGCCTTTCGCCGGACCAGCGCGCCGACCTGGTCCTCAAACAGCTCACCCTCGAGGAGAAGATTTCCCTCGTACACGGGCGCGGCTGGGATTTCCAGACGCGCCCGGGCAGCACCTCCGGATCGCTGGGCAACGCGGGATACATTCGCGGCATTCCCCGGGTCGGCATTCCCGATCTGCAGATGGCCGATGCCGCGGTGGGCGTCACACACTCTTCCGTCTTCGGCCGTTATTCCACCCCGCTGCCCGACGGCATCGCCGAGGCGTCGAGTTGGGATCCGGATCTCGCGCGCGAATACGGCGCTCTCATCGGCCGTGAGCTGCGCGATCAGGGCTACACCATGTCGCTGGGCGGCGGCATCGACATCACGCGCGAGCCGCGCAACGGCCGCAACTTCGAGTATCGCGGCGAAGATCCGATCCTCGCCGGCGAAATCGTCGGCGCGGAAATGAAGGCCCTCCAGGAACAGGGCATCGTGGGCGACCTCAAGCACTACGCCATGAACGACACCGAAAGCGGACGCTCCTACGTCAATGTCAAAGTCGGCAAGCGCGCCATGCGCGAAAGCGATCTGCTCGCCTTCGAGATCGCCCTCAAAGGTTCCAACGCCGGCGCGGTCATGTGCTCCTACAACCTGGTGAACGGCGACTACGCCTGCGAGAACGACTATCTTCTGAATCAGGTTCTCAAGAAGGACTTCGGCTTTCCGGGCTTCGTCATCTCCGACTGGGGAGCCACTCACAGCACCGTGAAGGCGGCCATGGCCGGCCTCGATATGCAGATGCCCGAGCCCACGTTCTTCAACGAGCCGCTGAAAAAGGCGGTGGAGAGCGGTCAGGTCCCCATGACGCGCCTCGACAACATGGTCCACCGCATACTGCGCAGCGAATTCGCCGTGGGCCTTTTCGACAAGCCCGACGATCGCCGCGTCCCCGATATCTTCCACGGCCTCGAAGTGGCCGAGCGAGTCGCCGAACAAACCATCGTTCTGCTGAAGAACGCAAACGAACAGTTGCCGCTGTCGGCGTCGGCCGTCCACTCCATAGCGGTCATCGGCTCGCATGCGGACGTCGGCGTGCTCTCCGGCGGCGGTTCCGCGCAGGTAGATGCCATCGGCGGCAACGCAGTACCCGGCGGGAATCCCTGGGAGCAGGTGGTGTGGCATCGCTCATCGCCCATGAAAGCCATTCAGGCGAAGGCGCCCGGCGCCAAAGTGGAGTTCGCTTCAGGCACGGACGTGAACGCCGCCGCGGCGCTCGCCAAAGCTTCCGACGTCGCCATCGTGTTCGTCAACCAGCCCACCAGCGAAGGCGACGACGTGCCCAGCCTCTCGCTTCCCGATAAGCAGGACGATCTGGTGAGCGCCGTTGCCACCGCCAATCCGCACACCATCGTGGTGATCGAGTCCGGCGGTCCCGTCACCATGCCGTGGATCGATCAGGTCAGGGCCGTGCTCGAAGCCTGGTATCCCGGCCAGCGCGGAGGCGAGGCCCTCGCCGGAATTCTCTTCGGCGACATCAATCCGACAGCCAAGCTGCCCGTCACCTTCGCCCGCTCGGAAGCCGACCTGCCGCACCCGAAGGAGCAGTTGCAACCCCCGCCACGCGCGGGCGAAGAAGTCCCCATGTTCCCCGGCGCGCCCTGGAAGGTCAACACCCGCCGCTTCGACATCGAGTATGACGAAGGACTTCTCGTCGGCTACAAGTGGTTCGACGCCCGCGGCAAGCAGCCGCTCTTCCCCTTCGGCTTCGGCCTTTCCTACACGACGTACGGTTATTCGAACCTGCAGGTCTCGCCGGCTCGGGTGAGCTTCGACGTGAAGAATACCGGCGCGAAAGCCGGCGCGGAAATCGCCGAGGTCTATGCGACCCTTCCGCAGGCCGCGGGTGAACCGTTCAAGCGGCTGGTGGCCTTCCGCAAGGTCTGGCTCCAGCCCGGTGAATCCAAACCCGTATCGCTCGACCTCAACCCGCACTACCTGTCCATCTTCAATGAGGACAGGAATGCGTGGGAACTGGTCCCCGGCGAGTACACCATTCAGGTGGGCGGCTCTTCGCGCGACCTGCCGTTGCAGACCAGCGTTCGCATCGAATAGTCAACCGGCGGGGCGCGCACCGCGCCCCAAAACACGTCATCGACCCGGCGTTTCCTAAGCACAGAGCAATTCTCGGCTGCGCGCCGGGCGAGGCGTAGCGGGGCGCATTATCAGATCGTCGAGGGCCTTTCCGCCAACACAAGTTCACCGCGCAATCCTGACAAGGACACATCGGTCACTTCGAGGATGCGAAATCCAGCGTCCTCCAGCGACTCCTTCACAAGGATAGGACGACAATCAACATACCGGGGAAGCTTCTCGTGCAGCCATTCGTAGAGTCTTGTCATCCCGTTGGGCCTCCCCTTCTTTGACATTGCCACCACGCAGATACGGCCGCCCCTCCGAAGCGTACGCATGCACTCTGACAGGACAAGCGGAATCTCAGGTGTGTCAAAGAGCTCCAGCGCAAAACTGATGAAGATCCCGTCAAAAAAATCCGGGGCAAATGGCAGTCGCACAGCATCGCCACACTCAAGAACGACTCGCTCGGCCATCCCCGCCACCTCAACTCTGGATCGGGTTATGGCAAGCATCCCTTCCGAAAGGTCGATGCCATAGACCTTGCCGGAGACGCCGACCAACTCAGCCAATGCAACGATCGAGTGGCCGGTGCCGAATCCAATCTCGAGAAGTACATTCCCAACATCGGGGGCCAGCTTTCGAACTGCGGCATCGCGGTGCTTCTTCTCGAAACCACCCGCCAGGAGATCGTACCAGCGGCTAATGCGATCATAGGCAGACTTGGCATCCTGTTTGGAGCGGGTAACACCGCTCACTCGAAGATGACTTTGAGCTGGAGTTTCCATCGTGGACTGCGGGGTCTTTAGTGTACCCCCGGCTGCCTCTTTGATCCTCCCATTTGCATGCGTGGGAACTGGTCCCCGGCGAGTACACCATTCAGGTGGGCGGCTCCTCGCGCGACCTGCCGCTGCGGGGGCCGTTCGCGTCGAATAGTCAGCCGGCTGGGCGCGCACCGCGCCCCATGATAGATTTGAAAAAGCCGGGCGGGAGTAACTCAATGGTAGAGTCACAGCCTTCCAAGCTGTTGGTTGCGGGTTCGATTCCCGTCTCCCGCTCCAGCCCGCAGCCGCCGGCTGGGCTCCCACATTGAACTGAGACGGTGATTCAGCAAGGCCGCCGTGCCGGAGCATGTCCGGGCATCGAATACCCCGACGTGACTGCGTCTGGGGCTTGCGGACGTCAATGTCGGTGCGTGGGCAGCGGCGGCCCTATATGTTCGACGCGCCGATCCCGTGGAAAAGTTCCACGTTCCTCCGCGCGTAACGTGGTTACAACTCCCGGAAGCGCGCGCTGAAGTGGCGCAGGAAAGGCGGCTCGGAGACGATCTCCAGGCCGCGCAGCAAGTCTTTCCGATCGTTCACTTCGAGGATCGCTTCCACCAGGTAGTCGATGTGGCTTTGCGTGTAGACCCGGCGGGGGATGGCCAGGCGCAGCAGCTCGTGGCGGGCCCTGTCGCCGAACATCACCGAGCCGATCTCCACGGCGCGCACGCCGGCGTGCCGGTACAGCTCCACCGCCAGCGCCTGGCCGGGAAACTGGTGCTTCGGAATGTGCGGGAGCATGCGGCCCGCGTCAATGTACACCGCATGGCCGCCGGGCGGCTCGACGATGGGCACGCCGTGGTCGGCGATGTGCCGCCCCAGATACGCGGTCGAGGCGATTCGATATTCCAGATACTCGGGCTGCAGCACTTCTTCGAGACCCACGGCGATGGCCTCCAGATCGCGTCCGGCGAGCCCGCCGTACGTCGGGAAGCCCTCGGTGAGAATCAGCAGGTTCTTTTCCTGCTCGGCCAGGCGGTCGTCGTTGGTGCACAGCAGGCCGCCGATATTGGCGAACGCGTCCTTCTTTGCGGAGAACGTGCAGCCATCGGCCAGGCGGAACATCCGTTGCGCTATTTGCTTCGGCTGCAGGTCCGCGTAGCCGGGCTCCTGCTGGCGAATGAACCAGGCATTCTCGGCGAAGCGGCAGGCGTCCAGATACAGCGGGATGCGGTGGCGGCGGGTAACCTCGCGCACAGCCTCGATGTTGGCCATGGACACCGGCTGTCCGCCGCCGGAGTTGTTGGTGACGGTGATCATCACCAGCGGCACCCGCTCGCGCCCGCGCTCGCCGATCAGGCGCTCCAGCGCATCCACGTCCATGTTGCCCTTGAAGGGAATGCGCGCCTGCGTGTCGGCGGCCTCCCTCATCGGCAGATCCACGGCCTCGGCGCCGGTGAACTCGATGTTGGCGCGAGTGGTGTCGAAATGCGTGTTGTTGGGGACGACGTGGCCGGGTTTGCAGAGCACCGAAAACAGAATGCGCTCAGCCGCGCGGCCCTGATGCGTGGGGATGACGTGGCGGAAGCCCATCAGATGGTCCACCACGCGCCGCAGCCGGTAGAAGCTCTCGCTGCCGGCGTAGGATTCGTCGCCGCGCATCACCGCCGCCCACTGCTCGGTGGACATGGCGCTGGTGCCGGAATCGGTGAGCAGGTCCAGCAGAATGTCCGACGCGTGAAGCTGGAACAGATTGAAACCGGCTTCGGCCAGCAGCTTCTCGCGTTGCTGGCGAGTGGTACGCCGCAGAGGCTCCACGCTCTTAATGCGGAATGGCTCGATGATGGTCTTCACGTTGCGTCCGGGGTCATTCTATCGCGTGAGCGAGGCTGGCGCGCTCCTTGCCATCGCGGAGGGCGCCAGCCCGGAGCATGCCACTGGACGCGGGCGGCTTTCCGCGAAATAATGGGGGCAGCCCGTCATCAGCCGAGTCTTGCAGTTCCAGGCATTGGGGTCCATCACGCCCGCACAGGACGTTTCAGACAGACTGCCGAACCGAGCCTCGGCCGGGGCGCCACGCGTCCGCGGGCATCTGGGAGGGAAGTATTCTTATGACATTCGGAAAGCTTGCGGCTGGCCTCGTGTTTGCCGGCTGCGTCCTGTTCGCGCAAAGCGCACCCGCCAACCCGCCCGCTGCTCTGCCACAGGTGCACCTGCGCCTGCTGGCCGTCGACAGCAGCAATCAGCCGGTCACCGATCTGACCGTCGGCGATCTTGACATTACCGATCAGGGGAAGCCGGTGAAGATCCTTTCATTGCGCAAGGTGGAAGCCTCTGTGCCGCTCGCCCCGCATGAGTTCTACAACAAGGGCGCCGCTGCCCGCACAACGGTCATTGTTCTCGACCTGCTGAATCAGGATCGCATCAACGGGATGGAATCGTCGCGAAAACTCGGCCAGGGGCTCGGGCAACTAGCATCGGGCGATTCACTCTATCTCTACATCACGGGTCTGGACGGCGCGCTGTATCCCATCCACCCGCTTCCCGCGCCCGGTGCGCCCGCGGGCGATCCGGCATGGGTCAAAAGCGCGGACGAACAGATCGAGACAGCGCTGAAGATCGTCGACAAAGCGCGAAAATCCGGGATGACTTTGGAGGACAAGGTCAAGAAGACGTATGTCAACCTCGAGACCGTCGCTAAGAACCTGAACATGCTCTCTGGTGCGAAGGAAATCGTTTGGGTTACCGACGGCGTACCGCAGGTGTACAAGGAGAAGGACACCTCCTGGGAATCCGTTGGCTCCCAGGAAGCCACCGGCAGGGCCGCACCCAACATCTTTACGAGTAGCGTGGGCGATAGCGCTGGCTCATTTGGCGCCGGTGGGACAAAGTGCGGCGAGTGGTTTGGCGATTGCGCGGTCTATGTGCCGCACCTAAGCGTGACGCTGGCGACTGCTCACACTCCCGTGTACATGGTCACCTACGGCGTTCCCGATGCCAACACTGCCAAAGACAACGATTTCTTCGCTAATTCAACCGGCGGAAGGACTTTCGTTGGCAGAGACCTTGGCGACATACTGGGCCAGATCCGCAGTGACGAGAAGAGCGCATACGAAGTTACCTACCAGCCCGATCCCGACTACTGGGATAAGAAGTACCACAAGACCAAGGCCTCCTGTTCCCGACAAGGCGTGAGGATTCTGACAAGGAATCGCTTGCTCGCGGTTCCGATCGCCGAGCAGAAAACGCCGCCGGCCAAAGGCGAAGATGACGCGCTGGTCACGGCGCTGACGAACCCCGCGGATGTCTCCGACATCGGTCTGCGAGTTGCGGTGACCCCCTTGGCCGGCAAGAAGGCGGTCCATTTCGCGATTCACATCGACGTGGGCGATCTGCAGTTGAAGCAGCAGGGCGCCAACTTCCAGGACGACATTTCCATCCTGTTTGCCGACTTCACCACACCCGGCAACCTGAAGAGTCCACCGATGCCGCAGGACCTGCAGTTGACCATGACTCCCGAGCAGCACGCGCGCGTCCTGAAGGAGGGCCTGGGGTTCGAAGTAGACCATGCCATCGATCCGACGATTAAACAAGTGCGTTTCGTGGTTTACGACCATGCCAGCAACGCATACGGCTCGCTGAGTATTCCCGTGGCAGACCTGGCGGCGCCGGCGGCGCACTGAAGCATGAACACAGGGCCGCCTCGAAAGGCGTTGCCCCGGGGGCGCCCAGACCACGAGTAGCCGCCCTAGAAGCTCTCGCTGCCGGCGTACGATTCGTCGCCGCGCATCACCGCCGCCCATTTCTCGGTGGACATCGCGCTCGTGCCCGAGTCGGTGAGCAGATCGAGCGGAATGTTCGACGCGTGAAGCTGGAACAGGTTGAAACCGGCTTGGGCGAGCGGTTTCTCGCGCTCCTCGCGGGTAGTGCGGCGCAAAGGCTCCACGCTCTTAATGCGGAACGGCTCGATGATGGTTTTCACCGCGTGGTGGCCCAGTATCCCGGCTTGAAGCGGACGCTCAGGCCCCTGTCCTTCACTTCCACGCGGATCGCCCGGAACTTCCCGTCGGGATTCGCGTTCTTTGGAACGTACGCGAGCAGATAGTACTCGCGCCCGTCGGCGAGCGCGCGCTTCAGACCCGCGAGCAGATCGTTGCTGTTGTGATAGTAGACGCCGCCGGTAGCGTTGGCCAGTTGCTCGATCGCGTCGCCGTGCGCGAGCGCGGCGGCTCCGGTTTCGCGCTGGAGATCGATGGAGTGCACGGCCGCTCCGGTGGTTGCCGAATAGGGCCCGCCGGGTCCTTCCAATCTCCGCGAATCGATGGTGTAGACGACCACGTTGTTCTTCGCCGCCCGCTGGAGAACCCCAAGGAACTGATCGCGAATTCCGCTGGTGAGCCTGCTCAGCCGCGAATCGCCGCCGCGAATGTACACGGACATCAATGCCTGCGCCTCGCTGCCTGGCGTCAGACTAAAGCCGTCGGAAATGAGAACCAGCGTGCGCCTGCCCGGAATCGCCGCCAATGCTCCCACCAGCGCTTCCAACTGTTTGAGATATCTGGCGGTGGCGTGCTCCTCCTGCTCCCGGAGGGCGCCCGCCTGTGTCTCCAGCATGCGCGCCAGGGCGGGGCACGGCGGGGTGTTCGGGCTGGCGCCGCACTGCGCGCCGTAGTCGTCCACCTGACGGCGGAACCGGTCCATGGCCGATGCCTGGTTTTCCATGCCGGGCCGCTGTGGAGCGTGGTTCTGAATCGCCGCCACCGCCGCGGCGGCGTCCCGAGTCGGCTCCTGTATGATGGCCGGCGCAAGGCCGATGGCGAAGACCCCATACTGCGACGCAGTGTCGTGTTCGCCGGCGAAGAGCCGCGCCAACGAATTGCGGATCCCGGGGATTTCCTGCGCTGCCGTGTTGAGCGTGTCCATGCAGACGAAATACGTGCTCCGCGGCTGCGAGTCCCCCGCCGCGAGCGCATTCTGATGCTCTTCGGGCCGGGGCGGCGGCGCGCTGCCGGCCACCGTTTCCGCGACCGGGGAGCCGGCCGCGGTTTGCACGGCGAACCCGGAGATTTCCTGCGCGACATCGTCCTCGAATACCTGAAAATCGGCGGCCTTCAGGCCGGTGACGTAGTGCCCCTCCTTATCGGTGATTACCACCGGCACCAGTACCTGCCTGACGTCCACCTTGATTACGGGCTCTTCGGCTTGTTTGGGCGGGACGGCCGCGGCTTCAGCGCCGGCGGCGGCGGCCGATGGTTTTGGGGCCTTCAGCAGGCGCAAAAGCTCGTCGTACCTGGTTTTGACGGCTTCGTCCTTCGGAGCCAGGTCGGACGCCGCGCCGTATTCGTCCACGGCGCCGGCAAGGTCGCCCTGCTTCGCGAGAACCTCTCCAAGGTTGCGATGGGCCGTGGGCTCGTAGGGGTCCAGATCGATGGCCTGGCGGAACTGCTCCGCCGCGCCGCCCAGATCGCCTTTCCGGAACAACAGGGTACCCAGGTTGTTGTGGCTCGCCAGGGAATCCTGGCGCTTAAGCTCCTCGCGAAGCTCGGTTACGGCGCCGTCGAGGTCATTGGTCTTCGCCAGCACCATGCCGAGCCCGTAATGCGCGCCGGGCACATGGGGATCCAGCCGGAGCGCATCGCGAAATGCCTGGGCCGCCTCGGTCAGTTTTCCGTCTCCGAACAGAGCCGTACCCTCCTGCACCCGTTGTTCGGCATCGGCGTTGTTTATCGTCCGTGCAGCGTCGTGCACCGCATCGGGCTGGGCGACGGCGCGGCTGGAAGGCTTTTCCGCGGGCGGCGGAGAGGCTGGCGTTTGCCCTGGGGCGTTCGCGTTCCCGCCATCCGCGACGAACGTGATGGTGGAGTCGGTCTGGAATCGCCGATAGGCGGAGAATTCAATCTCGTTGCGCTGCCGCAACTGGCCGGTTTGCGCGGTCATGACCGCCTTCGCCGGAAGCCGGTACTGCCGGCCTCCGATGTCGAAGCTCCCATAATCCAGCACGAGCCGCGCGTCTTCCAGCGAATCGCTTTTCTCGAGATCGGCATAGCGCAACACGAGCCGGACGATGGCGCCGGTGTCCGGCTCGGCATAGACAAGTCCCGAGTGCCCGACGGAGAACCGTTCGTGAGCGGGAGCGCGGCAGCAGGCCTGGATCCTCGAGTGCCGCCGATCCACGGACCAGGAGAGGACCGCCACCTTCACGCCGTCGAACGACTCCCAGTGGTCCCATTGAAAACGAGCCGCAGTGGACGGGTCGAAGATCTCGGTCAGCAGACTGCCCAGCTCACCGCGGGTCAGGAACTCACCGGCGTCGGTTCGCGGCGGCCGGGCGTCGCCGTTTTTGACCAGCTTCGTGCGATAAGTTTCCTTTCCCTGAAAATAGTCCAGTTCTTCGACCACGGTCTTTTCGAGGCCGGGTTTTTCATCGGACTCCCGCGGACTCATCTCGACGGTGCCCTGACTCCTTCGCCCCGCGCCGATCACGACTGGGACCTGCCGAGCCTGCTGGCGGTGCACATAGAAGCGCGTTGTCTCGGTGCAGGAAAAGTCGGGTAGCCGGCGCAACCAGTCTCCGGCATACCCGGCTACCCCGCGGAAGATATCGTCGACTTCCGCGGATGACGGCGTCGGATTGACCATCACCACGGGCTGTTCCGGCGGTTGGAGCGAGGCCGACCGCTTACGGAGCTTTTCGAGCGCCCGCATAGTGCCCGGGCCCGCGCCCTGCGCCTTCAGCACCTCAATGGGCTGATCGGTGAGCCGCTCGCTCAGCTCGACACCTTCGAGGCGGCCGGCGGTTACTGCGTCGTCGTAGCCGAGGGCGAGATCGGTGGAGACCGCCCGGAAAAGCTCCTCGACGTTCCAGCTCGACCGGGGCGATGCGGCCAGAACGGCGGCAACCACAAGAATGGCCGTGCGGCGAAACGCGCGCCGCTCTGTTGCGCCCATGCCCACGATTATCCTACCGTGGTAATTAATGCGGAAAAAAGTCACCGTTGTGGGCGCGGGAAACGTCGGCGCGAACTGCGCTCTGCGAATCGCGGAGAAGGGACTGGCCGACGTCGTCCTCGTCGATATTGTGGAGGGAGTCCCGCAGGGCAAGGCGCTCGACCTGCTCCAGTCGGGACCGGTGCAGGGTTATGAAGTGAACCTCGCCGGCGCAAACTCCTACGAATCCACCGCCGACTCCGACATCGTCGTGATCACCGCCGGCCTGGCCCGCAAACCGGGCATGAGTCGCGACGACCTCCTGCTGGCCAACTACGAGGTGGTGAGGAGCGCCACCGAGCAATCCGCCAAGTACTCTCCCCACGCCATCCTGGTGCTGGTAACCAATCCGCTCGACGCCATGTGCTGGACCGCGCTGCAGGTTTCGAAATTCCCGCGGGAGCGTGTAATGGGCATGGCCGGCATTCTGGATACCGCCCGTTTCCGCACTTTCATCGCCCAGGAACTCGACGTGGCCATGGCCAACGTAACCGCGATGGTGCTGGGCGGCCACGGCGACACCATGGTGCCCATCGTGCGGCTCAGCAGCGTGTCCGGCATCCCGCTCACCGAGCTGATGGACGCCGCGACCATCGAACGGCTGGTGAATCGTGCGCGCAACGGCGGCGCGGAAATCGTGAAATACCTCAAGACCGGCAGCGCCTACTATGCGCCGTCGGCCGCGGCCATCGAAATGGTGGAGTCGATTCTGCTGGACCAGAAACGGGTGCTGCCCTGCGCCGCGTATCTCAATGGCGAGTACGGTTACCAGGACCTGTACGTGGGCGTGCCCGTCAAGCTGGGCGCGAAAGGCGTGGAGAAGATCTACGAGCTTCAGCTTCTTCCCGAGGAGAAGGCCGCGCTGGACAAGAGCGCCGCCGCGGTGCGGGAACTCATCGACATCCTGAAGAAGAAGATGGCCGAAGCCGCCGCGCATTGATGGACCACCAGCCGAGAATAGACCCCAGGCTGGCCTGTTTCCGGCTGCGCATGGGCCGCTCGAGTATTCATCGCTGGGGCGTGTATGCGGCCGAAGACATTCCGGCCAACCGCAAAGTGATCGAATACACGGGCGAGCGCATCAGCCGGCGCGAATCGAAGAAGCGCTCGGAGCGGCCGCTCAACTATGTCTTCGGGCTGGACGCGTACTGGTCGATCGACGGCGCCGTCGGCGGCAGCGGGGCCGAGTTCATCAACCACTGCTGCGATCCGAATATTGCGGCGCGCATTGTGCGCGGGCACATTCTGTACTACAGTGTGCGCGCCGTTCGCAAAGGCGAGGAACTCACCGTGGACTACCGGTTCGACCGGCACGTGCCGAAAGTGCCCTGCTCCTGCGGGTCGCCGCATTGCCGCGGGACCATCAACCTGAAGTAGGGCCGTTCGGTTGAAAAACCGCTCCCTTCAGTCGCCGCTCGGCCTCGTTTGCTGGAAAACGGAGCCGCGTGTGAAGCAAGCGGTTGTATCCTTGGGAGGCAGCCACCACAAATGAAGAGCCTCTACGCGAAATGGATGGAGGAGTGGGAGAACCGTTTGTGCTTCCGCGCCACGAACCGGGTGGTCCGTCCCTTCGAGTGGGGCGAGGACTGGGCGCACGGCTGGCCGACTGCGCGCGCCCTCCCACTCAACGGCGACGCGCCCGAGGACTACCTGCGCAAGGTCAACCGCGCGGCGATCGCCGAAAGCGACGCCTTCTACGCGTACGAGCGCGCCGGCGACTGCCAGCTCGACGGCAACCTGCTGACGTTCACTTCTCCGGTGCGCACGCCGTGGCCCGAAAACGACAAAGTGCACGGGCAGTGGTTCCCCGCCGATTCGAAGAAAGCCGTGGTGGTGCTGCCGCACTGGAACGCGCCCGGTCATGCGCACAACGGACTGGCCAGAGGCATTGCCGCTCTGGGGATCTCCGCCCTGCGCATCAGCCTTCCCTATCACGACTACCGCATGCCGCCCGAGCTGAACCGCGCCGACTATGCCGTGTCCGCCAACATCGGCCGCACCATCGACGCCACGCGCCAGGCAGTGATCGATGTGCGCTGCTGCTTCGACTGGCTGGAGAGTCAGGGGTACCAGCGGCTGGGGATCGTGGGAACAAGCCTCGGTTCCTGCTTCGCGTTTCTGGTGTCCGCGCACGACGCGCGCGTCGGCGTGAATGTCTTCAATCACTGCTCGACGTACTTCGGCGACGTGGTGTGGACCGGGCTTTCCACCCGCCACATCCGCCAGGGAATTGAAGGGCACATCGACATGGATCGCCTGCGCGAGGCGTGGATGGCCATCAGCCCCAGCGCGTACATCGAGAAGTTCGCCGGCCTGCCAAAGAAATCGCTGTTTCTGTACACGAAGTACGACACCACGTTTCTGCCGGAGCTCTCGCGCGACATTCTGGCGTGCATCGCGCGCACGGGGACGGATCACCGCGTGGTGGCGCTGCCCTGTGGGCATTACACGATGGGCGAGTTTCCCTTCAAGTTCCTGGCCGGCTACCACATCTGCTCGTTCCTCCGGCGCAATCTGTAACCGCGTGTTAGCATGCGGCAATGAAGGGATTCAGGCAGTTCATCCTGCGTGGCAATGTGCTCGACCTTGCCGTGGCCGTCGTGATTGGCCAGGCGTTCGGCGCCATGGTGACAGCGCTGGTAAGTTTTCTGCTGATGCCGCTGATCGCGGCCATTGTCGGCAAACCGGATTTCTCGGCGATCCAGGCGGAGATCGGCGGCAGCAAGCTGATGATTGGCTTCTTCCTCAACGCCGTAGTCTCGTTCCTGCTGATCGCAGCGGCGGTGTACTTCTTCGTCATCCTGCCGGTGAACGCGCTGCTGGCGCGCATTCATCGCGGGGACAAGCCGCCGGATGCGACGACGAAGCAATGCCCGGAGTGCCTCAGCACCATTCCACTCGGCGCGAAGAGATGCGCATTCTGCACTTCGGCGCAGCCGAGCTAACGCCCCGCGGAACGTCGGCGGGCGCGCCATTCGTGGGCGGTAATTTCCCAGGTTTCGGTGGGGAAACGCCCGCCAACGTAGTCGCGTTCATCTCGCGCGATCACCCGCATTCCGGTCTTCTCGGAGATCCTTCGGGAAGCCGTGTTCGCTACCGCCTTCGGCGCACGCAGCACAGCGAAGCCGAGTTCGTTGAACCAGTAGTCGGTTACCACCTCGATGGCCTCGCTCATCAACCCTTTGCCCTGCCACGGCAGGCCCATCCAGAAGCCGCGATTGTTGTTCTCTCCCCGGACCAGCGCGATGCTGCCGATAAGCTGGCCGGGATCGGTCTTCAATCGCAGCGACCAGTGCCACTCCTCGCCGCGCGCCATGGCCGGAAGCGCATCGTCGCGGTAGTACGTCAGCGCGCCGTCGGGAGGATACGGCCAGGGAACGCGCTTCGCCAGGTATCGCACAATCTCCCAATGAGGAAACAACACCTGCGTCTGCGCCGCGTCGGCGAGCTCCAGCGGACGCAGTTCCAGACGTGCAGTCTCCAGGCCGGGGAACATTCGCTTATGCTAGCAACAACAGCGCCACAAGGGCGCACGAGATATTGATGGGCCGCCGCCGTGGACGAGCGAAGGAAAGGGCTGCGCCAGCCGCCGGGCGCCGGCCGGCAGCCGCGGGAACGGCTCCACGCAACGATCAAGTAAGGATCGCCCTCATTTGCGCGGTCCTGGCGATCGCCATCATCGCCGTCTACGCTCCGACGCTTCGCTGCGATTACGTCGCATATGACGACGATGTGTTCGTTACCGACAACTCGATGGTCAAGGCCGGGCTTACCGCGGCGAGCATCGGATGGGCGATCACGACCTCGTACTCCTCGTACTGGCACCCGCTGACCTGGCTTTCGTACGAGCTGGACAATCAGCTCTTCGGCCTGAACGCGGGGCCGGAGCATGTAGTCAACGTCGCCCTGCATCTGGCCAGCACGCTGCTGCTGTTCTTCGTTCTGCTGCGCATGACCGGGCGAACGTGGCGATGCGCCGTCGTGGCCGCGATCTTCGCGCTGCATCCGCAGCACGTCGAGTCGGTGGCGTGGATCGCCGAGCGCAAGGATGTCCTGAGCACCTTTTTCGCGATGCTCGTGCTGTTGCTCTACGTTCGATACGTCAGTGTCCCGTCGCTGGGCCGCTACCTTCAGATGGCATTCGCCTTCGCCGCGGCCCTGCTGGCGAAGCCCATGGTGGTCACACTGCCCTTCGTCCTGCTGCTGCTCGACCTGTGGCCCCTGGGCCGCTTCACATGGCCTCCCGATGGGCGGAAGCTGTGGCGGCTCTTTCTCGAAAAGACGCCGCTCGTGGGCCTGTCGGCCATCGTGAGCATGGTGACGTACATCGTGCAGAAGCAGAACGGCGCCATGTCCGACTACATGCCGATCTCGGAGCGGCTGGCCAAGGCGACCGTGTCGTATGTCCTCTATCTGGGTAAAGCGATCTGGCCGGTGAATCTGGCGGTGTTTTATCCTTACCGCCCTTACGGCGCCGCGGCAGTGCTTGCCTCGGCGCTGGCTCTCGCCGCCATCACCGCCCTGGTGTTCGCGTGCGCGCGGCGAAGTCCCTGGCTGGTGGTCGGGTGGCTGTGGTTTATCGGCACGCTCGTGCCGGTCATCGGGATTGTGCAGGTGGGCGCGCAGGCGATCGCCGACCGGTACACGTATTTCCCCATGATCGGGCTGGCCATCGCAATCGTCTGGACCGTTGCGGAAGCCGTGAAAATGCGGCCTGTGGCGCAGCGCGCGGCAACCGCGTTCGCCGCTGTTCTGCTCGCGCTTTTCGCCGTCGCCGCGCATGCCCAAGCCGGCTATTGGAAGGACAGCCACACACTGTTCGCGCACGCGCTTGCCGTCACCCGAGACAACTACACCATGCAAGGCAACATGGGAATCATTCTGGGGCGGGAGGGGCGCTCGCGCGAGGCCATCGATTACTTCCACAAAGCGATCGCCATGCGGCCGGCGCGCGCGGAGGCATACGCTTATCTGGGCCGCGAACTGCTGAAATCGGGGACGGCGCAGGAAGCCGCCGGGCCGCTGGAACGCGCGGTGCAACTGAATCCGCGGATGCAGGAAGCGCAGGCCGATTTTGGCGTGGCGCTCATGACGGAAGGAAACCTGAACGGCGCGCGAGAGCACCTGGATGAAGCGCTGCGCCTGGATCCCACCGACGCGGACAGCCAGAGCAATCTGTGCACGGTCCTGCAGTACATGGGACGGCCGGCGGAAGCGGAAACACACTGCCGCGAGGCGTTGAGACTCCGGCCCGGCTCGCCGTCCTGGCGAATGAGTCTCGCGGTCGCGCTTGCCTCCGAGGGGAAGCGAGACGAGGCGGTACGCGAACTCACCGCCGTGCTTCGCGAGCATCCCGACTATGCGGATGCCCGCAGGGTACTCGACCAATTGCAGCGCGGAGAGACGCGGTGAGCGAGGCGGCCATCGCTGTTGTGGGATCATGACCACATGGACCGGGAACCTTCCATTGAAGACGCCAGGCTGATACTACAGCTCTATGAAATGCGCCGCGAGCCGCGGATGCGCGAAGCGCGAGCATGGTTCGCCTCGAACTTCTACTGCCAGACCTTCGAGGAAATGACGGCGTTGTGCCCGCCAGGGTCGGAAACGAATGCGTCGGCGCGCATGGTATCGAGTTACTGGGAGATGGTGGCTTCGTTTATTACCCAGGGCGTGCTCAATGACGAGCTGTTCTTCCAGAGCGGCCAGGAGCTGTTGCTCACCTGGACGCGGGTAAAGCCGCTGATCGCAGCGACCCGCGCCGCCTTCGGCAATCCGAGGTATCTCGGCAACCTTGAGGAAGCCGGCGAGCGGTTCATCGCGTACTGGAACCATGCCGCGCCCGGCGCCTATGAGGCTTTCGTGGCGCGAGTGGCTGTGCGCCCGGCCGCGCAGACGGCGAAGACCAGTTAACGATGAAAAAGTGCGTGATTACCGGTGGCGCGGGCTTCATCGGCTCGGCGCTGGTCAGAGCGTGTCTGGCGGACGCGGGGCAGCGAGTGGTTGTCATCGATAATCTGCTGACCGGTCACCAACGGAATCTCGATGAGGTTCGATCTGAAATCGAGTTTGTCCGCGCGGATATCCGCGACTATGAGGCGATTGCGCCAATAATCGAGGGCGCGGACTTGGTATTTCATCTGGCGGCGATTCCCTCCGTGCCGCGTTCGATCAGCGATCCGCTTCCCTCGCACGAGGTGAATATCGACGGGACGTTTCAGGTGCTGCGCGCGGCGGCCGCGGGCGGGGTTCGGCGCGTTGTCTACGCGGCCTCGTCGTCGGCTTATGGCGACACGGAAGTTTTGCCGAAATCCGAAGATATGCTGCCGCGGCCGAAGTCTCCTTATGCCGCGCAGAAGCTGATGGGCGAGTATTACGCGAGCGTTTTCGCGTCATGCTTCGGGCTGGAGACGGTGGCGCTGCGCTACTTCAACGTGTACGGGCCGAGGCAGGACCCCTCGAGTCCGTACTCCGGCGTACTTTCACTGTTCATGAAGGCGCTGATCGAACGGCGTCCGCCGGCGATTCATGGCGATGGCGAGCAGACGCGCGACTTCACCTACGTGGAGGATGTCGCGGCGCTCACCCGAAAAGCCGCGGTGGCGGCGGGCGTTTGCGGGAAGGTGTACAACGCGGGCAACGGGAATCGCTATTCGCTGAATCGGGTGTGGGAGGAGCTGCAGAAGATCGAAGGCGCCGCTATCGCGCCCGTGTATGGACCGCCGCGCGAGGGCGATGTGCGCGACTCCCAGGCAGACACCACGGCCGCGGTACGCGATCTGGGCCACGCCCCGGTTTTCTCCCTCGAGGAAGGCCTGCGGCGCACGCTGGAGTGGTACAAGCGGAGTGCATAGCTACAACAAGACGATCCCATCACGGCCCGCCCGAGCGCGGATTTTGCTTGCAACTCGCGGCGCTCTGGCGTATCATTTTCTGGCAAATTGGAGCGCCCAATCACTCAACGCAGGATAAGCAGCGGCGCGCGATTTCCGGAGGATCCATGAGTTCCAGTTCACAATACCCAGCTTTGGTGATGGTAATTCGTCACGGCGAGAAACCGGGCGATCCCGAAAAAGACGGCGACGGCGGCATCCATTTGTCGGTTCGGGGATCGTCGCGCGCTGCCGGTCTGCCGGCGCTTTTCACGCCGAATGTCAATGCCCAACCGATCAGCGGCGTGACGCAGATGACCTGTCATGTTTCGGCCGACACCGCCTCTTCGTTCGAGGGCAAGTACGACTCCACCACGGTGCCCGCCGGACAGTCCATCTATCCGAAGCCCGATTTCCTGTTCGCCACGGAGAAGTCGAATGGCAGCGACCGCCCCGTGGAGACCGTGACACCGCTCGCGCAGGCGCTGGGACTCACGCTGAACCACGGCTACACGAACGACCAGCACAAGGAGCTGGCCGACGCCATTCTCAACAACCCGTCCACCTATGGCGGGAAGGTGGTGCTGATCTGCTGGCATCACGGCGAAATCGACAAACTGGTGCAGGATTTTGGCGTGCCCAAGCCCTCCAGTTCCCAGCCCTGGGATCCGTGGCCGGGCACGGTGTTCGACCTGGTGCTGCAGATCACGTGGTCGGGGACGACGGCGTCGGTGCAGGTGGGATATCAGGAACTGCTGTTCGGCGATACTGTGGTGCAAGCGGCGAGCGCATAACGGGATGCTGAAAAAGGCCCAGGTACCTCCCATTCCGACCACAGACTAAAGTCTGTGCCACCAGTTATCGGTGACCTGGCAGCACATGGTGGCACAGGCTTGAGCCTGTGAAGTCCTTTTTCGGCAACCTTTAGACGCCCGGCCGGAAGCAAGCGGCGATTAGTCATCCGCCGACTTGTCTTCGTGGTACTCCATCTCGGCGTTCACTTCCCAGAGCCTGGATTTATCGGTCACTCCCGCGACGATGTTGTCCACCGCGATCATCGCGGTCAGCATGGAGTGGTCCTGGTTGTTGTACCTGTGCATGCCGTTGCGGCCGACGGGGAAGAGATTCCCGATGCTGTCGAGATAATCGCGGATCTCGGAAAAACGATCGTAGGAGCCGAAATACGCGGGGTAAGTCTTCTCCATGCGCAGGACCGTGGCGTCGAGCACCGCGGCCTCGTCGATCAGGCCGATCTTCGCCAGCTCCTCGCGGCCGAGGCGGATCATGGCTTCGTCTGTCAGACTCCACAGCTCGTCGCCTTCGTTGCAGAAGTACTCCAGCCCCAGCCAAACCTTCGCCGGGTCGTTCACCATCCACGGGCTCCAGTTGTTGAACACCTGCAGCCGGCCGATGAGGACGTCGGGCTCCTGAATGTAGATCCAGTTGTCGCTGATCAGCTTCTTGCCCCGCGCCGTCGAATCGCTGATCCTGAGGCCGTCGACAAGCAGTCCGACGGCGACGAAGTCGCGATAGACAAGACCATCGGAGACTTCGAGCACGCTTGCCGGCGGCGGCGGATCGAAAGCGCGCAGCAGCTCCTTTATGGGCGCGGTGGAGAAGAAATAATCGCCTTCGAATACCTTGCTCGCGCCGGTGACGGAATTGGTCGCCTGCACGGCGCGCACGCGCGAACCCTCCGCGAAGATGCGATCGACGCGCCATCCGGTGCGGATTTCACCGCCCATCGCGCACACCTGGCGCGCCACTTCCTCCCACATCTGGCCGGGGCCGAATTTCGGGTACAGGAACTGCTCGATGAGCGACGTCTGGGTGTCCTTCTGGCTGATGCCGGCCTTGCGCCCGCCCCCCAGCGCCTTGCGAAACGCGTGCAGCAGCGTCTTCCAGATGGAGAGCCCCTTGATGCGCTGCGCGCCCCACTCGGCGCTGATGCGGCTGCAGGGCACGCCCCATACTTTCTCCGTGTACGACCGGAAGAACGTGCGATACAGTTCGCGCCCGAAGCGGTTAATGAAGAACTGCTCCAGCGTCTCTTCCCGCTTCAGTGGAAACAGCGCGCTGCGCACGTAGCTGAGGCCGATCTTCGCCGCGCGAACGGGACCAAGTTTCAACAGCGTGTCTTTACTCAACGTGATGGGGTATTCGAACAAGCGGCGCAGATAGTAAATGCGCGATTTGCGCGGGCGCACCAGCATGACTTTGTCGGTGACCGCGGGATCCGCGGCATCGGCGCCGGCGCTCACGTCGCGAGCCATGCGGCGATACGAAATGGTGGACGCTCCGTTCGCCAGGCGTTCCAGCGGAAGAATGTTCATCCACCACTGCATCACCCGGTCGGATTTGGAGAAGAAACGATGGCCGCCGATGTCCATGCGGTTGCCTTTGTAATTCACGGTGCGGGAGATGCCGCCCATGAATTCGCTTTTCTCCAGAACGATGGGGCGGACGCTGGTGCGCCCGAGGAGTTCCCAGGCGGCGGTCAGTCCGGCCGGGCCGGCGCCGATGATGATGGCTCGTTTTCTTTCGTCAGCGCCGGTCATGACATCGCGTCATTTTCGGCCGATTGAAAATCGGCCGCAGGTTACCAACCTGCCCCACACTTTACGAGGCACGTGTGAGGAAGATCGGCAGGCCGGTCTTGTTGCTGTAGTTGGGCCGGTAACGATCCGTGTTGTACATGTTGGTCACGTCCACCTTGCGCGGCCCGAGTTTGGGATCGGGAATGTCCATCATCTGATACTTCCCCTCCACCAGCGCGGCCATCTTGCCGCTCTTTCCGGAGCGCACGTAATCGAGCGCCATCGTTCCGAAAGTGGAGGCCACCAGTTTGTCCACGAAATCGGGGGCGCCGCTGCGCAGATCGTAGGTCAGGTCGCTGACCACGGTCTCTTCCTTCGCGCGGCTCTGGATTTCGTCGCTGAGCGCCTCGGCCACGTTGAATTTCTTGCGGTGGCCGAAGGCGTCCGGCTCGCCGTACTCCTTCACCTCATAGCCTTCCCACTGCGCGCCCTCGGAGAGAACCACCAGCGTGTAGTTGCTGGGATTGTTCTTCTTGTCGTTGACCAGCAGATCGATGAGCTTCTGCAGATTGACCTGGTACTCGGGAATGACGCAGCGGATGGAGGTGACGTAAGCGGTGTAGAGCGCGGTATAGCCGGCGTCGCGGCCGAATACGCGGAAAATGCCGATGCGTTCGTGGGAGCCCACCGTCGTCCGCTGCCGATTGATGGCGTCGGTGGCGCGGGTAATGGCGGTTGAAAAACCGATGCAGTACTCGGTGTTGCGGACGTCGTTGTCCATGGTCTTGGGCACGGCGACCACCGGGAAGCCGAGTTTGTCGAGCTGCGCGGCGTAGCTGAGCGTGTCGTCGCCGCCGATGGCGATCAGGCAATCGAGATTCAGGCGCTGCAAGTTGGAGAGCACCTGGCTGCTGACGTCGTACACGGTGCCGGTGACGCCCTTCTTGGTCACTTCCTGCTTCGGAAAATCGCGGCCCTGCAGAAACTCGGGAAGGGCTTTCATCTTCGCCGGATTGGTGCGGCTGCTGTGCAGGAAGGTGCCGCCGGTGCGGTCGATAGTGCGCGTGTTCTCGCGGCTGAGCGGCAGAATGTAGCGCGCCTTGCTCGCGGCGTCGTCGAGGTCGACATGCGTGAGACCCTCCCAGCCGCGGCGAATGCCGACGATTTCGCTGTCGCTCTCGCTGCCCCGGTAGGTGACTTCCTTGATGACCGAATTGAGGCCCGGCACGTCGCCGCCGCCGGTCAGAATCCCAATGCGCTTTGCAGGCATGAATGCTCCTTCGTGGGTTGGAAAAGAACCATTGTATCGGGTGGCGCGGGGCGGCGTGCAAAAGGCGCTAAAACTTCCCGATCCCTCGCCGATACGGGGCTTCAGAGACGAAATGTCTCTGTCGTCCGCCGATGCGGGGGAACAGCTTGTGTGGAGGAGATCATGAACAGGAATCACGGTGCTTGCTGCGCGATCGCGCTTGGCTTGACGCTGGCCACCGTTGCCAGCGCGACGGAAGGTGGGGCGACCATATACCCCGCAGGCGTGGAGACGGTTATGCCGGGGATGATGCCGCCGCCCGGTAAGACTCTGTTCGAAGAGTTCGACGATTTCTATCAGGCCAATGGGCTGATGAATGGAAGCGGCCACAGCCTGATACCGGGGTTCCATCTGCGCGTCGCGGCAGTTGCGGGGAAGTTCGTGCACAACTGGGGCGTGAAGTTTCTGGGGGGCACGCTGGTGAGCAGCGCAGCGGTTCCGTTTCTTTACGAGCACATCGACGGGCCGTTCGGACTGCACGATAAAAGCGGGATCGGCAATCCGGATTGGGGGGTTCTCGACGTCGCCTACAAGACCGGCAACGTTTTCTGGTGGTACGGCCTGGATGTTCTCACGCCAGGCTTTCAGTACACCAAAGGGGACCTGCTCAACATCGGCCAGCACAACTTCGCGACCGCTCCGGTGGCGGCGTTCACCTGGCTTCCGCAGCATGGCATGACCGAAGTCAGCTCGCGCTTCGAATATTTCGTGAACTACACCGACCCGGCGACGAACTACCGGTCGGGACGCGAGTTTCTGTGGGAATACGACGGCATGCATAACGTGACGAAAAAGCTGGCGCTCGGCGTGAACGGGTACTTCTACCAGCAGGTCAGCGACGACATGCTGAACGGCATGGACGCCGGCAATCGCGGGCGGGCGTTCATGATCGGGCCGGAGATCCGGTATCACATGGGCCGCGTGGCCGGAATCCTGAAATATCAGAAAGAAATGGCGGTGGAGAACCAGCCCAGGGGCAATGCCTTCTGGTGCCAGTTTGGCGTGCCGCTCTGGCATCACCAGGACTAAGGAGCCGACCATGGGACGCAGGACGAGCTTCCAGACGAAACTGTTCGGCGTTTTCGGCCTGATTCTGGCGTTCGCGCTGGGAGCGTCGGCCTGGTCGCTTTACACGGTACGGAACATTCGGACGCAGTTGCGGGATGAAATCGAAGCCAGTTCGCTGCGCCTGGATCAGTCCCGCCAGGTCGTCATCGGGCTGGCTAACATGCGCAGCGCGATGCGCGGGATCAGTCTGTTTTCGATGATGCAGAATCCGGGTGGAGTTACAACAGCGCGGTCGCTGTTCGAGAGTTCGGCGCAACAGATGAACGGCGTCATCCAGCAGTTGGCGGCCGCCAGCACCACCGAGGAGGACCGGGCCACGATTGAGGCAATGCGTTCCGACCTGGATCAGTGGGTTCGAAACTTCCCTGAGTTTGTCGATCTTTCTGTTGCCGGGCACGGCGAAGAAGCGAGCCAGCTCACTTTGAAGAAGACATCGCCGCTGATGGACGCCATTCAGAAGAAGGCCGCGGAACTGGGCCGTGCCAGCCGCGCCCGCCACGATGCGGCGACAAGCCGCGTGGACGCCGCCGCCGACACCAACGCAATCATCAGCGCGGTATTGTCGGTTTTCCTGCTGGCGGCCTGCATGGTGGCTTTTGTGGTGGTGGCGCGTGTGTCGAAGATCCTGAAGGCCATCACCCATTCGGTGGCCCGCGACGCAGAACAGGTGGGCAGCGCCGCTTCGCAGATCTCGGCGGCCAGCGAGTCGCTGGCTCATGGATCGTCCGATCAGGCCGCCTCGCTGGAGGAGACCTCGGCCTCAACCGAGGAGATCAGCGCCACCGCGCGGCGCAACAAGGACAATACGCAGACCGCGGCCGGCCTGGTGGAACAGTCCGGCGCCAGGTTCGCGGAAACCAACCGCGCTCTGGACCTGATGGTGCAGTCGATCGGCGAGATCAACGCTTCCAGCGACAAGATCTCGCGGATCATCAAGGTGATCGAGGAAATCGCCTTCCAGACCAATATTCTCGCCCTCAATGCGGCCGTGGAAGCGGCGCGGGCGGGCCAGGCCGGCACGGGCTTTGCCGTGGTGGCGGACGAAGTGCGCAATCTCGCGCATCGCTGCACCGAGGCGGCGCGCGATACAGCCGGTCTCATTGAAGAGTCCATTGCCAAAGCCGGCGAGGGCAAGACGCGCGTCGATCAGGTGGCGGGAGCGATCCGGACCATCACCGAAGAATCCGCCAAAATCAAGACACTGGTGGAGGAAGTGAATCTGAGCAGTCAGGAGCAGTCCACCGGGATCGAGCAGATTGGCCGGGCGATCGCGCAAATGGAGCAAGTCACGCAGGGGACTGCCGCAAATGCCGAGGAAACGGCGGCGGCGGCAAAGGCGCTGAGCGTCCAATCGGAGAGTCTGAACCAGATTGTCGAGAGTCTGGCCGAGCTGGTGGGCAGCGCGGCTGGCAGGTAGTCCGCGCCCCTACCTCTTGCGAATCCGAATCGATGAGTTCGACGTGTGCAGGTCGATGGTCGGCCCGCCGCCGCCGATATCGCCCTCCAGACGATCCTTCGATATCGTGCCGCCGCGCGTGGTGACGTCGAAATCGGAATTGATGTCGCCATGCGACGTCGTCGCGTCCAGGCGCGCGCTGGCGGACGCCGGCAGGAGCAGTTCGATGCTCGAATTGTTGGTGCTGACGCGCATGTCGGGAATTCGGCCCTCCACCCGGAGATCGACGTGCCCGTTGCTGGTCTCCACGCGCACCGGCCAGCTCTCGCTCAGGTCCATCAGCCTGGCCTCCACGGGGCCGTTGGAAGTCTCGGCCTCGAATCTTCCACCGCGGCACTCCCCTTTGATGTGGCCGTTGCTGGTGCGCAGGCGAACCGCGCCGTTCTGATTGTCCAGGTCGATGCCGCCATTGCTGGTTTGCACATCGGCTTCGCCTTTGACGTCGCTCAGATGTATGCCGCCGTTGGACGTGCGCAGCCGCACGTTGCCCTCCACGCCATCCACGCGAATGGGCCCGTTTGAAGTGTGGATCAGGTCGAGCAGGACGCGTTTCGGGACGTGAATGGTATAGGTCGCGCCCGCGTTGCCGTGGAAGAACTCCGGCGAATTAGTGCGAATGCGGACCGAATCGGGATCGTGCGAAATATCGACGTGGGTGTCGCGCAGCAGGCTTTCGTCGCTCGCATATTTCGTGCCCGCGATGTCAATGGTGTTCTGCTCCCAGCCAGTGATCTCCACCGAGCCGTTCTGGCTCTCCACGGCCAGGCGAGCGCCCGGATTCAGCGGCCAGGAGTAATGAAAGTCCTCACGGAAACGCCCGGTGTCGCCCCAGTCGCCAACGACGCACGAAGACAGAAAACCGCCGGCCACGGCCAGCGCGAGCAGTCCGAAGAATCGTCGCATAAGAGCGCCTTTGGTGGGTACTACGAACGGTGGAGGCGGGAAGTTCCCGGCGAAGCCGCCGGAGCTCGCGGAGGCCATGGGAACGGGACCTGCCAGTGCGAGCCGGCTTTTCTTCGGGGACGGATTGCCGGCCGCCGACGTCACGGCCGGCATTCAGGTCGGCGCCGACACGAGCCGGCTTTATTCGGGGACGGCTTGACGCAGTGTGAATGTCATGTTAGTATACTATGTCTATAGACAAATAGCAGATTTCTGGATGAAGAGGTTAAATGGCTAACTATCAAAAGCTTACGATCCAATACCTCCATTCCACTTGTTGTTGTCGCCCCCGATAGATCACGGACCAGCCATCCTCCGCGAAAGCGGGAACTTCACAGAGAAAACGGACGTGGCCCTTTTTCCACGGGAAGGGAAAGGATATGATCGTAAGTTCAACTACTTTGCCACATACCTCGCTGTTCCAGACCTCTGGAAGGCGCGTACGCGTTGCCGTCGCCGTTCTTCTGCTGCTCGCCAGTAGTCAGCTTTTCGCGCAATACGACAAAATCGCCGCGCTCGGATCCGATTCGGCGCGCGTTCCCATCGGCGGCCCGGCATCGGCCCCGTTGATCTCCACCGATCCATACAATCTGCCGGACCTCCGGCCGGTGGGCGAGATGAACGACCAGTTGCCAAAGTGGATTCAGTTCGGCTTGGAGGAGCGGTTCCGCTTCGAGGGCTATACCGGCAACGGATTCAAGCCCGGGGTCAGCGATTCCTATCTGCTGAACCGCTTCCGCCTGGGCGTGATCATAAAACCGACGAGCTGGTTCAAGGTGATCGGGCAGGTGCAGGACGCACGCTCGTTCCTGCAAACGCCCCCTATCGGTCCGCCGAACACGGTGCGCTGGGATCTGAAGCTGGCCTACGCGGAGTTCGGCGATCCGGAGACGCAGCCTGTGACGTTCCGCTTCGGCCGGCAGATTCTCGATTACAACAACACAATTCTCAGCGACTCGCAGTGGCGGAATCAGGGGCGCTCGTTCGACGCCGCCGTGACGAATATTCACTTCGGCAACTTCCGGTCGTCGATATTCGCCGCCTCCGCGGTGATCCCGGAGCCGGACGGCCTCACGCACCATCAGGAAGGCAACAACATTTACGGCATCTACAACACCATCTCGCACGTGATTCCGGAATCGATCATCGAGCCGTTCGTACTGTGGCGGGTGGAGCCCAGCGTGGCCGTCGAAGCGAGCACGAAGAAGACCGGCCATCTGAGCGAGCAGGCTTACGGGTTGCGCGTGGCTGGGCAGGACATCCGGAATTTCGACTATCGGGCGGAAGTGATCCGCGAAGGCGGCGACGCCGGACCGAACACCATTGACGCGTGGGGAACAACATTTGGCGCGGGATACACCGTGGCCTCGCTCCGCTGGAAGCCGCGTTTCTTCACTGGCTACGATTACGCATCCGGCGACCAGAACCCGAAGGACGGCATCCATGGCACCTTCGACACCATGTATCCGACTGCGCACGACCGTTTCGGCATCTCCGATCAGTTCGGCTGGCAGAACATCGTGGCCGGGCGCGCCGGAGTGACCGTGATCCCGCACCGCCGCTGGTCGGTGACCGGACAGTATCTTGATTTCTGGCTGGCCAGCGCGACCGACGCGCTCTATAACACTTCGGGTGGCACGATTCTGCGCGATTCCACCGGCAAATCCGGCACGCACATTGGTAATGAGGTGGATGGGTACACCTGGTACGAGATCAATCGCGAAATCCACGCGGGAGTCGGAGTGGGCCATATTCTGCCCGGCGACTTCATCAAGCGGGCGGGAAAGGGCGCTTCGTATACGTATCCGTATTTCGCTCTGGAATTCCTCGACGGCAAGCGCGTGCACTGATGCGGACCGCTCGGTTGAGATTCCGCTCCCTCTGGTCGCGGCTTGGTTTCGGCGGCTCGGTTATTCTGTTGCTGGCAGTCCTCGCAGGGTGCTCGCAGACGGGGAACAACCCGCAGAGCGTTCATCTGCTGAACGTCTCCTACGATCCCACGCGCGAGCTGTATCAGGAGGTCAACAAGGCATTCGCCGCGGCGTGGAAAGAGAGGACGGGCCAGGAAGTGGAGATCGAGCAGTCCCATGGCGGCTCGGGCAAGCAGGCGCGCGCGGTGATCGACGGCCTGCAGGCGGACGTGGTCACGCTGGCGCTGGCTTACGATATCGACGCCATCGCGGACAAAGCGCGACTCATCGACCCGAACTGGCAGCGACGGCTGCCGGACAACAGCACGCCCTACACATCGACCATCGTGTTCCTCGTGCGCAAGGGCAATCCGAAGGGCATTCACGACTGGCCGGACGTTGCGCGCAGGGGCGTGAGCGTGATCACGCCGAACCCGAAGACCTCGGGTGGCGCGCGCTGGAATTATCTGGCGGCGTGGGGTTATGCGTGGAACACATACGGCCACAATGAAGCGAAGGCGCGCGAGTTCATCGCCGCGCTGTATCGCAACGTCCCGGTGCTGGATTCGGGGGCGCGTGGCGCGACCACCACGTTCGTCGAGCGCGGGCTCGGCGACGTTCTGCTGGCGTGGGAAAACGAGGCGTACCTCTCGGTGCGGGAGTTCGGCGCGGACAAGTTCGAGATCGTCAATCCGTCGTCGAGCATTCTGGCCGAGCCGCCGGTGGCGGTGGTGGACCAGGTGGCCGACCGGCACGGCACGCGAGCGGTGGCGGAGGCGTATCTGCAATTCCTCTACACGGAGACGGGCCAGGAGATCGCGGCGAGGAACTTCTACCGGCCGCGGCTGGCGAGTGCGCTGGCCAAGTACAAAAGCAACTTCCCGGATATCAGACTCTTCACGCTCGCCGACGTGGCGGGATCATGGAAGCAGGCCCAGGAGAAACACTTCGCCGACCACGGCGTGTTCGATCAGTTGTATAAACCTTAGTAATGGCCCGCCTGCGCCAGCACAGCGTCGTTCCGGGTTTCGGCCTTACGCTCGGCTATACGCTGACCTACCTGAGTCTGATTGTGCTGATCCCGCTGGCTGCCCTGGTGGTAAAAGGCGCGGTGCAGCCGTGGGCGCATTTTCGCGACGCCGCGTTCGATCCGCGGACCATGGCGGCGTGGCGGCTGACCTTCGGCACGGCCCTGATCGCGTCGCTGATCAACGTGGTGTTCGGGCTGGTGGTGGCGTGGGCGCTGGCGCGATACGACTTTCCAGGCCGCCGGCTGCTGGACGCGCTCATCGACATTCCGTTCGCGCTGCCCACGGCGGTGTCCGGCATCGCGCTCACGGCCATTTACGCGCCGAACGGCTGGATCGGCCGATTGCTCGCTCCGCTGGGGATTCAGGCGGCTTTTTCGCCGCTCGGCATCGTGATCGCGCTGACCTTCATCGGGCTGCCATTCATCGTGCGCACGGTGCAGCCGGCCATTGAGGATCTGGATCCGGCCGTGGAAGAGGCGGCTGCCCTGCTCGGCGCGAGTCGCATACAGGCGCTGTGGCGAGTGATTCTGCCGGCCCTGCAACCCGCGCTGGTGGCCGGTTTCGTCACCGCGCTGGCGCGATCGCTGGGTGAGTATGGCTCGGTGATTTTCATTTCCGGGAACATGCCCATGAAGACGGAGATCGCTTCGTTGCTGATTGTGACGCGGTTGGAGCAATTCGACTACGCGGGCGCGGCGGCGATCGCCTTGCTGATGCTGGTGAGCTCGTTTGTACTGTTGTTTGCGGTGAACGCCGGGCAGTGGTGGACGTTGCGGCGGCAGCGCGGGAGGATGGCGTGAGCCGAGATCCCCGTTGGATGCGCATCGCGATCATTGCCACGGCGGTGGGGTTCATCGCGCTCCTGGTCCTTTTGCCCGTCATTGCGGTATTCGGCGAAGCGTTGCGCAAGGGAATCGCTGTTTATGTGGCGAGCATCACCGATCATGACGCGCTGACGGCGCTTCGGCTCACCCTGCTGACCGCGGTGGTTTCGGTCGGCGCCAATCTCGTGTTCGGCGTCGCCGCGGCGTGGGCCATCGCGAAATTCGAGTTTCCCGGGAGGAACCTGCTGCTCTCCATGATCGATCTGCCGTTCGCTGTTTCGCCGGTAATCGCGGGACTGGTCTTCGTGCTGCTGTTCGGCGCGCAGGGATGGTTCGGGGCGTGGCTGGCGCAGCACGACGTGCAGATCGTCTTCGCCGAGCCGGGCGTGATCCTGGCCACTATTTTCGTGACCTTCCCGTTCATCGCGCGCGAGCTGATCCCGCTGATGCAGGAACAGGGCGCCGAAGAAGAAGAGGCCGCGGTATTGCTGGGCGCGGGAGCGTGGCAGATCTTCCGCCGGGTTACGCTGCCCAACATTCGCTGGGCCCTCCTGTATGGCGTGGTGCTGTGTAATGCGCGCGCGATGGGCGAATTCGGCGCGGTATCCGTGGTATCGGGGCACATCCGCGGGCGCACCAACACGCTGCCGCTGCATGTGGAGATTCTGTACAACGAATATAACTTTTCGGCCGCATTCGCCGTGGCCAGTCTCCTGACCCTGCTGGCGATTGTCACGCTGGTGGTGAAGGCCGCGCTGGAATGGAAAACTCGGAGCGCCGGAAATGGCCATTGAAGCTCGGCATGTCAGCCGGACATTCGGCGCGTGGACGGCTCTCCGCGACGTCAGCCTGACGGTCAACAACGGCGAGCTCATCGCGCTGCTGGGGCCTTCGGGCTCGGGCAAGACCACGCTCCTGCGCATCATCAGCGGCCTGGAGACGCCGGACCCCGCGCCGGAAACGGCGGTGCTCATCGACGGCGTGGACATTTCGCGTCAGCGGGCCGACGAGCGCAAGGTCGGTTTCGTGTTCCAGCATTACGCGCTGTTCCGGCACATGAGCGTGTTCGAGAACATCGCATTCGGTCTGCGGGTACGTCCGAAGAAGGTGCGGCCGCCGGAACCGGAGATTCGCCGCCGCGTAAACGATCTGCTCGAACTGATCCAGTTGGGGCGGTGGGCGCAGCAGTATCCGTCGCAATTATCCGGCGGACAGCGGCAGAGGGTCGCTCTGGCGCGGGCGCTGGCGATTGAGCCAAACGTGCTTCTGCTCGACGAGCCGTTCGGATCGCTGGACGCGCGCGTGCGTCAGGAGCTGCGCCGCTGGCTGCGAACGTTGCACAGCCGGATTCACGTGACTACGGTGCTGGTAACGCACGATCAGGAAGAAGCGCTGGAAGTGGCCGACCGCATCGCCATCATGAACGCCGGGCGCATCGAGCAGTTTGGCACGCCGGACGAAGTCTTCCACCATCCCGCATCCGAGTTCGTCGTGACGTTTCTGGGAAATGTCAATTTGTTCCACGGGCGGCGTCTGGCCCTGGATGCGAGCCGGGCGCTGCCGGCCAACGGCGATGAGCCCGCGCGCGTCTTCGTGCGTCCGCATGAGCTGGACATCGATCTCCAGCGGGTGGAAGGACCGTCCGTGCGTGCCCGTGTGCTGCGGGTGCAATCGGCCGGCCCGCTGGTGCGCGTGGAGCTCTCGGCGGAAGAGGCGGGGACGGTGGACGCCGACGGCACCATCAACGTCGAGCTGACCCACGAGCGCTATCGCGAGCTGCAGGTTCACGCCGGCGACAGCGTATTCGTGCGCGTCCGCGACGCTCGGCTTTTTGTGGACGATTACTCGATTTAGCGATGACCGCCGATGTTCACGCTGGCTGGACCTGCAATGATGCCCAGATGAAGTCAGCGAGTTCACGGAGACGCTCCGGCTGATTTGCGAGAAGCCAATCCGTCATCGCAATTGAATGGATCGTTTTCTCATAGTTCAGGCGAGCACCGGACAATTCGGCGAAGAGTTTCTTAAGGAGCCATGCAGCGTCGATCCACTGAACATCGCCGCTGTGATCTGCTGGCACGCCCCTGTTAGCCTCTTTGTCGAGTCTATGCTGTTCAATCCATCCAGCGATCCGAGCCTCGTCGACCCGAGCTTCAGGATCGTAGTCGTTTAGGACACCTACGATGGCGTCCGGATGCAGGAGATAGTTCTCGTACATTCGACATGGCAGGAACCGCACCAGGTTTCCAGCGCGATTGTTAAGCTCTTTCTTTTGCTGATCACTGCGGCATTCGTCATCAAAAACAAAGCCGATCGTCGGGGCGATCAGGTGTGCCCCACCGCTCAGGTTCCTGTAGATCTGCACGACCAGGTCGGCCTTCTTCCCTTCGAAATCGCCCGTATTAATCACCCCTTTAAGCACGACGCCGTGAAGGCCCTGGCGACGAAGGATGCGGAGTATTCTCGGGAAGCAGTCCTCCTCCGTCCGGCCCTCAACCCACAGGATCCTATCGGCGCCGTATACGTCCGCGGGAGTCGCACCCACTTCGGCCAGGACGCCGCGAGCTATCGAAGCCTGACGCATGTCCACCTTTTCCACGCGAGCGCTGTTGTCTTCCAGTTGTCGAAGGACAAAGATGGCGTCGGGATCCGCAGCATTAATGATCCCGGGCGAGTGCGTAGTCACAATGAACTGATGCTGTGCAAATTCCGTTCGCAGGATCTCGATGAGCTTACGTGCCGCACCTGGATGCAGGAAGCTCTGAGGTTCATCAATTAGGATCGTGCGGTCGTGTGTGGACGTGAAGGCGACATAGAGTATGGCGAGCACCTGCCCGACGCCGCTCCCACTGTCCTCCAGCGGAATAGCGAGATCTTCTCTCTCGGTATTCGGGTCTTCCCACACCAAGACCCTCGAGTGGAGGTCGCTTCCGAGTTGAAATGGGCGCGTGCTGACGGAGTGCACCTGCGGCAACACTTCGTGAACGAGTCGATTGAATCGCTCCGTTCGACGAGTGTTTCCCTGAAACAGGACACTTAGCGCTTCTGCGAGGTTCGCAGCGCCCTTCTCAAGCACCGTTGATGGCCCAACCGGGCACGTCCCACTGAATCTTTCGGCTGAGAACCGATAGATCTGACGCGCCAAGTGACCAACGAGCGGCCACGGCCAGACGTTGCTGGCTGGCGCTATCGTTGTACTTAATCCAACCTGCCCGTCTGGGCCAACGTCGCGGCTCAGACAAGTCAGACCGCCTCCAGGCTCGCCGCGGTGTTCAAGACCCTCGAACGAGGGAAGGTTCGAAAAAACAGGTCCATTGGGACTTATGAACATCCGGCCGTCAACGGTCACCTTGTCCAGTGACCTCAGCCACGCATCGAAAGTCTCGAACGCCTTTGCGTCATCGCGAGCGTAGCCTATTTGGCTTGCTAGCGGTCCGCCCAAGCGCGGAAGAGGAATGAAGCTTCGGCCTGGCAAGCTGAGGATTTCATTCCACTCATCCTGTCCAATCTCAAACCTCACGCCGACAAGTGCTTGAGGATTAGGATGCATGACGGGTGTGCGCACCGTCAGACTGCTTCGGTGCGGATGTTGTTCGAACTTCAGGCTCAACGCTTCCAACAAAGCCGTCTTGCCCGCGTTGTTCTGTCCCGTGATGATGTTGAAGCCAGGATTCAGATCGAGTGTCGTTTCATCACGGAAGCACTTGTAGTTTTGAATGGAGAAGCGAACGATCTTCATCGCCTTAGTCCAGTGCTCGCGGCACCACAAACAATCTATCAACCGAACTCCGCTCGATCCCGAACAGCGTCGGGCGGATCTTCACGCGGTAACGCTTTCCCATCGGCGCGCCAGTTCTCTGAATGCGGCTTCGTGGGTGGGCCAGTCGTGCAAAGTCGCGGGATCGAAGTCGGCACCGTTGGGCCAGACCACGGTTCCGACTTCGGGATCAAGCCGGACGCGGTTGAACAGATCGAGATCGCGTAACGGCCCATAAAGCTCGCCGGCAAGCACAGGGCGAAAGTCAATCCTCTGCTCAGTGCCATCCTCGAAGCGAACGCGAAGCGTGTACTCGCCAGCAATCTCGAAGGAGCCAACGCGGTGAATGGGATGATCCATGGATTTCCTATCTCAGAGGCTCGATAGCCGCAGGCTGGCGGCCCTCCTGCAGACGCTGCCAGTCGTCGAGCAACTCCGCCTGATGAAGCTCAGCCCATGCTTCCACAAGCCTCAACTGCTTTCTCCCCAGGTGCCCTGCGATCAGCTCAACCGGATCTATGGTGAAGATGCCGACCTCGTCCTGACAGTAGGCGTGGAAGTGAGGTCGATGATGTGGCGATCCGGGTTCGGCAAACATGCGGATAATGATTCCGAAAAACCGGCTCAGCTCCGGCACACCACCATTCTAAAGCCGTGACAGCGCGTTTCGCTTTCGTGCACAGCTATTTGCGCGTTGTCGTGCCATGACCCCTGCTATGGCTCGATGGAGGTTGATCCACTTCCATGCCATACGAAACACGAATCCCGCTTGCCGGGAGCGAGAGAAAGCCGGTGGCCGCGGCGCGCGCGCTGGGGCCGGTCGCCAAAGATGAACCCGTCCGCGCCACGGTGGTGCTGCGGCGGCGCGGCGCGGATCCCGACGTCACCGGAAGGCAGCAGTCGCGCGAAGAGTTCGGCGTGCTGCACGGCGCCAAACCCGAGGACATCGAAACGCTCGAGGATTTTGCGCACGAGTACGGGCTGACTGTCGAAGAGCGGAGCGCGGGCGGCCGATCGGTGGTCGTGTCGGGTCCGGCCGAAGCGATGCAGAAGGCGTTCGGCACGATGCTGACGTCTTACGAACTGGCGCCGGGCGGGAAGCGATTTCGCGGGCGCAGCGGGCCCGTCATGATTCCCACCGAGCTGAAAGATGCGGTGATTGCCGTGCTCGGGCTGGACAATCGCCCGGTAGCCAAACCGCACGTTCGACGGCGCAGCCGGGCGTCGGCGCAGGAAAGCTCGTTCACGCCGGTGCAGATCGCGAAGCTCTACGATTTCCCGGCAGACATCAAAGGCACGGGACAGACCCTCGCCATTGTCGAGCTCGGCGGCGGGTACCGAACCAGCGACCTGCGCGCATATTTCGGGCAGCTCGGCGTGGCTCTTCCGGCAGTGTCGGCTGTTTCGGTGGACGGCGGCCGCAATGAGCCGGGCGTGGATGAAGACGCCGACGGCGAGGTGACGCTGGATATCGAGGTGGCTGGCGCAGTGGCTCCGAGCGCGAAGATTGTCGTCTATTTCGCGGGCAACACCGACCAGGGTTTTCACGACGCGATCGTGGAGGCCGCCCATGATACGGTGCGGAAGCCGGCGATCATCTCCATCAGTTGGGGCGGGCCGGAGGATACGTGGACCGATCAGGCGCGCACGGCGATGAATGCGGCTCTGCAGGATGCCGCGGCGATGGGAGTCACTGTCACCGTGGCGGCGGGCGACGATGGCGCAACGGACGGGTCGCCTGACAACAGCCTGCAGGTGGATTTTCCGGCCTCGAGTCCGTTCGTGCTGGCGTGCGGGGGCACGAAGCTGCTTGCTTCAACCACGGCGATCTCTGGTGAGGTCGTGTGGGACGAGCTCGCCTCCGGCGACGGCGCGACGGGCGGAGGAGTGAGCCGCACGTTCGCGCTCCCCGCGTGGCAAAAGACGGCCGGCGTGCCGGCGCATCCCGACACGAAGTTCGCCGGACGCGGCGTGCCCGATGTCGCCGGCGACGCCGATCCGCTCACCGGCTATGTGACGCGCACGGACGGGCAGGAAGGCGTAATCGGAGGGACCAGCGCGGTGGCGCCATTGTGGGCGGGTCTCATCGCGCTGCTGAATCAGCACCTCGGGAAGCGTGTCGGATTTGTGAACCCCGCCCTGTATGAAAAAGGCACGAGTGCCTTTCGCGACATCGTCAGTGGCAATAACGGACACTACGCGGCGGGCAAAGGCTGGGATGCGTGCACCGGGCTGGGTTCGCCGAACGGGACGGCGCTACTGAAGGTGTTGTCGTAACCGCTTCCTGGCGGTCGCGGCTCAGACTACCTTGCTGCGGCGCTCCATGAGCATCACGTCGCGCCAGCGGCCGTCCATACAGCCGAGCTTTTCACGCACCCCCACGATGCGGAAGCCGGCCTTCTGATGAATGGCGATGCTGGCGACATTTTCGGGAAAGATGCCGGCCTGCAGCGTCCAGATACCGTGCTTCTCCGATTCCTCAACCAGAGCATTGAGCAGCCCGAGGCCGACGCCGCGGCCGCGGGCACTCTCCCGCACGTAGACGCTCACCTCCGCCACACCAGCGTAAACGCAGCGGCCGGATACCGGACTCAGCGCCGCCCATCCGGCCGCTTCGTCGCCATTGCGCGCGACCAACCGGCATGCCGCCAGATGCCCGCGATCCCACGCCTCGAACTCCGGCGGATTCTCTTCGAACGTTGCGTTGCCGGTGGCGATCCCCTGCGCATAAATTTCGCGCACGGCGGGCCAGTCGGCGGCGGTCATGGGCACGATTTGCATCGATGTCATGATAGCGGACGGGACCCATGCGGTTCTGGATCACGAAGAACAGCGAGGTGCCGGTTCACGAACAACTCGCCCGCCAGGTGATGCTGGCGATCCTGAGCGAGGAACTTCCGGCCGGCGAAAGGCTGCCGAGCACGCGGGCGCTCGCGCGGCGATATCACATTCATCCAAACACCGTCAGCGCGGCGTGGCACGATCTCCTCGATAGGGGATGGGTCGAGCTGCGGCGGGGCAGCGGATTGTACGTGCGACCGCTGGCGCCGGCCGACCCGGCGTCGGGCGATCTGGACGCCTTGCTCGCCGAAACGCTGCGCGCTGCGCGGGCGCGCGGCCACAAACCGGAGGACGTTCTCCACCGGCTCGAGCAACTGATTCTGCCGCGCAGTTACAACTGCATCGCCGTCGTGGACCCCGAGGATGGGATGCGCGAGGTCCTTCGAGCCGAAATCGGCGAGCAGATCAAAGTGACAACAATTCAAGCGGCCGATGTTTCGAGCGTCCCGATACCCGACGGCTGCCTGGTTACCGCGCTGGCCGCGCGCTCGGCCACAGTACGGGAGCGCCTGCCGAGGGGCATTCCGTTCCTGCCGCTGCGGCTCCGCTCGGTGCGCGAATCGCTGGAGGGGGAGACGCGTCCGGCGCCGAACGACATCATCCTGATTGTGTCGGGTTCAGCCGATTTCCGCCGCTGGGCGCGAACCATGCTGATTGCCGTCGGGCTCGATCCACAATGTCTCTGCGAATTGGACACCGGGCTTGCCGGCTGGCGGGAGCGAACAGGCGCGGGTGCGCTGGTGGTGGCTGACGTCGTCGCCGCACGAGGGCTGCCGGCCGGCTCTCCGGCGCGCGTGTTCCGCGTCGTCGCCGATTCCTGCATCGCCGAGCTGAAGCAGCTCTGCGGCCAGCCATTGTGACACCTCGAAAAGTGCCACAGTGCGCCGCCCACGAGCCCGTTAAGCGCCTTAGTGTGTGGTCATGACACGTTCAACCCGAATCGTTCTCAACTCCGCCGTCCTGCTGGTTCCGCTGCTTTCCACGTTGCCTTTGCGCGCTGGCGACGCCCTTGAAGTTCAGTGGAACAAAGTCTGTCAGGTGGCCAATGGCCATGAATTGCTGGTTCGCACCGCTGCTGGCGATACCGTGCAAGGCATCTGCCTCTCCGTCAACGTTGACGAAATGGCGGTTCGCACCAAAGACAACAAGATCGTTCGGGTCGCGCGCAGCACAATGTCGCGGCTCGATATGTACCGTTCCCCGAATCATCAGCTCCGGTCTCTCGGAAAAGGCATGCACGCGGGATTGAAGGAGGGGTCCAGGGAACTGCTCTCGCCCAAGGCGGTCGCGGGCATCGCGATGATTCCCGGCACCCTGGCGTGGGGCGCGATTTCCGCGCCATTCTGCGCGCTCGGCGATCTGAAATCGAAGCTGGAAGGCACACGACAGATCAAACCGATTTAGCGGCGTGCGATGAGAAGAAACGCGTTCGTTGCGATTCTGCTGTGCGGCCTGTCCGGTTCGGGATCGGCCGCCGACCAGCCGCAGACGTCGCGGAAGAAACTGGAACAGATCACGGAAATTCAGGGGTACTCTTGCGCAAAGGACTACGCGTGGTTCTACGCGGATGGCCGCCTGGAACGGTGTTTTGTCTCGAAAGACACGCAGTTCGGAGAGGTGCAGGTACCGTCCGGATCGATTATCGTGCTGAGGCCCGACGGCAAGCCGGATTACGCGATGCTGGAGCACGACTCGTGGCTGCTCGGCTACCACTGCCGCGGAGGCGGCCCGCTCGGTCCCGCGGAGGGCGCCATGACCACGTTCTACCCCAGCGGCAGGCTGAAGCTGTGCTGGTTGGTGGCCGATCAGGAGATCCAGGGCGTCCCCTGCGCGGCATCCGGCGGCTTCTTCTTCGCCATCTTCCACCACGGCGGTTGGGGCACGCTGTTCTACGGAAACGGCAAGCTGCGCAAGTGCTATCTCTCGCGTGATTTCGAGGGTTTGCACAAAGGGCAGGAGATCGTGCGGCCTTCAGATGTACACTGACCGGTGTGGACCCGGGCGTTCCGTGCACGGACGATCCGCTGAGTGTTTATCTGGGCGCGGTTCGCACGGCGCCGCCCTTGGAGGAGGGCGAAGTGGAGGATCTGCTGCGTCACATAAGTGCCCGCGACGCGCAAACCGAAGCTGCGAAGAAGCGGCTGGTGGAGGCGCACCTTCATCTCGTCCCGCCGATCGCCGAGCGGCATCGTTCTTCCGGCGTTCACATCCTCAGCCTGATCCAGGAAGGCAATAAGGGCCTGCTACGGGCAATCGAGACGTTTGCCGGGAGCTCCGGCGCTGACTTCCCTGCCCACGCCACCACTTGCATCGAACAAGCCGTTTCCGCAGCCGCCGGGGCCGGGCCGATTGCGCGCCCGCTCCCCCATCTGCCAAACTCTTAGAGGATGTTCCTCCCCCGGTGCACGCTCCTGCTGGGCGTGCTGGCCAGCGTGTTGTCCGCCGCTCCACCCGCGGCCAGCCCCGGCGAGTCGCTTTACTACGGAATCGAGTGGCGCTTCATCTATGCCGGCAACGCCAGCGTCACCCTGAAGCGCGGACCGGACCACACCGAGAGCGTTTCCGTGCATCTGCAATCGGCAGGTGTCGTTTCCAGGCTCTTCACGCTCAACGACAACTACTACGCCCAGCTCAGCGGGGACACCTTCTGCGCGCATACCACCGAACTGGACGCCGTCGAAGGCAGGCGGCGGAATCACGAGACTGCAACCTTCGAGTATGACCGGGGCAAAGTCACGTGGAACGAGCACGACCTGGTGAAGAACGTCACGAAGAGCGGCGACACCGACCTGCCCGCCGCGTGCGTCAGCGACGTCGTCGGCGGCTTGTATGTGCTGCGCGCCATGCGGCTTCAGCCGGGCCAGTCCGTGGAGATTCCCACCAGTAACGGCCATAAGGCCGCGAATGTTCACATTGAAGTGCAGGACCGCGAAGATGTCACCACAAAGCTGGGGACGTTTCACGCGATTCGCTGCGAAGCGGGCATCTTCAATGGCGTCCTGTACAAACGCAACGCACACCTGTCCATCTGGCTCACCGACGATGCGCGGCACCTGCCGGTGCAGTTCCGCATCCGCATGCCCTTTGTGATCGGGACGATCACGCTACAGTTGGAAAAAGAGGAGCATGCGGACTGAGCGGGGCGGGCAACGAGCCCGCCGCAGGCTGGGAGCCTGCCCCACCACGCTGGCGTTGATACTTACAGTGGCGATGCACGCTCAGCCTTCGGCGCTTCTTTCCAACTCCGACGCCCTCGCGTTGGAAACGCACATCGTGCAACTCGTGGAAGCCACGATGATCTCCACGCCGGAGCTGTCGAAAGCGGGAGCGCCGCTGCTGGCGAGCGCTCGCGCCGCGCTGACCGCGCTCCATCGCGACCCGATGGAGACGGCACCCACCTATCGCTTTCTGGCCAGTATTCGCGCTTACCTCGCTCTGGCCGACGCAGTGCCGAAGCCGTACCCATTCCCGCAGGCCGCGCGGGACCAGTTCACCGATCTGCGCGATTCGGCCGCGCGCCTCGAGGCGCATTTCGCCGCGCTGCTGGAAACTCGCGACGGCGCGCTCAACGGGCCCGATCCCGACAAGCTGCAGCGCTACGGCGACATCGACACGCGCCTCAATCCGCCCGACCCGCGCAAGCCGCGCGTGGTGTTCGTCGGCGACAGCATCACCGACGACTGGCGTCTCAACGAGTACTTCCCCGATCGCGATTTCGTCAACCGCGGCATCTCCGGCCAAACCACCGACCAGATGCTCGGCCGCTTCGAGGAAGACGTGGTGCAACTGCACCCGCTGGCCGTGGTGATCTTCGGCGGCACGAACGATCTTTACCGGCGCATCCCGGTGGCCGCGGTGGAGAACAACATTCGCGCGATGGCCGAACTGGCGCAGTTCAACGGCATCCGCGTGCTGATTGCCACGCTGCTGCCGGTCAGCGACTATCACAAGGACCGCGATCCGAACTATGAGCGGTCGCCATGGCGTCCGCCCGAGGAGATTCGCGAAGTTAACCGCTGGATTCAGAGCTTCTGCGCATCCCGCGAGTTCACGTTCGTGGACTACTATTCGGAAGTGGTGGACGCAGCGGGGTTCCTCAAACCGGACCTGTCCGATGACGGACTGCATCCCAACAGCAAGGGATACCGCATCATGGCGCCACTAGTGCTTCAGGCGGTGGAACACGTTGTTTCCGCCGGCGGACCGCAACAAAAGCCGCGCCGCCATCGTCTCTTACCCTTAGGCAAGTAATGAAATTCGTACGTCTGATCGCGCCATTCCTCGTCTTTACCCTCTGCGCGCTCGCCGCCGAAACCCGCATGACCGTCGCGCAGCTCGCCGACTTCATTCGCTCGTCCATGGTCGAGCTGAAAACGCCGGATCGCGAGATTGCGCAGTATCTGAAAACCGTGCGGCTCACCGAGCGGCTGGAGGGCGACCGGCTGGAGGAGCTGGAGAACATCGGCAATGGCGCGGGCCCGCGCACTCGCGCGGCTCTGGAAACGTTGAGCGCGGAGTCGAAAAGCCTTCCCGCGCCGCCCCCACCCGCGGCGGAGGCTCCGAAGCCGCCGCCTTTACCGCCCATGCCTCCGCCGGACTCCATCGAGCAAAAGCGCATCATCAACGCGGCGCGCGACTACGCGGGGAATTACACGAAACAGCTTCCGAACTTCATTTGCATGCAGGTGACCCGTCGTTACTACGACCCAAGCGGGGGCGACAACTGGGCCACGCTCGACCGCATCAGCAGCAAGCTGACCTACTTCGAAGGCAAGGAAGACTATCAGCTTGTGAACGTGGCGGGGACGGACAAAGCGATGGACTATTGGAGCCTCGGCGGGACGCTCTCGGCGGGCGAATTCGGCAGCCAGTTGAAGCAGATCTTCGATCCCGCTTCCGAGGCAATCTTCGACTGGGAGAAGTGGGGCAAGCTGCGCGGCCACCTCTGCTACGTGTTCTCGTATTACATCGATCAGGCGCATTCGCAGTATCACGTGGTGTACGAGAAGAAAGACGAGATCGTGCCGGCGTATCGCGGGCTGGTGTATATCGACAAGGACACGGAGCTGGTGCTGCGTACGACGCTGGAGCCGATTCTGCCGCCGGGCTTCGCCGTGAAGCAGGCCTCCATTATTCTCGATTACGATTACGCGACCATCGGCGACAATCAGTACCTGCTGCCACAGAAAGTGCTGGTGCTTTCGCGCGTGGGCCGGATCACCACCAAGAATGAAGTTGAATTCCGGCTGTATCAGAGGTACGGCGCCGAGGCGACCGTCAAGTTCGACACCGCCGAGCCTCCGCCGCCGCTGCCCGACGACGCGACCAAAGAGAGTGCGCCGCAGAAATGAGCAGACGGAGATCCCGCGGTCCGATTACCGTCGTTTTGCTGGCGTTCGCATGCGCCTTCGCCGCACAGATCCCGATGACCCTGGCCCAGCTTACGGATTTCGTGCGCTCGTCGGTCGTGGAGCTAAAGACGCCGGACGCCCAACTGGCGCAGTATCTGAAGAACGTGAAACTCACCGAAAGGCTGGATGGCGAGCATCTGCGCACCCTGGAAGCGCTCGGAGCGAAGCCGAAAACGCGGGCGGCTCTGGAAGCGTTGAGCGCGGCATCGGCGAGTCTGCCCGCCCCGGCGCCGGTCGCGGAAACCGCCAGGCCAGCTTCACTTCCGCCGGAGCCGCCTCCGGACGCAGCCGAACAAAAGCGCATCATCGACGCCACCCGCGACTACGCCGCCACTTACACGAAGAATCTGCCCAACTTCATTTGCGCGCAGGTAACCCGCCGTTACATCGATTCGAGCGGCGGCGACAACTGGTCGTCGCTGGACAAGATTTTCGCGAAGCTGACTTACTTCGAGGGTAAGGAAGACTACCAGGTGGTGAACGTGGCGGGCCAGGCCAAGGAGGTTTCTTACTGGAACCTGGGCGGCACCATCTCGGGCGGCGAGTTCGGCAGCCACTTGAAGGAAATCTTCGACCCTGCCTCGGATACGAGCTTCCAGTGGAAGGAATGGAAGAAGGTGGGCGGCCGGAAGTGCTACGTCTTCTCCTACGCCATTGACCAGCCGCATTCCCGTTACCACATGAACTATGAACATCACGAAATCGTGCCCGGTTATCACGGGGACGTGTTCGTCGATCGGGACACGGGAGTCGTGCTGCGCGCGACGTTGCAGCCGGACCTCCCGGCGGGGTTCGAAGTGAAGGACGCCTTCCTTGCGCTCGACTACGGTTATGCGAAAATCGGCGATGACGAGTATCTGCTGCCGCAAAGCGTGCTGCTGATCTCGCACGTGAAGGGCATGGCGACGAAGAACCTGGTGGAATTCCGGTTGTATCAGAAGTACGGCGCCGACATTCACCTGAAGTTCGACACCGATGAGCCGGCGGAGAATCCGCCCTCGAAGTAACCTGAACGACCACCGATCCGTCAGTGGGATGAGATGAGACGCTTTCTGCTGGTGCTGGGTTTCGGCGCGCTGGCGTGCGCGCAGGACGTTCCCCTGGGCATGCCCGCGCCGTCACAAGCGCCGAGCAGCGGTCCATACCCGAACGTTCCCCAGGAAGGCAAGATGCCGGCGCCGCCGGGTTCGCGTAAGCCGAAGCTCAAAAAGGACGAATCCGACCTGATGAAGGCCAGCGGCTGGGTGAGGGAGCTGGCCACCGACCATCTTCTTGTTGAGACTCCCGACCATCGGGGGATCACGTTCCATCTGACCAAAGACACGAAATATCTGGATGGCGACAACGCAATCGCGCTCAAAGACGTGACGCTGGGTCAGTATCTCGACGTGGAAGCACAGGAAGACAACGAGGAGGAATTCTGGGCGGTGCGGGTCCATCTGAGCGCGCCGCCGGCCACGGTGGTGAAGGCAGCGGCGGCGGACGCGGATGAGGAGGATCGGCCGCATCTGAAGTTCGGGAAGCCGACAGAGAAGAAGGAAGCGCGCGACAACGGCGACGATGCCGCGCCGCCGGCCGGGCCTTCGAAACCGGAGGCCACGCCCGTCGAGGTCGCCCGCGCAGAGCCGCCCGATGGCGAGGGGGATGTTCCGGCCGCGCCGGCCATCCCGAAGCCCGATTCGCATGAGGCATTCCTGGAAGAAGCGCGCGAGCTTGCATTCGATTTCACCGAAGGTCTTCCGAATTACATGTGCCAGGAGATGGTGACGCGGTATTTCAGCGACAACCATGCGGGCACGCTGTGGAAACCGCAGGATGTGGTGTCGGAAGACGTCATCTGGAAAGGTACCAGCGAAGAGTATCGCAACGTGCAGATCGACGGGAAGAAGGTGAATCCGGAAAAGGTGGGCGATCGCGCGTGGTCCACCGGCGAGTTCGGAACCATCCTCGCCGACCTCATGCAGCCTTCCACCAACGCCCAGTTCCACTACGCTCGCGCGGCGACGCTGAATCATCATGCAACACTGATGTTCGATTTCACCGTCGATCAGCCGAACTCACACTGGACGGTGCATGAAGGCGGGCAGCAGATCCGCCCGGCGTATAGCGGCACAATCTGGTTCGATCGGGAAACGAAGCGCGCGCTGCGCATCGAATACAGCGCCGAGGATATTCCGAAGACGTTCCCGGCCGACGCAGCGGAATTGGCGCTCGAATACGACTATGTCCAACTGGGGCGCAAGAAGTTCCTGCTGCCGGTCCACTCCGAGGTGCTGATGTGCCATCGGGGAAGCTCGATCTGCGCGAAGAACGCGATCGATTTCCGGAATTATCACAAATATGGATCGGAGTCGGAAATTCAGTTCGGCCCCGACGATCAGAACGCCCCGGCGCTCGCGCCAAAACGGTAATTCCCCACAAGTCTCGACACGAGTGTCGAGACGGCACGCCGGGGGCGTGCGCTACTTAAACAACACACACACGGGTTGTGAAACGCTCAGGCGCTGGCCGGTGGGCGTGAGCGCGCCGGTTCGCTGGTCGATGCGGAATTCCACAATTTCGTTGCTGTCCTGGTTGGCCGCCAGCAGCCACTGGCCAGTGGGGTCGATGGCGAAGTCGCGCGGCGTGCGGCCCTCGCTGGAGAAGCGTCCGCCGGCGGTCAGTTTTCCCGTAACGCGGTCGATTACAAACTCCGCCAGGCTGTTGTCGCCGCGGTTCGAGCCATAGAGAAACCAGCCGGACGGATGAATGGCAATTTCGGCCGCCGTGTTTTGTGCGTGAAAATCCGCCGGCAATGTGGACACCGTCTGCGTTTCCTCCAGCGCGCCGCGCGCGACGTCCCAGTCGAAGACGGTGATTGTTGAAACCAGCTCGTCGATGGCGTAGCCGTGCTTCCCGGCCGGGTCGAAGGCGAAATGGCGCGGCCCCGAACCGGGTTCCAGTGCCGCATACGGCGGGTCGTGGGCCGACAGCGCTCCGGTTTTCGCATCGAGCCCGTAGATCATGAGCTTGTCCATGCCCAGGTCGCAGACGATGGCCAGGCGATTGTCGCGAGAGAGAACGACGTCGTGCGCGTGGGCACGTTCCTGGCGGGCCCGGTTGACGCTCGAGCCGTTGTGCGTCAGGAAGCTCACCGTCCGTCCGACTGAGCCGTCGGCATTCACAACGAAAGAGGCCACGCTGCCGCTGGTGTAGTTGGCGACGATCAGCACGCGGCCGGACGGGTCCACGACAAGGTGGCACGGATCGGCGCCGCCAGAGGGCACCTGATTCAGCCGAGTGAGTTTCGCCGTGGCCGGATCCGCGGAGAAGCTGGTCACCGTGCCCTTGCTGGTTTCGTTCACCGCGTACAGGAACTTTCCGCTGGGATGCATGGCGAGAAACGACGGGTTCACGGTGGCGCCCACGAGTCCGATCCGCATGAGCTGGCCCGTGGCCGCGTCGAAGCGCCACGCGTAGATGCCGTCGCTGCCTTTGCCGGTGTAGGTGCCCACGTAGACGATGTAGTTGCTCGGCGCGGGCGCTGGCGGCTGCCCAGCCGCGGGGTGTGCGAACGCCGCCAGAAACGCCGCAATCCATCGGAATTGTTTCATCGATTCATGCTCCCACGCGGGGTCGCCGTGCACAATAGAAGGATGGCTGTGAACCCTCGGGCGGGAAAACCCGCGACTCCCTCAATGCTGGTAAACGTGCCCCGGCTGATAACCGCATACTACTCGGGCCGGCCCGATCCGGCCGTGGCGGCGCAGCGGGTGGCGTTCGGAACCTCGGGCCATCGCGGCAGTTCGCTGACGAATTCGTTCAACGAAGCGCACATCCTCGCCATCACTCAGGCCATCTGCCGCTATCGCGCGCAGCAGGGCATCGATGGCCCGTTGTTTCTAGCCAAAGATACCCACGCGCTGTCGGAACCGGCCTTCGTGAGCGCGCTGGAGGTGCTGGCCGCGAACGGCGTCGAAGTGATGGTGGACGACCAGCTCGCGTATACGCCGACGCCGGCGCTTTCGCACGCGATCCTCACTTATAACCGCGGGCGCAAGCGTCACCCGGCGGACGGCATCGTCATCACGCCGTCGCACAATCCTCCGGAGGACGGCGGCTTCAAGTACAATCCGCCCCACGGCGGCCCCGCGGACACGAAGGTCACGGCGCGCATCGAAAAGAACGCCAACGCCCTTCTGGAGGCGGGGCTCAAAGGCGTACGCCGCGTTCCGTGGGAGCGGGCCATCACGGCGCGGACGACGCACCGGCACGATTACACCAGCGCCTACGTCGCCGACCTGGGCAATGTGGTGGACATGAAGGCGATTCGTCGCGCCCGGTTGAAGATCGGCGTCGATCCGCTCGGCGGCGCCGGCGTGCACTACTGGCCGCGCATCGCCGAGCACTACAAATTCGCGCTCGACGTGCTGAACACGGAGGTGGACCCCACATTCCGCTTCATGACCGTGGACTGGGACGGCCGCATCCGCATGGATTGTTCGTCGCCTTACGCCATGGCCAGCCTGATCGCACTGAAGAACCGCTTCGACATCGCCTTCGCCTGCGACACCGATCACGACCGTCATGGCGTGGTCACGCGCAGCGCGGGCCTGCTGAACCCGAATCATTATCTGGCGGTGATGATTTCGTATCTCTTCCGTCATCGGCCGGGCTGGCGCGCCGACGCTCGCGTGGGCAAGACGCTGGTGAGCAGCAGCATCATCGACCGCGTGGCCGCCGGGCTGCGCCGCGAGGTACTGGAAGTGCCCGTGGGTTTCAAATGGTTCGTGGAGGGCCTGCTCGACGGCTCGCTCGGCTTCGGCGGCGAGGAAAGCGCCGGCGCTTCGTTCCAGCGTCGCGACGGCACGGTGTGGACCACGGACAAGGATGGCCTGGCGCCGGCTTTGCTGTCGGCGGAGATGACCGCGCGCATGGGCCGCGACCCGGGCGAGTTGTACAAGCAGCTCACCGAGCGCTACGGCGATCCGCTTTATGAGCGCATCGACTCGCCGACGACGCCCGCGCAAAAAGCGGCGCTGCTGCGGCTCAAGCCGACGGATGTGCCGCTGAAGGAGGTGGGTGGCGAACCGATCAAAGCGATTCTGACGAAGGCCCCTGGCAATGGTGAACCTGTCGGAGGAGTCAAGGTGGTCGGCGCCAGCGGCTGGTTCGCCGTGCGTCCTTCGGGCACCGAAGATGTCTACAAACTGTACGCGGAGAGTTTCAGGGATCGCGCGCACCTGCGGCAACTGCAGGCCGACGCGCATGCGCTGGTAAAGGCAATTTCGCGGAAGAAGTGACTTACGGGCAGCGAAGCTCGTACTCTAACGTGAGTCGCAGGGGTTCCGCGATTACCGAGCCGGGCGCGAATCGCCATTGCTTCGCGGCGTCAACCGCGCTGGGCTTGAGCAGCGGGTGACCGGAGAACGCCGACGCGTCGACGACAGTTCCCGTGGCCGGATCGACATGAAGCTGCAATTCGACCTTCCCCCGAATGCGCGCGGCCTGCGCCAACGGAGGATACTTTGGAGCGACATACTGACTGAACTGGTACGCCTTAGAGTTCAATAGCTCCGGTACATAACCGATGCTCGCCTCCACAGCATCTACAGGTCCTCGATAAGCCTCAAGGAGCGACCGAAAGTGTGCTCCTCTGGATTTGAAGCCAACCCGGAGCGCGGCGGCGAGACCCCAGTCGTACCGGCCCGAAGCAAGCTGCGGGACCAGCTTCGCTCCGGCTCGTTGGAAGGCGAGATCATCCGCATCCGAGAGGTCATGGAATATGTCTTTCGCTCCAAACGCCGGGTCGGTGATTTGTTGTGGCAGGTCCCACAGGCGGGCCATTTCGGGGTGCGTTGCTTTGAGTGCGTCAAAGTCGAGCGCGGCCGTTGTGGGCATTTCGAGCAGAACTGACCGCGAACCACAATGCGCCACGACGGCAAAACTGAAAGCTTCGAGGTAGCTGGGGCGGCGATGATACTTGTTCAGCATGGCTCTGAATTTCCCCGGTTCGACGGCACACGGATCGTTACCCTGAACCAGCTTTGCCGGAGACGCGTTCGGTACCCTGACTTCCGCGCTCTGAACGATCATCCGCGGGCAGTAGATATTGACGTTCGCTACGCGAGAATAGCGGACGACGCTGTCCGGTCCGTCGGGATTGACCTCAATCAGGCGGCAGTAGAGCGCAGCTCCATAATCGGAAAAGAAAGCCGACACGCCATACAAACTGGAGAGCGCTGAACGTTCGGCGGCGTGGGCGGTGGCAGCGAAGATCAACCAGACTAATAGCCGCCGTCGCATCGCGCCTTTAGTCTATCGCGCGTGGATCAAACCGGAGTTCACCGTCTCGCGGGCCTTGCCACTATTCATACCGCAGCGCGACCACCGGGTCGAGCCGCGCGGCTTTGTTCGCGGGCCAGATGCCGAAGAACAGGCCGACGCCGATGGACACGCCCACGCCGAGAACCGCCGCCCACAAGGGCACCGCCGTCGGCAGGTCCGGGAATGCCAGCCGCACCGCCAACGAGACCAACCACCCGATGGTCATGCCGATCAGCCCGCCGATCCCGGTCAGCACTACCGCCTCGGTCAGAAACTGCAGCACGATGTCGCTGCGCCGCGCGCCGATCGCCTTGCGCACGCCGATCTCACGTGTCCGTTCGGTCACCGAGACCAGCATGATGTTCATCACGCCGATGCCGCCCACCAGCAACCCCACCGAACTGAGCACAATCATTACCAGCGCCACCATCCCGGTCACCTGATGAAACTTCTCCACCATCTGATCGGAGGTAGAAATGGCGAAATTGTCCGGTTTATCCAGCGGCACGTGGCGCTGGATGCGCAATATCACTCGCGATTCGTCGATCGCCTCGTCCAGCCGGCCAGGTTTCGTGTGAATGATCAGCAAATTCTCTTTCGCCGTCGGGAACACTTTCTGCATGGTGAAATACGGCAGCAGCGCCCAGCGATATTCCTGCCCGGGAAACGAATTCGCCGGCTTGTCCATGACGCCCACCACCTGAAGCTCGCTGCCGTCCACGCTGACCCACTTGCCGATCGGGTTTTCGCTGGCCATGATGCCTTTGGTCACGGCCAGACCCAGCACCACCACGGGCATGCGATGCCGGTTCTCCTCCTCGGTGAAGAAGCGCCCCTGCACGATCGGGCCGGAGCTTCCGCTGCCGGGAAAAGTTTCATCGGTGCCGCGCAGGATGATGCTGTACATGTCGTTGCCCTTGTACTTGACGCGGTCGAGCGGCGGACCCTGAAAGATCCCGGGAGGAAACAACAGCGGGCTCACGCTCAGCACGTCGGGGCAACGCTCCTCGATGGCCACTCCGTCTTCGTAGGTCAGCGGCTTGCGATTCAGCTCTTCCGGCGTCAGATGGCCGGATAGCGGCGGCACTTTGAATGCCAGCGCGCTGTTGCCGCCCATCCCTTCGAAAATTCCCGAAATGCGAGCGTCCAGCCCGGCGATGATCGAGCCCACGGCGATAATCGTGCCCGATCCGATAATCACGCCTAATACAGTCAGAAAAGACCGCATTTTGTGCTCACGGATGGTGGTGAGCGCAAGATTGATCGTGGAAAAAAACACGCGCCGTCTCATCGTTCCGCCCTCAGTGCCTCGATCGGATCCAGCTTCGAGGCCCGCGTCGCCGGATAGATCCCGAAGAACAGCCCCACCACCGTGGACAGGCCCACGCCAATCAACACCGACGACGCCGGAACCGCCATGGGCACCGGCGTCGTATTGCGGACAATCACCGCCAGCAGCCACGCGACGATCACGCCGATCAGTCCGCCCGTTCCCGCCAGCACCGACGATTCCACCAGAAACTGATTCAGGATGTCCTGCCGCCGCGCCCCCACCGACTTGCGGATGCCAATCTCGTGCGTCCGCTCGGTCACCACCGCCAGCATGATGTTCATGATGACAATACCGCCCACCACCATGAAGATCGAAACCACGGCCACGGCGGTGGAGGCGATGGCGCCGGTGAGCTGGTCCCAGAAGGTAAGAATCTGATCCGCCGTAACCATCGAAAACGTGTCGTCCTGATTGGGCCTGAGGTGACGATAGGCCCGCAAAAGCATGCGAACCTCGTCCTCCGCCTCGTCCAGATTTCTGCGGTCGCCGGTCTTGGCGACGTAGGCGATGCCCGTGCGCGAACCGTAGTACTGGAAATAGGTCCGGACGGGAATCATTACCCAGCCATCCTGCGATTGTCCAAACACGCTGCCCTTGGCCTTGGCCACGCCGACAATCCGGACAGGTCGCCCATCCACGCGGATGGTTTTCCCGATGGCGTCCATTCCGCTGAAGAACTTGTCCTTGACGTCGTTGCCGATCACCGCCACGGGCATGCGATGCTCGTTCTCCAGATCGGTAATGAAGCGACCGGCGCTCAGCTCCACGTTATTCAGCACACCGTAGTTCGCGCCGCCCCCGACAAGGTCCTGACTGTCGAGGCTGTCCCCCTGGTACTGCACTTTCACCGAACGATCGTCCTGCATTCCAAGCTCGGTGAGCGTGGTCGCGTGGCTTTTCAGGAAATTGAACTCGTCAATGCTGAGCTCCGGGTTCTTTTTCTGAAATTCCAGGAATTTCTTCGGATCGAAATTGCCGATGAAGGCCATGCGCACCACGACGAAGCCGTCGGACCCGAGATCGGACAGCGCATCGGCGATGTACACATCCATGCCGTGAATCATGGACATCACCGCGATGAGCGTGGTGGTGGCCAGAATGATGCCCAGCAGCGTCAGAAAACTGCGGAGTTTACTGCCGCGAAGCGAGTCCAGGGCCACCGAAGCGGCCTCGCGAAACGATGCAGTGCCCTTCATTCGTACCAGCCTCTCATTCGTATCTCAGGGCCTCCACCGGATCGAGCCGTGCGGCCTTGTTCGCCGGCCAGATCCCAAAGAATAACCCGACGCCCACCGAAACCGCCACTCCCAGCGTCGCCGCCCACAGCGGCACGGAAGTCGGCAGCGAGGGAAAGACCAGCCGGGTGGCAGTGGAAAGTATCCAGCCGGTGAGCATGCCTATCAGCCCGCCCAGCCCGGTAAGTACCACCGCCTCAGTCAGAAACTGCATCACGATATCCCGCCGCCGCGCGCCGATCGCCTTGCGCACGCCGATCTCGCGCGTCCGCTCGGTCACCGAAACCAGCATGATGTTCATCACCCCGATGCCGCCCACCAGCAGGCCCACCGAGCTCAGCGCGATCATGACCATGGCCACCATCCCGGTGATGTTGTGGAAGCGCTCGAGCATCTGCTCGGCCGTCGAGATGGCGAAATTGTCCGGCTTGCCCGGAGGCACGTGGCGCTCGATGCGCAGCACCGCCGCGGTCTGGTCGATCGCTTCCGCCAGCATGCCCGGTTTCGCCGCCACCACGATCATGTTCTCGCGCGCTTCCGGCATGATCTTCTTCATGGTGAAGTAAGGCAGCAGGACGCGCGTATCGTCCTGACCGAACTCGGTGACCCCTTTCTTCATCACGCCGATGATCTCCACCTGATGGCCGTTCACGCTGATCCACTTGCCGATCGGATCCTCGGCGGCCATCAACGCCTTCGGCACGTCCTCGCCCACTACGGCCACCGGCTGATGATGCTTGTTGTCGAAATCGCTCATAAAGCGGCCTTCCTTCATCTCCGCCGACCCGCCCGCCTGATAGGACTCTTCGGTGCCGCCCACCTGCAGGTTGTACAGGTCGTTCGCTTTGTACTTGGCCACATCGGTGCCTCGGCCGGTCATCGCCGCCGGCGTGAACAGATACGGGCTCACGCCCTGCACGGCCGGGCAGCGCTCCCGGATGGCCACGGCATTCTCGTACGTCAGCGGCTTGCGCTGCAGCTCTTCGGGAGTAATGCGTCCGCGGAAGGCGAACTGGAATTTGAACACGATGGCGTTGTTGGGGCCGAAGCTGCGCAGAACGTCGGAGATGGCGCCATCGAGCCCGACGATCACCGAGCCCACGGCGATGATGGTGCCCGTGCCCATGATCACGCCCAGCACGGTCAGAAACGAGCGCATCTTGTGCTCGCGAATGGTGTTCAGCGCGAGCAGGATGGTGGAGAAGACGACCCGGTTTCTCATGTCATCTCTCCTGCCGAAGCGCCTCGATCGGATCGAGCCGGGCCGCCCGCTGCGCCGGATAGATGCCAAAGAACAACCCGACCACCGTGGATAGCCCGACGCCCACCACTATTGAGCTGGCCGGCACGGCCATGGGCACCGGCGTCGTATTGCGGACCAGGATGGCCACGCCCCAGGCGATCGCCACACCCAGCACGCCGCCCGCCGAGGCCAGCATCGACGATTCCACCAGAAACTGATTCAGGATGTCGCGCCGCCGGGCGCCCAGCGACTTGCGAATGCCGATCTCGCGCGTGCGCTCGGTCACCACCGCCAGCATTATGTTCATGATCACCACGCCGCCCACCACCATGAAGATGGAGACGATGGCCACCGCCGTCGATGCGATCACGCCGGTGAGCTGATCCCACGCGGTGAGCAGCGCGTCGGACGAAATCACCGAAAACGTGTCGTCCTGCTTCGGCCGCAGGTGCCGATAGGCCCGCAACAGCATGCTTACTTCTTCCTCGGCCTGGTTGATGGTGTCGCGGTCGAGCGCTTTGGCAACGTAGCGGATGCCCAGATGCGCCCCGTAATACTGAAAGTACGCGTGCACCGGGATGAGCACGTAGCCATCCTGCGATTGCCCAAACACGCTGCCCTTGGCCTTGGCCACGCCGACCACCTGTAGCGGGCGGCCATCCACCTTGATCGTCTTTCCGACTGCGTCCGTGCCCGAGAAGAACCGCTCGCGAATGTCGTTCCCGATCACCGCCACCGGGAGCCGCCTTTCATCCTCGACGTCGGTAATGAATCGGCCCGAGGTGAGCTCGACGTTGCCCAGAATCCCGTAGTTCGCGCTGGCCCCGCTGAGAGTGATGGAATCGAGGCTGTCGCCCTGATATTGCACCTTGGCGATCCGGCTCACCTGCATGCCGATGTCCCGGGTCAGCGTCGCCCGGTCCTTCAGGAAGGCAAACTCTTCCTCGCTAAGCTGTGGATTCCGCTGCTGCATCTGCAGGAACTTCTTCGGATCGTAGTTGCCGAGGAAGGCCATGCGCACCACCTGAAACCCGTCTGTGCCCATGCTGGTGAGGTTGTCGGCGATGTAGACATCCATGCCGTGAATCATGGACATGACGGCAATCAGCGTGGTGGTGGCCAGTATGATGCCGAGCAAGGTCAGAAAGCTGCGCAGTTTGCTGGTGCGCAGCGAGTCGGCGGCGATAGCCGCGGCCTCGCGGAAGGAAGCTGTGCCGGTCATGGCAAAAGGGGACCCTGTGGATGAGAACGGATTTCCGCCGGCGCTTGTTCCCAAACGCCGGCCATCCATTCCAGGATAACGCCATCCACCCAGAACCTGTCCCCTGAACCGGGCCCAACGGACGTGGCCGGCGTCCGGTCCTGGGCTTTCGCGGCGGTCGCCGCCGCGTTCTGTGACACCATTTCCTGACCGCGCACAACGGACGCGGCGGCGCGCGAATCGGTCGTCAGGGCGGTCGCCGCCGCGTCCTGTGGCACCATTTCCCGACCGCGCACAACGGACGCGGCGGCGCGCGAATCGGTCGTCAGGGCGGTCGCCGCCGCGTCCTGTGCGCGGCGTTTCCTCCGTGAAATGAAGCCGATGTGGCCGCCGCGCTCGGTAGCGATCAGCCGCAGATTCGGGTTCGTGCGGAATGCCGGCAGATCGTAGACGGAGAACGGGATCAGCGGATCGTCCTTGGCCTGAATCAGCAGCGCGGGAATGCGGATGTGCTCGAGGAACCCTGCCGACGATTGTGTCGCGTAGTAATTCGCCGCTGTGCCGAAGCCGAAGGCCGGGGCGGTGAAGATGTCGTCGAAATCCCAGATTGTATGGACGTGGTCCAGTCGATGCACCGGGAACAGACCGGGCGTCAGCCGCTCTTTCACCCGGATGCGGTCCTTCAGGCGTTTCAGGAAACGATTGGCGTACAACCAGTTAGCCGGCTTGTGGAGTTGCCGGACGCAGGCCGCGAGGTCGATGGGAGTGGAAACCGCGCAAACGGCAGCGATCCCTTCGTCGGTCGCGCCCGCCCCAAGCTCGCCGGCCAGCTTGAGCGCGACGTTCCCACCGAGCGAGAAGCCGATGATAATGAAGGGCTTGTCGTCCGCCGCCCGGATCTGCCGAATGACCTCGCGCACATCCCCGGTCTGCCCGGAATGGTAAAGCGCCCGCCCCGAATATTGCTCCGTGCCCCCGCAGCTCCGCATGTTAAAGCGGTGTGCGGCATATCCGTCCTCCAGCAATGCCTGGGCGAGGCTGCAGGCGTAGCCCGCCGCACTCGATCCCTCCAGACCGTGAATGATGATGGCGTGCCCCTTCGGCTCTGCGGACGGGACCTGCGAATGGACCAGAACCCGCACGCCCGGCTCGGTCTCGAACAGCCGCGCGGTGACCGGAAAACGCTTTGCATCGAGATTGCGGCGCCAGTAATTGCCCGCAATCGTGGCAAGGTGGGGATTGCGGAAAAACGGCCGGAACGGGGTCAAGCCTCCATTGTATTGTCGGCCTCTGTCGAGTCGAGCTTTCCACAAAACCGCGCACAACGGACGCCCCCGCGTCCTGTGCGCTTAGACCGGCTCGGTCTTGTCGTGCACCAGCCAGCCAGGAGCGCTGAAAGAGACCCCCAGAAACTCGAAGATGAGCTTATCACGGCGCCGGCACATCGCCGGATTGACCTCGAAACTGATGAGCGAGCCATGCGGGAGATCGACGTCAACGAGTTTCCCCAGCGGAGTGGCGGCAAAACCCTCCTGGACGACCTTCCGTTGGTAGCTTGAAAATGACATTCCAAGACTCCTCTGCATACCCTATCGGTCGGCCAGGGGAAAGACAGTAGAGCCACATCACGCGCGGGGTGGGGCAGAAATTGCATTCCGCGGCCGGTTGTAGCCCGCCCCGAGACAGGCCGATTGAAAATCGTTGCCCCGAGGGCACCCAAGGTTGAAAACCTGCCCCACTCATCATGGATACACCGGTGTGACCTTCATCCCCGGCTTGACGGACTTCTCGGTCGGCAGGGCCACTGAATCTCCGTCGCTCAGGCCGCTGGTCACCTGAACCCGGCCGGCGCTGGTCACCCCGATCTGGATGGGCCGCCACTGGAGGATGTCGTTCGGTCCCAGGGCCAGCACCCCGCTGACGCCCTCCTGGCGCCGCAACGCCTCCCGGGGCAGGGTCAGGGCGTTCTTCACGACCTGCGACTGAATCTCGGCGTTCACGTTCGTGCCGGGGACGAGGTCCCGGTCGGGATTGTCGATCGCGCATCCGACCTCGCCGACGTGCCGCGTACCCAGCGGCGCCACTTCGGTGGGCAGCCGATCCACGACTCCGGCCCACTTCCGCCCCAGCAAGGCATCCCAGGTAATTGTGACGGGCATGCCGACGCCCATGCGGCCGAGGTCGGGCTCGTCCACGAAGACCTTCACGCGCACACGATCCAGCCGGCCGATGTTGGCCACCAGGTCGCCGGTCTGCAGGAATGCTCCGAGCTTCAAATCGAATTCGTAGACGATGCCGCCGATGGGCGCACGGACCACGGATCGCGCCAGGTTGTCCTGGGCAATGGCAACCGCCGCTTCGGCCTCGTGGATGCGCGCTTCCGCGGCGGCCCGGTCGGGCTGGGAAACCAGAGCGGCGCGCCGGTTCTCGAGCGATTGGATCAGCAACTGCGCCTGCTTCACGCGCTCCTGAGCGTCGAGCACCTCCTTGTGCGTGGCTGCCTGATGCGCTTCCAGGCGCTGCAGCGCATCGGCGTCGCGCTGGGCGGTCTGCAGGTCGAGCCGCGCGCGCGCCAGACTGTTGTCGATCTCGGTCAGCTCCACCGAGCGCCCACCCGCCTGAAGCACCGCCTCCTGGGCGCGTGCTTCCCGCACCCGAGCCTGCGCATCGGCGAGACTCGCTTCCATCTGGGCCGTATCCAGGCCTGTCAGCGGATCGCCCTCCTTCACCGCCTGGCCACGCTGAACGAAGATCTTCTGCACAATGCCGGAGCGGCCGGCGCGCGCCGTGGCCCATTCGATCGGCTCGACCTTACCGTTCGTCGAAATCGAGCTGACAATCGTCTCCCGCGTCGCGCGAGCGAACGGGACCTCCGGCGGAGTGGCTTTTCGCGTGACGCCCCAGACGATGACCAGCGCAAGGCAGATCGCGATGGCGATCAGTACGATGGTCCGGCGCCTCATGACCGCGGCCTCGCGCAATAATCTGTGCGCTCTCCGCACACCAGCGGCATGGGGCGATGGCCGCTTCCGTCCAGTGCAAAAATCTGCTCGATTGTTTCGCCGTATCGCGACGCGTCGAAGGCCAAACCCCATTCTCGCAAAAGCCTGGCGCCAATCCGCTATGCTGCTGGTAAGTGGGTCATCGGGATTCGAAAAGAGCGGTTGTCTTCGGCTGCGCGGGACAACTGGGGTGCGAACTCACGCGCGCGTTCACCGCGCGCGGGTTTGAGGTGCGGGGCTTTGAGCGGGCGGACGTGGACATCTCCGACGCCGACAGCGTGGAAGCCGCGGTGGCCGGCGCCGACCCGTCGCTGGTGCTCAACGCCGCTGCGTACAACATGGTGGACGTCGCCGAGCACGAGCCGGAGGCTGCGTTCCTGGCCAACGCGCTGGCCGTGCGAAATCTGGCCGTCGCCTGCCGCCAGGTGGATGCGCAACTGGTCCACTTCTCCACCGATTACGTCTTCGATGGCGCGGCCGGCCGCCCCTACACCGAGAACGACGATCCGCATCCGCTGGGCGCGTACGCGGTCTCCAAGTACGCCGGCGAACTGTATGCGCGCGGATATCTGGAGAGCCCGCTGATTGTGCGTACCTCCGGCGTCTTCGGTCCCGGCGGGCTGCACACCGCGCGCGGCAACTTCATCGAACTGATGCTGCGCCTGGCGCGCGGGAATCAGCCGATCCGCGTGGTGGAAGATCACGTGGCGTCGCCCACCTATGCCCCGGCCCTCGCCGAGCGCGTGGCGCAACTGGTGGAGCGCGATGCCGGCGGCGTTTTTCATCTGGGCGGCGGCATGCCCATTTCCTGGTTCGAGTTCGCGCGGATGATCTTCCGCCTGGCGGGCCTCGAGCCACAACTCAGGGCCACCAGTGATCGCGAATACCGCACGGTGGCGCGCCGGCCGAAATACTCCGCGCTTTCCAACGCGAAGGCGGAGAGCTTCGGCATCGCGCCCATGCCCCCGCTGGAAGAAGCGGTGGCCGAGTATCTCAACTGCCGCAAGGAACGCGGGGCAGTTTTGTAATCGGGGGACCGCTTGCTGCGCGCGGCTCGGAAGCCGCGACCAGAGGGAGCGGAGCCCTATTTCGCCTTCCGCTGCCAATACACCTTGCAGCCTTCGATCTCCGCCTTCTGCGCGTACACGTCCGGCAACCCGAGATCGACCAGATCCTGATCGTCGTCGTCGTCGCAGCTCTCCACGGTGTCGTAGCGGCCGGCCTTCACCCACTTGACCAGCTCCGGACGCGGCACAACGTGCAGCAGCGCCGCCTTGTCCGCGGGCAACCGCAGCTTGTGCGTGTCGTCGGATTCCATGCCGGATGGCGGCGGGCGGTGCGTGATGAAGTAGACAAACTCGTCCGACAGGACGACCCCTTTCTTCGGAGTCACTTCATCCACTTTGCGCGCGATTTTTTCGAAATCGGGCCAGGTCGTGGACGATTGGTCGTCGTAGATGTCCCGGCCCAGCCCGACGCACAGCAGAAACGTCATCACCGCGAACGGCAGCCAGCGCCGGTTGGGCCCGGCCAGTCGAGTCGCCACCGCATAGAACCCAATGGCCGCCGGAATGCCCAGGAACGGAATCAGCAACGAGAAGTACTGCGTGAACGTCGGACGGACCCAGCACAGATAGGCGGTCTCGCCCGCGGCCATCCATCCGCACAGATAAAACTCCGCGCGCCGCTCGCGCGCCCACGGGCTCGACCGAACGATCCAGATGAATCCGGCCGCCGCCAGCAGGGCCAGTATCAGCGCGTGACCGGAGTTGATCCACTCGCTCATTATTTCGAAGTTGTGTTTCAGCGAGCCTTCCCATTCCACCTGCCGGTAGAAAAGATGAAAATCGACGATGCAGAAGCGCACCTGATAGGGCGCGCGCGCGAACATCCACAACACCGGAATCCACGGCGTCAACGCTCCCGCGACGAACGCGCCAAATCGCGCCAGCCGGCTGCCCACGCGATTGTGAATCAGAATCCAGAGCAGAACCAGCGGCGTCATGGGCGCGGCGAGCAGGCTCGCTTCAGCGGCGGCGCTGACCGCGCATCCACACAGAAACGTGAGCAGAACGCCGGGCCGTGACACCGCGCGCACGGCGAGGCGAAACGCGATCACCGGCAGCAGCAGGCACAGCGCATAGGCTTGCCCGATGGGCCCGAACTCCACCAGCAGCCAGTTGCCGCCGACGAGCGCGACAGCCGCCAGCCCCACCACCAGGCGCCAGTTCGGCAAACGAAAGCGCGTGAACACGAAATCCGCCGCCAGGAACACCGTGGCCACGGTAGCCAGGATTGCCGCGGCATGCACCGTGCGCCAGGTGTCGCCGAACACCATCATCCACGCTGCGTTCCACCAAACGTTGAGCGGCGCCTGGGGAAAGAAGAAATCGACGTAGAGCCGCCGGCCCTGCTTCACCAGTTGCGCGGCGAGCAGATGAAAGCCTTCGTCGAAAGCGCAGGCGGTGGTTTCGCCGTAGACGGCGATGATCGCGGCGGTCAGCGCGACGGCCGCGCACACGATAGCGTACTGCTTCCGCGGGCGCGGAGCGGCCTCCGGGGTTTCATACAATGTGCGCTCATCTTCGAGCGTTGAAGGTTCCATCGGTGAGCAAAATCATCATAGCGCCGCCGGATCGCGCGACGCAGCCGCTGGCTCATTAAAATCGGCTAATCATCTCACGCGCGGCCTTCCGATATGATCGTCGGTAAGTGGCCATTCCCGCACCTGTCGAGACAGACGCCGCATCGAAACGCACGGCGTACACGCGCGAGCGCGTGGCCTTCTGGGACGAGTTCGCGGGCGAGCTGAACCGCTGGCGGACGCGCCGCTACTATCGCCGCCGTCTGGAGCGTCTGTTTGCGTTTTCGGTGCCGCCGGGCATGCGCGTGCTCGATGTGGGCTGCGCCACGGGCGATCTGCTGGCCGCGCTGAAGCCGTCGTACGGCGTGGGCATCGATTTCTCCGGTGCCATGATCCGCCAGGCGCGCGAGCGCCATCCCGAGCTGATTTTCCACGAGGCCGACGCGCACGATTTCGATCTGGGCGAGACCTTCGACGTGATCGTGTGCTCGGACGTGGTTAACGACCTCTGGGATGTGCAGACCGTTTTCCAGCGCATCGCCACGCACTGTCGCCCCGGCACGCGCGTGCTGCTGAATTTCTACAGCCAGCTCTGGGGAGGCCCGCGGCGCGTGATGGAGAGCTTCGGCATCGTGAAGCGCATGCTCCCGCAGAACTGGCTCACCGCCGAAGACGTCACCGACCTGCTGTATCTCGCCGGCTTCGAAACCATTCGCCACTCGCCCGAGATCATGTGCCCGGTGCGCCTGCCGCTGCTGGATACGCTGGCCAATCGCTATCTGGTGCACCTCTGGCCGTTTTATCATCTGGCCATCACGAATTTCCTGGTGGCGCGTCCGCAGCCGGTTCCGCGCGCCGATCACCAGGCGCGGGTCAGCGTCATCGTGGCGGCCCGGAACGAAGAGGGCAACGTGCCCAGTATCTTCGATCGCCTGCCGCAGATGGGCGCGGGCACCGAGCTGATCTTTGTCGAAGGCCATTCCCGCGACAACACGTGGGAGGCGGCGCAACGCGAGGCGGCGCGGCGGCCGGGCTATCCGGTGAAGCTGCTGCGCCAGACCGGCAAGGGCAAGGGCGACGCGGTGCGCCTCGGATTCGCCGAAGCCACCGGCGATCTGCTCATGATTCTGGACGCCGACCTCACCGTGATGCCCGAGGATCTGCCGCGTTTCTACGAGGCGTGGCGTAGCGGCCGCGGCGATTTCATCAACGGCGTGCGCCTGGTGTATCCCATGGAGCAGCGCGCCATGCGCTTCTTCAATCTGCTGGGCAACAAGTTCTTCAGCTTCGCGTTCACCCGGCTGCTGGGCCAGAACATTCGCGACACGCTGTGCGGGACGAAGGTGCTCAGCCGCCGCCACTACGAGACCATCGCGGCCAATCGCGCGTGGTTCGGCGAGTTCGATCCCTTCGGCGATTTCGACTTGCTGTTCGGCGCGGCGCGTTTCAACCTGAAGATTGTGGACATGCCCATCCGCTACGCCGAGCGTGTTTATGGTGAAACCAACATCCAGCGCTGGCGTCACGGCGTGGTGCTCCTGCGCATGGTGCTGGTGGCGATGCGGCGGATCAAGTTCGTGTAGGAACGGCCGATGCGTACCAGCATGGAGATCGACGCGAAGTTACTCCGCGACGCGATGCGCACGACAGGGCTGAAGACGAAGCGCGAGGTCGTGGAACTGGGTCTGAGGACACTGATCCGCCTGAGCAGGCAGGCCGAGATTCGGCGGCTCCGTGGGAAGCTCGACTGGCAGGGCGATCTCGCTGCGATGAGGATTGACGGTCGAAGCCGATCAATGGGTCGCCGCTGAGACGGGCAGGAAACCGTGAACCTCAACGATTCTGGTCTTAGCCCATTCGCTTTGCCGAAAGTAGATAAAGCGCCCGCCTTGTGCCAGGTGCGGCTGTTCAGCCTCGGGACTGAGCGGGCTCAGGTCACGTGGCAGCACGGGTAGGGCGCTCTCGGGTAGCGCTGTCTCCTTCCCTGTCAATATGTCGACTTGAAAGAAACTGGCACGATAGTTGTCGTCGTCCCTCGAAAAGAGGACAAAACGGCTATCCGCCGACCATAGCGGCGCATCGTCACGGCTCTGAGAACAGCGTTTGACCAGCACTCGAACATGCCCGCCAGCAGCCGGGATCAGAAAGATTCGCTCGTCAAAATCACCGTGGCCAACACCGGGCTGAGTCGAAAACGCAATCCACTTTCCGTCGGGGGACCAACTGATTCCCGCAATGACGGTATGGTCCCCGTACACCTCAAATGGTGGAATCGCGGAGACCACCACTCGTGCGCCGCTGCCGTCGAAGCGAGAAACCCAGACTTGCGTAGGGCCGGAACGGTTGGTGGCAAACGCTAACTTCCGGCCGTCCGGTGAGACGCAAAGATAACTGTCGGTCCACGGAAGAACGCGGACCTTTTCTGGCACCTGATTGCTAGCCTTGAGGTCAACTCTCCACAATGCCGATCCGCCCCCATGCTCGGTTCCAAGTCCGGTTCCATCCGGAAGAATCTGCGTGAGCTCGATGTTCCCTGGGAGGTTGACCAAGCGACTGGACGGATCATCGTGTGTCGATAGCAATCTTGAATAGAAGTTGCCATCGGCGTGAACCTGATACAAAAACTCCTGCCCATCCGGTAGCCAGATAATAGAGTCAATCTCGTGGGGTTCGGTTGCGACGGTGATCGGCGCGTGTGCGATTCGATAGTCCCTCGTCAGGTCGGCGAGCTTCAACCGATTTCCGGTCGCGAACGCGAGGCGTCTCCCGTCGGGAGACACAGTCGCAACTTCGCCGGTTGCCGCCAGACTGACTCTCGGGCTTCCGTCGGCCGGGATCAACCTCAGACGACATTCTTGGTCGGTCTTCCTGGGCGCAGCGGCGACCAAAAGCCGTCCATCGGGAGTCCAGGAAGGCGGACCCCAGCAAACGGCACCAAGTTCTCGCTCACGCCCGGATGGATAGCTCTTCACAAACAGCTTGTGGTCACACTGCATACAATAAAACCGCAGAAACGCGATTTGCTTGCCGTCTGGCGACCACCGAGGGCTCACGGGCGTTCCGTTGGCGAGGTCGCCGCCGACGGCCGCGAGCTGGGACGTCTCCCCTCCGCTGAAAGGCCTTAGGAAGATGCCGGGTAAGAAATGCGCCTTCGCCGACTCAAAGGCCAGCGTCTTCCCATCAGGCGAAACGACCGGCGAGTCCGTCGAGCCGCCGGGATACTCGGCTAACGACCTGACATTCTGTGCTGCGAACTGCGGCGCAACACAAAGCGCCAGTGCGACGACGCGCCGGAAAACCCGGATGTTAGACACGTTTTCTTCAAGGTATCAACGCTGCGGCGCGCATGGACGCACGGCTTCTCCGCCCCCTACTCCTCCCCTTCCCCGTTCGGCGTGGCGTAGTAGCCTTTGCGGGCCTGCACCTTGTACTCTTTGCTCGACGGGCGAATCTCGATCTTCCGGTAACTCCCGTCGCGCGCCCTGTTGGTGGGCGTGTAGGCCAGCGCGTACTGGCTGCGCATCTCGTCCTGAATCTCACGGAACACGTCGGTCAGCGGATGTTTGTTGTCCACGCGGAACACGCGCCCGCCGGTCTCCGACGACATCTGGCTCAGCGCGGAATCGCCGCCGTAAAACGCGCCGTGCGACATGTAGAATCGCCGGTCCACATACTCGATGCTGTAGATGATCGCGTCCGCCTTCTGCGCCTGCTCCACGGCGTCCCTGATCTTGTAGTGGCTGCCCTCGTCCTCGCCGTCGGTAATCAGGATGAGCGCCTTGCGCCCCACCTGCCCGTGCAGCTCGTCGTGCGACGCCAGATACACCGCGTCGTACAGCACCGTGCCCTTGGGATTGTAGATGGTGGGCACCGGCCCCGGCTCGAGGCCGCCCACGTCGGCGTTCACCTTCAGGCCGTTCATGCTCGCGCGCAGAAGCTTCGCCGAGCTGGTGTAATCCTGCAGCAGCTCGGTGTCGCCGCCGAAGCTGATCAGAAACGCCAGGTCCTTCGGCCGCAGCACCGCGCCGAAGAACTGCGACGCCGCTTCCTTTTCGATCTCGATCAGATTGCCCTGGCTGGGGCTCACGTCGATGAGCAGGCCCATGGTGAACGGCAGGTCGGTCTCGCGCGCGAAATAGCGCATGTCCTGCTTTTTGCCGTCCTCGAAAACCGTGAAGTCGTCTTTGGTGAGGTTGCCCACCAGCGCGTTCTGCTTGTTGCGCACGGTGAAGAAGACGTTGACGACGTTGACTTCCACCTTGATGGGCGCGGCTTCCTCGGTTGGCTTCTGCTCCGCGGGGGGCGCCGGTGTAGCGGGGGCCTGAGCGATGATCGGAAATCCAAGGAGGACGGAGACAACGAACACAGCAAAGGAGCAGTGCATACGATTACATTGGTAGATGCGCCGTTTGACGGCTTCGTTGCATGCGCCACGCCACCCGCCACCTTAAAAATGCCGATCCGATCCTGGCCGAGATCATCGAACGCGTAGGACCTTTCCGTATGGAGTACCGCGAGCCGGGGTTCTCCACGCTGGTTCGATCCATCGTATATCAACAGCTCAGTGGGCGCGTGGCTTCGCGCATCTTCGCGCGCCTGCTCGACCTGCTTCCCAATCGCGAACTCACGCCCGCCGCAATACTGGCGCTCACCGTGGAGCAGATGCGGGGCGCCGGCCTGTCAGGCCAGAAGACCACCTACATTCGCGATCTCGCCGAGCGCACCTTCGCCGGCGAAATTGACTTCGCGCTGCTCCCGGCAATGAGCGACAAAGAAGTCATCGAGATGCTGACCCGCGTGAAAGGCGTCGGGGTCTGGACCGCGCACATGTTCCTCATCTTCGCGCTGCAGCGGCCCGACGTGCTGCCGGTGGGCGACCTTGGCGTGCGCACGGCCATCCGCAAAGCCTATCGCATGCGCGCGCTCCCGAAGCCCGCGCGCATGGAGAAGATCGCGCGCTCGTGGCGGCCGTGGTGCTCGGTGGCGAGCTGGTATCTCTGGCGCAGCCTCGATAACGAAGCGATGCTCTGACCGGCTGCCGCCGGCGCCGCCGCTCAGAATCCCGCCGGCCGCTCGCCCGCCACATTCAGGGCCCGTTCCATGGCGATTCCGGCTCGCCCCATCGTGCCTTCGTCGAACAATCGCCCGATGAACGTCACGCCGTGCGGTACCCGGCGCGGCGGCGAGAACTTCGGCAGGGGATGCGCGGGATCGGGCGCCCAGTCGCTGCGCGCCTCCGCGACCTCTACGAACCCGGCTCGAAACGTCAGCGACGGATGCCCGGTGAAGTTGGTGATGGTCAGCATGTCATCGCGCAGCGACGGCACCAGCAGCAGGTCCACTTCCGAGAAAATGCGCGCCATTTCCTGGGCCACGGCACGCCGGAATCGGTCGGTCTGCACAAAATCCACCGCGGAGAGGAACCGCGACTGCCGGAACGTGTTCGGCCACGCATCGGGAACCTGCATGCGGAGCTCTTTCAGCCCGCCCGATAGCGTCAGCTCCTCGAACGCCGCGGCGGCTTCGGCGAACACGATGAGATACAGCGAATCGTACGGCCAGTCGGGCAGGGAGACTTCAACCGGGGCCATGCCCACTTTCCGAACGGTCTCCAGCGCGGCGCGGTCCACGTCGGTCGCGGGCGGCTCCTTCATCCAGCGCGGGAAATATCCGACGCGCAACCCGGCGACCGGCGCGTGGGCATCGAAATCCAGATGGCTCGGCGCGCTGGCAAAGTCGCCCGCATCGGGACCGGAGATGGCCTTCAGGACGAGCAGCGTGTCCTCCACGCCGCGCGCCATCGGACCCAGTTTGTCCAGCGACCAGCACAGCGTCATCGCGCCCGTCCGCGGCACTCGGCCGTAGGTCGGTCGAAGTCCGGTGACGCCGCAGCGCATCGATGGACTGACGATGCTGCCACCCGTCTCGCTGCCGATTGAAAAGCCGACCAGCCCCGCTGCGGTCGCCGCGCCCGGCCCCGCGCTCGACCCCGACGACCCTTCTTCCAGCAGCCACGGATTCATCGTCTGTCCGCCAAACCAGACGTCGTTGAGCGCGAGCGCTCCGAGGCTGAGCTTGGCAATGAGCACCGCGCCGGCCTGGTGCAAGCGCTGAACAACCACCGCGTCCTTCGCCGGAACCCGATTGCGATAGGGTTCCGCGCCGTACGTTGTCGGAATTCCTGCCGTGTCCAGCAAATCCTTTCCGCCCCACGGAATGCCGTGCAGCGGCCCGCGATAGTGCCCGGCGGCGATCTCCCGATCGGCCTCGCGGGCCTGCTCCAGCGCCAGGTCGCGGGTCAGCGTGATGACGCAGCGAAGCTTCGGATCGAAGCGCGCGATGCGATCGAGATAGATGTGCGTGAGGCGCTCGGAGGTGATCTGGCGCGTCTCCATCCAGCGTGAAAGGTGCGTCAGTGGCGCGAAAGCGATGTCTTCATCGCTTGCGGGCAGTGGAGGCGTCGCTCCAGCCGTGCGCACGAAGCGATCGCTCGCGGAACCGGCGTGCACGCCCGGCAACAGGGGATTCCAGCGTGTGGCCGGCGCAAGCGAATCCGGCGGGGAGAACTTCCTTGGTCCTGAGCGGCGCTCGTACACCGGCGCCATGGCGCTGCGCCAGTTGCCCGCCGCCTGTTCGCGCTCGGCGGGGGTGAGTTCGAACCGCACCAGTTTCTCGGCTTCCGTGAAAGTCACGGTTGAAACCGCTGGCCCCACTTCAGGCGCGGTCCCGAACGCCGGTGGCGCTCCCGGCGTAGGTGTCGGAGGCTCCTGCGAGCTGGCATCGCGCGCAACCGCGGACGCCGCCATCAAAGCCGCTGAGGCGCGGCCGAGGAACTGCCGGCGTGAATCGGGCATGTCCTATGCTATACGCCGCGAATCACCAGCATGGTGCAGTCGTCGCCGGGGGAGGAGCCCGCGTGCAGGCGTATCTGCTCGGTGACCGCGTCAATCAAGGCGTCCGGTTCGACGTCGCCGGCCCGCGCCACGGCCGCCAGCAGCCGTTCCTCGCCGAATTCCTCGCCGTCGGTGATGCCTGCTTCGGTGACGCCGTCGGAATAGACCACCAGCGTGTCGCCCAGGTTCATCTGCAGCGTGACTTCCTCGCAATCCCACTGGTTCAGCAGCCCCACCACCGGCGCGGTTGAGTGCAGATGCTCCAGCCGTCCGTTCGCGCGCAGCAGCAGCGGCGCGGGATGTCCGCAGTTCACGTAGCGCAGGGTTCGGCGCTTGTCGTCGTAATCGGCGTAGAAAACCGTGGCGTATTGCTCCGGCGGAGTGCTCGAATAGAACAGCCGATTAATCCCGCGCAGCAGCTCGCAACCGTCGCGCACTACTTCGGTCTGGCTGCGAAATGCCGCCTGCAGACTCGCCATCAGCAGGGCCGCGGCAATGCCCTTTCCCGACACGTCGGCCAGCACAAAACCGATCGCGGCCCCGTTCAGGTCCAGAAAATCGTAATAATCGCCGCTTACATCGCGCGCCGGAACGCATCGCGCCGCATAGTGAATCGTCTGAAGCTGCCGCGTCGGTTGCGGAAACAACTTCTCCTGTACGTGCCGCGCAATCTCAATCTCCGAGCGCGCCTGCTGCTGTGCGGTCCGCCGCGCCGCCGCCTCCCGCGCCTGCTTCTCGATGGTGCCGATCAGCCGCAGGTTATCCCAGGGCTTCTGCACAAAATCGGTCGCGCCGCGATGCATGGCGTCCACCGCCAGCTCGACGTTGCCCCACGCGGTCATCACAATCACCGGAGCGCAGTCGGGCCGCGTGCTCAGCTTGTCCAGCAGATCCAGCCCCTCCTGCCCGGACGTCGTGTCGCGCGCGTAATTCAGGTCCATCAGGATCAGGTCGAACGGCCGGGCATCCAGGGCGCGCAGCAGCGCCGCCGGCGAATCCACCGTCTCCGCCGTGTAGCCGGCCCCCTTCAGCAGCAGCCGCAGTGCTTCCAGAATGTCCGGTTGATCGTCGCTGATGAGGACACGGAGGGTCTCCCCGCTTACCGACGACAGAGCTGGCGACGATACGGCTGTCATGATCCTCTCTTGACTCTACGCAACCACAGTACCAGCAGTTCCCCCGTCTCAGGTGATTGACACGATTCGGCCGCATTCGCGGCCCACGCGCGCACGCTGTCCGCTATTGGGACGCGTTGTTCGTGCCCGGCTGGTGTATCATACTGTACCGGGATGAGAACCCTCCAGCCCGTCATCTGGGCCAAAGGCACCTTTCTGAGCCCGCAGCATTTGCAGGCCCAGGATCGCTTCATCGAAAGCGTTCTCCAGTTCCGTCTGGACGCGCTGAATTTTCGCCCGTGGGGCTTTCGCCAACTCCAGTTCAACCAGGAGCAGCTTGCCAATGGCGCTGTCGCGGTGCATTGCGCCCACGGCATGTTTCCCGACGGCCTGCCTTTCGAGATTCCCGAATCCGATCCGGCGCCGCCCGCGCGAAACATCGCCGAGTTTTTCTCGCCCGACCAGACCAGCCTGGACGTTTTCCTGGCCATCCCTTCGTATCGCGAAAACGGGCTCAACGTCTCCATGGCCGCGCGCGGACTGGAGACCCGCTACCTCGCCGAGGTAGAGACCTTCCGCGATGAGAATACGAACGCAACCGAGCGTCCGGTACAGATTGCGCGAAAAAATATGCGCCTGCTGGTGGAGGGCGAGAGCCGCCAGGGGAATTCCGTACTGCGCATCGCCCGCGTGCAGAAGACCGAGGCGGAGACGTACCAGCTTGACCCGTACTTCGTTCCGCCCCTGCTGGACATTTCAGCCAGCGATTATCTCGTCTCCATCGCCCGGCGGCTGATCGAGAACCTCTCCGCGCGCAGCAGCATGCTCTCCGGCATGCGCCGTCAGAAGAACCAGAGCCTGGCCGAGTTCACCGTGGCCGACATCGCCAACTTCTGGCTGCTCTATTCCATCAACACGCACTTTCCGCAGCTCCGTCACCTGTTTGAAACGCGGCGCGGCCATCCCGAGGAGCTGTTCGCCATCATGGCGGCGCTGGGCTCCGCGCTCACCACGTTTTCGCTGGACGTGAAGCCGCGCGATCTGGCCACTTATGACCACGACGACCTCGGCCGTTGTTTCAAGGATCTGGACGAGACGGTGCACCATCTGCTGGAGACGGTGGTGCCGAGCAACTTCGTGTCGCTTCCGCTGAGGCTCGTAAGGCCGTCGATTTACGCGGCTTCGATCACCGAAGACAAGTATTTGAACGATACCCAGTTGTATTTAGCTGTAAATGCCGAGATGGGCGAGGCGGATATTATCCAGAAATCGCCGGCATTAATGAAGGTGTGTTCGGCCAATCACATTGAGCACCTGATCCGCCAGGCGCTCCCGGGCATGGCCATGACCCACGTGCAGGCCCCGCCCGCGACGATTCCCGTCAAGGTGAACCATCAATACTTCAGCCTGAGCCGCTCCGGCCTCGCCTGGGAAGCGGTGCTGCGGTCGCGGAACATCGCCGTCTACGCGCCAGCGGATTTTCCGAACCCGCAACTGGAGTTGATCGTTCTTCTACCCGAGCCGCAGACGCCGGGGGCGGGGCAGTAAAAGAAGGGAAATAATGGCACAACTGGTCTCGGACTACGCGCGGATGTGGCCCCGAGAGATCTTTGATGTGATGGAAGAGGGCAGAAAGAAGCTCTTCTTACGCGGCCGCCACGACTTAGACCAGCCGGGCGTCTACATCCTCTACCGCGACGAACACCCCTACTACGTCGGCCAGGCGAAATCACTTTATCGTCGGCTTCACGACCACGCCAACAAATCCACCGACCGCTACTTTAATTTCTGGAACTACTTCTCTGCCTTCGTTGTGCCGAACCCTGAACAGCTCGACGAGGTGGAAGGCATCCTGATAGCTTCGATGCCAACAGCTAACCGCGCCGTCCCCCGGCTTCATTTGATCGAATTCCCACCAGAAGCCGCGAAAGTACTTCGCTCGGCGAGACGTCGAAGGCTCGGGCTGGACGCCCGCTGATCAATCTTGCAGCCCTACAACGCCTGCAGCTCTTTGCCGCGCGCTGCTGCCACCTGCGCATACATCGCATCCGGCGCTAAGTCGATGTCTCCCGGCCATGCGACGGCGCCATTGTCGACGTACACCCTCTCGAAGAATTCCGCATCGAGCAATGCCGCCAGAGCACCCTGCATGTCGCAGTCGCGCAATTGCACGCGCCCTGTAAGTCCATCTTTGAAGCGCACAAAGAGGCAGTGATCTTTCTCCGGTCTAACTTCAACAACGTCCCAGTACATCGCAGCCTCCTCTCATGGCAATGGATCAATGCTCGCCGGACGCGCGTTGGCACGGCAGAGCCGCCAATCCATCAACAGCTCCTCTCTATGCATCATCGCCCATTCCTGAACCAGGTTCAAAGCGCGACGTGGCAGTTGCCCTTCAATGATGTTCAACGTGCCGATATCGATGGTGGCTTCGAACTCGCCATACCGCGCATGAAAGTGCGGTGGTGCATGGTCCCGGAAAAACATGCGCACCATGATCCCGTAGAACACGCTGATGGTGGGCATGCGATCACGCCGATTTTACAGCCATAGCGGTACACCGCCACGAGCGCAGCATGACCGCGAACTCCTCCACCGACTCATCTTCGTCTGACGGATGACCTGGCAAGTCCTCGATGTCCACTACGGGCCTGACGCCCTGCTGGGCCGCCAGCTTCTCGATGGAAATGAAGGAGTCCACGCGTCAAGATTAGCAGGATGGTCGGCCCGCCGCTTCCGGCCGGTGCTATTATATTCCCACGGTAAATGCGCGCCGCGGGGCGGAGGACACCTGACGGATGAAGACCCTTTCGCGAGTGGTGTGGTCGGAAGGCATGCACCTCGGCCCGCACCACTTCCAGCTTCAGAGCCGCTATTTCGAAGACGTCATCCACTTCGCCACCTCCAGTCTCTGGTTCGGAGACTACGGCATCATGGGTTGCCAGTTCGACGCCGAGGCCCTGCGCAACGGCACGCTCTCGCTGATTCACGCGCGCGGCGTCTTCCCCGATGGCCTCGCTTTCCACATGCCCGAGTGCGAGCCGCTGCCCTCGGCGCGCCGCATGGCCGAGCTCTTCCCGCCCATGCGCGACAGCGTCGATATTCTGCTCACCGTGCCCGCGCGGTCGGAACGAGGCGCGATCTGCGCGCTCAACGGCGATGAAATCACCTCATCCATTCGCTACATTGCCGAAGAGGTGATCCGCCCCGACGAGAACACCGGCGGCGACGAGAAGCCAATCGCCGTCGGCCGCAAGAACATCGAGCTGAAGCTGGACACCGAAGTGGACGACCAGATGGTGAAACTCCCCATCGGGCGCGTCCGCCGCGACGGCTCGGGCAACTTCATTCTCGACCAGGCTTTCATCCCGCCGTGCCTCACCATCAACGCCAGCGACCGTCTCATGCTGCTGCTCCGCCGCATCGTCGAAATGCTGGAGGAAAAAGCGCGCACCGTCATCAAACCGAAGGAGCTGGCCGCCGGCACCACTTCCGGCTTCTCCGCGCAGGGCATCAGCAACGCGTGGTTTCTGCATTGCGTGAACTCCAGCATCGGTCCGCTGCGCCATCTCTGCTTCGCCAAGAAGCCGCACCCCGAAGAGGTTTTCGTCGAGCTTTCGCGGCTGGGCGGCGCGCTCTGCACGTTCGGGCTGGATTCGCATCCTTCCGCGCTGCCCGCGTATCAGCACGACAACCTGGCCGAGTGCATGGAGCAGCTCGAATATCACATCCGCACGCATCTCGAGCTGGTGGTGCCCAGCAACTGCGTGCACATTCCGCTCAAGCCGGCGGCGCGCTACTTCTACGAAGGCGCAATCACCGATCAGCGCGTCCTCAGCCGCTCCCGCTGGATCTTCGCCATCCACACCAAACGCATCGGCGAGGCCGATCTCATCGAAAGCACGCCGCGCCTTGTGAAAATCTGCTCGCAGGAGTTCCTGCCCAGGCTGGTGAGCCGCGCGCTCCCCGGATTAAAAATGACGCACATGCCGGCGCCGCCTCCGGCCGTTTCGCCGCGTCTCGAAACCCAGTACTTCTCCGTTGACAAAGCCGGTCCGTGTTGGGAGCATATGGTGACCACCAGGAAACTAGGCATCTATGTGCCGGGAGAACTGCCCCAGCCCGAAGTGGAACTGATGGTGGTGCTGGATTAGTCGATGGCCACTCCGCCGAATGCGCCCAATCCCAACGCCGCGCCCGCACCGCCGGGCGCGCCCTCGCCCCGCACCGTCAACCTCGCGTTGGTCTTTCAGGAAATCTTCACGGTCACCGTGCGGCTGCGTTCCAACCGCCAGACGGTTACCGACGCCGAACAGTTCCGCAACCAGATCCGCGCCGCCCTGAAAGCGGCCGATCGCGACGGCAAATCGCTCGGCTATACCGACGACGATATCCGCCTCGGCATATTCGCAGTGGTCGCGTTCCTCGATGAAACCGTGCTCAACCTGCGCAATCCGGTTTTCGCCGACTGGGTGCGGCGGCCCCTGCAGGAGGAATTGTTCGGACAGCACACCGCCGGCGAGATCTTTTTCCAGCATTTGCAGAAAATCCTCGGCCGTCGCGACATTCCCGAAACCGCCGATCTGCTGGAAGTCTACTACCTCTGTCTGCTGCTCGGCTTTCAGGGCCGCTACAGCGTTACCGGAAAAGGCGAATTGCGCGCATTAATGGGCGCAATTGACGATAAAATGCGCCGCATTCGTAAAACGCGGCCCGATCTTTCGCCGGCGTGGGAAATCGCCGGCCGGATGGTGACCATCAGCGCCACCGACGTCTGGGCGCGCCGCTTCGGCTGGGCGGCCATCAGTTGCGCCGGCCTCGCTCTGTTGCTGTTCGTTTTTTATTCCATCCTGCTGGCCTCGGGCGTGTCCGACCTGCGTACGCTCGCGGCACAGTTGCCGAAGTTATAAGTCGCCATGGGACTCGGATACATTCTCGGATCCACCGGCTGGCTGATCGTCTACATGGTGCTGAGCTGGCTCATTCTGAGCCGGCTGCACCTGAATCCCTACATGCAGACGATCGTGTTCTCGCTGATGGCGTCGCTCGGCATGGTCGTCTACGGCCTGGTCTTCTGGTTCCAACGGAAGCGGCAGGCGGCGAAACAGGCGCGGGCTGCGCCGGACGCGGCGGGTGCGGCCACGGCCCCGGTTCCCGTCAGCGACGATATCGACTTTCTGTTGAAGGAAGCCGAGCATCGCCTCACGTCGTCGGCTTTGGGCCGCGATGCACGCCTCTCGAAACTGCCCGTGGTCTTTCTCGTCGGAACGCCCGGCAGCGCGAAAACGAGCACGCTAACGCACTGCGGCGTCGAGGCTGAATTGCTGAGTGGACAGGTATGGCAGGAAGGTCTCATCGTTCCCACGCGCGCCACCAATGTCTGGTTCGCGCGCCAGACCGTGTTTCTGGAAGCCGGCGGCAAGCTGGTGAGCGACCCGCCGCGCTGGGCCAGTCTGGTGAAGTGGGTGAGGTCGAGACGGCTGCGCCTGGCATCGCTGTTCCTGCGGAAACAACAGGCTCCACGGGCGGCGCTACTGTGCGTGGACATCGAGTCTTTCCTGAAGCCGGGCGCGCGGGAAACCATGCAGGTGGTGGCGCGCAACCTGAACGCGCGGCTCGGCGAGATGGCCAACCTCCTTTCGGTCAACCTGCCGGTTTACGTGCTGTTCACGCGCACCGACCGTGTTTCCTTCTTTAGTGAATATGTGCGCAACCTCACGGACGAGGAAGTCACTCAGGTAGTCGGCGCCACGCTGCCCGTGGTGCTGGGCAATCGCGTAGGTGTCTACGCGGAAGAAGAAACACGCCGCCTCGCCGACGCCCTCACGCTTCTCCAGTTCTCCCTCTGCGATAAGCGCCCGCTTTTCCTGGCGCGCGAAAACGACGCCTCGAAACTCCCGGGAATTTACGAATTCCCGCGCGAATTTCGCAAATTGCGCACCGCTATCGTGCAATTCCTGGTGGACACCTGCCGCCCCAGCCAGTTGCGCGCCAGCGCGTTCCTGCGTGGTTTCTATTTCTCGGGCGTGCGGCCTGTCGAGGTGCGCGACAGCCCCAATCAGGTGGCGCAGCAGAGACGCGTCTCCGCCGAAGAGGCCACCGGCATCTTTTCTCTCCGCCAGCTTGCCGAACCGGCCGAACCCGCGCAACCTTCCCCCGGCAGCCGGCGCATCCCGCAATGGCTGTTCCTTTCGCATTTATTCAATGATGTCGTCCTGGCGGATCGGGCCGCCCTCGGCGCCAGCGGCCGCAACATTCAGACCGATCTGTGGCGGCGCATCCTCTTCGCCTGCGGCGCCGGTCTCGCTCTGCTGCTCGGCCTCGCCTGGACCATCTCGTATTTTGGAAACCGCGCGCTCGAACACCAGGTGCTCGATGCGGCCAGAGGCATCTCCGCCATTCCCTACACCGAGAATGAACTGCCTTCCATCGATTCGCTGCAGCGCCTCGAAACGCTGCGCGAGTCCGTGGAGACGCTGGCCCGCTATCATCGCGAAGGTCCGCCGTGGAGCCTGCGCTGGGGCCTCTACACCGGCGACTCGATGTACGCGTCGGTGCGCCGCCTTTATTTCGGCCGCTTTCATTCGCTGATGTTCGGCGTCACGCAGGCGGGCATCCTCGCCTGGCTGCAAAGGCTGCCCGACGCGCCCGGCCCCAACGACGAGTACACGCCCGCGTACAACACGCTGCGCGCTTATCTCATCACCACCTCGCACCACGAAAAGAGCACGGTTGAGTTCCTCTCGCCGTTCCTCTACAGCCACTGGCTGGGCAGCCGCACGCTCGATACCGATCGCGCACGCCTCGCGCAGCAGCAGTTTGATTTCTACAGCGATGAGCTGCGCTACGAGAATCCGTACTCCTCCGACAATGACGCGCAGGCGGTGGCTCGCGCCCGCCATTATCTCGCCCAGTTCGCCGCGGTCGAGCGCATTTACCAGGCAATGCTCGCCGAAGCCTCGCGCCGCAACCCCACGGTGAACTTCAATCGCCAATACCCCGGATCGGCGCAGGCGGTCACCAACAACAAGGACGTTCTCGGCGCGTTCAGCAAAGACGGCTGGGCCTTCATGGACGACGCCATCCGCCACGCCAGCCGCTATCTGGGCGGCGAGGAGTGGGTGCTGGGCCCGCAAATGTTCACGGCCATCGAGCCCGACAAGCTGATCCCGTTGCTGACTGCCCGTTACCATTCCGATTATGTCGCGAATTGGCGCGCCTACGTGGCGAATTCCTCCATCGTGCGCTACGCGAGCCTCGCCGATGCCGCACGCAAACTGACCATGCTTTCGGGCAACCAGTCGTACCTGATGCAGTTGTTCTGCGTCGGGTCGGTGAATACCAACGTCTCCTCCGACGACGCAAAGGCTCCGTTCCAGCCGCTGCAATTCGTCACGCCGCCGGATAGCTGCATGAGCCAGCTTATATCCGGCAACAACACGGCATATATCAATGCGCTCCTGAATCTGGAAGCCTCGCTCGATGCCGCCTCGCGCGCCACGGGACCCAATGATCCGGCCATCAACCAAACTTTCAGCGTGGCCCAGGACGCTCTGCGCGTCACCCGCCAGGTGGCCAACAATTTCCGGCCCGACCGCGACGCCAAGCCCGGAGTGGATCAGATGACGCAGAAGCTGATGGAAGATCCCATCACCTACCTGCTCGCGCTGCTGGGCAACATCGGGCCGTCGCAACTGAACGGCGCGGGCCGCAACTTCTGCCAGGCATTCAACGGCATCGTGAACAAATACCCGTTCAACAGCGCGTCGCAGGTGGACGCCACGCTTCAGGAAGTGGACGGGATTCTGCGTCCGCCCGACGGCCTGTTGTGGACCTTCTACGAAAGCAACCTGAAGCAATACCTGCAGAAGGTTGGGTCGCAGTACGTGCCCGCGCCGGGCTCCAACGTGCATCTCACGCCGCAGTTCGTGCGCTTCTTCAATCACGCCGCACAACTGTCGGATGCGTTCTACGCCGGCGGCGCGCATGAGCCGCACCTGACGTACAACATGAAGGCGATGCCATCGGAAGGCCTGAAGTCGATGATCCTTCTGCTCGACGGTCAGACGCTGAAGTCGAGCGGCTCGGGTGGCCAGAGCATGCAGTTCAACTGGCCTGGGAGCGCCCACCAGGCGCGCATGAGCGGCAGTCTCGGCGGCGGCGAATTCGGATTCGAGAACTACGACGGTCTGTGGGCCGTGTTCCGCATGTTCGGCGACGCGGATCACTCCACGCCGTCCGGCAGCGGCTACATTTTCGAATGGATCCCGCGCCAGGGCCAGAACCGCCAGCCCATGACGCTCGAGAACGGCAAGCCGCTCACCGTGCGCTACTACCTGGAGATGAACCCGCCCATTTTCCAGAAAGGCTGGCTGTCCGGCTTCGACTGCGTATCGCGGGTGGCGCAGTAGAATGGATCGGTAACCCCTCGACACGCGCGAGCATCGTTGATGTAGACAATGCTCTCGCGGCGATATCTCATGGCGGCTCTGTGCGCCTGCGCTCTGGCGGCGGCGCAGGACGATCAGACCCCCATCTTCTCCACCAGTGTTCGTGTGGTCAACGTACTGGCCAGCGTGCGCGATAAGCACGGCGCCTTCATTCGCGACCTTGGCAAGGACGACTTCACCCTGCTCGAGGACGGCCGCCCGCAGGATATCCGCTACTTCTCGCGCGAGACCAATCTCCCGCTTACCCTCGGCCTCATGGTGGACACCAGCATGAGCCAGCACCGCCTCATCGAAACCGAGCGCTCGGCCAGCTACCGCTTCCTCGACAAGGTCCTCGGCGACAAGGATCAGGTCTTCATCATGCAGTTCGACATGGCCGTGCAAATGGCCCAGGACCTAACGTCATCGCGCAAGCAGCTCGAAGATGCGCTGGCCTACGTGGACACGCCGACGCGCGCCGAGCTGCAGATGGAGGGCATGCGCGGCGGAACGTTGCTCTATGACGCTGTCCTGAAGGCCTGCCGCGAGACCATGAAAAACCGCACCGGCCGCAAGGCGCTGATCGTTCTCTCCGACGGCGGCGAGAACGGAAGCGAGGCCACGCTGGAGGAGGCCATCGACGCGGCGCAGCTCTCCGACACGCTCATCTATTCCATTCTCTTCGCCGATCCCGAGTACCAGGGCATGGGCAACTTCGGCCGCAACGTTCTCAAACGCATGGCGCAGCAAACCGGCGGTGGCTTCTATGAGGTGACGAAGAAGCAGAGCATCGATCAGATTTTCGAAATGATCCAGGACGAGCTGCGCAGCCAGTACAGCCTCGGCTACGTGTCGGATCGCCCGGTCGAGGTTTCCGAATTCCGCCGAATCAAACTCACCGTGAAGCAACCGGGCCTGCTCGTGCAGTCGCGAGATCGCTATTGGGCAAAGCGCTAAAGGAAAGCCGCGAAGCGTTGAAGGAAGGCCGCGGCGATCCGCTCGACCACGCCGGCCGATTTCAACTCGTGACCAGCGCGGTCGATCACCACGAGCGTGACCGGCGCGGGGATCAGCTTCAACGCGGATTCCAGTTCCTCGGGCGATCCAAACGGATCGCGGCTGCCGCTCACGAACAACGCCGGCGTGCGCAGATTCGCGAAATGTGCGGTCCGTAGCTCGGCGGGCTTGCGCGGCGGATGAAGCGGATAGGAAAGGAGCAGGAGACCATCCACCAGACCGGGCTCTTCCGCAGCGAGCATTGAGGCCTGTCTTCCACCGTACGAATGGCCGCCGAGAAACACCCGGCCGGCGCCCGCACCTCTCGCCTTCACAACAAGCTCGCGCAATCCGGCACGATCGCGCGCCGCATCGCCAGGACGTGGAGGACCGGCCGGCCGCTCCTCGCGATACGACAGATTCACTCGCGCCACCGACAACCCGCCGGCCGACAGCGCGCGATCCACCGCCACCAGCAGCGGCGCATTGCGATTCGAGCCGGCCCCGTGCGTGAGGATCAGCGTGTCCGCCACGAACGACCAGGGTAGCATGGCAGAGTCGCTATGATGGACCGTCGCACTCTGCTCAAGACCGGCCTCGCGGTTCCCCTTTTGTCCGTGAGCGCCACTCCCGAAACTTCGTGGCCTGGCCGCATCCGCCGCATCGGCCAGTTGAACTTCACCGAGCACGACCCGGTGGAGCTGAACGTCGAAGCGTGGGCCGACTACTGGACCAGCCTCAAAGTGGACGTCGTGCTGGTGAGCGTCACCGGCATCATCGCCTACTATCAGACGAAGGTCCCGTTCCATCGCCGGAGCCAGTATCTCGGCGATCGCGATCTCTTCGGCGAATGCTGCGCAGCGGCGAAGAAGCGCGGCATTCGCGTGATCGGCCGCACCAGTCCCGACCTTAACTGGGAAGACGCACTGCAGGCGCATCCCGAGTGGTTCATGCGCGACCAGGAAGGCCGCGCGACGCCGCATCACGAAGACCCGCGGCTGTTCCCCACGTGCACCTTCTCCACCTACATGACCGACTACATGCCGGCCATTCTGCGTGAGGTGAATTCGCTCTACGATGTGGACGGCTTCTTCACCAACGGCTGGCCGCCTTACGGCACTCTGCCGGTCTGTTATTGCGATCAGTGCCGCAGGCTGCCGAAGCCGGGCACGCCCGAATACTGGGACAAACTCAACGAGCGCGTCTTCTATCTCTGGAGGCTTTACGACTCCATCGCGAAGGAGAAGAAGCCAGCGAATTTCTATTTCGGCAACATCGGCCGCGCGACACACGCCAGCGTGAATCTGAAGCAGGTTGGCGAGATCGCCGAGTGGTTTCAGGCCGACAATCAGGGCCGCGCGAACGAGGCGCCGTTGTGGAGCGCTGCTCTGCAGGGGCGCGTGTGCAGCGCGGTGCAGAAAGGCCCCGCGGCCGACGCCGCGAGTAAACCGAAGATGAGCACCATTATCACTGGCGCGTGGTCTACCTGCGACCCGCGCTGGCGCAACGTGCACAAGTCGGTTCCGGAAGCGCAGATGTGGCTGAGTCAGACCGTCGCCAGTGGCGCGATCCCGTATCTGCATCTGATCGGCGGCGAGACGGGCATGGGCGAAGATCGTCGCATGCTCGAGCCGGCGCGCCAGTTCTTCAACTGGACCGCGCAGCACGACCGGCACCTGACCAACAAGCGCTCCATTGCGAACATCGCCGTCGTGATGGGCCAGCGTACTCAACTGTTTTACAAGCCGCCCGCGGGTGCCGCGGTTTCTCAATATATAGACGGCCTGTACTACGCGCTGCTCGAAGGACGATTCCTGTTCGATTTCGTGCACGAGGACGATCTCGGGCCGGAGACGCTTCGGAAGTACTCCGCGGTCTTGCTGCCCAACATCGCGCTGCTGAGCGATGAGCAATGCCGGCAATTGCGCGCCTACGCCGAGGCTGGCGGCTCGCTGCTGGCGACGTTCGAAACCAGCCTCTACGATGACCGCAACCAGCGCCGCGCCGAGTTCGGGCTCGCCGACGTCTTCGGAATTCGCAAAGCGGGAGAGATCATCGGCACCAATGGCAACGCTTTCTATGCGCGCATTGAGCGGCGTCACGCGATTCTGAATGGCTTGTTCAATACGAACCTGCTGGCTGGCGCCGAGTATCGCTTGCCTGTGGCGCCCGTCAACGAGCCGGTGCTCACCGTTGTGCCCGGCTACGTTGCCTACCCGCCCGAACTCTCGTACCCGACGCAGCCGCACACCACCGAGCCCGCAGTCGTGCTGACCGAAAAAGACGGCAGCCGCCGCGCTTGGTTCCCCGGCGACATCGAGCGCACCAGTTGGCGCACGGGCCACACCGATCTCAGCCAGCTTCTGCGGAATACAATCGCGTGGCTCACGCGCGGGAACGCGCCGGTTACGGTCGAAGGCGAAGGCCTCGTTGAAACCTTCGCATGGGAGACCGAAGCCGGCTTCGCGATCCACCTGCTGAACTACACGAATCCCAATCTGCATCGCGGCTGGCTGCGGCGCTTCTATCCGATCGGCGCGCAGAAAGTGACGATGAAGATTCCACGCGAGGTGAAACGAGTACAACTCCTGCGAGCCGGAACCGACGTGCCCTTCCGGGCATCGGGCAGCGCGGTCGAATTCACCGTCCCACGCGTGATCGATTACGAAGTTGCGGCGTTCGGTTGATCAGCCTCTGGTCACAAACCGGAAGAACAGCGCGGCCTTGGCCACCGGCTCGGCCTTTGCGGCGATCGCCGCCATCTGCCGCTCGCTCAGCGGCGTGAATTCGCGCGCGATCTGCACGTTCTCTTCGAGCTGCGCGATGTTGTCGCAGCCGACAATCACCGTGCTCACCGGCAGCGTCAGCGAAAACGACATCGCTTCGCGCATGGTCAGCGTGCCCGGACGATCCGTGATCACCGCGCCTTCCCACGAATGCTTCTGCGCTTCCAGCGACGGCGGAGTCCAGTTCGCAAGCAGCCGGCTGCGGCCCGGCACCTTCATGCCGATGATGCCCATCTGCTTCTCCACGGCCAGTGGCAGCAGCGCTTCCATGAAGCTGAAGTGGCGGCTGTCGGCCGCGTTGAGCGCCATCAGAATCGTGTCGAACGGGAAGCGGTTGATGGCGTCCATCAGCGGCTCGGGCCGGAAATGGCCGGTGATGCCGAGAAAGCGCACCATCTTCTGATCGCGCGCCTCGAGCAGCGCCTCCATGGCTCCGCCCTTCCCGAACACCTGATCGACGTCTTCGGAAATGCCGATGTCGTGCAGTTGCCAGAGGTCGAGGTGATCGGTGTGCAGCAACTCGAGCGACTTCTCGAGCATGCGCAGCGAGCCTTCGCGCGTGCGCGCCTTGGTCTTGCTGGCGAGGAAGGCCCGCGCGCGCCGGCGCTTCATCACCTCGCCGACATACTGCTCGCTCCAGCGCTCCGGCCCGCCGTAGATGGAGGACGTGTCGATGTAGTTGACCCCCAGATCGAGCGCGCGCTCGATGACGGGCACCGCATTGTCGAAGTTGTGACCGCGCTCCAGCGCAGCCTGGCCGCCGAGGCTGAAGATCCCAACCTTGTACCCGGTGCGGCCCAGATTGCGCGTGGGCATGGCTGGCACGAATGCGGGGTTCTCGGCGTTGAGCGCCGGCTTCGCCGTATCGCCCAGAGCGGAGTTGGCCAACAGGCCCGCGGCAGTGGCGCCGCCGAGCTTGAGAAAAGTGCGTCGTCGGGATTTCTGCACGGAGACCCTCCTGTCAAAGCATAGAACAGTTGAGACGGTTTTCGCCCTGCGGGTGTTAGCCGCACGCAGTACCTTTGGAAAGTACATGAGCCAGAATTCCTGCGATCAAATGGATCACGATCTGAACCGAAAGTGCGACATGCACGCGGATCGGTTTCTGAACCTGGGGATTGACCGACCATTGGGCTGGCTTCCCGCTTGACGTGATTCTCATTTCGGCTCGACAATGGCGGCCTGAGAGGCCGCCGCAGGCTAAGAGCCTGCCCCACAGTCCACAACCCACGCTCGTCTTAGCCGCGAAAACGGCCGTCGAGTTCTTCTTTCCAGCTCCCGTGCAGAGGGGAGCGCATGGCGCGCCGCAGTTTTTCGGGATCGGTCTCCTCGCCTTTGAAGAGGCGAACGACGTCGGCCACGGTGATTTCCTCGGGACCCGGGCCGGCCTGTTCAATCTCGTCGCCGGCGCCGATCTCGCCTTCCTCCACGACGGAGAAATAAATCCCCGATCGCCCGCTCGCCCAAAACCGCCGCACCATGTCGGCGCGGTCGAAGCGAACGTTGAGCTTGTAGCAGGGCATGCGCGGCTGCGTCGCCTGCAGCACGACCGATCCGATGCGAAAGCGGTCTCCGATGCGCACCGCATCCTCCAGCAGGCCGGCGCTAGTCAGGTTCTCCCCGAACGCGCCGTGCGGAAGCTCGGCGTCGGGCAGCTCTCCCGCCCAATACGAGTAGTGTTCGGAGGGATAGAGATAGACGGCTTTCCAGGGGCCGCCGTGCACGCGCAGGTCGGCCTGCCGGTCGCCATCGAGGTTGTGCCGGCGCAGCGCCACGCGGCCGGCGACGGGAGACTTCCAGATCGCGGTGCCAACGCTTCCACCCGGCAGCGGGACTTCGCGCGGTGTCCCGACATTGACCGAGAGGAGGTGGGCCATTGGTTTATTGTGACCGCTCCCTGTGGTCACAGCTCAGTTTCCGAGCCGCGCCCGAAGGAAGCGGTTCTTCAAGGCTGCATCCGGTCCGCCCAGTGCAGGAAACGCCACAGGTCGCGGCGCATGCGCCACGCGAGCGAAATGAACTCGCGGAAGCCGATTCCCTCGGCAGGCCGGCCCAGGTACGTTTCCATGCGCCAACGAAGGTAAGGACTGCGCCACGGCCGCAGTCGGTAGCCTCGCGTGGCGTGCCAGATGGTGGCGAACATCAGGGCACGCGCGCGGTGGCGGTCTTCGGTTCCTTTGCTCCCTCTTCGGTGGCGAAGTAGCCGGTGCGCGTACGCACCACCGGCGACCCGGGACCTTTCACCGCCACGCGAATCTGCCGGAACGTCCCATCGAGCGCGGGATTGCTGGGCGTGTAAGCGATGATGTACTGATTGCGTATTTCGTGCGCCACGCGCAGAGCGATGGCGTCCACTTCGGTCAGGTCCTTCGGATAGTAGGTCAGCCCGCCGCTCGCGGTGGTCAGCGCGTTGAGCACCCGCTTCGCCTTCTTCGCTTCGTGGGGCTCTTCGTCGCTCAGCAAGCCAATAGCGTAGATCAGCACCTCGCTCTTCTGCGCCTTCATCACCAGCTTTTCCAGCGTGTCGCGGTCGTTGCTGGCGGTGTCGTTGCCGTCGGTAACCACCAGCAGCACCTTCTTGTCCTTCCTGCCCTTTTCCTTCAGGTAATCGATGGACATGCTGATGGAATCGCGCAGGGCCGTGCCGCCGCGCGAATCGATGCGCGCGATTCCCTGTTCGAGCAGGTGCATGTCGTTGGTGAACTCCACGTCGAGATACGCCTCGTCGTTGAAGTTGACGATGAACACTTCATCCTGCTGGTTGGAGGCCCTCACCAGATCGAGCGAGGCGCGCTCCACCCGCGCCCGCTTGTCACGCATGCTGCCGCTGTTGTCGATCACCATTCCCATGGACACGGGCACGTCTTCGCGCTTGAAAACCTTGATGCTCTGCTCGGCGCCGTTCTCGTACACTTTGAAAGCGCTCTGCGGCAGATCGGTGAGCAGCTTGCCCTTGTGGTCCACCACGCTGGCATGCAGGACGACCAGGCGAGCGTCGGCCTTGAAGGTGAACGGACCTTCGTCGTTTGGCGCCTTCGGCGCGGTGTCGCTCTGTGCCCACAACGAGGCGGCGGCGAGCAACGCAACGGCGCTACTGAGACGGAGCATAGTATCCGAGACGATAAAACGCTTTGAGCGGCGGCAGGCCAGGCGGCTGCGCCAGCTTCACCTGGAGGTGCCGGTACTTTCCATTTCGATCCTGGTTCTTTGGAGTATAACCCAGCAGGTACTGATTGCGAAGTTCCACGCCGATTTTGGCCGCGACATCGGGGAGGTCCGCGAGGTTGTCGATTTCATAAGCGCGCCCGCCGGTTTGTTCGCTCACCTGCTGGAGCAGCCCCGGGCCGGCCATCTCCTCCGGCGTGCGCGAGCGGCTGGAGATGGGCTCGTAGATGCCAATAGCGTAAATCTGCACGTCGGCCTCGCGCACGGCGTTGCGAATCTCGGTTTCCGTGTAGCGGCTGCTGTTGTCGCCGCCATCAGAGATGATCAGAATCGCCTTGCGCGGGTTGCGCGCCTTCTTCATTTCGTGCATCGCCAGGTAGATGGCGTCGAGCAGCGCGGTGCGGCCCTTCGACTGCGTGAACGTCAGACTGCTCTGCACCTCTTCGGAACTGGGCGTGAACGGAACCACCAGCTGCGGGCTGTCGTTGAACTCCACCAGGAAGAACTCGTCCTGCGGGTTGGCGGTCTTGAAGAACTCGGCCGCGGCCTGGCGGGATTTGCCGAGCTTGGGTCCCATGCTGCCGCTGGTGTCGAACACCAGGCCGACCGACAGCGGCGCGTCTTCAGCGGAGAACTGCGTGATCTTCTGCTCCACCTTGTCTTCAAACAGCCGGAAATGCTGCTTCTCGAGTCCGGTGACGAAGCGATTCAGCGGATCGGTGACGGTCACGGGCACGAGCACCAGTTCCGTTTCCACGCGAATGGAAGATCGCGGGATCAGTTGCTGCGGCTCGGGTTTGGTGCCGACGCGCGGCGTGATGGCTACGCGAGCGTCCGACGGGTCGCCGGATTGCGGTGTGACGGCTTGCTGGTCCGCCGCGCACACGCCCGTGAGGCACAGGCTGAGCGAGAGGAGGAGTGGGATCGGATGTGAGCGCACAGGACGCGGCGGCGTCCTCCATGAAAACGCGAAACCGGACGCCGCCTGCGCCCGTTGTGCGCGATTTCGTGGAAGGTGCGCGAAGCGTGCGTTCCGCACGGCGTTGCCTCGGTTCCGGCCGGATTTCAGTATATCACCCGACGCTGGCAATCCGGCCTCGCGCCGCGCCGGTATCCCCGATTTAAGCTGTTTGTTTACACTTCGTTGGGAATTTGATGCCGGGGAACTTCCAGGGGTTTCAACCAACGTTCAGATCTGCCGGAGAACCTCGGCCAGCGCTTCGACGAAGAAGTACTCGCCCCACATCACCGATTCGTCCACGCCGAGCTCCTTGTGGATGTGATAGACGCCGCCCTTGAGGATGCCTTCCCATTTCTTGTCCTTGCGCGCCACGTACTTCTCGCACAAGGTGCGCACGATCAGCGCGGCGCTGGACCAGTAGAAGTGGGAACGGCCGCGGTCGGTGGTGGCCGAACGCAGGCGGAGCATGGCCGCCGCGGCAATGGCCGCCGCCGAAGTGTCGAGAAGCTGACGGTTGTTGGCGGGCGCGTTGAAGTCCCACGGCGGAACCCCGTCGGCGTGCGTGTGCACGATGTAGTACGACGCGCAGGCTTCGGCGGTCTGGAGGAAACGCGGGTCGCGCGTGTATTCATAGGCGACGGTGAAGCCGTACATGGCCCAGGCGAGGCCGCGTGACCAGCAGGAATCGCCGCGATAGCCCTGCTGCGTGCTCTGCCGGAGGAATTCGCCGGTTTCGGTGTTGAAGATGCCTTCGTGCGCGGTGGAGCCGTCGCCGCGGACCAGACAGCGGCGCGTGGTGAGGCAATGGCGGATGGCGATCTCGCGCAGTTTGCGGTCGCCGGTTTCGCGCGCGGCGTAGAAGACCATGCCGACGTTCATCATGATGTCGATGAACAGCGAGTCGGCGGAGATGAACGAGCGCAGGTAGCCGCCCTTCTCCTGGAAGCGCTGGGCCATGGTGCGGCCCGCTTCGATGAGCACATCGTTGAGCGCGGGGTCTTTGACGATCTTGTACCAGCGATGGTACGTGGAAAGGAACAGAAAGCCGAGATCGTGGATCTCCTTGTCGTGTTTGCGGGGCTCGAGGCGTTTGGTGTAGTGGATGGCCTGCTCGCGCCAGGGTGTGGGGCCTCCGCCGTTCTGCTCCATGGCCTGGCGCTCGAAGATCCACATCATGCCGGGGAGGAAACCGTCGCACCAGTTGGTCCAGGCGGGGCCCTCGTGCTTCCAGCGCCCGTTCTGGGTGTACATGGGGTAGAAGTCCGGATGCTTGTGGATGAGCTCGCGGACCTGATGCTGAGCGAAACGGAACGAATCCTCGAACAGGTCCCGGTCGTTGTCGAGAAAGAACTGTAGCAATCCCCGCTCCTGCAATTAGTGTACGTGAAGGGAGAGGTGCGTGCGGACTACTCCCAATCGGGCGGATCCAGCGGTTCACGGTGGCTGTCGATGAATGCCTGCACGTCGCGGCCGAAGTCTGCGTCGGCAGTGGCAGTGGAGTCCTTCGGGAGTGCCGCCATGATTTCCGAGAGCTTCCGCCGGTGGGGCGTGATAATCTCTTCCAGGTCGGCGGCGAAGCCCTCGTCGAGCGTGGCGTGCGAGCCATGCGCCTTCGCCAAAGCGATGCACTCATCGATGGGGCGGCCTCGGAATTCCGGTGGCTGGATGATCGCTACCGGTTGCGAGTCGCGCTCCACCACGACTTCCTCACCCTGGCGCACCTTCTCCAGCACGGCGGGCAGATCCCGCGCCAGGTCCGCTTCGCTGATGTGCAGCACGGCCATATGTTTGTTTTTTGACCGATGGAGCTGGCGGAGGGAATCGAACCCCCGACCATCTGATTACAAATCAGATGCTCTACCAACTGAGCTACGCCAGCCTGATCTCCATTGTCCCAATGAGCGCGTGCGATTGTCCAGGAAGGCGACAGCAACAACTGATGCAACTGCGCCGCCTCAGCGCACGGCTCCGGGAGTTGTGACAATAGTCACGTGAAGGTTCGACGTAAACGCACTTCGCGACCAAATGAACCGGACGAGCAGGCTCGTCTCCGGGCGGCGGTCGAGCAATGCATCGGTGTGATCGCCGGTGAGGCTTCGCGATCAGAGAACGTCCGTGAACTCGTCCGCGAAAGGCTAATGCAACGCTATGGCCGCCTGGCCAACGACAAGAAGCCAACGCAAAAGCTAAGGAAGCAGATTGAGAGGTTCGCCGCTTCCCTGCCACCGCTGGATGACAGCGCGCCCTTGATCCGAGCCGATCGCGAGCGATAGTCCTCAGTCCACTAAATCCCCGCCCGCGTCCCCATTTGCCAGGCGTTCCTGCTGGCGGATGTGCTGCAGCGTGCGCATCTCGTCGATGATGCGCTCGAACAGGCGTTTCACCGCTTCGGCGGGCAGCGGGCCGGAGTTGTTCTCCAGCACGTTGCGGAACACCTGGTCCTCGCGGCGCGGCTCGTAGATGGGCATGGACAGCTCTTCCTTCACCTGCCCGATCTTCTCCACAATGGCCGTGCGCCGGTTCAGCAGCCGGAGAATCTCCACGTCGAGACCGTCGATCTCGCGGCGGTAATCCTCCAGCAGCTTCCAGCCATCCTCGCTGTTCATTTTTCCTTCGATACTAACCCCGCTGCCAGCTCCCGCGCGAATTGCTCCAGCGGCCGCGCGAGCTGGTCCAAGGGGATGTTCTGCTCGATGGCGCGCACAATCGCGCTGCCCACCACCACGGCGTCGGCCACGCTGGCCACCGCGCGCACCTGCTCCGGTTTCGAAATGCCGAAGCCGACCGCGAGCGGCAGATCGGTGACCACGCGCATCAGCTCCACCAACGGCGCAACGCGGTCCGATAACGTGGCCTGCTCCCCCGTGACGCCGGTTCGCGACACCAGATACACAAATCCCGTGGAGTACTTCGCCACCAGTTCCAGGCGGCGTTGCGTGCTGGTGGGCGCGGCGAGAAACACCGTATCGAGCCCGTGCTGCCGCATGGCGTCCACGTACGGCCCGGCTTCTTCGACGCTCAGATCGGTGATCAGACACCCGTCGATCCCGGCCGCCGCCGCGTCGCGCCCCAGCGCGTCCAGTCCATAACGCAGCATTGGGTTCAAATAGGTGAACAGCAGCAGCGGGATCTCCGAACGTTCGCGGATCTTCCGCGCGATCTCCAGCACGCCGCGCAGAGTGGTCCCCGCGCGCAGAGCCCGCTCGCTGGCGCGCTGGATCACCGGCCCATCGGCGATGGGATCGGAAAATGGCACGCCCAGCTCGATCAGGTCGCACCCACCGCGTTCGAGCGCGGCCACCAGTTCGGGTGTCGCGTCGGGACACGGATCGCCGGCGGTGAGATAGCCGATCAGGCCGGCGCGGCGGGTGGCGCGAAGGCGTTCAAACAAGCGGCTGATGCGCGTCGGGTTCATCCAGCTCCTTCAGGTATTCGCGATAAATGTCGGTGTCCTTGTCGCCGCGTCCGGAGAGATTGACGACGAAAACCTGACCCGGCGCATTCGGGGCGCGGCGCAGCAGCTCGGCGAACGCGTGCGCCGATTCCAGCGCCGGGATGATGCCTTCCCTGTGCGCCAGCATGCGCGCGGCTTCCAGCGCCTCTTCGTCGGTGGCCGACGTGTATTCGGCCCTCTGCTGATCGCGCAGCCAGGAATGCTCGGGACCCACCAGCGCGTAGTCGAGACCCGCGGAAATGGAATGCGTGGCGGCCACCTGCCCGTTCTCATCCTGCAGCAGCCAGCTATAAGCGCCCTGCAGAACCCCGGGAGCGCCGCCGGAGAATCGCGCGGCATGCTCGCCGAGACGCCCGCTGCGCCCGCCCGCCTCCACGCCGATCAGCTTCACATCGCGATCGTCGAGGAACGGGTGAAAAATGCCGATGGCGTTGCTCCCGCCACCCACGCAGGCGATGATCGCGTCGGGCAGTCGGCCCTCGCGCTTCAGGATCTGCTCGCGCGTTTCGATGCCGATGACGCGGTGGAAATCGCGAACCATCATCGGGTAGGGATGCGCGCCGAGGGCCGAGCCGAGCAGGTAGTGCGTGGTGCCGACGTTGGTCACCCAGTCGCGCATGGCCTCGCTCACGGCGTCCTTCAGGGTGCGGCTGCCCGTGGTGACTGCAACCACACTGGCCCCGAGCAGGCGCATGCGAAACACGTTCAGGCGCTGCCGGCGCATGTCCTCTTCGCCCATGTACACCACGCACTCCAGCCCGAACAGCGCGCACACGCTGGCTGTGGCCACGCCGTGCTGGCCCGCGCCCGTCTCGGCGATGATGCGCGTCTTGCCCATGCGCCTGGCCACCAGAATCTGGCCCAGGCAGTTGTTGATCTTGTGCGCGCCGGTGTGCAGCAGGTCCTCGCGCTTGATGTAGACCTTCGCGCCGCCCAGCGCTTCGGTGAGCCGCTTCGCGTAGTACAGCGGCGTGGGGCGCCCGGCGTAATCCGCCAGCAGCGCGCGCAGCTCCGCCTGAAATGACGCGTCGAGGCGCGCATCGAGATAGGCCTTCTCGAGTTCTTCCAGAGGCGCCATCAGCACCTCGGGAACGAAACGGCCGCCGTACGGCCCGAAGTGCCCGCTGGCGTCGGGTTGCGCGTGGGTCATGGCGCCTCCGCCAGCGCGGCTTTGATGAAGTCGGTCATCTTTCGGTGGTCTTTCTTTCCGGGCGTGGATTCGATGCGCGAGCACGCATCGACGCCCCACGGGTGAGCGGCTCGGATGGCCTCGCGGACGTTGCTCGCATCGAGTCCTCCGGCGATGATCACGCGCCGGCCGGGCAGCGTTGCGAGGCGCCAGACAAAGCTTTGTCCGGTGCCCCCGTGCAGGCCCGGCACTGCCGTATCCAGCAGGATCGCGTCGGCCCCCGCGGCGGATTCCAGATCCAGCACGTTCTCGCCGTCAACGCGGCAGGCGCGCCAGAAGCGCAATCCGGCCGGCGCTTCGCCGCCATGCAACTGCACGACGTCGAGAGCAACCGCGCGTGCGATCTCCGCCACGGCAGCCGGCGATTCGTTCACGAACACTCCCACCTTCAGCACCGCCGCGGACAACGTGGCCGCCATGGCCGAAGCCTGCGCCGGACTCACGCATCGCGGGCTGCCGGCCCAGAAATTGAAGCCGATGGCCGATGCCCCGGCCTCCACCGCCGCGCGCGCGTCTTCGACACAGGTGATGCCGCAAATCTTCACCATCATTCCAGCAACGCCCTCACTGCGGCCGCCGGGTCGCTCGCTGTCATGAGATGTTCGCCCACCAGGCACGCGTGATATCCCGCCGCGCACAATCGGCGCACGTCCGCTCGCGTACGAATCCCGCTCTCGGCCACCCGCACCACATTCACCGGCATGCGCTCGGCCAGCTCCAGCGCCGTCTCCATGCGCACTTCGAAGGTACGCAGATCGCGGTTGTTGACGCCGATCATCTCGGCGCCCGAAGCGACCGCGCGATTCAGCTCTTCGGCGTCGTGCACCTCTACCAGCGCGGCCATTCCATAACCAGAGGCCAGTTCGCGATAGTCGCGCAGTTCGCGATCGCTGAGAACCGCGACAATGAGCAGAATCGCGTCGGCGTCGTGCGCCGCGGCCTCCAGTATGTGGAACGGATCGATGGTGAAGTCCTTCCGCAGCACGGGCAGCCGCACCGCCGCTCGCGCCGCTTCGAGATCCGACAGGCTGCCCTGAAAGTGCTTCGCGTCGGTGAGAACGGAGATCGCCGCGGCCCCCCCGGCTTCATACGCGCGTGCGATTCGCGGAGGATCGAAATCGGCCGCGATCAGGCCCCGGCTGGGCGACGCTTTCTTGATTTCCGCGATGATCGCGGGCGGCTTCGCGGTCAGCGCGCGCGCAAAATCGCGCCGATCCGTGCGACGCCGCGCAAGCTCGGCCTTCTTGTCGATGATGATCCGGTCCAGCATCGCCGAGGGGTAACTAATATCCTCGCATGCGCCCGCGTGGCCTCTCAAACCGCGACCAATCTCCTACCGCGCAAACGACGGAATCATTGAATCTGCGTGATCACCAGATGCGCCGAGACGGGGCGCGTACCGCCCGCCAATGGCGTGATCGTGAGTGCCGTGGGATTGCCCGCCGGGTTACGGACCGTAAGTATTGAATTGATGACTGTCGTTTGCACCAGAGCTACGCCGACAATCTGGCTTGTGCCCGTGGCGCGCCCAACAACCGTGTAGGCCAGATCGGCCCCGTTCAGCGTCAGAATCAACTGCCCCGGCTCGGTTACGCTCACCTGGAACATCACCTGATAGGTGCCAATGGCAGCCAGGTTAAATGAGGACGGACCGGTCCGGGTGATGGTGGAAGCTGACGACGGCCCATCCTGCGGGAACGACACGTCCGTGCCGGGGGCAACCGTCGCAGCATTATCAGCTGGCGCCAGCGCAAAGAAATCGGCGAAATTTGCGATGCTGCCGGTAGGACCCTGCGGACCCGTAGCGCCCTGCGGACCCGTAGCGCCCTGCGACCCCGGGGCGCCCTGCGATCCCGGGGCGCCCTGCGATCCCGTGGCGCCCTGCGATCCCGTGGCGCCCTGCGATCCCGTAGCGCCCTGTGAACCCGTAGCGCCCTGTGAACCCGTAGCACCCTGTGGACCCGTGGCGCCCTGCGGACCCGTAGCGCCCTGCGGACCCGTAGCGCCCCGCGGTCCAGTGGCGCCCTGCGGACCTGTTGGACCGGCGGGCCCCTGTGGCCCGGTCGTTCCCTCTGGGCCCTGCGGGCCTTCCGGCCCCTGAATCGTGGTGGCCTGAACGTAATATCCGTTCATGTCGATCACCAGATCGCAGTCGTCGGTGGCCATCACCTGAATGCCCCCATCAGCGCCGGCAGGCACGACCGCGGAGTTGTCGATGATGCCGCCCAGAGGCGCGTTCAGAACCACTGTTCCGGGCCACGGCTCATCGTCCTGCCATGCCGATATGTAGCCCACCGGCTGTCCCACCGGAGTTATCGAGACGAAGTTCATCGAGTAAGCCGCGGCGATCGGCACGCCGCAGTTGCTGGAAGGAACCGAAATGACACGCGGTTGATTGGCCACCCGCGAAGGGGGGCCGAACTACCCGGTCTTGCCGGAACCGCCCTCGGCCCGAGTATCCAGCGCGCGACAGGGCGCGATCAATATGAAGACGAGCCCGGAGGTGCCGCCCGCGGCAGCGGCGCCCCGGTCGCTCGCCGTACGGCTCGCCTGGTTGCGTACCGGCCAGTTCTTCACTGGTATCGAGTCTGGTCTCGTGCGGGCCTGTTGAGCATCACCGGTCAGGCAGAGGCTCGCAAGCGCGAGGCCCATCAACGGGAGTCTCGAAAACGCACCTCCTGCAAACCCGCCAATCACGGTAGCGATCTCACCTCCGGTAACTTTTCAGCACTCCGGCATAACAGGGCCGTGGTGTTATCCTGCACCTCATATGCTCCGAGCCGCGCTTTCGCCGATCCTGCTCTGCTTCTCCCTCGCCTTCGCCGCGCCACCGCCGGACCTCAACGGCGCCTTCCGCAACGCCGAAAAGAACGGCTGGATCTTCGTCCATCTGCAGGGGCGGCCGGCGCAGATCGGCTTCGCGCACGGCTATCTGCTCGCGCCCGAAATCCAGGATCTTCTGCATGTCGAGAAAGTCTCCCTGCCGCACGACTCCGGCAAGGACTGGGCCTTCTTCCGCGACGCCGCCAAAACGGTTTTCCTGCCCCGTGTCGAGCCGCAATATCGCGAGGAACTGCAGGGCATCGTGGACGGCCTGCACGCCCACGGCGTGGACATCGACCTGCTCGATGTCGTCCTCCTCAACGCCTGGGAAGAGCTGACGCCCTACTACACCGACTGGTACGACCGCCATCACGCCCTGGTCAGCGCCACACCCCGCCCCACGCCCGAGCACTGCAGCGCTTTCGTCGCCACCGGCAGCTACACCCGCGACGGCCGCCCCGTCATCGCGCACAACAACTGGACCGATTACGCCTCCGGCTCGCGCTGGAACATCATCTTCGATATCGTGCCCGCCGCCGGCCATCGCATGCTCATGGACGGCGAGCCCGGCGTCATCGACAGCGCCGACGACTTCGGAATCAACGACGCCGGCTTGGCCATCACCGAAACCACCATCGGCCACTTCTCCGCCTTCGACCCCGCCGGAATCCCTGAATTCGATCGCGCGCGCAAAGCCATGCAGTTCGCCACCAACATCGACGAGTTCACGGCCATCATGAAGGAGGGCAACAACGGCGGCTATGCCAACACGTGGCTGGTGGCCGACGTCCGCGGCAACGAGATCGGAAGACTCGAACTGGGCCTGAAGTACGTCACTCTGGAGCGCACCAAAGACGGCTACTTCGCGGGATCGAATTTCCCCATCAACCCGGGCCTGATCAAGGAAGAAACCACCTTCCCCGTCAACGACCCCACCCGCAGCGAGAATGCACGCCACGCCCGCTGGGACCAGCTCATGGCCGAAAACAAGGGCCGTATCGATCTGGCCACCGCCCAGCGCTTTCTTGGCGATCACTATGACGTGATCGACAAAGCCGACGAGCCGAGCGAGCGCACCCTCTGCGGCCATATCGACCTTTCCGCGCGCGGCGCCAAACCGTGGCAGCCGGCGTACGGTCCTGCGGGCGCAGTGCAGAACAAGGCGACCGATGCCGCCATGATTCTGAACATGTCGCTTACCGCCGCCATGGGCCACGCCTGCGGCCTCGATTTCCACGCCGCGCAGCATGAGAGCGATCATCCGCAGTTCGCCTGGCAGAAAGACATCCTGCGCGACCTCACCTCTCATCCCTGGACCACCTTCACCATCGCCCGGTAACCTCCGTCGAATACGACTACAATTGGCGTGAGCACACATCCTGTGACCGGAACCTGGCACATCCTTGTCCCGCGCGGCGACCCGGCTCTGCTCTCCCTGGTAATTCCCGTTTTCGACGAAGCCGACGTGCTGCCCGCGCTCTTCGAGCAGGTTGCCGCGCTGATCGCGCAGTTGCCCTGCCCCGCCGAAGCGATCTTCGTCAACGACGGCAGCCGCGACCGCTCGCTCGAACTGCTCCGCGACGCCGCAATGAAGGAGCCGCGCTTCAAGGTGGTCTCGCTGGCGCGCAATTTCGGGCACCAGATCGCCGCGACCGCCGGTCTCGACACCGCCCGGGGCGACGCCGTCGTGCTCATGGACGCGGACCTTCAGGACCCGCCCGAGCTGGTGCTGGAAATGATCCGCGAGTACCGCCGCGGCTACGACGTGGTCTACGCCCAGCGTACCCGCCGCGATGGCGAGAGCGTCTTCAAGCGCTGGTCGGCCTGGCTGTTCTACCGCATCATGCGCCTGCTGGTCTACAAAGACCTGCAGCCCGACGTCGGCGACTTCCGCCTCATCTCGCGCCGTTGTCTCGACGCGCTTCGCCGGATGCGCGAGACCCATCGATTCCTGCGCGGCATGGTGACGTGGGTCGGGTTCCCGCAGATTGGCGTGCCCTTCGTCCGGCCGGCGCGGGCCGCCGGCAAAACCAAGTACTCATTGGGCGCCATGATCCGCTTCGCGTGGACGGCCGCGCTGTCATTCTCTCCCCTGCCGCTGCGCCTGAGTCTGATTGGCGGCGCTCTGATCCTCTGCATCGGTCTCGCGTACGGCGTTTACGGGTTCATTGAATACGTGATGGGCTGGCCGCTGGTGCGCGGCTGGTTCTCGCTCATCGTGCTCAACTGCCTCGGCTGGGGGAGCACCATGATGGCGATCGGCGTTCTGGGCGAGTACGTGGCTCGTATCTATGAGGAAATCAAGGGCCGTCCGCTCTATTTCATCGCCGACACGTGGAACCTCGATAAGTAGCCTCACCTGAAGGTGGTGCTGTGCGCCCGCTCCGGGCTACCATGGTTGAAGGAGCGCCGCGTAATGAGCTTAGTCCCGCCTTACATCGAGTCGCTGCGGCCCTATGAGGCGGGCCGGTCCATCGAAGATGTCCGGCGGCAGTACGGCCTCACCGACGTCGTCAAGCTGGCTTCGAACGAGAACCCGCTCGGCGCCTCGCCGCTCGCCCTCGAAGCGGTGCGCGACGCCATGGACCGGCTCAATCTTTATCCGAACGGCGGCCTCGACCTTCGCCGCGTGCTGGCCCGCGAGTTCGATCTCAAAGTGGAGAACGTCATCGCCGGCAGCGGCTCGGAAGGCATCATGTCCAACATCATCCGCGCCTTCCTGGGCGACGAGGATGAGGTGCTCACCACCGAAGCGGCTTTCATCGGCTTCCAGGTGCTGGCCAAATCGCGCGGCGTGAAGTACCGCACGGTGCCTTACCGCGACTGGCACTACGATTTGCCTGCGCTCGCCGCCGCCATCACCGAGCAGACCAAGATCATCTATCTGGCCAACCCCAACAATCCCACCGGCACCATCTTCACGCGCGCCGAATTCGACGAGTTCTATCGCCACGTCCCCGAGCGCGTGCTGATCATGCTCGACGAAGCCTATTACGAATACGCGCGCGACAACGCCCGCTATCCCGATTCCATGCATTACCGCTACGACAACGTGATCACGCTGCGCACGTTCTCGAAAGCGTACGGTCTTGCCGGCATGCGTATCGGCTACGGCTTCGCGCATGAGGAACTGATCGGCAACCTGCTCAAGGTGAAGCTGCCGTTCGAGCCAGGCACGCTGGCGCAGGCGGCGGGCATCGCCGCGCTCGCCGACAAAGCTTTCCTGCACCGTACACTCGCGGTGAACGCGCGGGGCCTCGAGTATCTCACTCAATCGTTCGAGCGGCTGGGGCTGACCGTGGTCCCTTCCTGCGCGAACTTCGTCATGATCGTTCTGGCCGATGAGCACCACGCGGCCGAGCTTGTGGAGGATCTGCTTCGCCAGGGCATTGTGACGCGTCCGCTGAAGGCTTTCGGCCTGCCACAGTGCGTGCGCATCTCCACCGGCGCCGAGGACGACAATCGCCGCTGCGTTGAGGCGCTGGAACGTTCCCTTTCCGTCATCGCTGGAGGATTCCGATGAGCGACACCGATTTTCTGCCCCTGAATGGCACCGACCACGTGGAGTTCTACGTCGGCAACGCGAAGCAGGCCGCGTATTACTATCGCGCCGCGTTCGGCATGAAGCTGGTCGCTTATCGCGGCCCGGAAACGGGCACGCGCGACCGGACTTCTTACGTCGTCCAGCAGGACAAGATCCGCTTCGTGCTCACCACCCCGCTCGAACCCGATTCGCCCATTGCCGCACACATTCTGAAGCACGGCGACGGCGTGCGCGATATCGCCTTGTGGGTGGACGATGCCGTGTCCGCCTGGTGCGAAACGACGAAACGCGGCGCGGTGAGCGTGCGGGAACCGGCGACTCTTCGCGACGATCACGGCGAGGTGCGGATCTCCGCGATCGCCCTCTACGGCGACACCATTCACTCCTTCGTGGAACGGAAAAACTACGGCGGCCCGTTCCTGCCCGGCTTCGTGGCGACGGCTGCGGACGATCCGGTTGCGCGGCCCGTCGGACTCCAGTACATCGACCACATGGTAGGCAACGTCGGCTGGGGCGAGATGAACCGCTGGGTGGAGTTCTATCGCGACGTCATGGGCTTTCAGATGTGGAAGCACTTCGACGACAGCGACATCAGCACAGAGTACTCGGCGCTCATGTCGAAGGTGATGTCCAATGGCAACGGCCGCGTGAAGTTCCCCATCAATGAGCCCGCCGAAGGCCGCCGCAAATCGCAGATCGAGGAATACCTGGATTTCTACAAGGGCCCGGGCGTGCAGCACATCGCCATGGCCACCGGCGACATCATCGGCACGGTTTCGAAGCTGCGCGGGCAGGGCGTGGAGTTCCTGCGCGTCCCCACCACTTACTACGAACAGCTCGAATCTCGTGTCGGCGGAATCGACGAGCCGCTCGATCGCCTGGCCGACCTCGGCATCCTGGTGGACCGCGACGACGAAGGATACATGCTGCAGATCTTTACGCGCCCGGTGGAGGACCGGCCCACGCTCTTCTACGAGATCATCCAGCGCAAGGGCAGCCGCAGCTTCGGCAAGGGCAATTTCAAGGCGCTGTTCGAGGCCATCGAGCGCGAGCAGGCCCTGCGCGGGAATCTGTAGCGCGGGCGCGGAGGACGAACCGGCCAAATGGGGACAGACTAACTGTCTCCGCCAAAGAGGTGACGGACTAGCTGATTACGGCCACGGACTTCTGGACAGGGGACGGACTAGCTGATTACGGCCACGCCCGCAAACGTCCTCGCAGTAGTCCGTCCCCTGTTCGCGTGGCCATTCACCCCGGCGGTAGCATAGTTGGTGCATGAAACTCATCACCTACCGCCGGGAGGCCGGCGCGGATCCCGAGCCCGGCGTGCGGCTCGAGGATAGCGCCGTCAGCCTTGCCCCGCTGGGCTTTCGCGACATGGTTGCCGTGCTTGCCGCGAACGATGCCGGCCGCCAAAGCATCCACGAGTTTCTCGATGCTCCCCCGCCCGCCTACGCGGTCACGCCGCTGGAGCGGATCACGCTGCTCGCTCCCATCCCCCGCCCTCCCAAGTTCATCTGCGTGGGCCTGAACTATCGCGACCACGCGGCTGAATCGAAATCGGAAATTCCGAGCGTCCCCACCATTTTCAGTAAATTCTCACAATGCGTGATCGGTCCGGGCGAACCGATTGTCCTCCCCAGGAACTCGACGAAGCCCGATTATGAGGCCGAGTTCGCATTCGTCATCGGACGGGGCGGCCGGCACATCGAAGGCGACCACTGGCAACAGCACGTCGCCGGTTACACCATTGTGAACGATGTCAGCGCGCGCGATTTTCAGAAGGCCACCAGCCAGTGGCTCATGGGTAAGACCTTCGACACGTTCGCGCCCATGGGTCCGTGGATCACCACCGCCGACGAGATTGCCGATCCGCATGCATTGGACATCCGGCTCACCCTGAGCGGGGAGCCGATGCAGAACTCGAACACGCGGGAACTGATCTTCGGCATTCCCTCTCTGGTGGCTTATCTGTCGAGCGTGGTGACGCTCGAACCGGGCGATATCGTTTCCACCGGTACCCCCGCCGGCGTCGGGTTCGCGCGCCGGCCTCCACGCTGGCTGCGCCCCGGCGACGAGGTGGTCATCCATATTGCCGGGCTCGGCGAACTCCGCAATCCCGTTGTCGCGGAAGCCTGACCCCGGACCGGGGCGTCCCCGATTCTCCCTGAGATTTTTCCTGGTCCGCGGCCACTCATTGCCGAGGCGGTTGAGCCAGCCCGCCGTTTAGCCACCCCGCGGTTTCTGAGCAGATGGTGTACAGGCAGGATGACACCAGCATGCCCGCGACGGCGTCCACTAACCTCCGGGCGCGCGCCGTGGAGAGCGCGTCCCGGAATTTCCTGCAGCATTCATATGCCATCCACTCGCGCCGAACACTTCGATCAACCGGCGTTCCGGGTCTCCGGCGGCGACGCTTCCGGCAGCCAGCAGGACGGCCATGTGAGCGGCGAGGCGAAGCCCGCGGATCATCCCGTCATGCAGGCGGCCCATCTGCGGACCGGTTCGCGATCCCGCCGGCCGGCGCCTCTCCGGCCGAACGCTCGCTTCTTCGACGGCGATGTCTCCGAGGAGGCAACTGGCGGCCGATTCGACAGCTTCGAGGCGGAATGGCGTCGCGGATTCGGGGAGACGTCGCTGGCCGCCCGGTATCGTTACGAGCAGCTTGCTCCGGCGTATCGCCACGGCGGCGTCCTCGCATTGAGCAGGCGCCTCGCGCACAGCGAGTGGAGCGACATCGAGAGATTCGTGCGCCGCGACTGGGAGCAGCGCAATCCCGGCACCTGGGAACAGGCTAAAGAGGCGATTCGTTACGCCTGGCACAGCGTTCGCGCACGGTTCCGAGCCGTGGGCGATCCGGCGGCGTGAAGGCTGGCTGCCGGAAGTGTCGGGCGTTCAACCGGCCAACGCTGGGTTACCCGAACGGATTGCGAACAGTGAGCGATCCGAAGCGCCGTCTATCGCTCAGATCCTCGCTCCAGAGAATGCCGCAACCCAGTTCCATCGCGCTGTTCACAATCAGCGCATCCCACCAGGCGAGTTTGTGACGGCGCTGCAACTGGGCGGAACGCACGACATCCGCATGTCCGGGCCGATGAATCGTCCATAGACGCAGGTCTGCGACGATGTCTTCGGCGTCTTTGCCGGCCATGCCGAGTTTTCGTGTCGCAGCCGAATAGAATTCGGCGAGAACCTGGACGCTCAAAGCCCCCGTCCCTTCCTCGGTCAGTCGCGTGACGAGGGCGACCGACCTGACCCGCTTCTCGCCGGCGCCGCCGTCGTGCGCATAGATCAGGATATTCGTGTCGACGAATTCATCGCTCATGCAACTCGTCCCGGGTCCAGCGAATCACGCCTCCGGTTCCGCGGTCGGGAGCGTTCCGCATCCTCTCGATGAGGCGTCTTTTCATTCTCGATGCCTGCTCGTCACGGTCCATGAGTGTGCGAATCGCTTCCGCCATCACGCTGGTCATCGACTCGTTGCGCGCGGCCGCATAGACGCGAAATCGACGCAGCAGGGGCTCGGGCAGACTGAGCGTCACGTTCCGATGTTGATTCACCTCTATCAGTGTATCACGTAAATGTGTGACATGACCGCCGCCGCAGGTGAAGCAGCGCGAACATGGACCAGCGGTTCGGCCAGCGGCTGAAGACGCCGTCGATGGCGCGCCACACAGGGAACGTGGCCGACGGCATGAGTGGCCGCAGGGACACGCCGCCGGACACCAGATACCGGAATGGCATGAAGGGCCGCACGGTCTCGATCCCGAACTCGGGGAACTCCGACTCGAACACTCGGCGCTGCGACACGAAGATAATCCACGGCAGCGCCCCATTGGCGCCGGAAAGCGGGCCCGCGGCTGGAAAGGACCAGTCGGCCGCCTCGGGATGAAACCACTCGTGGTGCAGACGGGGATAGATCGCGCGCGCCCACGTCGAGACCCACGGCTCGATCATCACGATACTGCCGCCGGGCCGCAGGCATCGTCTCGCTTCGCCGAGGAATTCCCGAACTCCCGGAACGTGGTGCAGGACGTTCACCATCACGAGGGCCTTCAGACTCGCGGTCGCGAACGGCAGGCTGCGGCCGTCGAGAACAAGATCGACGCCCCGGCACGCAAACACTTCGGACGTGATGAGCCGCGGAATGTACTGTTCGAGGAATCCCGATCCGTGGCCCAGCTCCAGCACGCCACCCCGTCCGTCGGGAATGCGCGCCGCGATCAGCCGGTACCATTCGTCGTAGATTCGTCGGAGAAAGCGGTTGCTTTGGATGATCTCGCGGCGGCGCTCGGTGGTGCGCGGATCGTCGATGCTCAGATCGCGCGTGGCCGGGTGCGCCAGCAGCTTCTTGATCGCGCCGATCATTCCGGTGCGGCGTCCTCGAGGTGCAGCACCTTGCGGAAGCGCGCCACCTCCGCCGGCGTGAGCGCGCGGTATTCGCCGGCTTTGATGGGGCCCAGTTCGAGGAAACCGATTTTCACGCGGCGCAGCTTCTCCACCAGTCTGCCGAAATGTTTGAACATGAGCCGGATCTGATTCTGCCGGCCTTCGGTCAGCTTTACTTCATACCACGGATTCGCCGCGCGGCGGAGCAGCTTCAGCCCGGCGGGCGCGGTGCGGCGGCCTTCCAGCACGATGCCCGCGCGAAACGCCGCTTCCTGCTCTTCGCTGAGCGCGCCGTTCACTTTCACCACGTAGGTCTTCACGACGTGGTTCTTCGCGGAAGTGATGCGGTTGGCGAACTCGCCGTCGTTGGTGACGAGCAGCAGACCCTCGCTGTGATAGTCGAGGCGCCCGACGGGATAGACGCGTTCGCGCACGCCCTTCATGAGGTCCATGACGGTGGGCCGTCCCTCCGGATCGCTCACCGTGGTGACGTAGCCGGGAGGCTTGTTCAGCACGAAATAGGCGGGCCGGGCCGTGAAGCGCACGAGCTTCCCGTCCACCTTGATGTGGTCGCGCGCCGGATCGGCCTTCGTGCCCAGCTCCGTGACGATCGCGCCATTCAGCGTGACGCGGCCGTCCAGAATGAACTGTTCGGCCTTGCGGCGGCTGGCGACGCCGGCGTGGGCCAGCAGTTTCTGCAGCCGCGCTTCCGCCATGTTGTCCGTCAGCTTTCCTCGCCTGGCGGCGGTTCCTCGACCGGTGGCGGTTCTTCGGACGACGCAGCCGCTTCGGTGGGAGCAGACTCTTCGACTGACGCGGCGGTTTCCGCATCGGTCGCGGAAGCCGCGGCCTCCGGCTCGTCGCTCAGCGCCATTTTGCCGAGCTCTTCAAACTCCTTCAGCGTGGGCAGTTCGGACAGGTCGGAAAGGCCGAACTGGATGAGAAACTCCTTTGTCGTCCTGTACAGGATGGGCTTGCCCACCACGTTCTTGCGCCCGGCGGCCGCGATCAGCCGGCGATCGAGCAGCGTCTTGAGCACGCCAACACCCTGCACTCCGCGGATCTCCAGGATCTCCGGCGCGGTGACCGGCTGCTTGTAGGCCACCACCGCGAGCGTCTCCAGCGCGGCCAGCGAGAGGCGCAACGGCGGCTTCAGGTTGCGCACGAAGGTGCGGATCGCTTCGTGATGCTCCGGCTTGGTGGCCATCTTGTAGCCGCCGGCGATCTCGCGAACAGCGAGCCCATGCTCGGGCTTGTCGTATTCGGCCACCAGTTCCTCGAGAATCGCGTGCACTTTGTCGATGGGATGATTCAGCGCCGCGGCGATTTGCTGCAGCGAGAGCGGCTCGTCGGTGATATAGACGGCAGCCTCGATGAGCGCGCGAATCTGCGCGCGATCGGCATCCTCGGCCCTGGGCTCCTCGGCGATCACCAGTTGCTCGGCGAAGACTTCTTCCATAGCCGCTTCGGGCGGCGCGGTTTCCGCCGCGGTCTCAGGCTCTGTCTCGGCCACTGCGGCTTCAACGGCCACGTCTGCGGCCGGCTCAGCGGTTTCGTCGGCCTCCCCGGGAGGCGTGTTCACTTCCATTTCGTCCATTCGATTAGTTATAGTCCTGCTCGATCGCCGCCAGCGTTTCTTCCGAACCGAACGCCGCGTCGAAGCCCTCGCTGCGCTGGATGCCGATGTCGCCGAACGCGTCCTTCTGTGTCAGCGCGACGGCCTGCAGGCGAACCAATTCCAGAATTGCGAGGAACAGACAGATCATAGCGCGCTGGCTGCGCTGCTGCTCGAAGAGATCGGTGGCGGACAACGACTGGCCGGCCGGAGTTCTCTTCAGCATGCCGTGCAGATAGCGGATCATGTCGGGCACGGAAACCGATTCCTTGTCGACCTCGTAGGTCGGCCGGTTGCGGCTGCGCTCGAGCACCTGCTGAAAGGTCCTGACCAGATCGAACAGGCTCACCGCCAGAGCCGGCGCTTCGTCTTCGTTGAGGAACTCGTGAATGCGCGGATTCGACCAGACCGCTTCCTCCACCAGACGTTTCTGCTGCAACATCTCCGCGGCGTTCTTGAAGCGCTCGTGTTCGAGCAGGCGCTCCACCAGCTCGCGGCGCGGGTCGTCCTCGGGCGAAATCTTCTCCAGCTCGGGATCGCGCGGCAGCAGCATGCGCGATTTAATGTGAATGAGCGTGGCCGCCATGTACACGAACTCGGAACCGAGTTCGATGTCCATCTCGATGGCGCGCTGCATGTAGTCCAGGTACTGCGCGGTGATGGAGGCGATGGGAATGTCGTAGATGTTGATCTGCTGGCGGCGAATCAGATCGAGCAGCAGATCGAGCGGTCCATCATAGTGATCGAGATGGATGTCCAGAGGAGATGACGGCACGTCTCTTCATGTTACCTTTCCTTCTTCAGCACCTTCCACAGGCTGGAGAAATCGTCGGTCCAGAGGAGCGGTCCGGCGCGCGGATCGTCCCATTGGGTGTCGGCGTCGGCGAGGGCGTCGTCGTCCAACAGCGCCTGGTTGTTCGTGATGAGCACCCAGTCGGAGCCGTATTCGCCGGTCGACTCGTGGTCGCCGGTGTTGATGAAGAGCGTTTCCCAGCCGAGATGTCCGGCCAGGCCGCGGGCCACCGGCTGGAGGTCGAGCGAGCGATTGGAAGTGTGCAGCGCGAGGACGCCATCGGGCTTCAGATGGCGGCGGTACACATCGGCGCATTCGGCAGTCAGCAGGTGGATGGGGATGGCGTCGCTCGAGAACGCGTCCACGGCGAGGACGTCGAAGTTCTGCGGATGGCCGGCGGCGAGTTCGCGCTCAAGCTGGATGCGCGCATCGCCGAGGACCACCTGAATCTGCGCACGTGAATCCTTCAGATAAGAGAACCAGCCCTGGGCGATGGTGGCTACGTCCGGGTTGACGTCGTAGAAGCGGAAGACATCGCCGGGCTCGCCGTACGCGGCGATGGTGCCGGTACCGAGGCCGATGATGCCCACGCGCCGATGCGGCGGATGGTAGTAATTCAGCACCAGACCGATGCCGCTGTGCGGGCCGTAATAGGTGGTGGGCCAGTCGCGCTTGCCAACGGTGAGGTACTCAAAGCCGTGGCGGATGCGCCCGTGCATGAGCTGGCGCAAGGGGCCGTTGATATCGCTCTTCTGCGACACGCGAAGAATGCCGTAGAAGTTGCGCCATGCGGCGAGCGCGGGTTGCTGTTCGGTCATGACAGTGGTGACAATCGCGGTGAGGCCGCCCAGCAGCAGGGCCGCCAGCGGAATGCGCACCCGGAAGTTGGCGCTGGTCCACCGTCGAAGCGCCCCCGCCTGAACCCATGCGATGAAACCGAGCAGGCAGGCCGCGGCCATGCCAATCGGATATTCCAGATACGTTTCGAAAACACGCGGCGCGATCAGAACGACGAAGACGCCGCCGAGTGCGCCGCCGATGGCGACCATCAGGTAGAAGAGGGTGAGATGCGCAGGCGCAGGGCGCGAGCGCGCCAGTTCGCCGTGGCAGAGCATGCACAGAACGAACAGGGTCAGCGGATAGACGCAGAGGTGAATCCAGAGGTGAATGGCGAGGCCGGCGGCGACGAGTGCACAGGAGGCCGGGGCCAGAATGCCGGCGAGAACGGCGCAGACGATGCGCCGGTACCAGCGGTCGTTTTCGAAACAGAGTACGAAGGTGAGCAGGTAAATGGCGAGCGGCACGACCCAGAGAAACGGGATCACCGCGATTTCCTGGCACATCTGATTCGTCGTCGCCATGAGCAGCGTCGAACCGCAGGCGGCCAGCGCGAGCCAATAGAGGATGGTCCACACCGATGGCCGTGGAGATGCGGCGTCGGTAATTCGGGGCGCACCCTCGCTCGATCGCCAGGCGGTGATCGCGCACAGCGCGACGAAGACGACATATGCCGCCGTCCAGATGACCACCTGCGTGTGCAGGCGGAACAGCGGCTCGGCGATCACCGGGTAGCTCAGAAGGGCGAGAAAGGAACCGATGTTCGAGAGCGCATACAAACGATACGGCGATTCACCCGGCCGGCTGAGACTGAACCAGCGCTGCAGCAGCGGACCGGTGGCAGCGAGCATCACATACGGTCCACCAACGGTGGCGAGCAGCAGCAGCAGGATTCGGCCGACGGGATCGCCGGGCGTTGCCGGCTTCCAGAGGCTCGCGGGCGCAATCGGCAGAAACAGCAGCGAAACCGCAAGCAGCACCAGGTGTACCGTGGCCTGCACGCGCGGGTTCGGACGCGACGCGATCCAGTGCGCGTACGCGTAGCCGGCAAGCAACGCCACCTGAAAGAACAGCAGGCACGTGCTCCACACCGCGGGACCGCCGCCGAACCAGGGGAGGATGTAGCGGCCGATGATGGGCTGCACCTGGAAAAGAAGGAACGCGCTGACGAAGACGGTTGTCGGGAGGATGAACCGCTTCAATCGGCTCACGTCCATACGAAGCGGGCCTTTTCGCGGTCCTTGCGGGTGTGCTCGACGGGGAAGACCTGGTTGTGCATGACAACGTAGACGCCGGGCGGTAGAATTCGCGCAGCGAGCAGGCTCTCGGTGAGATTCTGTTGCCCATCGCTGCCCTCGAACCCGAGCGGCGTCATCGCGCCGGTGAGGATGATGGGCACAGGGAGATCCGGCAGGTTGTTCTTCAGCACCATGCCGGTATCCACCATGGTGTCGGTGCCATGCGTGATGACGATGGGCGCGGGTTCGCGCAGGCGTTCGCGCACGGCTTCGAGCACCTGGCGGCGATCGTCGCCGGTCATCTCCAGACTGTCCTTGTTCATGAGTTGCGAGGTCCGGACTTCGAGATCGGGCAGGCGCAGCGCGCGCAGATAGCGGTCGATCTTGCTGTCGAGGTTCTGCACCGCGCCGGTCTGCTCCGAGTAGACCTTCTCGAGCGTGCCGCCGGTGGTGAGGACGTAGACGCGCTGCATGCGCTCAGGCCTGCCAGTGGCAATAGTAGATGACCATGGGGGTCGTGCCGGTGTTGCGCACGCCGTGCACCTGGTTGCCGGCGGTGTACATCATCGTGCCCGGTCCGGCGGGAGTGGTCTTGCCTTCGAGAAGCATCTCGCCGGTGCCTTCGACGATGACCTGGAATTCGTCTTCGGGATGCTTGTGCGGCGGGTGGGGCTCCATGCCGGGCTTCACCCATACGCTGCCAGCCGACGCGGTGCGGCCATTCGCGGTGGCGCCCTGGAAATAGAGGCGATGCTCGCCCCAGGGATAGGGGTGAATGCTGGCGGCCTTCTCGTCGACGATGGCGCCGGTGAGCGGATGCGGCGGATCGTCGACGGCGGCGACCAACGGAAGTGCGCCAAAGATGCCGGCCATATGCAGGAGATCGCGACGATTCGGTGTCATGTTGTTAACGTCCATTATGGCGCGGTGACAGGCTAACGGCGGGTCGGGCGCGGGCGTCTCTGGCAATATGAGGAGTATGCGAACGATCGCACAAATCGGCGTGATGCTGGCGGCGGGGACGCTGGCGTTTGGACAATACAAGAGCGAACCGGCTGGCGCGCCGCCGACGGAAGCCGCGCCCGCGATTCGCGATGCGCTGCAGAAAGACGGCGTGCGCATCACCGGGCCGCAGGGAACGTTGTGCGAGATCTGGCTGCGGACGACTGCGCCCTCGGGGCCGAAGTCAAGCGAGTCGGATCTGACTCTGCCGACGATTCCGCACGGCGCGCTGATCGGCGTGATCCGCTACCCGGCGAAGACGACCGATCGCCGCGGTGACGCCATCAAACCGGGCGTGTACACCATGCGTTACAGCTACTATCCGGTGAACGGCGATCATCAGGGAGTTGCGCCGCAGCGCGATTTCGCGGTGTTGTCGCTGGCGTCCGCGGATACGGACCTGAACGCGACGCCGGCGTTCGATGCGCTGATAGCGATGAGCCGGAAGGCGTCGGGCATACAGCATCCGCTGGTGCTGAGCATCTCGAATCCCGATCCCGATTACAAGGCGGGCTTCGACAAACAGGGCGACACGGACTGGGTGCTCGAGGAGAAGCTGGGGGACACGTCGTTCGCGATCGTTCTGGTGGGCACGGCGGGGTCTTAGCCGGCCTTGCTCACAGGAAAGACTCCGCGGTGGGAGGAGTCGCTGCGGCGAATCCTCCGTTAGAAACTGATCCGAAACAACGCGGCGTGACGTTACTGAGCTGCGCAGACGCTGATCAGATGCAGCAGGTCGGCGAGATCGGCGTTGTCGACGAAGTACCGTGGTCCTAGACCCTCGAAGCTGGCTTTGGGATCGGGCTTGTAGTCTTTGATGAACGCGAACCGAATAGTGTGCGTTCCGCACTCTTTTCCGGAGCGGTCGGTGAGAACCGTTTCGATGGGGACATCGTCGCCAAGCGTGGTCGACGTCCGCCGGATGCTCAGTTCCTGCTGCGATTCGATGGGAGCACGCGGGGCTGCCCACAGCGGCAGGACATCGAAACGATATCCCACGAAACGATCCTCCCCGGGACTCCGCGGCGGGAATTCGCGCCACAGATCCCAGCTTTCTGTCGCAAGAGCCGAATCCAGCGCTGCCGTGCCATGTGGACCAAGGTGGGATCTCAACATGTCGAGTCGCCGTTCTCCAGGGCGAAGATCATGAGATCAAGGCCATCCCTCGCCGTCAGAGGGGCGCAGGCCCCAGGCAGCGGTTTCGTGGTGCTGTCGACATACGAGGTGAGTCCCAGCGCGAGCGCCATGGCGTCGTCGAGCGAACCTCCGAGCTCTTTTAGCTGGGGGTCATGCATCATTCTCGAGAGTAGCGGGAATGCTGCCGGCCCCTTTAAGCCGGCGTACACGTGAAACAGCCAATATGCCTGAGTCCAATCGCCGCTGGACGTCTCGATGGATTGCACTGCTGCTTCGACCCGAGGCGTGGCCGCCGAGCCCAGGGTGACCAGCCTGACAGCGGCATCCTGTTCCCTCAGGTACTCCGCCTTACGGCTGCCGCAGTCGGAGACGGCGGGTCCATGATTACGCAACAAGCCCATCAGCTCGTCGGCCGACTGCGAAGGCCAGGCGCTGTTTGGCCTATTGCGAAGATCGGCAGCAGCAACAGCGCCGCCGCAGCAAGAGAACGCCAGCTCTCAGAGCACATCGCCTCTTTCATTCAACCACTCGCGCAGTTGCGCCAAGGCCCTCGCGCGGTGGCTGACCTTCATCTTCTCGGCGACGGGGGTTTCGCCGAAAGTGTGGCCGAAGGGGGGATAGAAGAAGAGCGGGTCGTAGCCGAAGCCGTTGGGGCCGCGGGGTTCGTGGGCGAGCATGCCTTCGACTTCACCGCAGAAAGTGTGGAGAAGCTCGCCGCGACGGGCGAGAGCGATGACGCAGATGAACCGCGCGGCGCGGTTCTCGACGCCCTGCATGCGCGCGAGCAGAAGGCGGTTGTTGTCAGCATCAGTGGCATCGGGTCCGGCGTAGCGCGCGGAGAAAACGCCGGGGGCGCCATCGAGCGCGTCCACCGAAAGGCCGGAATCGTCGGCGAAGACCGGGTCGTCACAGAGTTTCGAATAATAGAGCGCTTTCGCGATGGCGTTGGCTTCGAACGTCGCCCCGGTTTCCTCGGGCGGCGCGATGTCGCCGAGGCCGGGTACCGGCTGCACATCGAAATGATCCTGCAGAGCCAGCCGGAACTCGCGCAGCTTGCCGGGATTGGATGTGGCGCAACAGATTCTCACGCTGCTGCCAGCACCTGCTTTTGTAGTTCCACCAGCTCGGCGATGCCGGCACGCGCGAGGCTGAGCAGAGCGGCCAGGCGCTGGTCGTCGAAGGCGACTTTTTCCGCCGTCGCCTGGATCTCGACGAAGTATCCCGCGCCGGTCATGACCAGATTCATGTCCACGTCCGCTTTGGAGTCCTCTTCGTAGCAGAGGTCGAGCATCGCGGTTCCGTCCACGATGCCGACGCTGGTGGCGGCGACGCGATCGCGTAGTGGAGAGGTACGAAGCGTGCCGAAGCCGACGAGCCGCTGAATGGCGATGGCCACAGCCACCCAGGCGCCAGTGATGGCGGCGGTGCGAGTGCCGCCGTCGGCCTGGAGGACGTCGCAATCGACGATAATGCTGCGCTCGCCGAGCTTCTCCATATTGACTACGGCGCGCAGGGAGCGGCCGATGAGGCGCTGGATCTCATGGGTCCGCCCGGATGGCCGGCCTTTGGTCACCTCGCGCGGGGTGCGTGTGACTGTGGCGCGGGGGAGCATGGCGTACTCGGCGGTGATCCAGCCCTTGCCGCTGCCGCGGAGGAAGGACGGCACCGTTTCCTCTACCGTCGCGGCGCACAGCACGCGCGTGTTTCCCAGCTCGATGAGCGCGGAGCCTTCCGCAGTGGCCAGGAAGTTCGGCTGGATGCGCACAGGGCGCAACTGATCGGGCCGGCGCTGGTCGCCTCTCATTGGGTGGCTCCCTGGAAAGCCCAGTAGACAATCAGCATGAACAGGACGATCCCAACGGCGAGGAGAATGAGGCAGGGGGCCCCGCCGCGCCAGCTTGCCGAGGTGGCGCCGGTCTTCTTCGCTCCACGCGACGCTTTTATCTTGGGCATTGACGGAGGTGAAATTTCAGTGTGCCACAGAGCCACGAGAGACCGCTCCCTTTGGGTCTGAAAAGTGCGTTGAACTTGATACAATCCAGCAATGACGCGGCTCGCATCAGTTCCGTTTTTGCTTTGCATCGCATTGTACGGGCAATCGCCCCAGTCCAACGACTCTGACCGCTCTGAGATAGCCCGTTTGGAGAGACTGTGGAACGATGCCCATGTGCGCGGCGATGCCGATGCGCTCGACCGACTTTGGGCGGATGATTTGGAAGTCGCTGTCCCCAAAATGCCGGTGATGAAGAAAAAGGAGCTGATTGCGTTCGTTCGATCAGGGCGGATGAAGTTTCTCGTGTACGACACTTCCGACGTGAATATTCGAATCTTTGATCAGGCTGCCATCGTCACCGGACGATTGCAACGCAAGCGCACGATCAATGGGAATGAAGTGGCCGATGACTGGCGGTTTACAAAGATCTACATTCGCAGTGCCAACGGGTGGCGCGTGGCTTCTTTTCATGCTTCGGAAGCGGCGAATCCGTAATAAACCCTTCAAGCAAGCAGTTCCCGGTATGCGCAAGGCGCTGCTCGCAGGAGTTCGCGCGAGCGCCCAGCGCGGTTCTCCGGGAGCGCCGGGGTAGTTTCAAGATCAACGCACTTTTCAGACACTACCTCCCATTGGTCGCGGCTCGGTATTTTGGCTGCAAGTTCAGCGGATGAGGCGGGCGACTTCGCGGAAGAAGCCTTCGAGGGACAGCAGCGTTTTGGTCTCGAGGTCGCGCAGGGTGATGGCCACCACGTCGCGGCCACGTTGCTCGAGGGCACGAACGGTGGCCAGAAACTGCGCGCGATGATAGTCCGCCGGGTAGTCCAGGCCGGGAACCGTTTCGGGTTTTTCGGTCATCAGAATGGTGGAAAAGCAGCGGCCGTGGCCGATGATCATTTCGTGATACGAGTGATTGACGGCCGGACCTTCGTGGACGTCGGCGGGCATGCGCAGGCGTGAGCGGAAGAGCCCCTCGGCGGCGTGCCCGAGCGAGCGGCGCATGGCGCGCCCACGCGGCGAGTATCGCGTATCGCCGAAGAAGGTCAGCTCGCCGTAATCGATGCGGTTGTCAGCCACCAGACGGCCGAGAATGGCCGCGTATACGGCGGCGGCAGTGGAGTTCTCCGCCGGATCGTACGCGGCATTGCCCCAGTAGAGAGTCACGCCGCCAATCCACTTGCGCTGCGCGGGGCTGTTGCGAAACTGATTCCAGTCCGTGGTGCGCTCAATGCCGCCGGCGCGCTTCGCCTTCTCGTAAATTCGATGAGCCACCGACTTATACAGCTCGACGCCGGGCTGCGTCACGAAATTCATGTCGCGCAGCGAGGCCACGCCAAACACGGCGTAGTGGATGAACTGCATGTAGCGCGCCAGACATGCTCCGCGATCGAAGGTCACATTGGCGACGGGATAACCGACGCGGCGAACCATGGCCACCTTTTCGGCCTCAGGCAGCTTCTCGCCCTTGCGATGAACGGCGACGAATGCGCGATCCTGGCGCTCGTCCTTAGGCGGACGGTAGTTGGGCAGGCGAAGCTTCTCGTCGATGACGATCTTGATTCCCAGATCTTCGCTCTTGCCGAGGCTCTCCTCGAAATCCTGCTTGGTCCAGAGCCCGGCGGCGCGCCAGGTCTCGGGCAGGGTGAGGGTGATCTTGTCGCGGCCGGCCGCGGCGTTGGCATGAAGGAAAGCGGCCAGCCTCCATGCGCCGTCGATCTCTTCGGCGCCAAGGTCGGTCGCGGCGATCCAAAAATCGAGATCGTTGCCGCACAGCGCCAGCGGATAGAGGCTGCCGCGGGTGAGCGGGGCACTGTGGCGTCCGGCCGTGGTGTTGCCGTCGTCGAGCTGCAGGGCAACCTGATGAAAGGCGCGGCGCGATGCGGCCTGCTCGAGCAGCGAGCCAGGCACGGTCATGTAGAGGAAGTTGGGCGCGGGATCGACGCCGTTCTTCTCGTAGAGCCTGGCGAGTTGTTCGAGGTTGAGCACCGGCTCGAAGGAAGTGAGGCCCATGGCCATGGCGACCACGAGAGTTCCGGCCAGAATGTCGCGGAGCGACCGCGTGGAGCGCTTCTGCAGGTCCTCCAGGATATAGCGGAGCTTGGAGGGATCGGTGGAATCGAGAACGTAGCAGTGCACGCCGCGATCCATCAGACCCACGCCACAATACACATTCTTGTCTTCGGCCGAGCCGCCCATGCCGACCCAGATGAGATTGCGCACGCGAGCGCGCTGCGCGGTGTGGATGCGTGCACGAATTTCTTCAAGTTCCGCGACGATGCGGCCCGCCCATTGCGCGCGAGCGGGATTCTGCCAGGCGAGACTGAATACACCGTAGCCGTTGCGGACGACGCGGCCGCGGCCATCGATTTCCATGCCCAGAGGGATCAGGCGGTTGCGGGAAGGATCGAGCGAACGGAGGCCCTTGCGGCGCGCGCGCGCATCGAGGAACTTGAGGCGCTCCAGCAGATTCTCCGCGGCCAGTTTGCGGTAATCACTTTCAGAGCCGGAAGCGTCGTTGAACAGAGAAATCTGCACGCGGTAACGATTCAGAATATACCAACCGTTGTCGCTGTCAACGGCAAACCGCGGCTTCCGTGGAAAACGCGGCGATGCGCTGCCAGATGTCTCCGCGATTCTGTTCTATCAGCCAGGCGGAGGTCTTCGCGTCGGCTCTGATGCGCCAGGATGTGGCGGCCGAAGGAGGGCCGCCGGGGAACGGGATGGGGTCGCGGTCGGCCCGCACAAGGTCCCAGGTCATTCCGCCCGAAGCAGTTCGATAGAGTTCGTAGCGTTTGCCGGCGCCGCGATCGAGCAGCAGCATTCCGGTTGTCACCGAATCGAAGTGGAAGCGCTGGATGGCGCCGGCCTCTTGTGCTTCGCCGAAGATGGGTTGCTCGCGCCAGGTGACGCCGCCATCGTCGGTGGCCAGGAGAAACGGATCGCGCGCCAGGCTCTGGACGTTCTGCCCGGAGATCCAGCCGTGCTGGAAATCGACGAACTGGATCTGGTCGAGAGCGGCGTACGGAATGCGCCGATACGCTTCACGCCAGGTGCGGCCGTTGTCTTCGGTGACGAGGAGGATGGAGGAGAGCGTGGTAGCGGTGGTGTGCAGGTTGCCGGCCAGGAAGACGCGGCCGGCGCTGGTTTCCACAGCGCTCAGTTCGAGCAGGATGCGGCAGGGTTCGTCCTCGTTGCAGCTCAGGCCGGCGGCCTGAAGATCGTCGCCGGCGCAGGCGAAGGCGACACGCATGGGCGAGCCGGTGTTTTCGAGGGGGGCTTCGGCGGCGAAGAGGAAGGCTGTCGACAGAGCGATCAGCGAACAAGCAAACAGGCGGGCTGGGAGCCCGCCGCAGCCTGAGAGGCTGCCCCACCTGCGCCACATGGAAACCATGGTATCCAGTAAGCGTGTTGACGAGGCGTGAATTGCTGCTGGGGGCGTGCGCAATGGCGCAGAGCCCGGCAACGCCGACCGGCGTCGTGCTGATCATTGCCGATCGCGAGCCGGCTACGCCCAGTGGCTTCGCGGCGCTGGCCGCGCATGGGGCGCGATTCTCGCGCGCGTATTCGGCCGATCCGGTAAGCGGACACGGGCGCGACGCGATTCTGCGAGGTCGGTTTCCTCACGCCAGCGTGCCGGGGCAGGATCTGGCGGTGTTGCTCGGAACGGCGGGATGGCGCATCGCGGGCGCAGCCGGCGAACAGACGGGCCGCTATTGCGCGGTGCTGCAGCCGCCGGCGGGAACCGGCGTCGCGTGCCTTCGCGATACGACGGCGCGGCTCACGCGTGCGGGTACGCTGGCGGACACATTGCTGGTGTTCACGGCGACACGGGCGGGCGACGACGAGATCTGGTTCGATAAGTCAACACATGTTCCTCTGCTGATCCAGTGGCCGCGCCGCATTGCGGCGGCCGAGTTCGACGCGCTCGCTTCGGGCGTGGACATCGCGCCGACGGTGCTCGCGTTGTGCGGCGTCAGTGCGCCGGATGAAACGCAGGGGCGGGATTTGTCACCGCTGCTCCTGGGAAGCGGGGGCGATCGGCCGGAGTCCGTCTACGCAGAAGGGCGCGTGGGCACGGCGGATTCATGGCGAATGATGGTGCGCGGTCTCGACAAGCTGGTGTTCACCCCGGATCTGCGCATCCTGCATCTCTATAATCTGGGCCAGGACCCGGACGAAGCCAGCGATCTGGCGCGGGAGATTTCCGAGGAACGAAAGTGCGACGAGCTGCGGGCGATCGCGGCGGACTGGCGGCGACGGCTGAGCGATGAGATGGATCCGTCCGGGCTGAGGCGGCGATAGGGAGCTGCGCGCGCTTGACCCGGCCGCGGAGGGAACCCTACGCTGAAATCAAACGCACCTACAGTAGCGGCCATGAAGACGTACAACTTCAAAGTCGTCATCAAACCCGACGAGGATTTCGACGGAAATCCCGCGGGGTTCCATGCCTGCTGCCCGGCGCTCGAGCGCGTGGTTGGTTCGACGTGGGGCCTGACCGAGGCCGAGGTTCTCAGGAACATCGACCAGGTGATCCGGCTGGTGATCGAGAGCATGGTAGAACACGGCGAACCGATCCCCGAGGCGCCGCGCGATCAAGTGGAGGTCACGGTAGAGCCTCGAGTTGCGGTCACGGTCTGAACCGTGGGCATCGACTACGCGCTGATGCGGAACCTCGCGACCCGCGACATGATCTCCGCGCTCATCCGCGATGGGTTTTCGCTGGACCGCAGCGACGGACCGCATCGGATTTATTACCATTCGATGGCCGCAGAGTGATGGTGATGTTCCAGGGCGGCAGCAGAACGTTCACCCGAAAGACGCTGAACAGCATGATCGAGCAGACGCACTGAGACGAAGAGGATCTGCGACGGCTGAAGCTCATCCGCTGATGGCGGATGTTAGTGGGTAGCTCGAAGCGGCGATAAGTGGTCGGTCATCTCGTGTGCGCCACGCCGGGGATGAGGACCAGAAAGAAGCCGTCGATGATAGCGTGCATGAGCATACAGGCCAGCAAATTGCGGCGCCACAGGTAGAGCACGGTGAGGACGGCGCCGATCGAGCCGGGGATGACCAGCGCCGCGGACATTCCGTAGAGTCCGGCGTGGGCGAGGGTGAAGAAGATCAGCGAGAGCAACCCGGCCATCCATCGATTACCGATCAGATGCGCCATCTCTTCGATTCCGAATCCGCGGCAACTGAACTCTTCGCAAATGGCAGCGGTCAGTACCAAAGCGAGTCGCAACGCCACGGGGACGGCGGCCACTTTTGAGATGTCGGACAGCGAAGACGGCATGTGCACCAGACGGCTGGCAACACCGCTGAGTATGGATGCGACGACCACGCCGCCGAGGCTGGCCAGAATGTCGCGCCATCCGAGACGGCGTATGCCGAGGTCCGAAGGCCGCCACCGCTGCAGGCCGAAGGCGATGAGGCAGAGGGCGACGACCACGGACCACTGGGCCACGATGGTCACGGCATCATCGTGAGCGCTGGCGATCTGGTGAGAGGAAAGGCCGGGCAGCGCCAGAAAGATCAGCGGCCAGCCAAAAGCAATAATCAGCCCGATCAGGGCCGTCACGCGGGAACCGGAACGGTTTGCCACGAGGAAACCTCCCCTAAGGATACGGGCACGGGGCTTTGGCGGTTCCATCGAAGCGGGCTTACAATCGGATGGGACCATGATCCGCACAACCGCCCTTCTCCTTATGGCATCCACTGTCCTTGCGCAAAAACAGCCTTTCGACGCTGACGCTTTGCTGAAAATCGCCCGCATCAGCGATCCACAGATCTCGCCCGACGGAAAACTGGTCGCGTTCACGGTTCAGACCGTCGATATGGACGAAAACAAGAAGCCGACACAGATCTGGCTTGTGTCCGTGTCGGGCGGCGTCCCGCGGCAGATCACTCACGAAGGCTCGCTGAACGAACGGGCCCGCTGGTCGCCCGATTCAAAGCATCTGGCGTTCGTCTCCAACCGGAGCGGCACCTCGCAGGTGTGGCTCATGGAGGCGGAAGGCGGCAACACGCGCCAGATCACCAACCTCGCCACCGAGGCGGGCGGCGTTCTGTTCGCGCCGGACGGCAAGCATCTGGTGTTCACCAGCAGCGTCTATCCGGACTGCCACGACGACGCCTGCAACGCGCACCGGCTGGAACAGGACAAGAACGCCAAGGTGCATGCGCGCGTCTACGATGCGTTGCTGTACCGGCACTGGACCGAGTGGCAGACTGCGCGGCGCGCGCATCTGTTCTCGATCGACACGGTGACCGGCAAGATGGTGGATCTGACGCCCGGAGACCGCGACGTGCCGCCGTTCTCGCTGGGCGGACCCGACGACTACGCGATTTCCCCGGATTCGAAGGAGGTCTGCTACTCGCTGAACACCGATCCGGCGCCGGCTGTCAGCACGAACAGCGATCTGTTTGTGGTTCCACTGGGCGGCGGCAACGCGACGAAGATTACGTCGAATCCGGCCGCGGATCAGAGCCCGCAGTATTCTCCCAACGGGAAGTATCTGGCGTGGCGCAGCCAGACGCGGCTGGGCTATGAGAGCGACAAGTGGGAGCTGATGGTGCTGGAACGCGCGACGGGCAAAGCGGTCAGCCTCACGGATTCGCTGGACCGTTCCCTGCAATCTTTCGCGTGGTCGCCCGATTCGGGGGCGCTGTTCTTCACCAGCGTGGATCGCGGGCGGCAGGCGATCGAGACGATCCCGGTGACCGGCGGAGGGAGCCGTGTCGCGGTGAGCGGCAACGTCAGCCTGGACGACATGCAGTTCACGCCCGACGGGAAGACGATGGTCTACACGCAGGAGAGCGGATCGAGCCCGGCGGAGCTGTACAGGGCCTCGTCAAGCGGCGGGCCGCCGGCGGCGCTCACCCACATCAACGACGAATTGCTCGCGAACTATCGGTTGACGCCGCTGGAGGAGCACTGGGTGGAAGGCGCGGATGGCGCGCGCGTTCACGCGTTCGTGGTAAAGCCGCCGGCATTTCAGGAAGGGCGCAAATATCCGGTGTTGTTCCTGATTCACGGCGGGCCGCAGGGCGAATGGGGCGAGGACTGGAGTTATCGCTGGAACGCGCAGGTGTTCGCGGGCGCGGGTTATGTGGTGGTGATGCCAAATCCGCGCGGATCGTTTGGTTACGGGCAGAAGTTCACCGATGAGATTAACGCGGACTGGGGCGGGAAGGCGTACGACGACATCATGGCGGTGGTGGATTACGCGGCCGGGCTGCCGTATGCCGATTCAGCGCACATGGGCGCGGCCGGCGCGTCCTACGGCGGATACATGATCGACTGGATGCTGGGCCACACGGACCGCTTCCGCGTGTTCGTGTCGCACGCCGGAGTATACGACCTGCGCAGCATGGCCGGCGCGACCGAGGAGCTGTGGTTTCCGATCTGGGAGTTCAAGGGAATGCCGTGGGACAACCCGGAGATGTATGAGAAGTGGTCGCCCAGCAGTTTCGTGAAGGAGTTTAAGACGCCGACGCTGGTGGTGGCGGGCGAGCTGGATTTTCGCGTGCCGTACACGCAGTCGCTGCAGTTGTTCACGGCGCTGCAGATGCAGAAGGTTCCCTCGAAGCTGATGGTGTTTCCCGATGAAGGGCACTGGATCCTGAAGCCGCAGAACTCGGCGTTCTGGTATCGCCAGGTGCTGGGTTGGATCGGGGAGTGGATCAACAAGGGGCCGGCGGCGCAGCAGCAGCCGTAGGGAAGGCGAGCTTCGGCTCTCTCGCTGTGGCGGCGTTGTTACCGAGTCATAATAAGTAAGAGTTGAGATTTTCCCATGCGAACCACGGACACGATGACCATCTCCCTCCCAGCGGCGATGGCGAAACAAATGGCGAGGGTGCAGAAAGAGGAGAACCGGACCCGCTCGGAGTTGCTGCGCGAGGCCTGGCGCCATTACTTCGAGAGCCGGTACGCCACCTATACGCCAACGAGAGCAGAGGCGGCAGCCATCGCCAGAGGCCGTGCCGCAATCCGCCGCGGTGAGTACGCGACCCTCAAGCAACTACACGATGAACTGGACGCTGCTCGTCGGCAAGCCCGCCCAAAGAAGTCTCGCAAGGCTGCCCGATAAGGATCAACTCCGCATCGAAAATCGGCCGCACAGTCGAAAACCAGGTCCGGTGGGGCAGGCCCGACCAGGGGCGAAGCCGCGTTGGTCTGCTTATCGCCGGATAAAGTCGCCGATGGTCCTTCGCCTGTCGTCAGGCCTGCGGAGGGGTGCCAGCCCGCCTGTTTTCGCGTGCTCGACAGGGCGGTCTGAGAGACCGCCGCGGCCTGAGAGGCCGCCCCACGCCGGTTTCGTAATCTTTGGTGGGCCGCAGGCCCATCGGGACTGGTTGCAACCCTGAGCCCCACACGTGCGGAATGTGTGCTACCGTACCTCGTGGTGGTGGCGGTGGCCGATCTCAGCCATCCCACCCGCTGCGGCTTCGCCCGTTATCGAAACAATTTACTGAGTTTTGTGTTCGGCGAAGCAGTTGCATACGACGCCTCTGAGCAGGAGGAAACGAAAATGAATCTCTTGAACAAGGGAACCCTCTTACGGAGCGCAGCGGTGCTGACCTGCGCACTGGTGGCGCTGACGACCACGCCCGTCCTCGGACAGGATTATGGCTATCAGCCACCGCCCATGCTGGGGCCCGGGCAACTAGACCAGTTGGTGGGGCGAATCGCACTTTATCCCGATCCGTTGCTGGCTCAGGTTCTGGCGGCGGCCACGTTCCCCGATCAGATTCCCGACGCCGCGGGGTGGGCCGATCAATATCGCTACCTGCGGGGCGACGATCTGGCCAATGCGATTACGCAGGCGAACCTTCCGTGGGACCCCAGCGTGCAGGCGCTGCTTCCCTTCCCCACCGTACTGGACATGATGGCGCAGGACATGAACTGGACGAATCAGCTCGGCAACGCCGTTCTGGCGCAGAAACCCGACGTGATGGACGCCGTGCAGAGAATGCGGCATGAGGCCTTCCAGTACGGATACCTGCGCACGGGCCCGCAGATCCAGGTGGTAAATGCCGGCGGGTACGTTGAAGTACTGCCCGTGAACCCGGCGTATGTGTGGGTGCCCACCTACGATCCGTTCATCGTGTTCGCGCCTCCGCGTCCGGGATTCTTCGTCGGCGGGGCGATCGGGTTCGGCTTTGGCTTCTCATTCGGTCCGGTGTGGAGCGGATGGGGCTGGGGCGGCGGCTTCAACTGGGGCGCGCACGCGTTTCTCATCCACAATGCCGTGTGGGGCCGCACGTGGGTGAACCGCGGAGCTTACGTGCACGACTACGGCAACTGGAACGGCGGGCGGTGGCGCAACACGGTGGTGAATCGGAATGTCAACATCAATCGCAACGTGAACATCAACCGCAACGTGAACATTAACCGCAACGTGAACATTAACCGCAATGTGAACGTGAATGCGCGGCCGGTTTACAACGGGAATCAGCGGTTCAACGTCACGCCAAACCGCGGCTATGAGCAACACCCTCAGGAGCACGCCGGCGCTCTCCAGGGAACTCAGAACGGACGCGCGGAGCACGCCGCTTCGGCATGGGGACAGGCGAGCCGTGGCGGCGGTAATCGTGGCGGCAACGAGAGAGGAGGACGGCGGTGAGATCGGCAATCCGAAACGTGGCGGGTCTGATGCTGGCGGCCTCGGCCGTAATGGTGGCACAGGCGACCCAGAAGACATTTGCGACTCCCGAGGCGGCGGCCAGTGCGCTGGTCGCCGCCGTGAAGTCGGGCAGCGTTGACGAGATGGCGGCGGTCCTCGGAAGCGACATGAAGGATCAGTTCCACCCGGGCGACCCGGCTCACGAGCTGGACCGCGCCGAGTTCCTGCAGGCCGCGGCAGCCGCGACAAAGATCGAGCCGGACGTGGTTCCGGATCGGATGATCGTCTATTTCGGCGAGAACGAGTGGCCCTTCCCCGCGCCGCTGGTGAAAGAGGGCGACGCGTGGCGATTCGACGGTAAAGCAGGGAAGCAGGAAGTCCTGGATCGCCGCGTCGGCCGGAATGAGATGCACGCGGTGGAGACCTGCCTCGGGTACGTTGAGGCGCAGCTCCAATATGTGCAGACCGATCACGACGGCAGCGGCATACTGGAGTTCGCGCAGCGCCTGATCAGTTCGCCCGGCAAACACGACGGACTCTATTGGCCGGATGCGGAAGCCGGCGAGAGCCCCATGGGGCCGTCGATTTCCATCTCCGACCGGCTGGTGGCCGCCGATCCCGGCGTGACCCTGCCGAAAGCGCGCCATCACATGGGCTATCACTTCCGCGTTCTGACGGCGCAGGGACCGAACGCCGAGGGCGGCGCGCACGATTTCCTGGTGAACGGACACCTGCTGGGGGGGTTCGCGCTGATCGCGTGGCCGCGAGAGTACGGCGCCACGGGGATTCAGACGTTCATCGTGAATCAGCTTGGCGTGGTCTACGCGAAGGACCTGGGACCGGACACGGCCAAGGCAGTGCAGGCGATCACCGCGTTCGATCCCGACTCGAGCTGGCGGAAGCTGGACCCGACGAACTGACCGCTCCCTGCGGCCGCGGCTCGGTCTCGATTTTTTTTCGCTTGCTATTGTCGATTACCTGGGTATTATTGTAGATAACTTAGGTATTTGACCATGAGCAGGCCATCCGACATGATCCAGGGAACGCTGGATCTTCTTATCCTCAAGACCATTGCCCTCGAGCCAAAGCACGGCTGGGCCATCGCGAAACGCATCCAGCAGGTGAGCGAGGACGTGCTGCAGGTGACGCAGGGATCGCTTTATCCCGCGTTGCACCGGCTGGAGCAGCAGGGCTGGATCGCCTCCGAGTGGCGGGAGAACGAAACCGGGCGCGAAGCGAAGTTCTACTCGCTGACGAAGGCCGGACGGCGGCAACTCGATGCCGAGCTGGCGCAATGGCGGCGTCTTTCGCGGGCCATTGGGCTGGTGATCCGCACGGCTTAGGAGCGCGCCATGCTGCAACGCCGGATGAAGATGCTTCGCCTTCGCCTTCGCTCGCTGTTTCGCCGCGGACGCGTGGAGAGCGAACTGGACCGCGAGCTTCGCTCTCATATCGACCAGCAAACGGAGGAGAACATCGCCGCGGGGATGACGCCGGAACAGGCGCGACTTGCCGCGCTGCGCGCGTTCGGCGGGACAACACAACGCCGCGAGGAATGCCGCGATGCCCGGGCCGTAAACGTTGTCGAGCATTTGGCGCAGGACGTCCGCTACGCTCTGCGGGCGCTGCGGCGCGATCCCGTACTGACGCTGGTGGCGGGGCTCTCGCTGGCCATCTGCATCGGCGCGAACACCACTATCTTCAGCATCGTGGACACGATTCTGCTGCGCCCGCTGCCGTATCCGAATGCCGGCCAGTTGTACTGGGTCAGCGAGCTGCTCGGCCGGCCCCCCATGGAGGTTGCCGTAGGCGGAGATTATTTCAGTCTGAGTGAGCAGAATCGGGTTTTTTCCAGCGTGGCAGCGTACGACACGACGACGGTGAACTGGACGGGCGTCGAAAAGCCGGAGCAGGTGGACGTGGCGCAGGTGACTTCGTCGTTCTTTCGCGTGTTCGGGACCTCGCCCTTCATGGGGCGCTACCTCGCCGCGCGCGAGGATGGCCCACAGCCTCCCGGCGCCGTCGTGCTGAGCTACAGCTTCTGGCGAAACCGGCTGGGTGGCGATCCGCACGTTCTGGGAAAGACGCTCACGCTCGATCGACAGCCCTGCACGGTGATCGGAGTCATGCCACAGGGCTTCGACTATCCGAAAAGCATGCAGATGTGGAAGCCGTTCGACCTGAATGAGGCGGAAGAGAAGCAGAGAGAGCGCATGCGCCTTGTGAGTATCGTGGCCAGGCGCAGGCCCGGCGTAAGTGAACCCCAGCTTGCCGCGGAGATAAAACGACTAACCGGCGCCGTCCGCGCCGAGTATCCGAAAGAGTACAACTCGGGTGGCTTTTTGGCTCACATGGCCATTCAGGCCACGCCTCTGCAGCGCCGCATGACCGGGGACCTCCGGCCGGCGCTGCTGGTGCTGACCGGAGCGGTCGGTCTGGTGCTGCTGATTGCGTGCGTCAATCTGGCGAGTCTGCTGCTGGCACGCGCGGCGGCGCGGCAGCGCGAATTGGCGGTGCGGCTGGCGCTGGGCTCCGCGCGCGGAAGGATTGTCCGGCAGATGCTGACTGAGAGCATCGTGCTGGCGCTGCCGGGCGGGCTCGGGGGAATCGTCGTCGCATTCCTCGCGGTCGCCGGTTTGAACGCGTGGAAGCCGCTGGTGCTCATCAACTATCCAGCCATTGCGCTGGATTTCCCAACGCTCGCGGCGACGTTCGGGGTGACGGTTGTCACCGGCGTGGCGTTCGGCATGGCGCCGGCGCTAACCGCGGCGCGGCTGAGCATTCAGGACGGGCTCAGGGGTGAAGGAAGCTCCGTCCCGGCGGCGCGCGCGCGGAAACTGCTGGTGGTGGCGGAACTCGCGGTCTCTCTGGTGCTGCTGATCGGCGCGGGGCTGCTGGTGCGCAGTTTTGTCACGCTGGCACGAACGAATCTCGGGTTCCCGCCAGAGCACCTGCTCACACTGCGGGTGAATCTGGTGCCTGCTCAGTATCCGACGGGCGCGAAGCAGGTGCGCTTTTATGACGACGTGCTCGAGCGGGTGCGGCGGTTGCCCGGCGTACGCGACGCCGCCGTCACCACTGACGTGCCGCTGGACGGGCTGCAGCCGTGGAGCGCGATGGCATTCGACGTCGTCGGCCATCCCCCCGTGCCCAGAGCGCAACGGCCGCAGACTGGTGTGTCCGTGGTGAGCCCGAACTTCTTCCACACGTTCGGGATTCCGCTTCGTCGGGGACGCCTGTTCGACGCCCACGACACGCCGGAAACGATTGTTGTTGACGAGAACTTCGCGCGTACGATTTTCCCCGGCGAAGATCCGATCGGGAGACGGATTAAGGGCAACGGCGATCCACTCACCATTGCCGGCGTGGTGGGCACAATCAGCGGCGACAGCCTGGCCGGGAACGCGCCTGTGGCACACAATAACATTGGCAGCGGACCGCTCAGCGCGTCGTTGCCCCGTATCTACCACTGCGATTGCACGCCGCAACCGAGTCCTTTCCTCGGCCGCATGGCGCTGGTGGTGCGGACGGCGGGCGATCCGCGCGCGGCGATTCGGCCGGTGGAAGACCAGGTGTACGCGGTGGATCGCAATCAGCCGGTTTTCGCCGTGAAGACGATGGACGAGCTTCTGGACGAATCGCTTGCGCCGGCGCGTTTTCATGTGCTGCTGCTGGGCGTCTTCGCGGCTATTGCCGTGGCCCTGGCGGCCATCGGCGTCTATGGCGTGATGTCGTACCTGGTGACGTGGCGAACGCGGGAGATTGGCATCCGCGTGGCCATGGGCGCGCGGCCGGGCGTGGTGGCGAGGCGGGTGGTCGGGGAGAGCGTCGCGCTGGCCGTGCTGGCCGCGCTGGGTGGACTGGCGGGCGCGTGGGCGCTGACACGCTACGTCAGGTCGATGCTCTACGGTGTCACCGCGCTTGACCCCATTACGTTCGTCGTCGCGCCGCTGGCGCTGGTGGTGGTGGTGGCGGCGGCGGCCTTCGGACCGGCGTGGCGGGCGGCACGAGTGGATCCGATGGAAGCACTGCGGCACGAGTAACGGCGACTTCGCCGGCGTCGAAGTATACTCAGAACGACGGCGGGCGGTTGCTTTCGCCACGACGATTCCAGCGGTTGTCTCCGCTCATGACGCGGAGCTGCTGACGCCTTGCCTTCCGAAACAGCGGAACAAGACTCAAAACGCATCATCTTCAGCGGGCCGGCAATTGTCGCGCTGATCGCCGCCGTCAAGCTGCTGCTGCATCTGTACGCCGGACGCCGCTACGGGTTCTTTGCCGATGAGCTGTACTTCGCCGCGTGCGGCGATCATCTGGCGTGGGGCTACGTGGACATGCCGCCGCTGATCGCCGTCGTAGTGAAGACTGCCCGCGTCCTGTTCGGCGACTCTCTTTCGTCGATTCGGTTGTTCGCCGCTCTCGCGGGCGCGGGGAGCATTGTGCTTACCGGGCGTCTGGCGCGCGAACTGGGCGGGGGCCGCTTCGCGCAGGGGTTCGCCGCCTTGTCAGTGCTGGTGGCATCGGCATGTCTATCGATGTGCCACTACATCTCGATGAACTCCTTTGAGCCCGTGTTGTGGACGGGACTGGCGCTGGTGGTGGTTCGAATCGTCAATACCGGCAATCAGAAACTCTGGTTGTGGGTGGGGCTGATCGCCGGCATCGGCCTGAACAACAAGTACTCGATGGCATTCTTCTGTCTGGGGGTTACCGCCGGCCTGCTCCTAACCCGAGAACGGCGGACGTTTCTGAAGCCATGGATCTGGCTCGCGGCGGCGCTCGCATTCGTTCTCATCCTGCCGAATCTGATCTGGAACATCCAGCATCACTTTCCATTCCTCGAGCTGATGGCCAACATACGGCGCACCGGCAGGAACGCGGTTTTCACGCCGCTGCAGTTTCTTGGCATACAGGTCTTGTTCACGCTGCCGGTGAATCTGCCAATCTGGCTTGCAGGCCTTGGCTGGTACCTGTTCGGCAAAGATGGCAAGCAGTACCGCGTGCTCGGGTACGCGTACCTTGTGGTCCTTGCCATCATGTTCCTGCCGAACGGCAAGCCTTACTATCTGCTGCCCGTGTATCCGATGCTGCTGGCGGCGGGGGCGGTCGCATTCGAGCAGTGGTTCTCCCGCCCGGCACTCGGATGGGCGAAACCCGCGTTTGTCGTCACTCTGCTGGCCTTCGGCGTAAGCGGCGTTCCCTTCTCGCTTCCGGTGCTTTCGCCGGAGGCGTATCTCCGATACTCAGCCTTTATGCATTTTGTCCCGCCATCGATGGTGCGTGGCGATTTCGGTCCGCTGCCCGAGTTCTTCGCCGACCAGTTCGGCTGGGAGGAGATGACGCTGGTGGTGGCAAGGGCCTGGCAAGGTCTTCCGGCGGAGGAAAGAGGCAGGACCGCGATCCTGGCGGCCGACTATGCCGAAGCAGGCGCGATTGACCTGCTGGGAAGGAAGTACGGCCTGCCTCACGCCATCAGCGGTCACCAGAATTATTACCTGTGGGGGCCGAGCGGATACACGGGCGAGAGCGTTCTGACCATGGGTCTGTCCCGGCAGCGCCTCGAATCGTACTTCCGTTCCGTTGAGGAAGCCGGAACGGTTTACCATCCGTATTCCGCGCCGCATGAGCACTTCACGGTGTACCACTGCCGCGATCCAAAACAGCCGATGGCGACGTTCTGGCCCCTGCTGAAGGAGTGGGACTGAGGCGCAGCCCCTGCGCATTCAGCCGCGCACGCCCAGCTTGCGCAGAAAGGTCATCGCCGGACACCAGTTGGTGAAGGCGGACTGGAAGAGGTTCAGGCCGACAAAGGCGGTGAACAGAAACCACGCGGGGTGCACCCAGTAGCCGAGCGCGGCCGACAACATCACAAAAAAGCCGGCGATCAGGCGGAGATAACGATCGACAGTCATCAGGCTTTCCTCCTTCGATTCACCAGGAAATAGACAACGGGAACGGTCATGCGCGACAGCGCCAGCGAGGCGATCTCACCGGCCATCAGCGCAATGGCGAGCCCCTGGAAGATGGGGTCGAACAGAATCACCGCCGCGCCCACCACCACCGCGCAGGCGGTCAGCATCATCGGGCGGAAGCGCACCGCTCCGGCGTCGATCACGGCTTCATCAAGGGGCATCCCTTCCTTCAGGCGCAGCTCGACGAAATCGACAAGGATAATCGAGTTGCGTACCACGATGCCCGCTCCGGCGATGAAGCCGATCATGGACGTCGCGGTGAAGAAGGCGTGCAGAAGGCCGTGCGCGGGCAGGATGCCGACCAGCGAAAACGGGATGGCGGCCATGATTACCAGTGGCGTGACGAACGATTCGAACCAGCCCACCACGAGCGCGTAGATCAGCACCAGCACGGCCGCGAAGGCGATGCCGAGATCGCGGAAGACCTCATAGGTGATGTGCCACTCCCCGTCCCACTTCATCGAGTAGCGGCTGGCGTCGGTGGGCAGGCTGGCCATGTGCTGCTCGATGGCGTAGCCTTCGGCGGGCCGGATCTTCTGCATTTCGGGGCCGAGTTTGAGAATCGCGTAGACGGGGCTCTCCATGGCCCCGGCCACGTCGCCGGCAACGTAGGTCACGGGCATCAGGTTCTTGTGGTAGATGCTCTTGTCGGCGATTTCGCGCGCTGCGTGCACCAGCTCGCTGAGTGCCACAAGGTTTCCGGTGCGGCCGGCTACTTTCAGGCTCTGAATGCGGTCGAGATCGGAGCGGGTGGCGCGGTCGAGACGCAGCGTGAGGGGCACGTCTTCCTTTTCGGAGTCGACGTGGAGCAGACCGGCGGCATCGCCGGCGGAGGCGAGGCGCAGCGTGCTGGCGACGTCGTCGGTGGAGACGCCGTTGATTGCGGCCTTTTCCTTGTCCACGACGAGGCGGTACTTCGGCTGATCGTCTTCGACGTACCAATCCACATCGACCACGCCGTCGGTGCGCCTCCACAGATCGCGAATGCGGCGCGCGATGTCGATGCGTCCTTCAAGCGCGGGGCCGTAGACTTCGGCGACGAGCGTTTCCAGCACCGGCGGACCAGGCGGGACCTCGGCAACCTTGATGCGCGCACCGTAGCGTTCGGCCACCGGCAGCAGGCGCTGGCGAACCTGTTTGGCGATCTCGTGGGATTGCAGCGAGCGATCGCTCTTGTTGAGGAGGTTGACCTGGATATCGGCGACATTCGAACCGCGGCGGAGGTAGTAGTGGCGAACGAGTCCGTTGAAGTTGAAGGGCGAGGCCGTGCCCACATAGGTTTCAATGTTGACGACCTCGGGTTGCGCGGCGGCGGCGCGGGCGAGAGCGTCGGTGGCGCGCGCGGTCTCTTCAAGCGTAGTGCCGTTGGGCATATCCACAATCACCTGGAACTCGCTCTTGTTGTCGAAGGGAAGCATCTTCACCTTGACGAACTGGAAATAGACGAGCGAGCAGGAGGCGAGAAGCAGGACGACCACGCCGCCGAGGAAGCCCCAGCGCAGCGCCGGCCGGTGAATGATCGCGCCCATGACGCGCCGGTAGAAGCGCGTGGGGGCGCTCTCGGCGTGATGGTGTTCGGCGGGAAGGCGCTTCAGAATACGAACGGCGGCCCACGGCGTGACGATGAACGCGACCAGCAGCGAGAAGATCATGGCCGCGGTAGCGCCCACGGGGATAGGCCGCATGTAGGGTCCCATCAGCCCGCCGACGAAGGCCATGGGGAGAATCGCCGCGACCACGGCAAGAGTTGCGAGGATGGTGGGGTTGCCGACCTCGTTGACCGCCTCGACGGCGACTTCGTGCGTCGGCCGCTCGCGGTTGGCGGGCATGCGCCAGTGCCGCACGATGTTCTCGACAACGACGATGGCGTCGTCGACGAGGATGCCGATGGAGAAAATCAGCGCGAACAGGGTGATGCGGTTCAGCGTGTAGCCGTACAGATAGAAGACGGCGAGCGTCAGCGCGAGCGTGACGGGAATGGCGATGAAGACGATGAGCGATTCGCGCAGCCCGAGGGTGATGGCGATGAGGATGCTCACCGAAACCACGGCGATGAGCATGTGCCACAGCAGCTCGTTGGACTTCTCCGCCGCGGTTTCGCCGTAGTTGCGAGTAATGTCCACGCGCACGTCGCCGGGAATGACTGTGCCTTTGAGCGGCTCAATGCGCGCCAGCACGCGGCCGGCTACATCGATGGCATTGGCGCCCTTGCGCTTGGCGATGGCGATGGTCACGGCGGGATCGAACGCGCGCGCCGACCCGGGCGATATCGCGCGCATCATGCGCACATACTGAGTGGGTTCCTCGCCGCCGTCGGTCACGGTGGCGACGTCGCGCACAAACACCGGGCGGCCGTTGGCTACTCCCGCCACCACGTTGCGCACGTCGCCGGCAGTGCGCAGGAATTCGCCGGCTTCAAGCTGATACTCGCGGTTGCCGGCGTCGAAAGTGCCCGTGGGCAGACGCCGGTTGGCGAGCCCGAGCGCGCCGGCCACCTGCATGGGCGAGAGATTGTACGCAGCCAGCTTCGCGGCATCCAGAGTCAGGCGGATTTCACGGCGCTCGCCACCGATCAGGGTGACGGCGGAAACGTCGGGCGCCTGCTTGATGGTGTCGTCCACCTGCGCGGCGATGCGGCGCAGCTCGAAATCGCCGTAGCGACGGCTCGAGAGCGTGAGCGCAAGGATGGGCACGTCGTCGATGGAGCGCGGCTTCACCAGCGGCTGAGAAGCGCCGGGCGGAATGAGGTCGTAGTTGGCCAGCAGCTTCTGGTTAAGCCGGACGATGCTCTTTTCTTCGTCCTGGCCTACGTAGAAACGCACGATGACCAGCGACATGCCGGGGCTCGATGTGGAGTAGATGTATTCGACTCCGGGAATCTCCCAGAGCAGCTTCTCCATGGGTTTGGTGACGCGCTCTTCCACTTCGCGCGCCGACGCGCCGGGCATCTGGACGAACACGTCGATCATGGGCACGACGATCTGCGGCTCTTCCTCGCGCGGGAGCTTCCACACGGCGAATGCGCCGACGAGGAGCGCGGTCACAATGAGCAGCGGCGTGAGCTTCGAGTTGATCCAGACGTGTGCGAACCGGCCGGCGGGGCCGAGTTTGCGCGGCTCGCTCATTGGCGGGCCTCAGTGATTGCGGCGATCTTCGCGCCGTCGGCGAGGCCGGGCGGCACGGGTGCGATGAGGCTTTCGCCGGGGTTGAGCCCGGAGAGAATCTCAACGGCGTCGCCGGAGCGTTCACCGGTGGTGACCAGGCGCGCGTGCGCGGAATCGCCTTCGGCTACGAAGACCGACTGCAACTGGCCGCGCTCGGTGACTGCCGCGGACACCACGGCGATGGCGTTGCGCGAGCCGAGCTGGAAGAAGACGCGCCCAAACATGCCGGACCGCAGACCGGTGCACGCGGGCAGATCGATCTTGGCGATGTAAGAGCGGGACGCCGGGTCCACCGCGGGGACCACTTCGGAAACACGGCTCTCGCCGGCGCACTCCGGGAGGTCCAGCGCATAACGGACGCTCTGGCCGCTGCGCACGGAAGCGAGCTTCGATTCGTCGACGGCGGCTTCCAGCCGATAACCGTCCTGTCGCTCGATGGTGAGCAGCGGCGCACCAGTCGTGGCGAGGTCGCCGGGATTCACGGTTTTCGCGGTGACAATGCCGGCGAACGGCGCGCCGATGCGGCCGTAATCGCGCATGATGGCCGCGGCGTGGCGCTCTTCAGTGGCCTGCTCCAGACGCGACTCCAGCTCAGTGCGCTTTGCACGGGCCATGTCGTAGTTGGCCTGGGCGGACTGCAGCCGCGCGTTCGATTCGTCCACTTCCTGGTTCGAGACGGATTTCTTCGCGGCCAGTTCGTCGATGCGCTTCGCGGTGACGCGCGCCAGATCGAGACTCGCTTTGGCGGCGGCGACGGCGCTGTCGGCTTCGGGAATGGCGCTGTTTACCTCGGCGACGCCGACGTCGGCGCGGCGGTAGTTGGCGTCGAGGTCGCGCGTATCGAGCACCACGAGCGTCTGGCCCGCGGCAACGCGATCGCCTTGCTGCAGGGTGACCTGCTGGACGTAGCCGGTGACTCTGCTGGCAATGTTGGCGGAGGTGCGGGCGCGCACCGTACCGCTGGCTTCGTAGGTGGACGGCCAATCCTGCAGGGTCACGGTAACGGTGTGGACCGGGATGGGCGCGGCCGGGTTTGACGGCTGGCTCGCCGGATTGCTTCCGCAGGAGGCAAGGAGGACGAGAGGAACCGGAAGGAACAGGGACGCTTTCATTTACTTGAGGACCTCCGAATCGGGCGTCAGGCGCCCGGCTGCCAGCTCCAGCATGGTGGCGGCGATGTGCTGGTCGTGGACCGCCGCGAGATAGCGGGTTCGGCTTTCGAGCAGGGCGGTCTCGTTCCGCAACAGGTCGGTGACGTTGCTCATGCCCGCTTCATAGCGATTGCGCGTGATACGCAGGCTCTCTTCAGCCGCGGCGACGGCGGCCTTTGCCACTTCGATGCGTTGTTCGGCTGATTCCAGGTCGGCATGGGCACGGCGCAGTTGCAGCCGCACCGCGGAGTCCGTCCGCTCTTTGTTGGCGCGGGCGTGCGCTATCCAGTCGGCCGATTCGGCCACGCGGCTTTTGTCCGCGAAGCCATCGAAGAGGTTCCAGTGGAGCGAGACGGCCGCCAGCCAGTTCGCGCCGCCGCGGTCGATGAAGCGCTGACGGTCGGCCTCGAAGGCCGCGTGAAAACCAACCGTCGGTTTGAATGCGTCGCGCGCGCCGTCCGCCTGGGCCTGGGCGATGGCCAGGGCGAAGCGCGATTCGCGGGCCTCGGGACGCTGCTCCACCGCGCCGGGTTCGAGATCGGTCAGCGCCGCCGCGGGTGTGTTCATCGGCTCCAGAGCGCTGGTGAGCGCATGCGGCGTGTCCAGGGGAAGACCGAGCGCGTCGTTGAGCCCGGCGCGGGCCACGTCCAGATCCGCCGCGCGCTGGATGCGCTGCTCGTTGACTGCGGCGAGATGTACGCGAATGGAGAGCACGTCGGCGTCGGTGGACATGCCCGCCTCGTGCACCGATTCGGCCTGCTTCAGATCCGCCTCCGCCGACTGCACCGACTGTTCCGCCGTTTTCAGGCTGGCTTCGGCGAGCACCGCGCCGTAATAGGCCTGAACCACGCCGGCCATAACATCCATCTGCGCGCGCCGCAGCTCCTCTCCGGTCATCTTTTGCGAGAGCCGGGCGGTCTTGACGGCGTTGCGCGTCATGCCGGCATCGTAAAGCGGCTGATCGACGGTGACCCGCGACTGGAAATCGTTGAGAAAATCGGGGCGATTCAGCGGGCCGATCTGGAAATTGTCCGTGGTGAACTGGTGCTGGGTGAGCAGCGAGCTGAAGACGAACACCGGGTTGTCGCTGCGCGCCCAGCTCTCGGCGTAGTTCACCTTCGGAAGCATGCCGCTGCGCGCCTCGACAATCTTCTGTTGAGAGGCGTGGTCGTCGGCGCCCGCCGCCGCCAGCGACTTGTTTTCACGCAGGGCCAGGCGCACGGCGTCATGGAGCGAGAGGGGCTCCTGGGCCCAGGCCGGCACGAGGATCAAACACAGAATGAACTTGCGCATCGGTCTCCATTTGCAGGGATGCAGGTTTGGCGCGGGCGTGACATTTGTCACGCTTCGCAAAAAGCTGCATCATCAGAAGTGAAGGCATCCTATGGAAGTTCTTATTCGTCATCTGGGCAAGGTGAAGTTCGAAGCGAGCGCGCGCGGACACCGCGTGATCTGCGATCAGCCGGCGGACAACGGCGGCGCGAATGAAGGCCTGACCCCTCCGGAGTTTCTGCTGGCCTCGCTGGGAACCTGCGCCGGATTCTATGCGGCGGAGTATCTGAGGACGCGGTCGCTGCCCACGGAGGGCCTCGAGGTCAAGGTCAGCGCGGAGAAAGCGGCGCAGCCGGCGCGGCTGGGGAAGTTTCGCATCGAATTGACCGTGCCGGAGCTCGACGCGAAGCACGAGGACGGCGTTCTGCGGGCCGTAAAGGCGTGCCTCATCCACAACACGCTGATCCACCTGCCGGAAGTGGAAACGGTGGTGCGAACGGCGGAACTGGCGGAGCGATCGTAATGCGCGACTGGCTGCTGCCGATTCTGATGATCGCCGGGTACTTCATCGTGATGCGCTGGGTGCTGCCAAAGCTGGGCGTGCCCACCTGAATGTCGGAATCCTGCGACGCCGGGTCGCGCCGCAAAAAGGAAGAAGAATAGGAACCACGGGCAGCCGGATACAATCGGATTCGGAAGCCCGTGGAAAAGGATTACGAGATCGAGCTGGCGAGGGCGCTGGCCAGCGGCGGCGAAGAAGCGTTCGAACGTTTTGTCGAGCACTTTCGCGCGAAGCTGTTTCGTTACACGTGGCTGATGTGCCGGCAGCGGGAGGACGCGGAAGAGGTGGCGCAGGAGACGCTGCTGAAGGTGTTCGAAAGCTTCGACCAGCTTCGCGAACCTGAGCGGGTGCGGCCATGGATTTTCCGCATCGCCCGGAACGCCTGCCTGATGAAGCGGCGTAAAAGCGTGTTCGCTCCGGCGGCAGAGTTGTCGCTGGAGGAACTGGCGCCGACGGTCACGGTGGACGGCGAACACCGGCATTTGCAGATTGCCGACTGGAGGCGCCTGCCGGAGACGGAGCTGTTGCGATCGGAGCTGCGCGAGGTGCTCGACGAGGCCATTGCCGAGCTGCCGGAGACGTACCGGGCGGTGGTGCTGCTGCGCGACGTGGAGGAGCTGTCGTCCAGCGAAGCGGCGGAGGTGCTGGAACTGAGCGTGGACGTGGTGAGGCAGCGATTGCATCGGGGGCGGCTGGCTATTCGCCTGCGGCTGGACGACTATCTGAAGCGGTCGAAGGAGGCGCGATGAAACACGATCCGGAACGCTGCCGCGAGATCTTTGCGCTGCTCTCGCAGTATCTCGATCTGGAGCTTCCACCCGAGGCCTGCCGCGACATCGAGCGGCACATGGCCGGATGCCCGCCCTGCGTCGAATTCGCCGAGAGCCTGCGCAGGACGGTTGAGATCTGCCGAGGGTACAAGCCTGGCGTGATGCCCGAGCCGATCAGCGAATCGGCACGCGGCGAACTCGAGCGCGCGTGGCGTAAGGCGCGGGCCGCGCGCGGATAGGGCGGTTCAGATGGCGCCCATGCGACCGGCGCGGTAGTCTTCGAAGGCCTTGTAGAGTTCCTCTTTCGAGTTCATGACGAACGGGCCGTAGCGGGCCACGGCCTCGCCGATGGGTTCGCCGGCTATCAGCAGGATTTCAATCGGCTTGCCGCTGTCATTTATCAACTCCACCGTGTCGGCATTCTTTGCGAAGATGGTGAGATCGCCGGTGTCGATTCGATAGGCGAATGCGTTCCAGGAGTGCGGCACTTCCTGAACGTGCACGGCGCCGGGCTGCAGGGTGAAGTGCAGATAGAGAATCGGCGTGTGGGTTCCGATGGCCGCGTGATGGCCCAGCGCTTCGCCGGCAATGACCTTCACGGCGACCTTGCCGTCGGGCGTCGCGGCCGAGGGGATCTGCTCCGCCTTCAATTCCTGGTATTGGGGCATGGTCATCTTGTCGCGCTTCGGCAGGTTCACCCAGAGCTGGAAGCCGTGCAGCGTGCCGCCGTTCTTCACCAGCTCGGCGCCGGGCATTTCCGAGTGCACGAGGCCGGAGCCGGCGGTCATCCACTGGACGTCGCCGGGGTTGAGGCGACCGTGGTGGCCGAAGGAGTCGCGATGCTCCATCTGGCCTTCAAGCAGGTAGGTCACGGTTTCGAAGCCGCGGTGGGGGTGATCCGGGAAACCGGTGGACTGGCCGGACTTCAGCTCGAAGGGTCCCATTTCGTCCAGAAGCAGGAACGGATCGAGATAGTCGAAGCGTTGCGTAGGGAAAGCCCGGCGAATGGGGACCCCGCCGCCTTCCAGAGTTTCAACGGCGGGAATCACGTTGAGGATTCCGCGGGCGGTGTTTGTGGTGGTCATGGGAGTTCCCTTGATGTCAAGGTAATAGATGCGGCAAACGCGAAAAGGATTCAGAGGCCGGCTGATACGATATTCGCGTGAGAGTCGCGCTGATTGGCTGGGGCGGTGTGGGACGCGCGTTTCTGCGCCTGCTCGACGAGAAACGCTCGGTTTTTCCGTTTCGCGTAGTGGGCGTGCACACGCGGCACGGCACGGCGGTGAATCCGAGCGGTCTGCGGCCCGATGCTGAACTGGGGCCGGCCGCGGCCAGCGCCGAAGAGTTCCTGGACCGTACGCCAGCCGACGTTGTGGTGGAAGCGACGACGCTAAATCCGGCCACGGGCGAACCGGCTTTGTCGCATATTCGCGCGGCATTCGCGCGCCATCGCCACGTGATTACCGCCAACAAAGGACCGTTGGCGCACGCCTACGCAGCGCTACGCGATGAAGCGCGAGCCGCCGGCGTGGAGTTCCGGTACGAGGCGACGGTGATGGACGGCGCGCCGGTATTCAACACCGTTCGCAACAATCTGCCGGGCGTGCAGGTATTGGGATTCACGGGCGTGCTGAACTCGACGACGAAGATCGTGGTGGAGGCGATGCGCGAGGGCCGCTCATTCGAGGACGGCATCGAGGAAGCGCGCGCGCTGGGCGTGGCCGAGGCCGACGCGACGTACGACACCGACGGGTGGGATTCCGCGGCAAAGACCGCAGTGCTGGCCAACGTTCTGATGGACGCGCGGGTGACTCCGCTCGACGTGGATCGTCGCGGAATCGGCCGGCTGACTCCCGAGCGCGCACGCAGGCTCGCGGACGAACGTAAGACGGTGTGCCTGGTGAGCCGCGCCAAACGGACGGCCGCCGGGATCCGGCTGCGGGTGCGCGCCGAAGTACTGGACGAGACGGATATACTGGCATCGGTGCATGGCACGTCGAATCTGCTGCTGTTTCACACCGACCTGATGGGCACAGTCGGCACCGTTTCCATCGCGCCGCGCGTCGAGCAAACCGCTTACGGGGTGTTCAGCGATCTGGTGGATATCGCCAAAAGCGTGTGAGGCGGTGGCGCGCCGCGAGCGCTTATGCCCCTGCCATTCCGAGTTGAACGCGCCGTCGAACTTCCTGCCAGTCTTCGTGTGTGAGCCTTCCGATGATACGCACATTGCGCTGGAGCAACGTGACCAGATACAAGCGAAAACAGGAGGGTGCGTGCAGGCCGGCGGCTTTCCAGTCCGTGATCTCGCAGTCGGTCGGAAGCAGCGGACTTGCGAACCTTGTGGTGATCAAGCCGAGTATGACGTCCGGGCGATGAAGTTGATAGAGGGCCGTGGACAGAACTACTCCAGGCCTCACCTTCGTAACCCGTGCGCGGGGAAAGACGCGATTACGATGTCTCCCGGGGTCATGACTCCTCGCGCTCAATCTCCTCAAACCTGGACAGAGACGCGCGCTGCGCGTCTGCGAGATCCTCGTTCGTCCACGCGTCGGACCAGTCTACGTTGTTGCCGTTTGCCAGATCGCGGAGCCTGGTTGTCCAGGTAATCACGTGATCCGCCGCATCCGGCGGCAAGGCTCGAAGTGCCTCCGCCAGGCGCTCCTCATCCTGGCTGAGAGTAATCACACCGCCATTGTACCGCCCCAGTTGATCCAGATCAGGGATGGTCGAGGCTTCCAGACTTCGTTTCCATTGTTGTCTGGAGACTGCGGCGGAGTATGCCTATCCTTTGGGAAGGTCCGCCAGTATGGTGAGTGCTCCGCCATCGGCGAAGGCCGTGGCAAAGGCCTCATCCCCTCCCTTAAGGGCGGCGGTGAGCGCTCTGTTCAGCGGGTCTTTAGCCGGTGCGCCGACGCGAAGCAGGGCGAAGACTGTCTGCATGCGAATTTTCTCGTCCCGGTTTCTGACGGCCCACTCATAGAGATCAACCAGCGGCTGTGCTGCCTCGGGGATCTCGAACTGCTTGATGAGTGTGCAGAACAGGCCACTGGACAGGCGCTTTTTTTCGTATAGTTTCCTGATCAATGGTATGGCCTGCGGGCCCAGTTCGGCGCAGCGCTCCGCCCGGCCGCCGGCACAATAATAGAAGATCTTCCGCTCGTCGCTATCCGGCTGCCACCCCATCCGACCGAGCAGGCGCGCCGCTCTCTGTCGCAGTTCCTGCGAGCTGTCCGGAGTTCTTACGAGCAGATCGGCGATCGCATTGAAAGAGCTGGGATCCTCGAGTTTCGCGAGAGCCTCCAGCGCCGCGAACCGGACCTTAAGGTCACTGTCCTGGAGCAATGCGACGAGTTGCGGAGTGGCCCGCAGTTTCATCAACCCGTTGAAATCTCGCTTGGCTTTCAGCTTCTCCGGGTCCGGAGAACCGAATACTCTGCTCAGAAAACCTGGACCGCTCATGACGTCTCCTCGTATGCCGATCCGTCGGCAGCTTCTCGATGGGGTTCAGCCACAATTATGAGCAATACTCCTGCTTGATTGATGTATCCATGCTTCCCTCCTGCAAAGACCACGAACCGGCTGTCACCGGCTTGCAGCAGAGAACGTCATCGCGCCGATCAGGAACGCCGCTGCCGAATGAGCGCAACCCATGGAAGATATGCTGCCCGTTACCATCGTAGGCCATCTTCACCGCCTCCGTTCCCACCGCTCCCTATAATCAGAACAGCAGTGCAATGCATGAAGATCTCCGCCGCCATCATCACGCTTAACGAGGAACGCAAACTGCCGCGCGCCATTGAGAGCCTGCGCTGCTGCGACGAGATTGTGGTGCTGGACAGCGGGTCCACGGACAGGACGGTGGAGATCGCCGCGAACCTGGGCGCGCGCATCGTCGAGAGCGGCTGGCACGGATTCGCGGCGCAGAAGAACATCGCGGTGGAGCATTGCGCCAACGACTGGGTTTTGTCGCTGGACGCCGACGAGGCACTGAGCGAAGCGCTGGAGGCCGAGATCTGGCAGATTCGCAAAACCGGCCCGCAGTACGATGCGTATACGATGCCGCGGCTGGCGCAGTACCTGGGGCGCTGGATTCTGCATTCCGGCTGGTATCCGGATCGGAAGATCAGGCTCTTCGACCGGCGGAAGGCGCGCTGGAATGGCGACTTCGTGCACGAATCGGTGGCGGTGGACGGGCGAGTGGGCCATCTGGAGTCGAACATTCTGCACTACACGTTCGAATCGCTCTCCGAGCATCTGCGAACCATGGACCGCTACACCACGCTGGCGGCGGAACAGCTCATCGCGAGCAAGGCGAAGGTGGGCTGGACGGACATGCTGGCCGATCCGATGTGGACATTCTTCCGCACTTTTGTGGTGCAGCGCGGCTTTCTGGATGGAACCGAGGGACTGGCCATCGCGTACATGGCCTCGGTTTACAACTTTCTGAAGTACGCAAAGGCAAGGTTCATGCGGCCCCATGACTGAAACCTTTGGCCCCACGACTGAGACCGCGCCGTTGCGCATTCTGCATATTGTGGCGGCGGAGGAGACGCCCGGTGAAGCGGATCAGGCGCTGGCGCTGATGGAACGGCTGGCAATGCTGGGGCACACGCAGAGTCTGCTGGCCGCGCCCGGTTCGGCGCTGGAGGCTGAAGCGCGGTCGCGCGGTCTGGAGGTGGCGCCGCTGGCGTTGCCGTCCATCGCGCAACTGAGCCGCGGGCTCGATCTGGTGCACGCGCACGATTCGCGCGCTCACAGCATGGCCGTGGCGACGGCACGCGCGCCGGTGATTGTTTCGCGGCGTATCGGGAAGCCAGTGCTGCGCAGTCCGGCAGCGCGGTGGAAATACCGCAGGGCGGCGCATTTCATCGCCATCTCGCATTACGTGGAGCAGATGCTGTTGAATGCGGCGATTCCTCCGGAGCGGATCTCCGTGGTGTATGAGGGCGTGGATGTCTCCGATCACGCGCCCGGCGCAGACTCGCGGCTGGCCATTGCTCTCGACGGCGATGCGCGCGCCATTGTGGAGCAGGCGGCGCAACTTGCCGGTGTTCCTGTCGAGTTCGTGCGCGACGGGGCAATGGATGCCCTCTGCGGCCGCGTTTTTCTTTACCTGACTCGGCGGGGAGCGTCGATACTGCCGGTGCTGCGGGCGATGGCCTGCGGCGTGCCAGTGATTGCCAGCCGCGTGGAAGGGCCCGCGGAGATCGTGGAGGACGATCAGACGGGATTTCTGGTGAGCAACGACGCGCAGGAAGTGGCCAATGCAATTTGCCAGGCGCTGGACCGGCCGGAGCTGGGCGCTCATGCGCGGGCACGCGTCGCCGAGCGCTTCACACTGGATCGGATGGCCGGCGATACGCTCGAGGCTTATCGCAGGACGCTCGCGCCGCCTCAGCCGGAAAGCAGCTCCTCGTAAACCGCCAGAGTCTGCTCCGCCGTGCGTTGCCACGTGAATTCGCGGGCGCGCGTCACGCCGCGGGCGATCATGCGGCCGCGAATCTCCGGCGATTCCGTCGCCCGGACCACTTGCGAGGCGATGGCGGAGGGGTCGTTGGGATCGGCATAAAGAGCGGCATCGCCGCCGAGTTCCGGGATCGACGATGTGGGAGATGTGACCACGGGCAGTTCGTGCGCCATGGCCTCGAGAACGGGAAAGCCGAAGCCTTCCTCGAAGGATGGGAACAGGAGCACGGTGGCCGATTGATAGAGCTCGGGGAGCATGTCGCCGGGGACGTAGCCCAGCAGGTGCACGCGATCTTCGAGCCTTTCGTCGCGAATGAACGCGTGGATGGCCTCGTGGCCGAAACCGTTTCCACCGGCGAGGACTAAATGATAAAGCGGCGAGAGCAGTTTCAGAGCGCGCAGCGAGTTGAGCGCGTTTTTCCGTGTTTCCAGCATGCCGACGCTGAGCAACATTTCGTTTCCTGGTCCAACCAGGCGCTCGCGGAAGCGGCGCCGCTCGGCGGCTGTCATGGTCTTCGCGGGCATGTCCACGCCATAGGGGGTCACGCGAATGCGCTCCGGCTCCACGCCGCATTCGCTTTCGAGCAGACCGGCCGTGGCGTATGACCCGGTGATGATGCGGTGGGCGCGTGCGGCGGCCTCGCGCAGAATGGCGGCGAATTTCTGCTGGTACTCGGGAGTAGAATAGTCGCGGCCAGTGATGGGGAAGATATCGTGGATGGTGACGATTTCGCGGCGGAAGCGGTACCTGGGCGAGCGCTGCGCGAGACTATGAAACAAGTCGGTGTGCCACGCCAGCCACGGCGTGATCACGCGGGTCATTGTGCCGGGAGGCCGCAGGAACTCGCGGAGCCTGCGCAGCCTTGACATCCGATAGCAGACCAGGAAATCGTGGGATGTGTCGAGGTGCGCCAGGGACTCGATCAACCGGCGCGAGTAGGTGGCGCTTCCGGTGGGGTACGCGCCGAGAGTGTAACTCGCGTCGAGCGCGATTCTGGCCATCGTTACTCACTCAATGATAGTGGACGAGAAGCGACTGAGAACGCTGCACGTGGACCTCGGGCGCCATTGGCGCGGAGGGCAGAGCCAGGCGCTGCTGCTTGCCGGCGAGCTTCGCCGAATGGGACAGGTGGCCGAGATGGTGGCGCTGAGAGACTCGCCCCTGACGCAGCGCGCGAAGGCGGCGGGAATTGTGGTGCACGAAGCGGGCGGACGGATCGGCGCGGCGCGGATGCTGCGGCAATTGCGCGGATTCGACCTGGTGCACTGCCACGAGGCGCATGCGCTCACGGCGGCATGGCTGGCGGGGGCGAACTTCGTGGTGTCCCGCCGGCTCGCTTATCCGATTTCGAAACTGCGTTACCGAAGCGCGAAGCGGATCGTTGCGATATCGCGGTTCGTGAAGCAGAGCGTGTTGGATTGCGGCTTCGTGGACGAGCAGGTGGAGGTGATCCACGACGGCGTCCCGGTTCCGGGGGCGCCGGCGGTGGGAGGCGAAGGGGCGCGCATCGGATGCGTTGGCTATCTGCTTCCCGAGAAGAACCAGGAGCTGTTGATTCGCTCGCTGCCGCTGGTGCTTGCGCGACACCCTGGGTGCCGGTTGATTCTTGCGGGCGACGGGCCTTCGCGAGCGGGCCTCGAGCGGTTGGCGGGGCAACTCGGCGTGGCGGCGTCGGCGGACTTCGCGGGGCACGTGGAGGATGTCGCGGCCGTATATCGATCGCTCGATGTTTTCGTGTTCCCGTCGATCGCGGAACCGCTGGGGAGTTCGCTGCTCGCGGCGATGTCGTACGGTTTGCCGTGCGTCGCGCTGGCGCGCGGCGCGGTGCCAGAGGTGATCGATAACGGCGTGAATGGGCTGACGGTTGACGACCGCGATCCGAAGGGGTTCGCCGAAGCCGTGATCCGGCTGTTAGACGATGCAGCCTTGCGTGGGCGTCTGGGCGCCTTGGCTCGCCAGACGGTAGCGGAGAGATTCAGCGCGGCTCGGATGGCTCGGAAGACGGCGGACCTGTATGGTAGAGTGCTGGCCGAACAGGCGGCCTGAGAGGCCGCCGCAGCCTCGACGACAGGCGAAGGAGCAGTGGTCACCTTATCCCGCGATAAGTCCACCCATGCGGCTTCGCCCCTGGTCAAGGCTGCCCCACATTAGGCTAATTGCTACGATCACAGTAACCCATGCTTGCAGTCGCGCTGGCGGTCGTCGCCGGGCTCATCATCGGCAGCTTTCTGAATGTGTGCATCCATCGCCTGCCACGCGATCTGTCCGTCGTCTCTCCGAGCCGCTCGTTCTGTCCGGCGTGCGAGAAGACCATCGCCTGGTACGACAACATCCCGGTGCTGAGCTATCTCATCCTTCGCGGCCGCTGCCGTCACTGTCACGCGCCAATCTCCATCCGCTATCCGCTGGTGGAGATGGCCACCGCCCTGTGGTTCGCGGCATCCATCGCGACGCTCGGCCCGGTGCCGATTGCGTTCCGCCTGTGCGCGCTGGGCGCCATCCTGATCGCGCTGACCGTCACCGACTGGGAAGAACAGATCTTGCCCGACGAGTTCACCATCGGCGGAACCGTGCTGGGTATCGTGCTCTCACTGCTCATCCCGATTCACGGCGGCATCATGCCGATACTGCTATACAAGCAGGACGAACGCGTCGGGTCGCTGTGTGAGGCACTGCTGGGCGCGGGACTGAGCAGCCTGGCGCTATGGCTGCTCCGCGTGGTCTATGAGAAGGTCCGGCATCGTGAGGGACTCGGGCTCGGCGACGTCAAGATGGTGGCTATGATCGGCGCGTTCACGGGACTGCAGGGCGTGCTGTTCACCATCATGCTGGGCTCCGTTCTCGGCACGGTGATCGGCCTGGGGTTCATTCTGTTCGCTCGAAAGAAGGCTTCCACATTCGAGCTTCCGTATGGCAGTTTCCTCGGCATCGCGGGCCTGATTGTCGCCTTCTGGCTGCGCGCGAGGATCTGAGCCGTGCGCTGGCGAGGCGAGCCGGTTCTCTGCGACAACCTGCCGTTCATGCGGACGCTGGAGAGCGCGAGCATCGATCTGATCTATGCCGATCCGCCGTTTTTCACCCGGCGACAGCACCGGGCATTCAGCGACGTGTGGCCGGGGGTCGCCGCTTATGTCGAATGGCTCGAACCGCGGCTTGGCGAGATGCATCGGCTGCTAAAGCCCACGGGAAGCCTGGTGGTTCACTGCGACTGGCACGCGAGCCATTACCTCAAGGTCGCGCTGGATCGCATTTTCGGGTATGAGCGCTTTGTGAACGAGATCGTTTGGTGCTACAAGTCGGGTGGCGCCAGCCCAAAACGCCGCTTCAGCCGTAAGCATGACGTGCTGCTGTGGTACGCGAAGGGGCCGGATTACTACTTCGCGGCGGCAACCGAGAAGTCGTATAACCGCGGGCGCAAGCCATACCGTTTCGCGGGCGTGCCCGAGTACGAAGATCAGAACGGCTGGTACACGATGGTGGGAATGAAGGACTGGTGGGAAATCGACATGGTGGGCCGGACATCGCACGAGCGCACCGGCTATCCCACGCAGAAGCCGCTGCGGCTGCTGGAGCGAGTAGTGGAATCGTGTTGTCCACAGGGCGGCGTGGTGGGCGACTTCTTCTGTGGAAGCGGAACGACGCTGGCGGCGGCGGTGCGGCTCGGACGGCGCTGGACCGGATGCGATGAATCGGCCGAGGCAATCCGTATCGCGCGCGAACGGCTGAAGCGCGAAATCGGCCCTGCTGCAATATGATGTTGGCGCCATGGACCGCAGCCCCTTCCCTGGGGGCGCCTCGCTGATCGCCGCGCCCGGGGGCTCAATGTCGGACGGCGCGCGGCGAATCGAGAAAGCCGCGGGCAGCGCCGCGCACCAGGGTCAGACGAGCGTCTCGTCCAGCCAGTTGTAGATGGTGAAATCGCGGAGGCCCGGCGCGGCCACCTCGCAATGCTGATCCGCGCCCTGCTCGCGCGTAAAGCGAACCAGTTGCTTCGGGCATTGCAGCGCGTCATAGAGCTTCCGCGCCTGGCCGGGAAAGAACTGCTCGCCTTCCGAGTCGGTGATCAGCATGGGGCAGCGAATGCGGCCGGCTGCGTCTGCGAGGTTGTACTGTTCCACCGCGCGGAACACGTCGTAGTACGAAGCCATCCCGTAAGGGCGCATGCGAAACCGCAGAAGCGCCGCCGATCGCGGGTTCGCCGCAGCGCCGCTCATGAGCTTGTCGAACTGCTCCTTCTTCTCCGTGCGCAGCATATCGCGCACGAACGGCGGCAAGTGGCTCAGCCATGGTTCCGAGACGTCGAATACGCCCGGGTCGGCCACACCGGCGGCGATGCGCGGTTCGAACGCCAGCGCGCGCGGCGCCCAGTAACCGCCCTGACTCACGCCAATCAGCGCGATGCGTTTCGCATCCACCTCGCGATGGCGCAGCATTGCGTCAACAACCGGCGTCATCACCTTCTCCCAATCCGGACGGAACCAGAGCTTGCGTTCCCAGAGTGAATCGCCTTGCCCGGGGCCATTGAAGATGAGGCAATTGTAGCCGCGCGCCAGTGCGCCCCCGCCGCCGAGCAGGTACATGCTCAACTCAAGGCCGTCCGCGCCGTTGTTCATGATGACCAGCGGCCGGGGATTGCGCGAGGCGCCGGCGCGCAGAAACCAGCCGGTGAGGTGTGCGCCCTCATACGGGATTTCGAGCCGCTCGGCCGGAGGATCGAACAATTTCGCGGCGGCGGACCAGCACGCGGCGTATTGCTTCCAGCATTGCGGCATGCGGCCGGGATCGTTCGTGCCATCGAGGAAGCGCAGCGCACAGGAGAAGCGCGCAGCCGCCCACAGGTACGCTTCGCGTGCGCTGACTATGTGACCCCTGCTAATCGCGCTCTCAGCGAGTATCCGCGCCTCGACAGCGGCGTCGTGAAAAGCGCTGAACGCCGATTCGAAATCGCCGGGCTCGATGCGGGAGAGTATCGCCAGAAGCGTGCCCGGATCGCCGGCGCGATAGTAAGCGCCGCCCAGAGCAATGAGTTCCGAGAAGCCAAAATCCGCATCGGCGAATGGCGAAGCGGGCGCGGCGTTTGCAGGCTGCGCCGGAGTCTGGCCCAGCGCGGTAGCGGACGCGCCAAGCGCCAGGAACATTCTGCGGTCGATCAATTGGAGTCTCCTGTTGCAGGATACGCCTTCGGCGGGCGCGGAGTTCGGCGTGCTGCGAGTCCGTCGAAGTGCCCGCGCTTTGCTAGACTCGTCGAATGCCGATGCATCGCCGCCCTCTCATGCTGTTGCTGGCGACGGCGCTGCCGCTGGCGGGCCAGACGGCGCAGACTCCGCTGCCGAATTCGGATCTCCGCGATCCCGCAGGTCAGAAGGTCCTGTATCGGTTCCACACTCTTCCCAACAGCGTTCAGGTCTACACGTGCCGGTTGACGGACGGAGCATTTGTCTGGGCGACGCCATACCCGGACGCCATTCTGGCCGACGACGCCAATAAATTGATGGTGCATCACTACAAGGGGCCGGTGTGGGAAGCGACCGACGGCAGTACGGTGCGGAGCGAAGTGCCGCTGGCAAAGCATTTCCTGCCCACGCACGAGGATGCAATCCACTGGCTGGAACTGCCGGCGAAGGCAACGACGGGACAATTCGGCGGCGTGACGTTCATTCACAGAATCGACACCGCCGGCGGTCTGCTGCCGCGCAACACGCCGTGCGACGCGCAGCACGCCCGCGATGAGAAGCGTGTCGCTTACAGCGCGACGTATCTGTTCTACGGACCGCAATAGTGGCCGCGCGTATCCGCAAGCTGGCGACGTCGCTGACTGTCATCGTGATCGTCGCGTTCTGCGTTCGCGCCGGCTATTTGTGGAGCTACCAGGCGCATCGCTCGCACCAGGCGCTGGGCGTCATTCCGTTTCTGTTCGAGCCGGGCAACATCGCCGCGTCGCTGGCCGGCGGTAAAGGGTTCAGCTCGCCGTTTCGCGTGGAGACCGGGGCCACGGCATGGCTCACGCCGGTCTACCCATTTCTGCTCGCGGGCGTCCTGCGGATCTTCGGCGCGGGCACGTTCGCGTCGTATGCGGTCGCGGCCGGTCTGAACATCGTGTTTTCCACGCTCACGGTTGTGCCTCTTTTCTTTGTGGGCCGGCGAGTGGGCGGCGTTGCCGTGGCGGCCTGTGCGGCGTGGCTGTGGGCAGTGTTCCCTAACGCCATCAGGCTGCCGGTGGAATCGATGTGGGATTCGTCGCTGGCGGCGCTGCTGGCGGCGTGCATCCTGTGGGCGACATTCGAGCTGGCCGATTCCCGCCGCGTCTGGGACTGGTACGCGTACGGCCTGCTGTGGGGACTGGCGCTGATGACCAGTCCGACGCTGCTCTCGCTCATGCCGTTCCTGCTGGGCTGGGTCGTGTGGCGCTCAAAAAGAATGGCGTGGCCGGCGGTGGCTGTGGGAGCGGCCATTCTATGCTGCGTTCCGTGGACGATCAGGAATTACCACGTGTTCCACACCTTCATCCCGCTGCGCTCGGTGGTTGGGCTGACCTTGTGGCTGGGGAATCACGATCAATCGCGCGGCGTCTGGCCGGGGAGCCTGCATCCGATCAACAACTCCGTGGAACGCGACCGGTACATCGAGCTGGGCGAAATCGCTTACATGCGGGAGAAGAAGCAAGAGGCGCTGCGGTTCATGGCCGAACACCCGTGGGACGAGGCGCGGGCCTGCTGGTATCGGGCTGTGGTCATCTGGAGCGGCGGCTCGGCGCATCCGCTCGGCGATTTCATCGACACGAATTCGTGGTCGTTTCGCGGGATTCTGCTGTTCAACGTGCTGGCTTCGATCGGCGCCCTGGCGGGTGTCGTGATTCTGCTCCGAACGCGGAGCGCATATGCAATTCCGCTCGCGGCATTTCCGGTGATTTTTCCGCTGATTTATTACATTACGCTGGCGTCCGCCAGATATCGGCACCCCATGGATCCGATATTACTGCTGCTGGCGGCCGTTGCCCTAGTGCGTTCGAGGGACACGCGGCTCAAGCCGCGTCCCTTCGGTACCGGTCAGGAACGCGGCTAGCGCCGCATGTCCCACTGGCTTAAACTGTAGCGGCCGTCTCGCCGCCCGAAGCTGCTCCCGCCGGTAGCGGCAGCACCCAATCCTCGGGCGCCTGGCCTTCGGGAAGAAGCCGGCCTTTTTCGAGGTGCCGAATCTTCGTGGCGAATTTCGCGGCGTGCGGGTCGTGCGTCACCATCACGATGGTCTTGCCGAATTCACGATTCAGCCGCGACATGAGCGTCAGCACTTCCTGCGCCGATGTGGCGTCCAGGTTGCCCGTGGGCTCGTCGGCAAGAATGAAATCCGGGTCGGTGACAATGGCGCGAGCGATGGCCACGCGCTGCTCCTGGCCACCGGAGAGCTGTTTCGGCAGATGGCCCAGACGGTCGCCGAGCCCCACCAGTTGCAGAGCCGTGGTGGCGTGCTCGATGCGCGCCTTCTTCCTGAGGCTGGTGAGCTTCAGCGGCAACTCGACGTTTTCGAGCGCGGTGAGCACGGGAATCAGGTTGAACGACTGGAAGATGAAACCGATGTGGACGTTGCGCCAGTGCGCGATCTGGCTGTCGGTGAGCGCGCGCAGATCCTCGCCCAGCACGCGGATCTCGCCGCCAGTGGGCCGGTCCATGGCCGCGATCAGGTGCAGCAGAGTGGATTTGCCGGAGCCCGACGGCCCCATCAGCGTCACGAACTCGCCTTTGTGGATGTCGATATCGACATTTTCCAGCGCCATCACGTGAAATTCGTCGCGAATGTATTCCTTAGTCAGTTGCCGTGTCTGAATTACCGTCTCGCTCATGGTTGTCCTATGCTTTCACCCGCACTCGTTGTCCGTCCTTCAGGTCCGCCGGCGGGTTCACCACAATGTCCTCTCCGCCGATGAGCCCGCTGTCCACCACCACGCCCTGCGCATTGGTTCCGCCCAGCTTCACCGGACGCTTCATCGCCTTGTCGTCGGTAATGACGAACACCGCGTTGTCGCGGACCGCCGTCGCCGGGATTACCACCATGGCTCTCGCCGGTGCGCCAGCATCGGTCGTCGCGTCGCCCAGAAACGCAACGGTCGCATTCATCTCCGGCCGCAGGTAGGAATCGGGGTTCTCCACCTGGACTTTCACCTGCACCGTGGCTTTCTGGCGGTTGGCTTCGGGCGAAATCTGAAAGATGAAGCCGTTGTAGCGGCGATCCGGGTAGGCGTCGGTGGTCACGATGCCGCGCGTCTTCGGCCCGAGTTTGGCGAAGTCGTTCTGGTTGATGTCCAACTCCACCTGCAGGTCGTTGAGGTCGGCCAGCGACACCACGTAACCCTTGGCGCCCTTGTCGCCGACGAAGCCGGTGGTCACGAACTCGCCCTTTTCGACATTGCGATCGAGGATTGTGCCGGTGACCGGCGCCGTGATTACTGTGTCGTCGAACTGCGTTTTCGCATAGTCGAGCGTGCCCTGCGCCTGCTCGACCTGCGCGCGCATGGAGTCGATTTCCTCCTTGCGGGGACCGAGCTTCGCCAGATCGTAGGTGCGCTGGAGCGAGGCGACGCGCGCCGCGGCATCGTCGTATTTCGCCTGCGCGTCGTCCAGTTGCTGTTTCGGAAACACGCCTTCCCTGACCAGCTCCTGCGTCCGTTTCAGCGTGACGCCGGCGTCTTCCATGTCGGCCTTCGCCTGTTCGACGTCGGCCTTCGCCTTGGCTATTTCCTCCGGCCGGGAGCCATTCTCCAACTCGGCCAGCTTGGCCTTCAGGTTGTTGAGCTGGCCCTGCGCTTCCAGCACGTGCGCGCGGTATTCGTCGTCCTCCAGCCGGACCAGCACCTGGCCCTGCTTCACCTTGTCGCCCTTGTCCACACCGATCCACTGCACCTTGCCGACGACTTTCGCGGCGACGTCAATGGTGTGGGCCGCGACGATATAGCCGGTGGCGTTGAGAATGATCGGCTCGGACGAGCTGCCGCCCGCGGTGATGGCGTGCACACGGACCGCTTCCACTTCGGTGACGGCGGCGCTGAGGCGATTCCAGGCCAGCGTGCCTGCGCCGACGAGCACGAAGAAAGCGATGCCGGCGATAATAATGCGCGTGGCCCACGGCGAGGGCCCGGTGCGACGCTTCTCGGAGCGATCGATTCTGAGATTGCTGAGTTCGGGTTCCATCTGTCTGTCTTTGAACGCTCCCTTTGGTCGCGGCTCGGTTACGCTCCTACGTTTCGCGCAGAGCGATGAGAATCTCCTTCTTCGCGGCCATCCGGGCGGGCAGAAGTCCGCCGACCGCGCCCATTAACAGTGCAAATATGACGCCCGCGATCATAATCGGCACGGTCACCTGGAAATTAAACGAAATTTCGCTGAAGGTCACGAAGTTGCCAATGCCGGTTTCCACATTGTTCAGGGGCAGCGCGAGCAGACAGCCCAGCAGGCCGCCCAACACCGAGAGCAGCAACGACTCGAGGAAAAAACTGAAAAGAATGCTCGCCTTCGAGAATCCCAGGACACGCAGAGTTCCGATCTCCGTCGCGCGCCGCGCCACCGCCGCATACATCGTATTCATGGCGGCGAAGCTGCTGCCGACGGCCATGATGATGGACACGAAGATCCCGAGCGCCTGCAGGGGCGCGCCGGATACGGTCTGCGCGTCGTAATAGGACTGCTCGGTCATTGCTTTCACGTTCAGCCGCTGGTCGTCGTTCAGCGAGTTGATCAACACCGGAACTGTCGCGGCGTCGGTTGCCTGAACCAGCACCGAGCTGAGGCCATCCTGACGGTTGAAATCGGAACTCACCTGGCCGAGGTCGCCCCAGATCTCGCTGTTTACCGCGGAATGGCCGCCGTCCATCACGCCCACAACGGTCCAAAGCCCCTTGCCGAAGCGAAGCTGTTCGCCGAGGCGCGCCGCCGGATACCGGTCCGACGTGGCCTTGCCCACCACCACCTCGCGCTGGCCGGGCTGGAACCAGCGCCCCCGGGTGAGCTTCAGGTCGCGCATCTTCACGCCTTCCAGCGTCAGGCCGCGCAGGCTGACATTCATGCCGTTGGGACTGTCCACGCTGGGCAGGTTGATCACCGTGACCATCTCGAGCGAGGCCATCGGCTCACCCAAGGACGAAACAGCGATTCCCGGTTTCACCTTCAAATCCTGATATACGTCGCGAGTGATCGCGCTGTTCAATTCCGCTGTGCCGCCCTTGCGGAGCACCAGGATGTGCAGCGGGTTGGAAGTGGAGCGAAACGCCGTGCGCAGCCCGCTGACCAGCGCCAGAACGGAAAGCAGAACGGCCACGGTGAGGGCGATGCCGAGAGCCGTCATCAGCGTGGTGGTGCGCCGGACGGCCAGGTTTCGGAGATTGTAAGCAATGGGTATGGCCATCGTCGCGTCTCCTATCCCGCGTACCTCAGCGAATCGAGAATCGAAGTTTTCGACGCGCCCCATGCCGGCACCAGCGAGCTCACCAGCCCGATGAACAAAGCCACGCCCAGGGCCGCCGCGGCCACTCCGGACGAAAACGTCAGATCGTGGAAGAAGGCGGCCGTATATGGGAAGCGCCGCACGCCGTCGCACAGCCCCGCGGCCAGCAGCGATCCGATGACTCCTCCAACGCCGGCGATGAAGATCGCCTCGCCCACGATGATGCTCAGGATGTTGCCGGTGGTGAAGCCCAGCGTCTTCAGGATGCCTACTTCGCGAATCCGCTCGCGCACGGACATGGAAATGGTGTTCGCCGAAACCAGCAGAATGGTAAACGTCACCGCGCCGCAGATGGCCATCAGGAAGAGCTTCATGTTCCCGAGGAAGGAGATGAAGCTGAGAGCGAACGCCTTCTCCGATTCGCTCTTGGTCGGATACGGCGAATTGGCGAACTGATCGTCGATCTCTTTGGAGACGCGCGGAACATCGGCGGCGCTGTCGGCCTGCACCCAGAAGGCGCCGACGAGGTTGCCCTGATCGCTGTTCACCATCGCCTGATGGATGTACTCGTCGTTGAAGTAGAGCGAGTCGTCGTCGTCCGGATCGTTGTAGACGCCGACGACGGTCAGCTCCAGGTTCACCGGAAAAATGTCGCCCACAATAGTGATCTTGTCGCCGGGCTTCCAGTTGAACTTCTTCGCGAGGCCCGCTCCCACAATGGCGGCGGTGCGGATTTTCCGGAACGCCTCCTTCTGCTCTTCGGGCAACTGCAGCTCGGACTTGATCTGAAAGAAATGGTCGGGCTCGACGCCCATGCGCGCGAAGAAATTGTTGGGGTCGCGGGCGTCCTTGTAGACCCCGCCGAACCACTGATACGTGGAGACCTCGCGCACGCCGGGCATCGCCCGGATCTCCTGCTCGAACGCGGTGGGAAGGGGCACTGTGAGCGAGACTTTGTGGTGAACGATCAGACGCAGGGCCTGGGCGGGGCTGGGCTCATCCGACAGGAACAGCGCGCGGTACATGGCCATGAGCACGCCCAGCAGACACAGCGATACGGCTATGCTGAGCATGGTCAGGATGCTTCTGCGCCGGTTGCGCAGGCCGCTCTTGACGATAAATGAGAGATGTCGGAACATGCCTGTCAGGTGATCCTTTGCGGTTCCCGTCTTCCAGCTCTGTTAATTCTAGTGTATCGGCTGGCTCTGTCACGGCCACCGGGCATCGGCCAACAGCGGGGGCGCGCCGGTGAGCGCCGACGAGGAATTCATGAACGCCGAGTTCATGAGCGCCGCGCTCGCTCTGGCGCGCGAGGCATTCGCGGCGGGAGAGGCGCCCGTCGGAGCGGTGGCGGTACGGGATGGTCGCGTCTGCGGACGCGGGCGAAATTCGCCTATCGCGCGGAACGATCCGACGGCGCACGCCGAGATTCTGGCGCTACGCGAAGCGGCCCAGGCGATTGGCAATTACCGCCTTGACGACGTCACGCTCTATGTCACGCTGGAACCCTGCGTGATGTGCGCGGGTGCACTGGTGCAGGCGCGGGTTGGCCGGCTGGTGTTCGGCGCCCGCGACCTGCGGTTTGGCGGCGTCCGCAGCAAGTTCCGTATCGCCGATTCGGACCTGCTGAACCACCGCGTGGAGGTGGTGGAGGGAGTGCTCGCGGCCGAATGCCTGGCATTGTTGCAGGAGTTCTTCCGCCAGCGGCGATAAGGACGGCAGCATGAGCATCAGGCGGCCACCGGAGGCCGCACCGGCGTTGGGATTGCCAGCTCAAATCGCGCCCGCGGCCCGACTGTGCGCGTGCTTCCGCCGAAGTACTCGTCCAGCGGGTACAAGGCGTAAGGCTGCAGTTCGCGGAAGACGCGTCCCAGCCGCTGTTCGATGCGATAAACCTCATGGAAGAAGTTTCCGCGGTCCATCCTCAGCTTGCGGCAGCACAGCTTCCAGTCCGCGCCCAGCAGGAAATGAGAGTTGAAAATGGCGTACTCGAAGTCGTTCAGCGCGCGGCGGCTGACCAAACAGAAATCCGCAATAAACTCCTCGTTCTTGCGGCTCCAGATGGTTTTCCGCTGGCCGCCATGGTTCAGCTCGAGCGAAATGCGGCTCATGGATCGGTCGCGAGTGGAACAATAGCGGAAGTGCGCATAACAAGCCCGAAAGATGGCCCTCAGAACACAGTTGCAGGGGGCTTCGTCTTTTAAGCTGCGGAATCCCAGGCCGCGGCACTGCGCGCAATTGGGGGCCGCGAGCACAATGGCATCGGATCGCGTCCATTTCATAAAGTTGATGAATTCCTTTTTCAAAAATGCCGCCCAGGCAGCGAAAGCCGGACAGTCTTGAAGCGATGGTACTTCCGGGCTCAGTTCCGTCAATCCCTGCCAATAAAACGTGATCTATAAGTACCAGTACTCGTGGTACTCTATGGCTAAGGTATTCACCGCAAGGGACTTGAATCGGAGCTCGTCATCGCGGACGGGCGCCGGAGTATTCCCCTTCGATGGGCGACCTATTTCAGGCTGAAATACCTGCGGAGGCAGAGAGTGTCGTTCAAACGCCTTAAAGCGAATTTGCTTACACATGTTCAGCAACTCGTGCGGAATGGAGACTTTACCGAATACGGCCTGGCGCGCTTTCTGGGAGTATCACAACCGCACATGCACAATGTGCTTAACGGAATCCGGCCGGTCACGCCGGAGTTATTCGACGTGATCCTGGAGAGGTTCGGCATGGACGTGCTGGATCTTTGTCCGCGGGCCCACCTGGAACGCCATCTTCGCGGCTCCGCTCAGTGATCGGCGATTTCGCGGTAGGTTTCGAGAACCTGGGATGCGGTGTCGCGCCAACTGAAACGGCGGGCCTGAGCGTATCCTTTGGCAATGACGCGCCGGCGCAGATCGGCATCGAGCAGAATGTCGCGAATGCCCCGGGCGATGTCAAACACGTTCTCGGGATTCACAATGACAGCGGCGTCGCCAATTACCTCAGGCAGCGCACTGACGTTGGATGCGACCACCGGAGCCCCGCACGACATGGCCTCCAGCGGCGGCAGGCCGAAACCCTCGTAGAGCGACGGGAAGACGAAAGCCTGGGCGGTTTGATAGAGACAGCGTAGTGTTTCGATGGGCACAAACCCAAGGAAGCGGACCTGGTGCTCCACGCGGCTCTTGATGACGGCCTGACGCACCGCCGGGTAATGCGAGATTTCGTCGCCGATGATAATCAGGTGAAGGTTGCTCAGTTGCGGGTGGTCCACGAGGTCGCCGCGCACCACCGCGAAGGCTTCCACCAGACGCGGAATATTTTTCTGAGGGCGAATGTTGCCCGCGTAGAGCAGAAACGGGTATTCGATCTGATAGCGGTCCATGACTCGCTGGATCGCGGGCGGCGCGGCGTCCAGAAAGGCCGGATCGGGCGCGTTGTAGATGGTCCGGATGTGCGACGAGGGAATTCCCAGCACGCTTTCCACGTCGCGGCGGGTGGCATTCGATACGGTAAGCACGCGCGCCGCTCTCATCAGGCCGCGGCGATAGCGAAACAGCCGTACGCTGTTGGACAGTCCGGGCGCGTTTTCGAAGAGCAGCCGGCTCATGTCGTGGACGGTGACCAGGTACGGTCTGGGCATGAGCAGTGGCGCGACGTTGAGCGGCACGTGAAACAGATCGAAGCTGAGGCCGCGCAGGAATAACCAGTACGAAAGGCCCAACCAGCTGTCGGATCTCGAGTAAACGGCGCAGCGGAAATTGGGCGGGAGCGCCGGCAACTCCGCCGGATCGGCCTCGGCGGCGATCAGCGAATAACGATTCTCGTGGTCGAGCTCGCCGAGCGCCCGCACCAGGTTGCGGATGTAAGTGCCGATGCCGAAATCGCGCAGCCGACGGATGTCGATTCCGATGTGCAGCGGCATCGGCTTCAATGAGCCAGCGCGCCGGAGAGCTTCCAGGTGTACAGCGGAAAGGCTTCCGTGAGCGCGCCAACGCGCCGCCGCACGGAGGCGAGGACGGATTCGGAGGCCGGGTCGGAGAGCACTTCGGAGATCAGGCCGCCCACTTCGCGCATTTCCTTCTCGCCGAATCCGCGGGTGGTGACCGCCGGGCTGCCCAGCCGGATGCCGCTGGGGTTGAGCGGCGGGTTGGTGTCGAACGGGATGGCGTTCTTGTTGGCGGTGATGTAAGCGCGGTCGAGAGCCGCTTCGGCTTCCTTGCCGCGTACGCCTTTGGCGAACACATCCACCAGCAGCAGATGGCTGTCGGTTCCGCCGGAGACGACGCGAAAGCCGCCCTGTTCCACGCTGGCCGCGAGCGCTTTGGCATTCGCGACGACGCGCTTCTGATATTCCACGAACTCCGCCGTCATGGCCTCCCTGAAGCAAACCGCCTTGGCCGCCACCACGTGCACCAGCGGCCCGCCCTGCATGCCCGGAAACACGACTTTATCGATGGCGGCGGCGTATTCGGCGCGGCTGAGAATGAGGCCCGAGCGCGGCCCGCGCAGCGTCTTGTGTGTCGTGGACGTGACAATATCGGCGTACTCGCAGGGGTTCGGGAAGAGCCCGGCGGCCACGAGGCCGGAGAAGTGCGCCATGTCCACCAGCAGTTTCGCGCCCACCGAATCGGCGATGGCGCGGAAGCGCGCGAAATCGATGATGCGCGGGTAAGCGCTGCCGCCGGCGATGATCAGCTTCGGCTTGTTCTCTTCGGCCAGGCGAGCCAGTTCCTCGTAATCGATTTGCTCGGTGTCGCGGCGCACGCCGTAGGGCACCACATGATAGGTCTTGCCGGAGAAGTTCAGCGGATGGCCGTGGGTGAGGTGGCCGCCGTGCGCGAGATTCATGCCGAGGATGGTGTCGCCGGGCTGGATGACCGCCGCATACGCGGCCTGGTTTGCCTGGGAGCCGGAGTGCGGCTGCACGTTGGCGTGCTCGGCGTGGAAGAGCTGTTTGGCGCGGTCGCGCGCGAGGTTCTCGACGATGTCGGTGAATTCGCAGCCGCCGTAGTAGCGCTTGCCCGGATAGCCTTCGGCGTATTTGTTGGTGAAGACGGAGCCGGTGGCTTCGAGGATGGCCTCCGAGGTGAAGTTCTCGCTGGCGATGAGCTCGAGGCGGGTGTGCTGCCGCTCGACCTCATGCTGAATGGCCTCGAAGACCTCGGGATCGACCTCGGCGAGAGGCCGCTGCATGCGCTGCTGTTCGGTCATTGGTTCTAGTTTATCGCGGGGCGGTGGAAATAAACTCAGCGGCCGCGCCTGGAATCCGCGCCAGGAGTGCGATGCTTGCGGATGATTCCCGCCAGAGCGCGCAACGCTTCATTCACCTCAGCGGCGTTTGGGAATGCCGCAGCCACGTCCGGCTCCAGGACGCCCACGGTGCTTCCCGCCGAATACCGGGATGCGAACTTGTTTCGCGATGCGCGGCTGAAGTCGTATTCCGGAAGGATCTCGTCGGGATCGATCTTACGCTTCGAATGTGCTCTCTCCATAGTCCCTTCGCTCGCGACGCGTGGCCAATCGCGCGCCCGCGATCACAAGCGGTCGAGCACCAGAACAGCGAGTTCCGCGTCGGCGGTGAAGTGAGCGATCCGCACGGCCTCGTGACGCAGCACTCGTTCAGCGTCCCTCGTTGGGTGGGCCCAGCTACGGAGCCAGACGACCTTCGGTGGCGGCCCTATCGTCGTGGCCAGCTCATAGAAATCGGAGTCGGCACTGACAAGGACGAATCCTTATTTGGCGGCAAAATCCCAAATTTCACGATCCGGTCTCTCGGCAAGTCCAAGCTGGACAACATGAGCCGAGCCCGGATACAAATCGGCGAGGCGGACAACCAACTTACGCGAGAGGTTTCGTCAAACAGCAGCTTCACAAAGCGACGCGTCTGCCCATCCGCGCGGCAAACTCATAGACTGCCGGAAAATCGCCCGGTTCCAGCTCCGGGTAGTCGTCGAGGATTTCCTTTTCGCTCATGCCGGCGGCGAGCCAGCTCAGCACATCCCACACGGTGATGCGCAGCCCGCGGATGCAGGGCTGACCGGAGCGTTTGCCCGGTTCTATCACGATGCGGGAGATCATGCTTCGAGCGTAACACCGTGTGGGCGGTAGTCTGGAAGGGCCTTCATGATCGCGGCGCAGCGCCAGATCGATCCGGAGAAGTGGAGTCATGGCCCAGCGGTCGGGCGACGCATTACCCGATAAACTCGACCCCACCGGCGCCGCGGCCGCCGATCGCCGCAGCCACGCCGCGGTCGAGAGTGGCCAGCACCCCATCGTGAGCAGCGGCCAGTGAGACCAGATAAGCGTCGGTCACCTGACGGTGCCCAACCATCGCCGCCGGCGGAATCTGAGCCTCGGCCATGGAAATGTCGTCCAGCCAGAACTCATGTCCCGGCAACGCACAGATCTTCTTCAGGAGCCGTACGGCTTCACGAGGACTGACCGCTGCGGACGTGAACGCGGGATTCGAGGAAACGCGCACAAATCCGGTTTGAGTCAGTGGACACGTGCGGAACCGGGCCGCCCCTTTGTGGCTGAACCACGTCAATGCGGCCGCGTGATGCACGTGGTTCGGCCATGCCAGCGCGAGGAGCACGTTCACATCCAGCAGGTACGGCTTCACGGCTCGTCTTCCGCATTCAGAGTCTGCTCGAGAGTAATGGGGGGTGCGTTTCGCGCGACCGGGAAGCAGGGGAACCCGGATTCCTCGCGAACTCGCGAGTTTCGGTCGAATCCCTGACGAATCAGCTCGGCTAAGGCCTGACCGAGAGTGACGCGCCGGGCGGACGCCACCGAGCGGGCGATCTCATATACGTCGTCTGGCAGGTTCACCGTGGTTCGCATCATGATGATTATAGCATCATGATGTAGCAGCGGAGCGGCGATGCGTTGCAAGCCCCTGACCCGGCGGGCGTTATGATGAATCCCATGCGAACAGTTTGGATGACGAAGGTGGTGCTGGCGGCTGCACTGGTGAGCGCGGTTGCTCTGCCGGGACAGAATACGAAGCCCGATCCGCTGGAGGGACTCTGGCAGGGTTATGACGGGGAGTGGGTCCACGTCTCACGGCAACTGGTCGAGCTGGCCGAGGCGATTCCGGCAGAGAAGTACGCGTGGCGGCCGGGTCCGGGAGTTCGATCCACCAGCGAAGTGTTCATGCACATCGCCATGGCGAATTTCTACCTGCTGAGCATCACCGGCCCGCCCATGCCCGCCGATCTCAAATCGGCGGACATGGAGAAGACCGTGACCGCGAAACCGGAGGTCATCGAGTGGCTGAAGCGATCGCTGGAGGCGGTGAAGATGGCGCGCGCCAGTCTGAAGCCCGGCGACCTTCAGCGCAAGGTGAAGGTGTTCGGCCGCGATGCGACCGTCGATGGCATGTACCTGCGGATCATCGTTCACGCCAACGAGCACATGGGGCAACTGGTGGCCTACGCGCGCATGAACGGGATCACGCCGCCATGGTCGGAGAGCGGCGGCAAGTAGGCCACGGGCACACGTGGGCGCTTCGGGCGATATGGTGATATGGTGGTGATATGGCCGCCATCAAAGTCACGTTTACGCTCGACCAGTCGACCCTGGGCCGTCTGCAGGACGCATCTGCGCGGCTCGCCCGCCCCAAAAGCGAGGTTGTGCGCGAAGCGATCCTCGATTACTACGAACGCATTGGGCGGCTGAGCGAGCGCGAGCGTCTGGACATGCTGCGGCGTTTTGACGAGACGGTGCCAAAGATCCCCTCTCGAAGCCCCGCGCAGGTCGGAAGGGAGCTGGCCGAACTCCGGCAGGCCAGAAGGCTCGGCGGACGGCGCTCGGCGCGAACGAGCAAGTGATCGTCCTGGATACCTCGGTCCTGATCGACAGCCTGTGCGGCCCACGGCGTTCCGCGCCGCTGCTTCGCGCGGCCATCGAGGAGGGCGAGCGAATATTGCTTCCTGCTCTTGTCTTGTATGAGTGGCTTCGGGGGCCTCGTGTGCCCGCCGAGATCGCCGCGCAGGAGGCCTTGTTTCCGGCCGAGTCGGCGATTCCGTTTGGCTCGGCCGAAGCAGCGGTGAGCGCCGGCCTGCACCGCTCCCTGCGGCGCGTTCGTGGACCGGAAATCGATCTGGCGATCGCCGCCTGTGCGATCACCCGAGACGCTACCCTGTGGACGCTGAACACCGGCGATTTTGCCGATATTCCGAAGCTCCGATTGCGCTAACAACGGCCACTGAAGGGCTTCGCCCGGGATCAGCGCCACTTCGGGTTGTGACCCCACTGGCTGGGGCTCATCCTGATATATTGAACTACCCGCGGCTTCGTCGAGCGGTTCGGACTGGCTCCATGGGGCAGCGCGTGATGCCAGACGATGAGATCTCCGGCGCGGCCGGCGATGGGCACCGCGCCCAGTGCCCGAAGATTCTCGGCGCGCGGATCGGCCCCGGATGGCAGGCTGTTCAGCCACGCTTCGATGCGTCGATGGAACCCGGGGACGCAGGTGAAGGCGCCCTGGTTTGCGGCGGTGTCGGTGAGATAGAGAATTCCCTGGACGCCGAATGGAATGGGCAGCGCGAGGCTGACATCGAAGTGCAGGTGCGGTCCGGGGAATTGCCAGCCAGGCCGCTCGGGTGGATTCATGCCGCCCTGATCGACGCTGACCCAGAGATCGTCGCGGCCCCAGAGCTGGGCAAAGGCGCGATGAATGCGGGGCGATTCGCGGTTTGCCCAGAAGGCCGGGTGGTGGTAGAGCGGAATCCAGATGCTGTGGCCCTGGGGCCCGTTGTACCAGGTGTCGGGCTGGGCGGGGTCCATGCCGAGAAAGGCGTAAATGGCCTGCGCGGCCGCCTCGCACTGTTCCGGAGGGACGGCGTCGTGGACGACGACATAGCCGTTCTCGTTCCAGAACGCGAGGTCCTGGGGAGTGAGTACCGGTTCGGTTGTGATTTCCGCGACGCAGCCGGTTGACGCGGAGCCGTTGCCCTCGAGGGCGGCGTTCAGACGCTGGAGGCGGACCGGGTCCAGGACGCCGCCGTTCTTTTCCAGAACCCAGGCCTCGAATTCTTCGAAGGTCGGCCTGTTCGCGAAGAGGAAGGTGTACGTCTCGCGAAGCCCGAGGCGAAGTCCGCTGAGCAGGGTGTTGTCGGCGACCCAGTCGGTGGCGTCTTCGGCTTCAATGCGGGGGCCGGTGAGGCTGGCGATTCGCCGGGACCAGAAGCGTTTAAGGTGCAGAACGCCGAGCGAGCCCAGTTCGTGTGTCTCGGCGATTGCCGCGGAGGCGGAGGGCATTCACGGATGATACAACGCGAGACGCGGCGCAAGTCGCAAAGAGGAGAATAGTGGGTGATGGCTTTGTCCTTCGATCTTCTCCAGTGGCTGTTTCCCATCGTCCTCACGGCACACAACCTGGAAGAAGCGATTATGCAGCCCGGTTTCACCGCCAGGCACGCGAGCCGGCTTCGGTGGAAGGTCGGCGCAAGCGAGTTCCGCTTCGCTATCGTCGTGGTGACGATCGCCGGCTGGGCGGTGACGTACCTGAGTTGGCGCGGCGGGCGGGAGAGCGTGGGGTCGTATCTTCTGTTCGGATGTGTTGTGGCCACGCTGGCCAACGTGCTGGTGCCCCACATCCCGGCCGCGTTTGTTTTCCGGGGTTATGTACCGGGGCTGGTTACAGCGGTGTTGCTGAACCTGCCGGTGATGTGGCTGCTGGCGACGCTGGCCGTCCGCGAGGGCTGGGTGTCCGGCGGGAAGGCGGTGCTGTACGGCGTCGGGGTGCCGCTGGGGACTGTGGCGCTTATCCCGGGGCTGTTCGCGCTGGGGCGGATGAGGCGGGGGTGGAAGGCGGCGGCGGGGGAGGAGTCGTGAAGCCTTTACACGTCGCGGAAGGGATTTGCGATGCGAACTCCGATCATCTCCTGCCCGTGGTTCAGGTCCTCCGTGTAAAGAACGCCGGCGCCGCTTCGTGCGGCGGCGACAACCACCAAGGCATCCCAGAATGAGACGGTGGTGCGTTCGGCAAGCTCCGCGGCGTTGCGGATTGCGGCGAAATCGATGACCACAATCGGCCAGGCCATCAGGTCTTCCAGCACGGCAACGGTCCTGGCAGACGAGCAGCGGCGCGCGACTTTCCTGGTCAGCGTGACGAAGAGTTCCTGGAGAACCTGCGTGCTCACGCGGAGGTGGTCCTCATCCATCAGCTCGGTGATGAGACGCTGCGCGGCACGGCCCTTTGGTGAGCCGCTTCTGTCGAACGCATAGATGAGGACGTTGGAATCGACGAACGCGGGCCCGTTATCGGCGGCCGTGCAGGTCGTCGCGCGTCCAGTTCTTCTCGCCGACCCTCACCAGACCATGGCGCACTGCCGACTTCAGGCGGGTTCGCGCCTGGGTCCTCGTCCGGGAGTTCCTTGTCGGCACCAAATAGAAACGGATCGCTTCCTCGATGTTCTGACGCGCCTCGGCTCCTGTGCCGCCCGTCGATGCGCACCCCGGCAGTTCCGGGCAGACCGCCGACCAGGCGTTGGCGACGGGGTCGAATTCGAGCACGACTCGGAAGTTCACAGCCTCAGTATACGGCGGTTCAATCGTCATGGCGCCCTTGCGAATGGCCCGTGAGAGGGCGTACAAAGACAGCATGAGCGTTGCTGCTGGATTGACCGCCACTAAGGCTGGACTCGATGTCGCCAAGCTCCTGATGGACAGGCTCGCCACGCCCAATGTTGATGTCAATGACATCCGCGCCAAGGTGCAGGAGATGCTAATTCACGTGGTGAATGCGCAGGTTGCATTGGGCGAGGCGCAGGTGGAGATCTCGGAATTGCGGAAAGCAGTCGAAGACCGTGAGGAGATGAAGGCCATCGAAGCCAGTCTGGAGTTCAGCGACGAGTTGTATTGGAGGCGTAAGGCGGATCGAACCCTGGATGGTCCGTACTGTCCGACCTGTTGGGATGACACTCGCAAGCTAATCCGGCTGGAGTTCTATGAAGAAGGCGAATGGTCAGGCCTGACGACGTGGCCGGGGCGGCGCAGGAAATATCGATGCGTCTTGCACAAGACCGTGTATTACCCGCGGGCCGAGATGTGGGGCCCGAACAAGGAGATTCGCTGACGTAGTACCCTATCGCGCCCCCACCGCTCTCTGCACGATCCCCCAGATCCGCTCCGCCACCTCTTCCCGGGTACCGAGGCCGTCCACCAGGCGGATGCGCTCGGGGTGCGTGGCGGCCAGGTCGAGATAGGCGTCGCGGACCTTCGTGTGGAATTCGGGGGTCTGTTCCTCGATGCGGGTGTCGGCGCGGGCGTCGTCGCGATTGCGGTGGTGGGCGCGTTCCAGCGCGGTCTGGACGTCGATGTCGATGTACAGCGTGAGGTGCGGCGCGAGGCCCTGGCAGGCGATGCGGTCCATGGCCAGTACCGTCTCGATGCCCAGGCCGCGGGCGACGCCCTGATAGGCCACCGTCGAATCCGTGAAGCGGTCGCACAGCACGATCAGCCCCTGATCGAGCGCGGGCAGGATGGATTCCTCCACGTTCTGCGCGCGGCAGGCGAACATCAGCAGCAGTTCGGTCAGCGCCGACAGCTCCTTGTTCTCGGCGTTGAGCAGGATGTGGCGGATTTGCATGCCCACCGACGTGCCGCCGGGCTCGGCTGTCTCCAGCACAGGCTTGCCCTGCTCGCGCAGACGCGCGGCAAGCAGCTTCAACTGGGTGGTCTTGCCTGCGCCGTCGAGGCCCTCGAAGGTGATGAACAGACCGCGGCGCCTGGTGACGCCGTTGCCGAGCTTGCGCGCCAGCGGCTCCAGGCTCTCCAGAATGTCGACTTCCGGCAGCACCTCAGTCGTAGACATAGTGCAGAACCTTCTTCAGATCCTCCCAGGCTTCCTTCTTCGCGTTCTGATTATATGGCCGGAGCAGATAAGACGGATGATACGTCACCATGACCGGAATGTCACGCCACTTGTGCCAGTTTCCGCGGAGCCGGGTGACCCCTTCCTTCGTCCCCAGCAGCGCTTTCGCAGCCGTGGAGCCCAGCGCGCAGACGGCCCGCGGCTGCAGAGCCATAAGCTGGCGAAACAGGAACTGGCCGCAGGTTTCCATTTCGTCGGGCAGGGGCGTGCGATTTTCGGGCGGGCGGCACTTGACGACGTTGCAGATGTACACGTCGGGGCGGGAAAGCGGGATGCCCTCCTTGCGGGCGGTCCCTTCGATCATCTGGGTGAGCAACTGGCCGGCCCGGCCGACGAACGGCAAGCCCTGCTCGTCCTCGTCGGCCCCTGGGCCTTCCCCTACAAACACCAGCCGCGCCTGCTCGTTGCCGGATCCGAAGACAAGCTTCTTCCGCCCCTCGCCCAGGCGACAGCGTTTGCAGTCACCCATATCTTCACGGATTTTTGCGAGCGTGTCATCGGACGGATGGATGCGCGGAAGCGGGGGAATCACTGCTTGCAATGGGGCCGACTCACTGATTTGTGCGGGAAACTCCACCTTAGGCGACTCCGGGATGGTGCGGCGGTTCACGGTTTTGATGCCGAGGTCGCGATAGAAGGAAAGATACTGGCGAAGTTGTTCGTCAGTCATAAGCGTATTCAGGCCACATCGGACACAGGCTAAAGCCTGTGCTACCCGGTGGCACAGACTTCAGTCTGTGGCTCATGAATGCTGCGCCGCATGAAGGGCGAGGCGGAGCCGCATCGCCTGGTCGAGAATGCGGTCGGCGACCTCGCGCTTGGAGGTGCGTTCGATGTCCAGCACTTCACCCGTGCTCAGAACCAGCTTGACCTCGTTGTCCTCCGCTTCGAAACCGGTGCCCTCGTGGCCCACCAGATTCGCTACCACCATGTCGCAGTTCTTGGTGGCGAGCTTGCGGCGGGCTTCCTCCACCAAACGCTCCGTCTCGGCAGCGAAGCCGATGAGCAGCCGGTCGCCTTTCTTCGATCCGACCTCAGCCAGAATATCCGGGGTGGGATCGAATTCAACCGAGAGACGAGCTGCCGTCTTCTTCAGCTTCTGGTGTGGGATATTGGCCACGTGATAATCGGCCACGGCAGCCGCCTTGACGATGACCGTAGCGGAATCGAGATGGCGCATCACGGCGTCGTGCATCTCCACTGCGGTGTGCACATGTTCCACCTTCACGCCCCGCGGTTCGGCCAGGTGTACCGGACCCGAGATCAGGGTCACGTTTGCGCCGCGAGCGGCGGCGGCTTCCGCGAGAGCGTAGCCCATGCGTCCGCTGGAGCGGTTGGAGATGTAACGAACCGGATCGAGCGGTTCCTGGGTAGGCCCGGCGGTGACGAGAAACGTCTCGCCATCCAGATCGCGCCGTTTCGGCTCAAGCACGCCGACCACGGCCGCGGCAATCTCCGGGGGCTCCGCCATTCGCCCGGGCCCGATCTCACCGCAGGCGAGCAACCCTTCGGCCGGCCCGACGATGACGTGCCCGCGCCCCCGCAAAGTCCCGAGGTTCGCGCGCGTGGCCGGATGTTCCCACATCGCCGTGTTCATCGCCGGGGCCAGCACCACCGGCCCGGTGAACGCCAGGTACATGGTGGTGAGGAAATCGTCGGCGATGCCGTTGGCCATCTTCGCCAGCAGGTCGGCAGTGGCCGGCGCGATCACCAACACGTCATTGTCACGGGCCACGGCAATGTGTTCGATGGCGCTGGAGAGCGTGGCCTCGGGCGAGGCCTGAGAGAACAATCCAGTAATGACCTTGCGGCCGGTGAGCGAGGCGAACGTCAGAGGCGTGATGAAGGCCTGGGCGGCGGACGTCATCACGACGCTCACCTCGATCCCGCGCTCCATGAGCGCGCGCGCCAGCTCAGCGGATCTGTAAGCGGCTATGCCGCCGCCGACGCCCAGGACCGCGTTCATCTGTCCTCAGCCGAGTTCGGCTTCCGTGGTCGGTTCGACCGACATTTCACGCAGAGGGTCGTCGTAGTTCACCAGCCCGCGGCGCACTTCCTCCATGGCCGTGATGGTCGGCTTCTTGGAAGTGGTGGGCAGGAACGAACGCGCCCCGTTCTGCAACTGGCGCGCGCGTTTGGCGGCCACGATAATAAAACGATACGTGCTGCCTTCCGGATCGTCCGGAATGGTGAAGGCGGCGTTGACTCTCTCTCGCATTGTCGATCAGATCTCCTGTTGCTCGAACGTCTTCAGAATGGGCCGGACTTTCTCTTCCATGCGCGTACGCCGTTTTCGTTCGGCGATCACAATGGCGCGCAGCGCCGCGGCCGATTCCTCCACGTCCTGGTTGACCAGCACATAATCGTACTGGTCGTAGTTCCGAATTTCCTCCGCCGCCTCGCGCAGGCGCCTTTGGATTACGCTCTCGGCGTCTTCCGAGCGGGCACGAAGCCGCTCTTCCAGGATCTGCCGCGACGGAGGCAGAATGAAGACGCTGATCGCGCCAGGCAGGCGTTGTTTCAATTGTCGCGCACCTTTCACATCGATGTCGAGCAGCAGGTCGCGGCCTTCGGCTACCGCCTGGTCGTAGTTGTTGCGGTGCGTTCCATAGTAGTTGCCGAAGACTTCGGCCGACTCCATGAAGTCGCCGTTCTTCAGCCGTAACTCAAACTCCTCGCGGGAGATAAAGAAATAGTCGTGGCCGTTGACCTCGTGGCCGCGGGGCGTGCGCGTGGTGTAGGAGATGGAAAAGCGAAGGCCTTCATCGCCATCCAGCAGACGGCGCACCAGCGTGGACTTGCCCGATCCGGACGGCGCGGAGACGATGAAGACACAAGTCATGGCGGAGGGGTCATTCCAGATTGAGGGCCTGTTCGCGAATTCTCTCGATGTCGCTCCTGGTGGCGAGGGCGAGGTCGGTGACCTTCAGGCCCAGCTCGCCGATTCCAGTGGTCTTCGACAGAATCGTGTTGGTTTCGCGATTCATTTCCTGCAGGAGGAAGTCCAGTTTCTTACCCACCTCGCCTCCGCCGTCGAGCAGCGCGTTCACCTGCCCGGCATGGATCTTCAACCGGGCGATTTCCTCGGCCACGTCGCTGCGGTCGGCGAGTATTGCGACTTCCTGTGCCAGGCGCAGCGGGTCGATGGCGGCGCCGCGAAGCAGATCGGCAAGGCGCTCGTTGAGCCGGTTCTGCAGGAGCGGGACAGCAGAGCCGCGGATCTGGTCGAGCTCGACGATGCGCTGTTCGACGGCCTGGTTGTGCGCGCGAATCACGGAGGCAAGCTGCTCACCTTCGCGCGTGCGGAACTCATTCAGCTCGTCCAGAGCGTGGCGAAGAAGGCCAACCACTTCGGTTTCCGCCGCCTCGGGCAGATACTCATCGGCTTCGCCCGCCACCATGCCGGGCACGCGCAGCGCGGCATTGAGGTCGGGCTGCGCGCCGGCCAGTCCGATTTCCTTTGCCGCCTGATGAAACGCGGCCATCCAGGAGTGGAAGAGCGGCGCATTCAGGCCGCCTTCGCCGGCGACGGGCGGAGTCCACGTCGCACGGATGTCCAGATGTCCGCGGCCGACGTTCTCCTTGATGGCGGCGCGCATCGCGTTCTCAAAAGCATCGAAAGCCGTGGGCAGGTGGAAGTGCAGATCGAGGCCGCGATGGTTGAGGCTGCGGATGGAAACGGCGATTTCGCCCCACTCGCTGGAATGCTGCACGCGGGCGTAGCCGGTCATACTGCGGACGGGACGCCCGCTCATGGGTTCACCATTTGGCCACAACCGACCGCCAGTGGGGCAGGCACTCTGCCTGGGTGCCCTCTGGGCCGGGGCTCCCAGCCCGCCCGGTCGTGCTTCGCGGAACAAGGCGGTCTGAGAGACCGCCGCAGCCTGCGAGGCTGCCCCACTAACCACCTCATGGGTTCACCATTCGATCCGCCGCGAGAAACTGCAGCTCGTGCAGGCGCTGGTAAACTCCGCCGCCGGCGATCAGTTGGTCATGCGTGCCGGTCTCCACAACCCTCCCCTTATCGAGAACCACAATCTTATCGGCTCGGCGAATTGTGGACAAGCGATGCGCAATCACAATCACCGTGCGGTGCTCCATCAGCGTCTGCAGGGCGCGCTGCACCAGCATTTCGGATTCGGTATCCAGATGGGAAGTGGCTTCGTCGAGAATCAGAATCGGCGCGTTCTTCAGCAAAGCCCGGGCAATGGCCAGGCGCTGACGCTGTCCGCCGCTCAGCCGCACGCCACGCTCGCCGATCAGCGTTTCGTAACCGGCGGGCATGTTCTGAATGAACTCCTCGGCCATGGCGTTTCGAGCAGCCGCGCGAATCTCGTCCGCTCTCGCGTTCCTCTTGCCATAGCGGATGTTGTTGGCCACTGTGTCGTTGAAGAGGAAGGTGTCCTGGGCCACGATGCCGATCTTGTCGCGCAGCGAAGCGAGTTGCAGATCGCGCACGTCGCGGCCATCGATGCGCACCGAACCGGCGCTGACGTCGTAGAAGCGCGGCACCAGATTCGCCAGCGTGGTCTTGCCTGCGCCGCTGGGACCCACCAGCGCGACAACCTCGCCCACTTTCACCTCGAGGCTGACGCCCTCGAGCGCAAACCCGTCCGGCGGGGCGTCGGGATAACGGAACGAAACATCCCTGAGCGAGATGGCCGACTGGAACTTCGCCAGCTTCGCCGCGTTCGGCTTGTCCTGAACGTGCTGCTCGCCGTCGAGATACTCGAAGACCTTCTGCGACGCGCCCAACGCCTGCTGGAAGATATTGTGGATGCCGGTGAGCCGCTTGACCGGCTCGTAGAGGAACAGCAGCGCGAGCACGAACGTGGTGAACTCGCCCGGGGTCATGACGCCGGCTTTGATCTGCGTGCGCGCGTAAGTGAGCAGGCCGACGATAGTGAGAGCGCCGAATATTTCTATAATGGGCGAGGCGATGGCCTGCTGCGACACGTAGCGAAGCATGCTGGTTTTGAGACGCTTCGCGGCCAGACGGAAACGGTTCGACTCCATCTCCTCGCTGCCGAACGACTTCACCACCTGATGCCCGCTGATGGTTTCCTGCAGGATCTGGTTCATCTCGGCGGTGTCGTCCTGCGCGCGGCGGCTGGTGCGGCGGATGCGCCGGCCGAGGCGGGCGGTGGGCACCAGCACGAATGGAAGAACGGTGAGGCTGACGACGGCCAGTTTCCAGTCGCTCTGAATCACCATGAAGAGCAGGCCGGCGGCGGTGAAAGACTGGCGCAGGAAATCGGCCAGCATGTTGGAGACAGCGGTCTGGATCTTGTCGATGTCGTTCATCACCGACGACATCAGGCGCCCGGTTGAGTTGGCGCTGAAGAACTGCGTATCCTGGCGAAGGATGCGGTCGAAAACGCGCTGGCGCAGATCGGTGACGGTGGAGAGGCCGACGTAATTAATCAGATAGTTGCCGAGGTAATCGCAAATGGCCTTTAGGAGAAAAGCGCCAAGGAGGCCGACCGCAACCATCACCCAGACGTTGTGAATGCGCGCCGGGATGATCTGGTGCAGGTAAATCTGGTGATTTAGAAAAGGGCGCGGGAAAAGGGGGACGGGGGTGTCGGCGGAAGCGGGGTTGAGAACGCGGTCGAAGATGGGCCGGATCAGCGAGACTACCAGCGCGTAGGTCGCGCCGACGCCGGCCATCAGGACCACGCTGGCCAGCAGCGGGAACGTGTAGGGGCGGACGTAACGCAGCAGACGGCGGAGTTCCTTCATGCTTTGACTCCCAGGCGGTCCAATGCTTCGACGGCGCGCGCGAGCGGGATAGCGTGAATGCCGGCGGGGTCGGAGAGCACGACAGCGTCGGTCTTCCAGGGCCGCCAGAGGTCGATGTCGGAGTTGCCGAAGAAGACCAGCGAAGGGAGCCCCAACGCAGCGGCCATGTGCGCCGGGCCGCTGTCGTTGCCGATGAACAGCGCCGCGGTTGCGAGGAGGGTCTTCACTTTTTCGAGGCCGGCGCCCTGCACGCAGCGGAAGGCGCGGAACGCGGTCATGTCGTCGGTGGCCGCGCCGATGAAGACCGGTTCGAGGCCGCTGTGCTTTGCCAGGGCGATGAATCGCTCGGCCGGCCAGGTCTTGTCGGGCGCGGAGGCGAAGGGGTGGATGACGACGATGGCCTCGCGCGGCGCTTCGGCGTGAGCGAATAATCGGGCCGTGGGGACTTCCTGCAAGGGCACGCCCAGCCAGAACACCGCGGAGGCGATATGTTCCGCAGTGTGCGCTTTGCGCTCGATGCGCAGAATCGGCTGCGGGGCAGGTATGTGCAGATTGTAGATCGGACGAAACCGGAAATGTTCAAACCCCGCGCGCAGGCGGGCGTGCGACGCCAGGGTAAGCTGCGCGCTCCGCGGACCGCCATGCAAATTGAGGCAAAGTTGCGGGCGCCACCCGGCGAGGGCGCTCCATGAGGGCGGAATGGTGCGGCTCACGTCGGGGTTCCCGGAGAAAACGGGAGCGAAGCGATCTTCAACCACGACGCCGATTTCCAGATCGGGCCGGGCGCATTTGAGGAGGGCCAGCGCTGGCGTGGTGAGCACACAGTCGCCCAGCGAGCGGAGGCGAACCGCCGCAACCCGCGCGCGCTCAGGCAGACGCTCAAGGACGGAATCCATCCGGGTTCAGTCTTCGATGCGCGCCTCGTCGATCAGCATCACGGGAATGTCGTCGCGGATCGGGTAGACGCGCTTGCACTCGACGCACTTGAGCCCGGTGCCGGTGGGCTTCAGCTCCAGCGCCGCCTTGCACAACGGACAGACCAGGATTTCCAGAAGCTCCTTGCTGATGGCCATATGAACAAGTCTATCGTGGGGCTATGGGTGGCGGCGTGGCGCTGCCAGACCGAAGCTCCGTCAACACCTTGCGCCATTCGCAATTGTGCGAATACACTGTGGTAGGTGCCGCAGACCAGAGTCGTGCTCTACCGGGAGGAGGATGGATCATGCCCGTTTCTGGATTGGTTCGACGAATTGCCGGCGAAGGTCCAGGACAAGTGCTATACGGTTGGAGCGGTTGCGTGAGATGGGTCATGAACTGCGGCGCCCTGAAGCGGATCTCCCGCGAGATGGGATCTACGAGCTACGCGCCAGTCTACAGGGAGTTCATCACCGCATTCTGTACTTCTTCCACGGCGACGTCGTGGCGGTCGTTTCGCACGGGCTGATCAAGGAACGATCAGTACCGTCAAAGGAAATCGATCATGCCATTGAGAGGAAGAAACGATTTGTGGCGGATCCAGTCCGGCACACGTACGAGGAGGTTTGAGATGGCGAAGAGAGCGAGACCGGTCACCGACGCGGTGGAGATCCTTCACCGCCGGTTCTATCGAGGCAAACCCGCTCGATTGAAAAATCTGGAAGAGGCCCGCGCGAACGACGAGATCGCACGCAGGATTCACGAATTGAGGACCAGGGCGGGGCTCACTCAAATCGAGCTTGCCAGGCTTATCGGCACCACGGCGTCGGTCATTTGCCGTCTGGAGGACGCGGAATACAAAGGCCATTCTCTGGCGACGTTGCGCAGAATCGCCGACGCGCTGAACAAACGCGTCGAGATACGTTTTGTTCCGGTCCGGCGCTCGGCGTAGCCGGAGCAACGTTTGGCTCCCACCGCTGATGCCAGTCCAGAATACAGCTCTTTTCGGTGCCATCCAGGAAGCCGGCTCGGCGTTTCGGGACTATGCAGCACGGTCGGGCGAAGACCTCTGCGGCGCGGCTTTCCTGTCCAGAGCGTGCCAACGGTAACAGCGCCAGAACAGCGCACTACCCGGATGCAAACGAGGATACCGTCGACGGCCACCATCTTTTCCGACTGCTCACGGACATTCGCCGCGATCTGAAGTCGTGAACCGCGTCACTTCAGCGCCACGTCCGTGCTCGACTCCAGGCCGTCCACTTCGCGCAGGGTCAGGGTCATCTTCCGCGCCTTCTGCAAATCCGCCAGCGGGACCTCGAAGCGCACCGCCACCATGCGGTCGAACATGTCGTGCGGCTTGATCTCGTCGCGGATAATCAGCACTGGGTTGTACTGATTGCCCAGGAACCGGTTGAACGCCAGCACCTGGGGCACGTCCGAGCGGGCGATGACCTGGCCATCAACGGTTTCGCCGTTGGCCTTGGTCAGCGTGGCGCTCACGTCGCCCACCATGAAGCGCACGTCGGACGGATTGGCGATGCGGAAATCCACCACCACGGCTGAGCTGTTCTCGTCGAGCGAGCCGAGCCGCGGCTTCACCAGCTTCCACTCCAGCGTCAGATGCGCGCCGCGCGTGCCGGTGAGGATGAAGGCCACGGCGATGGCCACCACGGCCACGCCGATGAGCACGGGAATCAGCAGGCGTTTGTCCACGTCTGTATTCTATGCCGCGGGAACAGCGGGCAGCGCGGCCAGCGCCTCGGCGAGGTCGGCCTCGTCGTAATGCTGATCTTCCAGCTTGCCGGCGAAGTAGTCCGTGTACGCCTGCATGTCGAAATGGCCGTGGCCCGAGAGGTTGAACAGGATGGTCCGGCTGCGCCCTTCTTCGCGCGCGCGCAACGCCTCCTCAATGGCCACCGTGATGGCGTGGGTGGATTCCGGCGCGGGCACGATGCCCTCGGTGCGGGCGAACTGGACGCCGGCCTCGAAGCAACGCAGCTGCGTCACCGCGCGCGCCTCGATGAGACCCAGATGCTTCAGGTGGCTCACCAGCGGCGCCATGCCGTGGTAGCGCAGACCGCCGGCGTGGAATCCCGGCGGCGTGAACGAGGATCCCAGCGTGTGCATCTTCACCAGCGGCGTGAGATGCGCGGTGTCTCCGAAATCGTAGGCATAATCTCCTCGTGTGAGACTCGGACAGGCGGCCGGCTCCACGGCGATGATGCGCGCCCGCTGGCCTCCGCGCAGTTGCGCGCCCAGGAACGGGAAGCTGATGCCCGCAAAGTTCGAGCCGCCGCCGGCGCAGCCGATGATGATGTCCGGATAATCGCCGGCCATCTCGAACTGCCTCATCGCTTCCTGGCCGATCACCGTCTGGTGCAGCAGGACGTGGTTCAGCACCGAGCCCAGGGAGTATTTCGTGTCGTCGCGCTTCGCGGCCACTTCCACGGCTTCGGAAATCGCGATGCCCAGGCTGCCCGGATGATCGGGATGCTTCGCCAGGATCGCCCGGCCCGCTTCGGTTTCAGGGGACGGCGAGGCGACGCAGCGCGCGCCGTAGAGCTCCATCAACGCGCGGCGGTAGGGCTTCTGCTCGTAGGAGCAGCGCACCATGAACACGTCGACGTGGATGCCGAACAGCGCGCCCGCGAATGCCAGCGACGAGCCCCACTGCCCCGCTCCGGTTTCCGTGGCGATGCGCCAGATGCCCGCTTCCTTGTTATAGAAGGCCTGCGCCACCGCGGTGTTCGGCTTGTGGCTGCCCGCCGGGCTGACGCCTTCGTATTTGTAGTAGATCTTCGCGGGCGTGTCCAGCACCTGCTCCAGGCGGCGCGCGCGATGCAACGGGCTCGGCCGCCACTGCCGATATACGTCGCGCACCGGCTGCGGGATCTCCACGTGACGCTCGGCGGTGACCTCCTGAAGGATGAGCGCCATGGGGAACAGGGGCGCGAGATCGTCCGGGCCAAGCGGCTGGAGCGTGCCCGGATGCAGCACCGGCGGCGGGGGCACGGGCAGGTCGGCGACAATGTTGTACCAGAACTTTGGAATATGATCTTCGTCGAGAATATAGCGAGCGTTGCTGTTCATGAAGCCTCGGTTGGTGTGGACGCCGCCGCCGGTAAGCTGGGTGTCCCGATGTGAAGGTTAAGTTTGAGTGTACATCCGCCGGGCCGCATCGCGCCACGCGAAGCCGGGCCACGCGCGGCCGGTCGAAGTCGCACCTACCTCATGGGAATGCGTTGTGTGATCGTGAAATCCTCGCCCGCAACATTGAGGTGCGCGGTGCGCTCGGGCCTGGTGGTGTTGGTGGCGACGGTGTATTGCACGATGCCGTTGCCGGTTGACGTGGTCGCCGAGTTGATGGTGACCCACGGCGCGTCGCTGGAAACGTCCCACTGACACGCCGAGTTGTTGGCCGTTACGCCGATCTTTCCTTTTCCGCCCGCCGGGCCGAATTGCGCGTGGTTCGCATCGAGCGAATACGCGCACCCGGATGTGGTGAAGTTCGCCGTAACCGTGGTGTTCGCGGTGATGATGAAGCACGAGCCCGTAAGTGGCGGCGCCCCGCTCCAGGCAGCGAAGGTCCAGCCTTTGCCGGCCGCTTCGGTGAGGCACACATTCGTGCCGGATTCGTAGGATCCGCCGGGGCCCGCCGTGCCCGCGCCCGCCGGTTCCACCAGCACGGTGAGCGTGTACTGCGGAAGCGTGTCCACCGGCTGCGTGACCAGGAAAGTCTGCGAGCCGATGGTGACGTGAGCGGTGCGCGCGGCGGAGGTATGGTTGGCCGCCGCCGAGTAGCTCACCGTACCCGACCCACTGGAGCCACTGGCGAACGCGGAGGTCAGGGTCAGCCAGGAAGAATCGGATGTCGCGTTCCACTGACACGTCGCGCTGGTGGCCTGCACGTTGAAGGAGCCGCTCGCCGCCGCACCGTCGAGCGTAAGCGGCCAGGGCGCCACGCCATAAGTGCAAACCGAAGGGCCGGCGGAGAGCACGGCGCTGTTGCGCGCATCGTGAAACGCCATCGGCCAGTCGTTGACCGCGGAGTTGTAAGGCGCGCCGGTCTGCAGGAGAGTAACCACGCCGGCTAACCGATTCGCGACTTCCGGCGCCTGCCCAACGACCCAGTATTGCGCGGCGATTTCCGTCAGGCCGGAGTTGTCGAAATCGCCAATTGCCGGGGTCGGTTGTCCGAGCAGATCGTACCCGTTCATGCCGTTGAGCTGCCATGTTTTAGCGATGGTTCCGTCGTGCCGTATGGCAATGAGCTGGAAATCGAAAATAAGCGGCGGCGGATTCGGCTCCAAAGCCAGCGAACTCGTCAGAATCTCGGGATAGCCGTCGCCGTCAATGTCCGCAATCAGCACCGGCCCGAAAACGCCGATGTACTGAGTGGTCAGCGGCCAGGCGGCAGACAGAGAAGCGCCGGAACTCGTAAAGACGTTTACCTCCGCCTCCACCGAACAGACAATTTCCTTCTGACCATCGCGGTTGAGGTCACCCACCGCCAGCGCCGCGTTGCTCGTACCATAGAACGGTATTTGCACGGGCCAACCCGCCCGTTCCGAGCCATCGGGCTGGAGCACGTGAAGAGTGACCTGGCCGTTAACGACGTCCACCGAGACCGCAATGACTTCGAGCTGGCCGTTGTTGTCGAGATCGGCGGCCGCCAATGCCTCGGGCGCACCGCTGAAGACCGGGGCGGCCCAGGTCTGCAGCGCGCCATCGGCCGCGAAAAGCCGCAGGGTCCAGCTATTGTTGGTGACGTCGTCGGGCAAGACCAGTTCATTGTTGCCGTCGCCACGAATGTCGGCGGTAAGGAAGCGGGCCATGTAGGCGCTAGTGGACTGATTTGCCCGATCGCTGGCCTGAAGCGGGAAATTGCCGCCCAGCGGAGTGCCGTCCGAATGCCACCCGTACAAATAGACGGCCTGGTTGATCGGGTTGACACCCACGGCAAACGCTTCGAGTTGCGAATCTCCGTTGAGGTCCGCCACCCCGGTGGGATAGGACGTCATGTTCTCCACCGGAGAGGGCGTGAAGATTTGAAACGTTCCGTCCTGGCTAACGACATCCACTTCCTGCGTTGTCCCTATGATCGCTTCGTCGCCGGAGGCCCCGTTGATGTTGGCCACGGCGATTCCGTTGGCGGTTGCACAGCATCCGTTCTGTTGTTGGGGATTGCCGCTGAGGGGCAGCGTCCACAAACCGCTCGAGCTGGGCACAAGAAGCCGTGTGGAACCATCGGCGTTCGCGGCAGGCAGGAGGCCCAATCCCGTGGTCGTGTTCAGAAATTTCGGCCACTCCGTCGAATACAGGTCCGGCTCAAGATAGACCGTTGTAGTGACGACGTTCGTGAAATACGTGCTGACCTCGGTGAGCCGGATGAAATAGTAGCCGGCCTCGGTCAGGGAAGACGTGTCCCACTGCGCCAGGGTCGCGCCGTTGACGGGCGACTGACCCTGCCCGGCCAGAGTGACCCCGGTGGCCAGCCAGTTCATCTCAAATCGAAGCTGCCGCGACCATTCGACTTTGTAGCTCTGAAAGCCTTCGCCCGCGACGGTGCCGACGATGGGAACAACGGCTCCGGGCTTGAACGTTGTCGCCGAGGTAATGCCGAGGCCGAGAGCTGGATTCGTGATGGCCGCGGTTTCCACGAGCACGCCGGTTCGGTCCGTGAAAGCGTTCCCCGCCGCGTTGAGCGCGGTCAGCCGAATGATGTAGGTTCCGTTGGCGAACTTCCCGGCGTCGAACGTCCCGAGCGTGCCCGAGACCGGCGCGGTTCCGCTCGCAATGGTGGTCCACGAAGACGTATTCGTGGAGAGGGCATATTGCAGAACCCAGGAGGCCAGACCCGCGCCTTGCGCCACGCCGGTCACCGTCACCGCAGCCGCGTACGCACTTCCGTTCGCCGGGCTGCTGATTTTCGCCTCCAGCACGGAGCTTACGGCCATCGCCTGGGCGCAATCGATGCGGCCATAGCCGAAGTCGGGATCGAAGTTGTCCGCACCCGGCGCCGCGGCAGTTCCCAGCGGGGTCGCGGAAGTGCGTATCGCCTGGCGGACGTCTTCATTCGAGTAGTCGGGATGCTGAGAGAGGATTAGTGCGGCGAGGCCGGAGACGTGGGGCGCCGCCATGCTGGTTCCACTGAGCCTCATGTACCCAGGCGTCACCACTGTTCCCAGGGCGGTGCCGGAAGCCTGCAGGGACAGAATATCCACGCCTGGCGCGGCGACGTCGATCTTTTGTCCGAAGTTCGAGAAATAGGCCTGATTGTCATAGGGATCGGTCGCGGCGACGGTAATGACGTCCCAAAGGTTCGCGGGGTAGAAACTGCCGACGTCGGAGGAGTCATTTCCAGCCGCAGCCACGACGACCATGCCCATGTCGTAGGCGTAGTTGATGGCGTCGGCGATGGTCTGGGAATATCCTCCGCCCCATGAATTGTTGATCACGTCGGCGCCGTTGTTAGCCGCGTACTCGAGACAGAGCGCGAGGGTCGAATCCGCGCCCTCGCCGTCGCTGTTCAGCCCTTTCACCGCCATGATCTTCGCGTTCCACGCCACCCCGATCACGCCGATGCCGTTATTGCCCACCGCCGCAATGGTCCCGGAGACGTGCGTCCCATGGCCGTTGTCGTCGATGGCGCCAGGGGCGTTGGTTATGTAATTCCAGTCCAGCTTGGTGGACACGTTCGCGGCGATGTCCGGATGGGTGTCATCGATACCCGTGTCCACCACGGCGACCACGATCCCGCTGCCGGTGCTGGTGTCCCATGCACTGCCCGCATCGATCTTGTGGATGCCCCAGAGATCGTAGTAAGGCTGGCCCCACGTGCCGGAGCTGCTGTAATAGGGGTCGTTCGGCGTGAAAGCGATACCGACGGTCCCGTCTTCTTCGGCATACTCGATATTCGCGTCGCTTCTCAGAGCGGTCAGGGTGGAGGCGAGTTGTGCGGGGTCCTGAAGCTCCAGAACCCAGGTGCGCGAGATATCCGGGGGCTGAAAGGCGGCGCGCAGGCGGCGGGCCCGCGACGGGTACTTCTCGCGGACTTCTTCGGCGAGCTGATCCGCCGACACATGCTGCCGGATCTTCGCGCCGACGAGATCCCGGTAGAGAGGGGACATCGCGGTCAGGCGGTAGCGAGACATGAACGCCTGCGCCTCCGGCGCGGTGGCGGTTCTTGCTTCGAAGGACATGGAGCCGGGCAGCGCCGCCTCAAGCGTTTCGGCATACGGCGATTGAAATTTCGCCAGAATTCGCGAATGTGAACTTGCCGCGGCGTACCCGGCAGTGGCGGGCGTCGCGCGGACCGGATCGCTCTGGGCCAGCAAAGGGACCCAGGCCGAACAAAGCACGAATCCAAATACGAGTTGGCGGACTATCCGGCGGAACATTCATCCTCCAGGTGAAGGGTGTCAGAGCAGGTGCGAACGTAATCGAACACACCTTTCACCAGGCGGATCGGCCTGCGGCGATGCTGACTGCTGATTTCAGTCCCATTGTACAGTGATATTCCCGCCCTTCATCCTTCTTTATAAACGTTTCATCCGATTTCCGGTTTCACCGCGGTGAGCGCGAGGCATACTGCAGACATGCGAACAATCGTGATCGCCGGCGCGCTCCTGATGACGGGCGCTTTCGGACAACCCGCGCCTCGCACGTGGCGCTTCACCTGCGACTACTACAACCAGGACATCAAGGGCAATCTGATGAATCGGCAGCGATACTCCGCGCTGTACACGCGCGGCTTGCCCGGCGACATGGTTCGCTGGAACGATGTCACGCTGGCCACCGCAAACGGCTGGTCCGGCGATTTCGGCCCGCCGCAGAAACAGGAGTTCATGGACGGCTTCGGTTACCCGCGGGCCGAAGCCGCAAACATGACCGGCCCCGACTTCTTCCACGGTTTCCCACCGATGGCCATGCAGCAGCGCAATCTCGTCTGGGACACGCACATGATCGAGGGCTTCGCCGCCGATCTCGATCGCCTGAAGTTGAACACGCCCTATCACGTCCCGGACACGGCGGAGGTGTCGCTTGGCGGAGCGGGCACGTTCCATCACCACGACCTGCAGCTAGTCCTCAGCGGCGCCTCCGAACGCAACGGCGAGAAGTGCGCGCTCATCGACTATCGCGCACTCTTCAACACGCTCGAAGGAAAGGGTCCCGGATTCGCGCTGGTGGGCCGCAGCGACTACTGGGGACAGATCTGGGTCTCGCTGGCGACAAAGCAGGTCGAATACGCAACGCTGTATGAAGAGGTGACCGGCGAACTGACCTTGCCGAATATGGACAAGCCCATGAACATCAGCGTGGTGCGCGTGGGCACGTTCGAGCCGGTGCAGAAGTAGGGGGTCGGAGTACCAGACCCCCTGGTACCGTGGACGGTCTTGGCGCATGCTCCGCTGCGGGGTTTATTGGATGCAACGCCATGCTTGCATCCTTGTCGCTGTTGCTCCTGCTTTCCAGCCACTCGCCTTCCGTCGTTGGTGGCGCGACTCCTTTGCGGCCTCTCACGGCCTGCGCCGCGGCTCCCCGGGCCGATGTCGAAGAGGCTCTCGGCCACGCGCTCACCAACGGCAAAGAGCAGAAGACGGAGAATGGATCGATCTGCCAGTACGATGGCAACGGCGGGCAGGTGACCATCCTGCTGCAGCACGCCACGGACAAGCTGGACATTCCGGCGGAGATACGCAACCTGCGGGCGACGTTTCCGGACGCGACGATGCGCGAAGCGCCGGGCCTCGGCAAGCGCGCCGTGTTTCTCGATATGCCGGACATCGGCACGCAACTCCACGTGATTCGCGGCGATTATGACTACGTTATGGTGTCGGTGCTCGGCTTTGGCGATGCCTCCCAGGTGGCGCCCGCAGCCGAAAAAATCGCCCGGCACATCCTGATTCGGTGACGTACGCCTCATTTCCGAATCTCCCATCCGCGGATGGTCACGTAGTAGCAGCAACTTACAGAAATTGGCGTTCGGGGAATCAAGGGAATTGAGGAACTGAGGTGCACGTCACCGAATTGCGAGCTTACGCTGCAGGCCCCGAATCCTGCCCTCCCGCACGCCGGGTTCCAGCTTCTCGGCCAGGGTGAGCGCACTCTCCCACGCCGCCCGCGCCTCGTCCGGCCGGTGCAGGGCAGACAGAGAATCTCCCAGCGCCTCCTGCGCCTCGATACAAGTCGGATCAGTCGCTGCCGCCGTCTGCGTTTCCGCCAGCGCTTCTTCGAACCTGCCGGAACCCATCAGATTCCAGGACTTCTGCGCATGGCTCAGCGCGGAGGCGCGCGCCACCTGGAAGCGTCCGTCGAACACCAGAACGCCGTTCTGGATCATGGCAGTGGGCCGCATCCACATGAACTGGCGGTAAGGGTTCAGCGCGTCCGAGCCAAACTCGAACCCGGAGAGCGTGCCGGCGCTGATCAATACCGGGCCGTCGATCACCGGCGGGATGTCCATCCGCTCATTCACCCACAGCGTGTCCGCGGTGACGAGCGGCTTGCAGGGGATGCCGTAGTATCCGGTGTCCACCACGCCCTCCGCGAAATAGGCGAACCAGCAATTGGTCACGCCGCGCGAATCGAGATATTGTTTCGTCGCCTTGAGCTGCTGGGCCCAGTCGGCATTCGAATCGCTCAGGTACTTATACGTGTTCGACGAGCCGCCCCAGAGTTCATTCGCGTAAGCGATATACGCGGGGAAGTTGCGCAGGCAGGTGACCGCCTGGCAAATGAGCAACGCGGCCACCAGCCACGCCCAGCCGAAGTCTCGCACCATGTAATTCAGCGCCACGCCGGCAAGCAGCACGGCGAGGAAGACGTACACGGGCAGGATGTGACGAAGTCCGATGTTGATGGTGGAAAACGTCGCCACCGCGAAGTGAATCGCCGGCGGGATACCGAGGAACAGAATCTCGCGCCAGCGCCGGAACCGGCCCGTCGCCACGGCGACGATGGCCATCACGAGAAGGGCAAGAAGCGGAATCGTCGATTTGATCGCGAACGCCGCGGGGAAGTAGAACCAGACCCCATGCGGATAGACCTTGCCAAAGATGTAGCTCGGGTACCAATCCACCATCTTGCGGACATCCACCAGCCCGTACAGATACGACTCCGGCAGCAGATGCCAGCGCGCGCACGTGGAAATGACCCAGGCGTCGAAGGGCCGCATGCCTCCCGCGAACAGCGCCAGCGGCGGATTGACGGCCATGCCCGCGGGTCTCGCGGCGTAGCGGAACCCATAAAACGACCACAGCACGACGATCGCGATCAGCGAGATGGCCACCAGCGCTCCGGCTAGTCGCCGTGTCTGTTTCCAACGGCGCTCGCGCAGCGCCTCGCAGACCGCCAGCACCAGCAGGATCGGAAACACAAAGATGCCCGTATGTTTCGACCCGAGCGCGCAGCCCGCGGCCAGACCGGTCAGCGCCAGCCGCCACACCGACGGCGCCTTGACGTATCGATAGAACGCGTAAACCGAAGCGAAGAGGAAACACGAGAGCGCCATGTCGGTGGTGACGAACGCTCCGTGAGCCACCAGGTTCGGATCGAAGGCCACCAGCGCGAGCGCGATGAACCCGGCCGCCATGCCGAACATCTCCCGGCCCGCCTGGAAAACGAGCAGCGCCATGAGCACCGTGATCAGCGCCGCCATCATGCGCACGCGGAACAGCATCGTGTCCGCGTCGTTTTTCGACAGAAACTCCTTGCCGTCCAGAAACGCCTCGAGCTTGAAGAAGCGATTCTTCAGCGTGGGCACGTGCAGCGGCATGTTCAGAATGGGGAGCGTCGCCAGCAACTTGACCAGCGGCGGGTGCTCGGGATTGAGTCCGAAGTCGCCGTGCTTCCAGGACATATAGCCCGCGAAGATGTGATCGTCCTCATCCCACGTCAGGGACTCCTGTCGAACGGCCAGCGCCATCTGCGCCACCATCGCCGCCACCAGGCAGACGACGCCGGCCACCATCAGCGCCGTGCGGCGCTTGTTGTGCAACCCGTCGGTCACGCGACTCCTCACTTGTATGCAGGTCTGCGCGGCGGGCGGCGCGCGTGAGATTCGAAAGCGATGCGTATCCCGCTACTAAGTTATCAGCCCTTCCGGCTGGCTTCGCGGATGGCCTTCACTTCGTCGGCCGGGATGTGCAGGAACTCGAGAAACTCCTGATGTTCCTGCGGCGCCGATTTCTCGAACTCGGCGTGGAAGCGGTGCATATCGGCCTCGGTGAGGCCGGCCGAGCGCATGATGGATACAAGTTTGTCTTTGGTAACCACTCTGAATCTCCTGAATTCTCCCGATTGCTGCAGCAGGGCGGCAATCGCGTGCTGGTGACCGCGCAGCCGGTCGATCTCCGCGCTCAGTGCTTCGAGGCGGCGTTTCAGGATCGCGGCGGCGTTGCTGTCGGGTTGATCGAGCATCGAACGAATATCCTCGAGCGTCAGCCCGGAATCGCGCCACAGGCGAATGCGACGCAAACGAGCGGCATCCTTCTCTGTGTACATGCGGTAGTTCCCCGCGCTGCGCCGGGCCGGCTTCAACAGCCCGATGGATTCGTAATACAGTACCGTGCTGCGGCTCAAACCGCACAGGCGGGCGAGTCTGGAAACGGTCAGCATCGTCCTGATTCGAGCTTCAACCCTGAAGCTGTAGACAGGTCAAGGAGAATCTGAAGAGTATCACGAAGGTGGCCGTGCGTATGTTTTGACTGCGTAACCACAAATGGTTACTATGGAGTCGTGAAGGCGAGCGAGTTCCGCCGCTGGCTGAAGAAGCAGGGTTGTGTACTGGTGAACGAAACTCGCCACACGCGGATTGTCCTGGGCGACAAGGTTTCGCGCATGCCGCGCCATCCGGCGAAAGAGAACTAGACGGGGACGTTGCAAAGCATTCTGAGGGATCTCGGATTGAAGATGTGAGGATCGAAATGGACAATTATCTGGCATTGTTCGAACCCGACCAGAAGGCCGGCGGCTATGTGGTCACTTTCCCGGACTTCGGATATGGCGCGACTCAGGGCGAGACTGATCGGGAAGCCGTGGAGATGGCGCGGGATCTGCTGATGCTCACAATTGCCGACTTTATGCGGGAGGGCAGACCACTGCCCGTGCCGCGGCACCGTCAGGGGACCAAATACCGGCCCGTGCAATTGACCGCTCTACAGGCGGCTAAAGTCGACCTCTACACCGCTTTTCTGAAGTCGGGCCTGAAGAAGGCAGAACTGGCACGCCGCGTGGGCATACCAAAAGACGCATATCGACCGGCTGTTCTCCCTTCGGCATCGCTCCCGTTTGGATCAGATCGAGTCGGCATTTGCCGCCCTTGGCAAGCGCCTGCATGTCGAGGTGCGCGACGCGGCTTGAAGCCGCCATCGCTCACTCGTATCGCAGGGCCCGCATCGCGTCCACTCTGCTGGCGTGCCAGGCCGGAATGTAGCCGGCCGCGCAGGCGACAGCCGCAAGCCCCGCCGCTGCCAGAGCGAGCGTGGCCGGGTCCCAGGGGCTGAGTCCGAAAAGCTGGGACTGCACCAGCCGCGCAAGCCCAACCGCGGCCCCCAGACCGCCGGCCACTCCAATGGCCACCAGCGCCAGCACCTCCCGCATGACCAGCCAGATGACATCCTTCCGAAACGCGCCCAGCGCCATACGCACGCCGATCTCGCGCGTGCGCCGTTCCACGGTGTACGCCATCACGCCGTAAAGCCCGATCGCGGCGAGTACGCTTGCCAGAAAACCGAAGATGGTGGAGAGACTCGCGATCAGCCGCTCGATCAGCAACGAGTCCGAGATCTGTTCATCCATGCTGCGCATGTCGTAAAGCGGCAGACTGGCGTCCAGCTCGCGCACTTTGCGCCGCACGGCGGGAAAGAACTGGGCGGGGTCCACCGTGGTTCTCGCAAACACGGTCATGCCGGCGGCCCAGTTCATGGCCAGATAGGGTTCGAACATCTGAATGGGGATCTCATCGCGCAGGTTGGTGTACTTGATATCGGCGATCACGCCGACGATTTCCATATCCGTCTTCGTGCCCGGGTCGATACCGAACCCCGTCCGCCGCCCAATCGCGTTGGTGGCCGAGCCGAAGAAACGCCGCGCGAACTTCTCATTCACAATGACCACGGTGGGCGCCTTATCGTCGGCATCCTTGCCGTGCTGAACGGATGCCGTGTCCTTCTCCGTGAAGGCGCGGCCCGCCACCACCGGAACGCCCAGCGTCGCGAAATACGCGGGGCTGATCGAGTTCATGAACGGGTCGGGAAAGTCGCCGGGCTTCGGCGTGAAGCCCTCGATGGTCACCCAGTTGTCCCACTCGTCGTCGTCGAGAATGCGGTTCGATGCCAGGCCGCACGCGCTCACGCCGGGGATCGCCGCCACCTCCTCAGTCAGCCGCTGATAGAACGCTTTGGTCCGCGGGACGTCGTAGCCGTTCAAAGAGGGATCGATGTCGAACGTTAGCAGATTCCCCGTGTTGAACCCAGGCCCCATGTCGCGCAGGTTCTGCAGACTACGAATGAACAGGCCCGCGCCGGTCAACAGCAGCAGCGACAGGGTCACCTGGGCAGCCACCAGCGCTTTTCGCAGGCGCACCTGCGACCCGCCGCTGATTACGCTGCCGGCCTGATCCTTGAGAGTGGGCGCGACATCGGGGTTCGTGCAGCGCAGGGCTGGAATCAGGCCGAAGAGCACACCGGTCAGAACCGCGACCACGAAGGTAAACAGCAGCACAACGGGATCGGGAACGGCCGACATCTGCAGCGTGATCGTTTCCGGCGGCAGGAGCGCCATCAGCGCGCGATCGGCCACAATGGCCAGCGCAAGACCAGCCGCGCCGCCCACCAGCGACAGCAACAGACTCTCCACCAGAAGCTGGCCGACGATCAGTCTCCGCCCCGCTCCCAACGCCAGGCGAATCGCAATCTCCTTATGGCGCGAGGTCGCCTTCGCTACCAGCAGGCTGGCGACGTTGGCGCAGGCGATCAGCAGAACGCCGCCGGTGAGCGCCATCAGCAACCACAACGGCGTCACAAGCTGGCCGCGCACCCAGGAATGCCCCTGCGATCCCGGCAGCAGTTTGATGACGTTCTTCAGGAAGCGCTCGGGCACGCCGGGCGGAGCATTGCGAAACGCAGGCTCGCGCACTTCCATCTCCAGCATGGAGTGGAAAAACGGCTGCAGGGACGCCTCCGCACGCTCCATGGTCACGCCGGGTTTCAACCGCCCGAACGCGTTCACCCACCGTTGCCGGCGATTCTCGAGCGTGTTGTCCGCCCAGGCGGGCGTGATCTGCTGTTTCATCATCACCGGCACGAACACGCTCGCCGGAAAGCCGAACTCGAGGCCATCGAATCCGCGCTGGGCGATGCCGATCACCGTGTAGCTGTGCCCGTTGATGACCATGCTGCTGCCCACCACCGACGGATTCCCCGCGAAGCGCGTCTTCCACCAGGCGTAGCTGATCACCGCCACCGGATGCGCGCCGGGCAGGCGATCGTCGTCGGGCGTCAGCATTCTTCCGGCCGCCGCGTTGACTCCCAGCACCGGGAAGTAGGTTCCCGAGACCAGCTCACCCTGTACGCGCTCGGTACTGCCGTTAAAGGTAACGCTCATGGGGTACAGAAACCGGCAGAACATGCCGCTGAAGACCGAGTTGTGCTGCGTGAAATCCCGGTACATGGGGTACGACAGCGCGTTCATGCCCCAGTTGCCGCCGTAGTGGAATCCCTGCATCTTCAGTGCGACGAGCTGCCGCGGTTCCTTCACCGGAAGCGGACGCAGCAGAACCTGATTCAGCAGCGTGAAAATGGCGGTATTCGCGCCAATGCCCAGCGCGAGCGAGGCGATGGCGACGATGGTGAAAACCGGCGACTTGCGCAGAGTCCGCAGAGCGAATCGAAGATCGTTCCAGAATGTACCCATAGGCATCCCTTCGCGGGATACCTGTAGTACTGAGTTGGAGGCGAAAGGTTACGTGGCGCAGGCTACGGAATCTGCACCGCGCCGTTCTCGGTGGCCATCAGGTGCCCTTCGGAATCGCGCACCACCAGGCGAATGAGATAGCTACCCGGCGCCACGTCGAAGCTGCTGGTGATCTTCACCGGCGGCGTCTGCTTGAGCTTTTCCATGGTCGTGTCGAGCAGGCGCATTTCCAGGATCTTGCGGACCCCGCTGACGAAGTTGCCGTTGGTGTCGAACAATGCCGACACGATCGTCAGGTCGTTCTTGTTGCGGTCCTGATCCTTGCGAAATGCGAGTTGCTTCAGGTCCACCGTGGCCAGCACCTTCAGCGTCGCCTGGGTATCGCTGGGCTTGAAGAACTGCGTGTGCAGCTCCACCGGCAGCTCGTGGATTTCATCGCGCGAAAACACCGCTTCATCGATCACTTCCTTTGCCGCGACTTCCTCGCTCTCCGGCTTCTTCGGGGCGAAGTAGCCGTGCCGCGCCTGCAGGTTCAGCTTCTGGCCCGAGTTCACCGTCACCTTCAGCGGATGAAAGCTGCCGTCCGGCTTCAGGTTGTCCGGCGCGAAGCCGAGCATGTAGATGTACTCGGGCGCAGTCGCCAGGCGCGTGAGTCCGCCGGCCAGATCGTTCGTGTTCTGGATGAATGTGCCGCCTGTTCCGGCAGCCATCTCCGCCATCACACCTGCCGATGCGATGGCGTCCTGATGCCGGTACTGATCTTTCAACCTCTCGGCGTTCGCGTCGAACACGCGTTCTGAAATATCGCCGGCCGGGTTGATCACATACAGACCGCGCGCGTCCAGGGCGCTGATCACCACATTAGCGCGGACAGCGCGGTCCACCACGTCGAGCTCGTCAAAGCGCAGATCGTCGGTCAGAAAGAAGCCAGGCGACACCAGGATAATGTTCCGCTGGCCCGGCATCAGGGCAACCCTCCGCGCAATGTCTTTGAGCACGATCAGAGAGGTTCGGCTCTCGTGTTCACCCACGTCCAGAGCCTGTCGCGCCGCCGACTGCGCCTGCGAAATGGCGATCGGCATCTGGTGTGTTGGGTCCAGATTCAGACAAGAGATCGCTTCCGCGGCAGCGGCCTGCAGCGCCGGATTGTTGGCGGCATTGTTGATGTCGTACTTGTTCATCATCTGGTCGGCCATGTAATAGCTGACATCCGGGCACTGCTGCACTCCCGAACGGCCGATTGGCCGCGGGCGCAGCTTTAACAGCGCATCGTGCAGCTTCGCGCGGTCGTCGGTGAAATCGACCACGCCCTGGCCGGAGGTGGTAAAGATCGCCGCTCGCGCGGTGGGCTGCAAAGCGTCGATGGTGCGTCCAGCCGCCTGCTGTACCTGCGGGATATCTCCGAGCGTGAGATGCACGTCGTCGAAGACGTAGGCGACAAATTTCACGGGGGCGATTGGCGCAGCAGGAGCCGGCGCGGACTGCTCAGGCTCGGCGCCCGGGGTCTCCGCGGGCGCCGCCGGCTGCGGCTGCTGAGCGCCCACTTTCTCAACCGTGAACTGCGTAATCTCCTGTTTTTTGCCTTTATCGAAGAGCTGGAAATCGGCCTTCGTCAGGTTTCCGAGAACTTCACCCTTTGCGTCCCGCACCACCACCGGAACCATCACCAGATTCACTTTCGACTTGAACGTTACCGGCTGGTCGGCCGACGTGGTCATCTCCGGCGCATTGGCGGCCGGGGGCCCGTTGGCTGCAGGAATATTCGGCGGCTCCGCCTTCGCCACCAGCGGCTGCGGCTGATTCGCGCCAATGGCCTCCGCCAGTTCCTTTGTTTCCTCCTCGCTCTTCTGCAGAGGCGGCGGAGCGTTCTTCCCGGAGGCGACTTTGGCCGGTTCCTTCGGCGGCTTCGCGTCCCAATAGAACTTGCGGGCCTCCACGGTCATCCCGCGGCCCTGCTTCAGCCGCACCTTCAGTTCATGCGCGCTGCCGTCCTGTTTCAGGTTGTCCGGTGTGAAGGCGAGAATGTAGCGGAACTCCGGCGCGTCGGCGAGCTGGTGCAGCGCCGAATCGTAGTCGTTGCGGTCGCGCAGATAGGTGCCACCGGTGCCGTCGGCCAAACGGAACAAGAGGTTGTCGTTCCCATTTCCGGATGGCGAGAGACCGCTCACATTGAACGTATTGATCACCACTCTGTCTCGGATGGCCCGATCGACCAGATCCATTGTTCTGGCCACATCAACATCGAATCCGGGCGAGAGAAGGACCATGATCCGCTGGCCGGGAACGATGGACATGCGCTTCACGAAGTCCTGCAGCTTGAAGAGGGAGATGTTCGTCTGATAATCGGCTTCAGTCAGATTCATGGTTGGCATGGCGCCGAGACTGCCGGGGAAAGAGGGCGGCGTCGCATTCATGCTGGTGTGCAGCTTCAGCAAGCCCTGTTCCAGCTTCGCGCGGTCGCTGGTGAAATCCAGCGCGGTCTCGCCCGAGGTCGTGAAGATGCCGATTCGATCCGACGGCCTGAGCGTGGCAACATAACGCCGCGCGGCATCGCGCGCCCAGGTGAGATAGCCTTGCTGGAAATTGTCCATGCCGCCCATTTGCAGGTGCTGGTCATCGAACACCAGCGCGATGAAACGATCCGGAATCACCATCGGCGCGGCCGGCGCCGCGTGCGCCTGAAGCGCTCCAACCTCGTTGCCGCCCGGCAGCGATCTGTCTTCGGCGATGTTCTGCCCAAGCGTTTCCACCGAGAACTGGCGGATCACCTGCGGCTTGCCTTTATCGAACAGCTCGAAGTCGTCTTTTGTCAGATTGCCGATCGCGCGCCCCTGGGAATCGCGCACCACCACCGGCACCAGCACCAGATTCACCTTCGATTGAAAGGTCACCGGCGGCTCGGCCGGCCTGGCGCCGATCTGTGCCGCCAGATCCTGCGCTTCTTCGGGGCTCTCTTCGGTTGGCTCGGGCGCGGTCATCGCCTGTTCGGCTTCGGTCTTCTGTGAGGCCATCGCGAAGTAGGTGTTGCGAGCCTGCAGCGCCAGCTTCGCGCGCCCGTTCACCTCCACCTTCAGGTGATGCTGCTTGTTATCCACCAGCGCCGGCGTGAAACCCAGAACGTACATCAATTCCGGCGTGCCCAGGCGGCCGTATGCCGCATCGGCATCGTTCGTGTTTTCGACGGCGGTGCCTCCGGTGCCGTAGGCGAGTGCGCTCAGGCCGAGCCGACCCATGCTGGTGGCCGCCTGCATGTTGCGGGTGTACTGGCGCATTTGCTCTGCGTTCGTGATGTTCCGGTTGGAGGGGATGTCCCGGTTGCTGAAATCGGCGCCGATCTGGTCGGTGTGCAGACCGCCCGCTTCCAGTGTGTTGATCACTACTTTGTCGCGGAGGGCGAGCTGGCTCAGCGCCTCCAGGTATGGCATCAGAATCACCGGATCGCCCGTCAACTGCGTAGCGACGTAAACGATGCTGCGCTGCCCCGGGAGCGCGGCCATACGGAGCACCGTGCGGGAGAGCGGATCCTGGCCCAGCGTAATGCCGCTGATCGATACGGGCTTACGTGGGTTCCAGCCGCCCGCCTGCTGGCATTGCGGGAGTGGATGAGGATGAAACTGCAGCTTCGATATTGCTTCCTGAAGCTTCTCGCGATCGCTGGTGAAATCCACCATAATCAGGCAGGACGTTGTGACGACGGCCACGCGATCGCCCGGGGCCAGCGTCGCCAGGTGCCGAATCGCTCCATCGCGCGACCAGGTCAGATCGGTGAGTTCCTGAAAACCGACGTCGTCGAACACATAGGCGACGAAATGATCGGGAATCACCATGGGCGTGTTCGCCGCAGCCGGAGCCGCCTCTCCCGCTTCCGCCTGGGGCTTCTCTTCGGGCTTCTCCACGGTGACGTGCTGGCCGGGCTTCTCCACGGAGAAACTGACAATCGCCGCGGCTTTGCCGTTGTCCAGCAGCGTGAAATCTTCTTTCTTCAGGCCGGTCACGATGTGACCATCGCGGTCCCGCACCACCACCGGAACCTGCACCAGGTTCACGCCGGCTTTGAAAGTCGCCGCGCCGGGCTCGGTGAGAGCGGCCGGCACAATCGGGGCGGGGGCCTGCGCGGAAGCGGGTGCGGACTGTTGAATTCCGATGGCCGCGGCCACCTCGCTGGTTCCCGCGATATCCGTTTGCGGAGCTTGCTGGTTCGCGGCAACTTCCGCGCCCTCGCTCCGGCCGCTTCCCGGCTTCGGCAGGTAGTACCCTTTGCGTGTTTGCAGCGTCAGCTTCGGAGCGTTATCCACCTTCACCTTCAGTTCGTGGAAGCTGCCATCCGGCTTGGCATCGCCCGCGGAGAAACCCAGCATGTACACGAATTCAGGCGCCTCGGCGAGTTGCCGGAACCCGATGCCGAATCCGTTGTCGTTGTGGAAGTAGGATCCGCCGGTGCCCTCGGCCAGTTCGGCCAGCGTTTGCCCTTCCACCTCGGCGCTGCGGATCTTGAGATCGAACTTGTCGCTGGTGCACGGAGCCGTGGTTTCCAGCACACCGTGGGAATTCAGCGCATTGATCAGCACGTGCGAGCGGACCGCGTAGTTGATCAGCTCCATTTCTCCGCCGCGATGCTCATCCTTCAGGAAGAATCCGGGAGAGACCAGCACGATGCTGCGCTCGCCCGGAAGCATGGCCATGCGCCGGACCAGGTCCTCTAGCGCGGTCAGAGACTGCCGCGTTTCCGTGTCGCCGAATCGCAGCTTGCGCCGCACGGCCATCAGGAGGTCGCCGTCCGACACTGGGCATTGCCCGCACTTGCACTTCATGCAAGCTATCAGCTCGGCCATGCCTGCCTGGTAAGCCGGGGACTGTGCATTTTCTCCCTCGTGCTCGATCGCCTGCGCTTCGAAATAGCTCAGGTCCGGGCATTCCACCAGCGTCTGACCGCCCGCCGGCTGGCGCCGAATCGCCAGCAGCGTCGCCTTCAGCTTCGCCCGGTCGTCGGTGAAATCGAGCCGGGTCTGGCCGGAGGTAGTGAAGACGGCGGCGCGGTCGGCGGGCTGGAGCGAGGTCTCGATATGCTTGATCGCGGCGTTGCGCAACTGGGCCAGTTCCTCCGAAGAGAGATGAACATCGTCGAAGACGTAGGCTACGAATTGCTGCGGAACGATCGCGGTGGCGGGCTTCTCGGCTCCGCTGGCCGTCCCGGGCGCGCTCGGGACGCTCTTCTCCGCGGCCATCCGAGTCGTCCGTTTTTCAACGGAAAACTGCGTGATCTCCACCGGCTTGCCCTTGTCGAAAACATGGAAGTCTTCCCTGCGGAACGTTCCGACGGCGTGACCATCGCGGTCCCGCACCACCACCGGCACGATGACCAGATTCACGCCGGCTTTGAAAGTCACCGAGTCGTCGGCGGACTGGGCGATTAAATGGGCAGGGACAAGAAGGAAGGAAGCGCAAAGAAGCGCTGTAAAAAACCCGTCACGAGAGTTCATAAGTGCCTCTCTGATACTGGTTTTGACTGCTCTCACCGCCACAGACGCATGGCTGCGTTTTTATAGTACAGAGATTCCGGGCGAGCCGCGCCTTCGGGAGTTGCGCGGAGAGCCCGAACCCAGGCTACAATTACCCACATGCGCAAATCTCCTGGACTGTTTGTGATGTTGTTGGCGTGCTCCGCTTTTGCGCTGGGCATGGGCAGAGACGAGCAGGTAGGCGGAGGCCACATCCCGGCTCATGGGCCGGCCCCCGTGCATGGCAAAGGCAAACCGGTGGTGGAGAACCGCTCTTACAACGACCGCGCGGGCCATCCCGCCGCCCCCCATGTCCACGCCTCCAACGACAAGTGGGTCGGGCACGACACCGGCCGCAACGACCCGCGTTATCATCTGGACCACCCATGGGAGCATGGCCACTTCCCGGGCCAGTTCGGTCCCACGCATGTGTTCCGGCTTGTGGGCGGCGGCCCCAGCCGGTTCTGGTTCGGCGGGTTCTTCTTCAGCGTCGCTCCACCCGATATTGGGTACTGCGGCGACTGGCTTTGGGACAGCGACCAGATTGTGATCTACGACGACCCGGACCACGTGGGCTGGTATCTCGCCTACAACGTGCGGCTGGGAACCTACGTGCACGTGATGTATCTCGGCAACGGCTGAACCATCGATCCAAGCTGTTGATTCAGAAGGACTTTACAAATAATCGCGCGCATCCCGCGACAGGGCGCTCGTTTTGCCGTATCGTAGGAGTTAACCATATCGTCAAAAGGGGCAGAGTGATAGGGGCTCTACTCCTGTCGGCTGGTTGTTGATAAGATCTCAGGATAGCGCCTGAGCCACGTCGTCGGACATTGAGGTGTTGTGCGTTCATTCGGAATCGTAATTGCCGTTCTTCTTTCGTCGGCTTCGATAACCGCGGACACGACCCCGGGCGTGCCGCCCGAAGGGTCGGGTGCCGAGGTCCTGCAGCGCTACCTGACGGCCAGCGAAACGCAGAAATCGGCCATGCGCGGTATGCGCAGCGATGTCGATATCGACGCCAAGCTCCCCAAACTGAAGAAGGAAGGCCGCCTGCATGCCCTGCGCAGCATCTCCAAAGTGGGGCAGGTCACGTATCGCATGCTCGGGTTCAGCGGCGACAACACCATCAAGAAAGACGTCATCGCGCGCTATCTGAACGCCGAAGTACAGGCCCAGGGCAACGGGCAGGATCTGAGCATCACGCCGGCCAATTACAAGTTCAAATTCCGCGGTCTGCAGGGTCACGACGGTCAGCAGGTGTACGTGTTCAGCGTCGCGCCCCGAAAGAAGGAAGTCGGCCTGTTCAAGGGCGAGATCTGGCTCGATCCAGCCACCTGCATGCCTCTGCGAGAGCAGGGGCGCTTCGTGAAGAATCCCTCCATCTTCTTCAGGCGGATGGAGTTCGTGCGCACCTACGACATACAGGACGGCGTCTCCCGGCCGCTCCATATCGACAGCGTGGTGCAGACGCGCATCGTGGGGCCGGTCGAGCTCAGCATCAACTTCGACAACTATACCCGCGCGCCCGACGACGAAAGCGAAGAGCCCGCCGCCGGCGGCGACAGCCAGTAAAGGTGCATATCCGTATCACTCCCTGGCGGTCGCGGCTCGGCAACCGCCTGCAATGACGCGCTGACAAGACTGAGCCGCGCGCGCCGGCAAGCGGTTTCGGGAACCGTGCGGTTTGAATTCGGGCCCTGAACTACCGTAAGCTCAAAGGAAGCGGATGAGAACACTTTTTCTGAACCCACCGTCGTTTGAGGGCTTCGATGGAGGCGCCGGCTCGCGCTGGCCGGCTTCCCGCGAGATCGAATCCTACTGGTATCCCGTGTGGCTTTGCTATCCCGCGGGCATGCTGGAGGACAGCAAGGTCGTCGACGCTCCACCGCACAAGGTTTCCATAGAGGAATGCGTGGCCATGGCCCGCGATTTCGAGCTGCTGGTGCTGTTCACCTCCACGCCCGGCTTCCACGTCGACGTGCGCATCGCCGAGATGATGAAGGACTCGAACGCGAAGCTGAAAGTGGCATTCGTCGGGCCGCCGGTCACCGTCGAGCCGGAAAAAGCGTTCCGCGACACCACGGCCGTGGATTTCATCGTGCGCCGGGAGTTCGATCATCAGATCGCCAACTTCGCCAAAGGCGCGCCGCTCGCGGAACTGCCCGGCGTGAGTTACCGGAAGAACGGCCACGTTGCTCACAATCCCGACGGGCCGGTCATCGAGAATCTCGACGAGCTGCCCTGGGTGACGAAGGTCTACAAGCGGGACCTCGATTTCCGCCGTTACAACGTCCCGTTCCTGCTGAATCCCTACATCTCGTTCTACACGTCGCGCGGCTGCCCCGCCATGTGCACATTCTGCCTCTGGCCGCAGACGCACTCCGGACACCGCTGGCGCCTCCGCTCGTCGGACGACATCGCGGCGGAAGTGAAATCGGCTCTTGAGGACTTCCCTGGCCTGAAGGAGATCTTCTTCGACGACGACACCTTCAATTACAAAAAGCAGCGAACCATGGAGGTTTGCGAGAAGCTGGGACCGCTGAACTTCACCTGGTCCTGCACGTCGCGCGTGACCACCGATTACGACACGCTGAAGGCGATGAAGGAAGCCGGTTGCCGGTTGCTGATTGTCGGTTACGAGAGCGGCGACGAGCAGATTCTTCGCAACATCAAGAAAGGCGCGACGGTGGAGGCCGCGCGCCGCTTCACCGAGAACGCGCACAAGCTGGGACTGGTGATTCACGGCGATTTCATCGTGGGCCTGCCCGGCGAAACGCGCGAGAGTCTGCGCAAGAGCATCGACTTCGCCAAATCGCTGGACGTGGAGACCATTCAGGTGTCCATCGGCCACGCGTACCCGGGCACCGAATTCTACACCTACGCGAAGAAGAACGATCTGTTTACCATCGAATCGATGACCGATGAGAGCGGCCATCAGCTCCCCCACCTCGTCTATCCCGGTCTGAACCGCGGCGAACTGGTGGAGTGGGTGGAGCGCTTCTATCAGGAATACTATTTCCGGCCGAAAGCGGCGTGGCGCGTGGTTAGCAAAGCCATCGCCAACCGCGATATTCCGCGCCTTTACAAGGAAGCGCGCGAGTACCTCGCCCTGCGGTCGAAGCGCAAGAAATTCGTCAGCGAACAGCGCGCGGCGAACAGCGCGCCGGTGCTGAGCGAAGCGGGGGAACGCGTTTCTTGAGCGGCGGCGACAGCGCAAGACTGGCCTTCAAGACTCGTCTCGTCGCCATGGTTGTGGTCCTCAGCCAGGCTTTGGGCAACTGGTCCCTGGCATGGGGCATGAAGCACGACGACGCGCACATGGCCCTTTCGCCCATTGCCGTGCTGCGAACGATATTCAGCCCCTGGGTCGGGCTGGGCATCGTGCTGCTCATTCTCTGGCTGCTTTCGCGCATGGCTCTGCTGAGCTGGGCGGACCTGAGTTATGTGCTGCCCGTGACATCGGTCGGCTACGTGATTTCCGCGATCCTCGGTAAATACTCGTTCGCCGAGGAGATCTCAACGGCGCGCTGGGCTGGGATTGCGCTGATTGTGGCGGGCACCGCGCTGGTGGGCCGCACGCAGCGGAACACGACGGAAGCGCCGCTGGCGGTGGAGATGGAGACGCGCTCGTGAAACCCATTGCCTGGCTGCTGCTGATTGTCATGGTGATGAGCACCGTTGCCGGCGATCTGCTGCAATCCATGGAAATGAAGCGCCACGGCGAGGTCTGTTTCCGCAACGGCCGTCTGGCCGGCGCCTGCGCCGCCATGGTTCGTAATTCATGGCTGGCGCTGGCCATCGTCTTCATGGCGATTTCGTTTTTCGCCTTTCTCAAGCTGCTCACCGTGGCCGATCTGAGTTTTGCCGTTCCCGCCTCCGCCGCCAGTTTCGTGCTGGAAACAGTCTTCGCGAAGCTCCTGTTGAAGGAACGGATCACCCTGATGCGCTGGGCGGGCGCCGGTCTGGTAGCCTGCGGCGTGGCTCTCCTCGCGCTGTGATCTGGCTGCTGGCCGCGATTTCCGCCGCAGCCGCGGGTTACCAGATTCTCGCCCTGATCGCCACCATTCGGCATTTCACGCGCAGCGCGGATGTCTCGGCGGAATTCCTGCCGCCCGTCTCGATTCTCAAACCCCTGTATGGCGCCGATCCCGGCCTCTGGGAAGCTTTGCGTTCACACGCGGTGCTGGAGTACCCGACATTCGAGATTGTCTTTGGTGTGCGCAGCGTCGAGGACCCGTCAATCGTCCTGATCGAGCGCCTGCGCTGCGAGTTCCCCGACCTGAATATTCGACTGGTGCGTTGCCGCCGCAAAGGCGCGAACGGCAAGGTGGCGGCGCTTGCCGATATGGTTCGCCACGCGCGTTACGCGACGCTGCTGGTGAACGATTCCGACATCTCCGTACCCCCTGGGTACCTGCGCGAAGTTCCGGCGCCGCTGGCCGACCCGAAAACCGGTATCGTCACCTGTCTCTATCGGGCCACTGCCGATCGTCTGCCCGCCCGCTGGGAAGGACTGGGCATCGCCACCGATTTCGCGCCGAGCGCGCTGGTGGCGCCCTTTGTGGGCATCTCGGAATTCGGGCTGGGTTCCACCATCGCGTTTCGCCGCGCGGATCTCGAGGCCATCGGCGGATTCGAAGCCATCGCCGATTACATCGCCGACGACTATCAGCTCGGCGCCCGAATCCACTGTCTGGGGCGTCGTAATGTCCTTTCCCGCCTCGTGGTGGAGACGCACCTGCATGCGACGAAGTGGAGCGAGGCGTGGCAGCACCAGGTGCGCTGGGCGCGCACGATACGTTTGTCGCGTGGCGCGTACGCCGGACTGTTTCTCACCCATGCCACGTTCTGGGCCTGCGTGGATTTCGCGTTCGGCGCGTGGTGGCTGGCGCTGCCGTTGCTCGCCCTGCGCATGACCACGGCGATCACGGCGGGCTGGTGGGGCCTGCGCAGTCCGGATGTGAAGCGCCTTTGGCCAATGATCCCGTTCCGCGACCTGTGGGGAACCGGGGTCTGGCTGGCCGGCATGTTCGGTCACACGGTCCGCTGGCGCGATCAGGAACTGACGCTGGACGACGAGGGGCGAATTGTCGGGGCGAAGATCAGATGACTACTGCTTCTGGTCCTGAATCGTCACGCCTGCGGGCTTCGCGAATAATGTCGGGTCAAAGGGAACATCTCCCCATCCGCGGTACCAAAAGATCTCGCCTTTGCCTCCGCTAGTGCGCGCGACCGCCATTGGCCTTTCGCCGTCAGGGGCCTCGTAAGTGATCAGGGCAAGAGCCGCTGCCGCAACGTCCACTCTGTAGATCGTCGTTGATTTGGACTGAAGAACGGGTCCTTGTTGGGGGATTGCTCCCTTAGCCTTGAAATACTCAGGCTCAAGTCCGAACTCGAGCGCCCTCTCCGTTTCAGGGAAGATCGGCAAACGGCAGTTGAAGGTGGGTCCGTGATCTACTGTGTGCTGAGCCGTCTTCTTTAGCAGATTCACCATCCAGGCGTCCGGCTCGTTGATGATTAATAAGCCGTGAATTCCGTTATCAGGATCAGGGGCTTCCTCGATACGGCAGTACTGACTTCCCGCTCGGTACATAACCTTGGGTTTTGTCGCAAAGCTTCCGGCCGGTATATCCGGACCCTCAAGAAACACCTCGATCCTCGTCATTACCTTTGGAGGCGGCTCGGCGCACAGTGCCGCATACGGGGCGACGGCGAGTAGCAACGCCGACCCCAGTCGCAGTGCCGCATTGCACATGGATGTGACTCCCGCATCGAGTATATCGCTCGAAACGGTTTAAAACGACTGTAGCGAACGATCAACCCCGACACATCGCTGCCATGATCAGCTCGCCCTGTCAAGGTCGATGCCCGCGTCCCAGGTTTCATCAGAGCGTACCAGTTCGTCCCATGTGACTTCGCGTCCGGCGTAGATGGCCGCGCGGCCCAGCATCGCCGTCAGTGACGACTCCACGCCCAGCGCCGCCTGGTTGTGGAATCGGCCTGACTTAATGCTCTCGATGAAGCTCTTGTGTTTCTCGGCGTCCGCATCGGCCAGGTTGTCGAAAAACGAGCCAGTCATCGAGAATTCGGCCGCAGTCTTCTTCTCGCTTCCCGGCCATATCCAGCTCTCGTCGCCGGCGACTCCCAACGCGCCCGAATAAGGCGCCTGCGCGGAGCCGCGCGTGCCGAAGAACTGTTCGCACACGTCGAACGGCCCTTTGCCGATTTGTTTCGAGCTGAAGCTAACCTGCACGTCATCCGGATACCAGAAGCAGACCGAACAATGGCCCAGGCAATCGTCATTCGCAGCCGGACGGCCTTTGCGTCCGCCGGCGCCGATCGCTTTCACCGGGTGGCCCTGCAGCGCCCAGTTGCAAACGTCCAGAGCGTGGATGTTCTGCTCCACGATGATGTCACCGGAAAGGACTCGGTCATGCAGCCAGTTGCGAAGGCGCATCTGCGCGGGTGGAGCGTCGGGATGACTCGCGTCCATATACGGACAATAGTAGTGCGCCTCGCCGCAACCGATTTCTCCCAGCGCGCCGGCATGGATTCGCCTCACCAGTTCGGCGAAGGGCGGAGCGCTGCGAATCTGAAATCCGACCTCCAAACTCAGCCGGCCTTCCGCCCGCTGGCCCGATTCCAGCACGTGCCGCGTTCCTGGCACATCCACCGCCACCGGCTTCTCGCAGTAAACGTGCTTGCCGGCTTCCACGACGGCGCGCAGATGTTGAGGATGGAAATACGGCGGCGTCGCGATCACGATGGCGTCGATCCCGGACGATGCGGACATCTCCTCGAAGGCGTGCGGACCCCGAAATACCAGTGCAGGATTGCCGAAGTGTTGTCCCGCGCGATCGAGCTGGTCCTGAAACAGATCCCCCAGCGCCACCACCCGCGCGCCGGCATTCTTCACCATGCTGTCCGCTACAGTTGTGCCACGGCCGCCGCATCCGAGCAGCCCAACCCTGATCGCCGAGTTCGCCTCCGTCCCCCGCACCAGCCGCGACGCGACCACGGTGAATCCCGCCGCGCCGATGAAACCCCGCCGGGTGCTGTCCATGTTGCTCCCCCTCAGCCGATCAGTTTTTCCAGGTACGCCTTCGACGCACGGATATCCTCGGCCTGGGCCGGTCCGGAAATCTCGCGCTCAATGGTGATGGGCCCGCGGTATCCCACTTCTTTCAGCCGCTGGATGAATCGCGGAAAATCCACACGGCCCTTGCCGATGGGCACCTCCTCACCGAGTCGGTTCGGGTCCGTCGGGTAAAAGCCGTCCTTGGCGTGAACTCCGAGCACAAACGGGCCGAGCAGATCGAGCGCGTCCACCGGGTTGGCTTTGCCATAGAGAATCAGATTGGCGCAATCGAAGTTGACGCCGAGGTTGTCGAGACCGACGGCTTTGATGGCGCGCAGCAGCGTGACCGGCGTCTCCTGCCCGGTCTCGCAGCGGAAGGTCTGGCCGTTCGCCCGGCAGTAAGCGGCCACCGTGCGCAATGCCTCTACGGTTTCCCCGAACAACGGGTCGGCCGGCCACTCCGGGAAGAAGCCGCAATGACCCTGAATGCCCGGAATGCCCACGAGCTTCGCGAAATCCGATCCCTGCTTCATGCGCGTGATCCTCGCGTCGCGGTATTTCGCGGGCACAAGGCCGATGGTCGCGGGCCCCTGCAGAAAATCGTAGACCTCCGGCCCGGGCCCGGTGATGATCAGCGAGGTGGCTTCGATGTCATATTTGTCGAGTGCGGCATGGAGTCGCTCGGCGGCCGCGGCATCGGGCGACCTGAAGTAAACCTGGCAATTCGTGAAGCCCAGATCGCGGACTCTGCGAATCGCCGCATCGGAATCGTCGCCGCCGGTGACCACTCCCAGGCGCAGCGGCTTTCGCTCGCCCGCGGCCTGCGCCGCAGGAGCCATTGCCGCGCCCGCGGCAAGCTGCACAAACGCACGGCGATCGAGCTTGTCCATGGGGTGAGCTTATCACTCATCTTCAATTGATGCCGCGCACAACGCAGCGGGGCGCGAGCTTCACGTTTGGCCGCTGGACGCGCTCCGCGCCGTGCGCTGATCGCAGCGCGCGACCGGGCCGAGACCGGAGGGAGCGGTCATCCCTGCAGAAATGGATTGCGCTCCTTTTCGCGCCCGATGGTCGTCAGTTCTCCGTGGCCCGGAATCACGATGGTCTCCTCGGGCAGCGCCAGCAGCTTCGTGTGGATCGACCGCAGGATCTGCCGGTAGTCGCCGCCGGGCAGGTCCGTTCTGCCGATGCTGTCGCGAAAGAGCGTGTCGCCGGCCACCAATTTGTTTTCCGCCGGAATCCAGACGCTCACGCTGCCCTGCGTGTGACCGGGAGTGTGCAGGAAACGAAACTCGGCGCCGCCTGGCGAGATCGAATCGCCTTCGCGGATGGGCACGTCCACGGTCGTCCGCGAGGGGGTCGCCATGCCCAGCCAGCCCGCCTGCTCGTCCAGACGATCGTAGAGTTCCTGATCGTCCGCGTTCATGTAGACCGGCGCGCCCGTGGCCGCCTTCAGACGCGCAGCTCCGCCAATGTGGTCGATATGGGCGTGGGTGATGACAATGGCCGTCACCCGCAGGCCGTGTTTGGCGAGCCGCCCGAGAATAACGGCCGTTTCATCTCCCGGATCGACGACCACCGCTTCGCGCGTCCGCTCATCGCCAAAGATAGAACAGTTACACTGCAGGACCCCCACGGGAACGATCTCGTGAATCATTTCCCGATTTTATCCGAGCGGGCGCGCGATTTTCCGTGCATAGCCATTTCAGACGAATCCCGCGCGTGCCACACTATATGTAGGAAGAAAACGAATGGCGTGGAATCGCGACGAGAAACAAACAGGCGCAATCGAGCCCACTTCACCGGGGACAGGCGGCCCAGCCGTGCTGGGAAAGAACGTCACCGTTAGAGGCGAGATTCACAGCAACGAGGACCTCCTGATCGACGGCGAGGTCGAGGGAAGCGTCGAGGTCGTGGATCATCGCCTGACTCTGGGGCCTAACAGCAAGGTGAAGGTCAGCGAGGTGAAAGCCCACGACATTACCGTCTACGGCAGCCTCACCGGCAAAGTGGAAGCGGTTGACAAGGTGAACATCCGCAAGGATGCCAGCCTCATCGGCGATATCCGCACCGCCGGAATCGTGATCGAAGACGGCGCTTACTTCCGCGGCGGCATCGACATCACCCGCAAAAACGAACCGTCCTGACGAACGCGCCTGGCGCCAGCGGTTACGATGGTGTGGAATGCCCCACAACATCGAGACCGTCTGCGTGTACTGCGCCTCCAGCGAGAAAACTCCGGCATGCTACCACGACGCGGCCGCGCGGCTGGGCACTGCACTGGCGCGCCACGGCAAGACGATTGTGTATGGGGGCGGCGGCGTGGGGTCGATGGGCCGTCTCGCGAGCGCGGCCCTGGCCGCGGGCGGGCGCGTCATCGGGGTGCTGCCGCGCTTCATGGACAGCCTCGAGTGGGGCCATCGGGGACTTACCGATCTGCGCATTACCGGCAGCATCCACGAACGCAAACGGCTCATGCTGGAACTTTCCGACGCGGTGGTCGCGCTGCCCGGAGGCTGCGGAACGCTGGAAGAGCTGTTCGAAGCGATCACCTGGAAGCGCCTGGGTCTTTATCTCAAACCCATCGCCATGGTGAACGTGGACGGCTTCTTCGATCCGTGCCTGCAACTGCTCGCGCGCTGCATCGCCGAACATTTCATGGACGAGCGCCACGCCGGAATGTGGTCCGTCGTCTCCACACCCGAAGCGGCGCTTGAAGCGCTCGCGTCCGCCCCGGAATGGTCCATCGCCACCCGAGCCTTCGCCGTGCAGAAATAGAGAAAGGAGCGCGCCGGACGCGGCGGCGACCGTCTGGGAAACCCGAATCCGGACGCTGGACGCGCCCGTTGCGCGTGGTTTCGTGGATGCTCACGCCGCGCGCCTTTCGCATTCAAGCACGATCCGCCCGCCCGCGACGCGGGCGTCCACGATGCTTCCAGGCGGCACCTGCCCGCTCGCCACCAGCGAAGCTAAAGGCTGCACGATTGTCCGTTGCAGCGTCCTCTTCAGCTCGCGCGCTCCGTATTCCGCGCTGGCTCCGGCGTTCAGCAGAACCGAGCGAGCGCGCCCCCCGACGTTCAGCAGAAACGAACGAGCCCCCAGCCGCTTGTCGACGTGCTCCTGCAGGTCGCAGATCAGCAGATCGAGAATCCTCTCCAGCGCCCCTCGGCCCAGCGGCGCGTAGGTGATGACGCTGTCAATGCGATTGATGAACTCGGGGGAGAAGCGCCGCCGGATGGCGTGCATGCCGATGCGTTCGATGCGCCGCTCCCTCGCGCGCTCGTCCGCCGGCACGATACTCGCGAACCCAAATCCGCCGTGCAGCTCTTCGCTCATTCTCGCGGCGCCCAAGTTGCTGGTGAAGAAGATCAGCGTTTTCTCGAAATTCACCGCGCTGTTGTCGCCGAGCCGCAGGAGACCTTTGTCGAGAACACCCAGCAACAGCCGCGTCATCGACGGCGCCGCTTTTTCGATTTCGTCGAACAGCAGAATCGAGAGCTCGCATTGCGGACTGGTCTGGGCGCGCAGCGCGTCGCGCGAGAGATAGGCCGGCGTCTCCCGGTGCCCCAGATAACCCGGCGGCGCGCCCACCAGCCTGGCCACTTCGTGCTCCAGCGCGAACTCGCCGCAATCCACCTTCAGGAGCTTTCGTTGGCTGCCGTGCAGAATGTCGGCGATGGCCTCGACAGTTCGCGTCTTACCCGTGCCCGTCGGGCCCAGCAGGAGGAACACGCCCGCCGGCCGCCCTTCCGGCGAGAAACCCGCCCGATGAACGTCCAGCCACGGCGCGATGGAGCGTACCGCGGCCGGCTGGCCGATCACGCGCCGTTCCAGTTCTTCGGCGAAGCGGCTCTGGCCGAAGGGACGCGGCTTCCGCGCTTCTCCACCGGCAGCAGTCACCGGCCCACCTCCTGACGCTGTGAATTTGCAGCGTCAGTGTACGCCGGTCATCCGCGGCTGCGGCTCCAAGTGAGCGCGCTCCGGCTGGGTTTGCGCGGGAGTCGAGCCGCTCTTTTTTTCGAAAAATGAACGAATTGCGTTTTCTATGCGCTCCGCGGCATGGCCATCGCCGTAAGGGTTGTGAACGCGCGCCATGCGGCCGTACGCCGCGGGCGAATCCAGCAGGTGTTCGGCGCTGGTTACGATGCGCCGGGGATCGCTGCCCACCAGCTTCACCGTGCCGGCCTGAATCGCCTCGGGCCGCTCGGTTTTCTCTCGCAGCACCAGAATCGGCTTGCCCAGGGACGGACCCTCCTCCTGTACGCCGCCGGAATCGGTAATCAGGATGTGCGCGCGCCGCATGAGGTCCACAAACGGAACGTAATCGAGCGGCGCGACGAGTTCGATGTTGGCGTGACCTTCCAGCAGCCCGCGGAGCGCCCTCCGCACCCGCGGATTGGGATGAACGGTGCACGCAATCTGCACGTCGGGCCGCGCCGCCAGGCGCAGCAGCGCGGAACAGATTCGTTCCAGGCCCGGGCCGAAACTCTCGCGCCGATGCGCCGTCACCAGGAGGAGGCGCTTGTTCTCGTTCAGCCAGGGCCATGCCGGGCGCGCGAGGCATCCGCTTTCGAGGCCGTCGCGCACGTGCAGCAGCGCATCGATCACCGTGTTGCCGGTGACCGCGATGTTCCCCAACGGAATGCCCTCCGAACGGAGATTGGCCGCGGCCTGCCCGGTGGCCGCAAGATGGAGCGCCGCAAGCCGTGTAGTCAGCACGCGGTTCATTTCCTCCGGAAACGGCTGCGAGAAATCGCCCGTGCGCAGGCCGGCCTCGACGTGGGCCACGGGAACTCGCCGATAGAACGCCGCCAGAGCGCCGCAGAGCGTGGTCGTCGTATCGCCCTGGACAACCACCATGTCCGGCGCTTCCGCCGCGATCACCGGATCGAGCGCCGCAACCGCCCGGGCGGTCGTTTGCGCGAGGGTCTGGCCGGGCAGCATCAGGTTCAGGTCATGGTCCGGAGCTACCTCGAAAACCCGGAGGACCTGGTCGAGCATTTCCCGGTGCTGCGCGGTCACCGCGACGCTCACGCGATACAGGCCGGCGAACCGGCGCAGGCACAGCACCACCGGACACAACTTGATCGCGTCCGGCCGGGTGCCGAATACCAGCAGAATCTTCCGCTGCACGCAACCGTAGTGGGTGCGGCGGAGGCCCGCTCTCAGACCAGGCTACTTGTGGCGATAGGTGATTCTGCCCTTGGTGAGATCGTAAGGGGAAAGCTCCAGCGTGACCCGGTCGCCCGCGAGAACGCGGATTCGATTACGGCGGAGCTTGCCCGCCAGGTGGGCCAGTACGGTGCGCTCCTGATCGAGCTGAACGCTGAACAGACCGCTCGGAAACTTCTCAACGACGGTTCCCGTCACTTCAATGCAGTCTTCCTTGCTCATCTTCCTCCCGAAGGGAAAATATCCACGGTTAGTAGCTTATCAGATCAAGCTCGCCCCGAACGCGCCGATACGTGGTACAGGGCCATGTTCGAGTTCAGCGACGAGTATCTGGTGGGCGTGACGGCGATCGATCAGCAGCACCGGCAGTTGTTCCTGCTGGCCGAGCGGTTCCGTCAGGCCGTGGCCACCGGCAGGGCAAGGAATATCCTCGACGAAACACTGGACGGTCTGTTGCGCTACACTGAGTCGCACTTCAACGTGGAGGAGCGGCTGATGGCCTCCATCGGCTATCCGGAACGCCCGCGGCATGCGGCTCAGCATAGCGACATCTGCAACCGCCTTGACGAGCTTCAGCAACGCTTCGATGAGGGCGACACCGCCATCACCATAGAGATTCTCCAGTTCTTCTCGCGGTCGCTGATCGCTCATATCACCTCGTCCGACCGGCGGCTCGGCGAGTTTCACCGCGCGAGCCGGCACGGGGCGAAGCCGCCCACAGTGCGAGCCGAGTAAAGCCGGCGGTCCGCTCCGTTGTGCCGGCGTTTACTTAAGAGGAAAGAGCAGAAACCTCTCGCCGGCTGAGCGGGACCGTACTCACCGCGCGTGGGCGAGAACGGATGCGGCGATCGTGGTCAGCGGCAGCACCATGTCCACGGCACCGCGTTTGATCGCTTCGTTGGGCATGCCGAATACCACCGAAGTCGCCTCATCCTGAGCGATGGTGACGGCGCCGGCTTCCTTCATCTCCAGCATTCCGCTGGCGCCGTCGTCGCCCATGCCGGTCATGATCACGCCCACCGCGTTGGGGCCCGCGTAGCGCGCGGCCGAGCGGAACAGCACATCCACCGACGGGCGGTGCCGGGAAACCAGCGGGCCATCCCGGATTTCCACGTAATAGCGCGCACCGCTGCGCTTCACCAGCAGATGGTGGTTTCCCGGCGCGATCAGCGCCCGGCCGCGCAGAACGGTATCGTTCGCCTCGGCCTCCTTGACGGAAATCCGGCAAAGGCCATCCAGCCGGTCGGCAAAAGCTCGCGTAAACAGCTCCGGCATGTGCTGCACGATGACAATGCCCGGCGCGTCCGCGGGTAACGCTTCCAATACCGTCCGCAGCGCCTCGGTCCCGCCGGTGGAGGCGCCGATCACCACCACTTTTTCGGTGGTCTCCAGCATGGCCCCGGAGCGCCGCGCCAGCACCGCGTCGGCGGTGAGTTTGGGCTCCACCTCGCGAGCCGCCCGAGGCGCGCGAACTCTCGCGGCCGCGGCTGCGCGCACCGCCTGACAGACCGTAACCCGCGCTTCCTCCAGAAACTGCTTGCTCCCGAGGCGCGGTTTCACGATGATGTCCACCGCGCCATACTCCAGCGCTTTCAGCCTGCTTTGCGCTCCCTCCTCGGTGAGGCTCGAACAGATGACCACGGGAATGGGGTGCTGCGCCATGATCTTGCGCAAAAACGTGAGCCCGTCCATGCGCGGCATCTCGATGTCGAGCGTGATCACGTCCGGCATCTCTTCGGCAATCCGCTCGGCCGCGACAAAAGGATCGCTGGCCGTGGCCATCACCTCGAGCGCCGGATCGCTGGAAAGAATCTCGCTCAGCGTCTGCCGGACCAGCGCGGAATCGTCGACGATCAGTACGCGGATCCTTCCGTTCTTCATACCCAGGCCTCGGGGCTGACGGCCGGCGTCACTGCCACTGCGTAGTTCCGAGGCCGTGCGCCAAGCCTCTCCAGCCGGTGCACCAGCACTTCGCCGGTGGCGGTGTGGAACCGGATGGTGCGGCCGCGGGTTCCGCCCAGGTCGGAAGCCAGCACGGCGAATCCCTCTTCATCGAGGACTTCGAGAGCGGCCTGGCAATTCAGCGCGCCGACCGTGGGCCTGCTTGTTCTGAAGGTGCCCACCGGCAGCACGTCGCCGCCGCCGAACACCTTGATCTCCACCTCGCGGCGCGCCGCTCCCAGCTCGTCGAATTTCCGGACGAGGTGGCGGATGGCGAAGTCCACGTAATGATGGCCGTCGGGCGCCACCGCGCCTCGCGGGCTTCGCGGAAGCACTCCATGACACAACGCCCCAACACCGAGCCGCGGACTCCAGAACGTAACGCTGACGCAGGACCCCAGAATGGTCTGCAGAATCGCCGGCTCACAGGCGAGGTAGAGCTCCCCGGGCTGGACGTTGATCCTGGGCAGCGCCATATCTCAGCCCCACTTCCGGTAGACCGCCGGACCGGCCATGGTCAGCGGCAGATCCATGTTCTGAAGCGATTCGGAGTGACCCGCGAAGAAATAGCCTCCGGGCATGAGCAGCCGGATCAGCTTTCCGAGAATGCGAATCTGCGTCGCGCGATCGAAATAGATGATGACGTTCCGGCAGAAGACGATTTCCGGCGGCTCGTGGATTCCATAGTCGGCGTCCATGAAGTTAAGCCGCCGAAACTCGATTCCGGCCCGCAGCTCGGGAATCACGCGAATCAGATTCGACCCAGGCTCGCGGCTGCGCATCAGATACTTGCGGCGAAGGTCGGCGGGCACCGGGGCGACGTCGTCCGCTTTGAAGATGCCCATTTTCGCCTTCTCGAGGACCTCCGTGGAAATGTCGCTGGCCAGCAGACGGAAGCGGAAGCCGGGATGATTTTCCGCGTACTCGCTGAGCACCATCGCCAGCGTGTACGGCTCTTCGCCGGTGGAACATCCCGCGCTCCATACCAGCGCCTGCCTCGCGGCGCCGCGCCGGCGATCGAGATCGGGGAGAGCTTTCGCCACAAGGTGCTCGAAATGGTCCGGCTCGCGAAAGAAATCGGTCTTGTTGGTGGTGACCGCGTCGATGAAATGGACCATTTCCTTCGACCGGCCGCCGGGGGTGAACAGAAGGTCGCAGTAAGCGGCGGTCGAATCGAGCTGGAGGTGGTGCAGCCGGCGGCGGAGCCGCACCTCCAGCATGGTCTTCTTTTCGGGTCCCAGGCTGATGCCGGCTTCGGCGAGGATAAGCTCGCGCATCCTCTCGAAGTCCCGCCCCGACAGATTCTCGTTCAGCCTGTGCATGGTTCAGCGCGGGGCGGCGAGCCGCGCCGCCCCGCTCCTCTCAGGCGGCCGTTTCAGCCAGCTCGGCGCCGCGGACCGTTGCCAGCTCCTCGGCGGAGAAAATCCGGTCGATGTCGAGGATCATGATCAGTTGCGAGTCGCGCTTGCCCATGCCGCTGATGAAGTCGGTGCGAATCCTGGCGCCGATCCGCGGCGGAGGCTGAATGTTCTCCGGCTCCAGATCGATCACCTCCTCCACCGAATCGGCCAGCGCGCCGATCACGGTGGACTCGCCGTCAACCAGCATCTCCACCACAACGATGCAGGTGTTGACGGTCTTTTCCGTCTTCGACATTTCGAAGCACAGCCGCAGGTCCACCACGGGAACGACGTTGCCGCGCAGATTGATGACGCCGCTCATGAACTCGGGCGTCCTCGGGATCCGGGTGATGGTGGTGGAATCCAGCACTTCGCGTACTTTGGCGACGTCGGTGGCGAACACTTCCTCGCCCAGCCGGAAAGTGAGGTACTGCCGCGTTTCGGTGATTTCGTTAACGCTCATAGTCTTTCCTTTCGCGTGTATGCAGCCGGGCGCGGTCCATCCCTTCCTGATGGATCGGCGGATGCGCGCCCGGCTCGTCGCCTAGTAGCGTTCAAATTCCTTATCGACGTGATCGCCGTCTTTCATCTTCAGGGCGACGCCGCCTTTTCCGTTGGGCTTCGCGGGAGCGGGGGCGGCGCTTCGGCCCACCGCCTCGTGCAGCCGGTTCAGCGATTGCTGCGGCTTCGCCGGCCCATGGGCCGTGGGTTTTGGCCCGCTGTCTCCCGTTCGGAAGAACCCCAGCGCGGTCATTAACTGATCGGCCTGGCCGGTCAGCTCTTCCGTGGTGGAGGCCATCTCCTCCGCCGCCGAGGCGTTCTGCTGGATCACCTTCTCCAGTTGCTGCAGCGCCTTGTTGATCTGCTCCGCCCCGGTGTCCTGCTCCTTGCTGGCCGCGGTGATCTCCTGCACCAGTTCCGCCGTCTTCTGAATGTCCGGAACCAGCTTGTCGAGCATCTCGCCGGCCTTCTCCGAGACCTTCACCGTCGTGCCGGAAAGCTGATTGATCTCGCCGGCGGCTTTCTGGCTGCGTTCGGCCAGTTTGCGGACTTCGGCGGCCACCACGGCGAACCCCTTGCCGTGCTCGCCCGCGCGCGCCGCTTCGATGGCCGCGTTCAGCGCCAGCAGGTTGGTCTGGCGCGCGATCTCCTCGATGATGAAGATCTTGCTGGCGATCTCCTTCATCGCCGCTACCGCCTCCAGAACGCACTTGCCGCTCTCCTGGGCGTCGTTGGACGACTTGGTCGCAATGCGCTCGGTCTGCTGCGCATTGTCGGCGTTCTGCTTGATGTTGGAAACCATCTCCTCCATGGAGGACGATGCTTCCTCCGCCGAAGCCGCCTGCGCGCTGGCGCCGTTGGACACCTGCACCGACGAGGTGCTGATCGCCTGGCTGGCCGAAGCCACCTCTCCGGCGATGCCGCGAATTTCCGTCACCGTGCGGGTCAGTCCGGCCACCATGGACGTCAGCGCCTGCATCAGTTTGTCGTGCACCGAGCGCTCCCGGACCGTTACCGTCAGGTTCCCCTGCGCGATCGCCTCGGCCGCCTGGGTCACGTCGTTCATGGCCGTGATGAGCGCGTTCAGGTTGTTCTTGATGTTGTTGAATTCGCCGTGGTAGGTATCGGTGATCTGCGGCGGCAGATCGCCTTTGCTGATGCGGTCCACATAATTGGCGGAGACGTTCAGCGGCGCGATCACCGCCTCCAGAACCGCGTTGACCCCGCGAACGATGTCGGCATAAGCGCCCTGGAATCGTTCCGCGTTCCCACGCTCGGTCAGCTTTCCGTCCCTGGCCGCGGCGGTGAGATGAGCCAGCTCCTTCTGCAGACCCTGCAGCACCGTGCCCACGTTGTTGACCGCCTGCTTCATCTTTTCGTGGTCGCCCTTGTAGGTGTGGGCGATCAGTTCGTCGATCCTGCCGTTGGAGATCTGCGCCAGGATGCGGTTGCCTTCGCCGATGGGCAGCAGGATGGCGTCCAGCATGGCATTCACGCCGCGTACGATGTCGGCGTAGGCGCCCTGGAACTGCTCCGGCTTGCCGCGGTCGGAGAGCTGGCCTTCCCGCGAGGCGTCGGTGAGGCGCATGAGCTCCTTCTGGAGACCCTGCACGACCGTGCCCACGTTGTTGACCGCCTGCTTCATTTTCTCGTGGTCGCCCTTGTAGGTCTGCGCGATCAGCTCGTCGATCCTGCCGTTGGAGATCTGCGCCAGGATGCGGTTGCCTTCGCCGATGGGCAGCAGGATGGCGTCGAGCATGGCATTGACGCCGCGCACGATGTCGGCGTAGGCGCCCTGGAACTGCTCCGGCTTGCCGCGGTCGGAAAGCTGGCCTTCCCGCGATGCGTCGGTGAGGCGCATGAGCTCCTTCTGGAGACCCTGCACCACCGTGCCCACGTTGTTGACCGCCTGCTTCATCTTTTCGTGATCGCCCTTGTAGGTCTGGGCGATCAGTTCGTCGATCCTGCCGTTGGAGATCTGCGCCAGAATGCGGTTGCCCTCGCCGATGGGCAGCAGGATGGCGTCGAGCATGGCATTGACGCCGCGCACGATGTCGGCGTAGGCGCCCTGGAACTGCTCCGGCTTGCCGCGGTCGGAGAGCTGGCCTTCCCGCGAGGCGTCGGTGA